>Ga0247821_10000883_pt1 | contig 16840 bp, 13 predicted proteins | sample 13C_Glycerol_Day_FD_192481 | JGI IMG/M metagenome (GOLD analysis project Ga0247821, IMG submission 192481) | Soil microbial communities from agricultural site in Penn Yan, New York, United States - 13C_Glycerol_Day14 | ecosystem: Environmental > Terrestrial > Soil > Agricultural land | place... | reverse complement strand
CCCTCCGCAACCCGAGGCACCCACTCCCGATGTCCGATTCCCCCACCGCCCAGGCCGCGCCGGATGCGCGTGCGCAGTTTCTGAGCCTGCTCGCCACCAGCCTGGAACAGAACGCCCTGATCAAGCTGGTGCTGGCGCGCCATGTCGGCACTGAAGAAGCCTTGCAGCGCATCATCGCCAAGCCGCTGACCGTCAAGGGCCAGGCCTGCCTGTCGTTTGTCTACCGCTACCAGACCCGCGACATCACCCGCAACCTGGCCAATGACGAAGCCCTGACGCTGGTCGCCGAATTGCTACCGGGTTCGTTTCGCAATGCTCACTTGCTAAGCCTGAGCGACGAAGCGCAGCTTGAGTTCAGCAAGAAGGGCAAGCCGATGCTGCACCGCAGTGCCGTGCAACAGGAGCGTCAGGTGCCGGCGGGCGAGCATGACCGGGAGAAAAAGCGTTACCTGGAACTGAGCCGTCCGTTCCTGCATGACCTGGGCGTCACCGACAAGCAGCAGGCGTTGATCCCGGCGATGTCTCGCAAGTGGAAGCAGATCAATAAGTTCATCGAAGTGTTTTCTCACGCGCTGAACGCGGCGCCGCTGGCCGCCGATCAACCGTTGCGGGTGGCCGACTTCGGCTCGGGCAAGGGCTACCTGACCTTTGCCATCCACGATTACCTGCGCAACACCCTGCAGCGTGAAGCCCAGGTCACCGGCGTCGAGTTGCGGCCGGACATGGTCGAGTTGTGCAATGCCGCTGCCGCGCGCCTGGAGCATCCGGGGCTGGTGTTCGAATGTGGCGATGTACGCAGCGTGGTACCCAGTGCCATCGAGGTGATGATTGCCCTGCATGCCTGTGACATTGCCACCGACTATGCGATCCACACCGGCATTCGTTGCGGCGCGGCGATCATCATGTGCTCGCCGTGCTGTCACAAACAGATTCGTCCGCAATTGCACAGCCCTGGCCTGCTCAAACCGATGCTGCAGTATGGCCTGCACCTGGGGCAGCAGGCCGAGATGCTCACCGACAGCTTGCGTGCCTTGTACCTGGAAGCCTGTGGTTACGAGACCAAGGTGTTCGAGTTCATCTCGTTGGAGCATACCAACAAGAACAAGATGATCCTCGCGGTCAAGCGTCAGACGCCGGGGGATTCAACGGCGTTGCTGGAGAAGATTCAGCAGTTGAAGGAATTCTACGGGGTCAAGGAGCATTGCCTGGAGACCCTGTTGCGCGCGGATGGCTTGATCGCATTGTAGGAGCGGATTTATCCGCGATGGACTGCGTAGCAGGCCCATTTTTTGGGGCCGCGCTGCGCCCCATCGCGGCGGTCCGGCGTCCCGGTGAATCCGCTCCTACACGGCCCGCACTGGCGCCGGGTGTACACGGGTCTTGCGCCCCAACACCACGGTACCGATCACCCCCGCAGCAAACACCCAGGTAATCGGCTCGACCTGCTCACCAAAGAACAGCGCGGAAAAGGCGATGGTGAAGAAAATCTGCAGCAGCTGAATCTGGCTGACCCGGGCGATGCCACCCAGGGCCAACCCGGCGTACCAGGCGAAGAAGCCGATGAATTGCGAGAACAGCGACACATAGCCAAACGCCCACCAGGTCTGTGCGCTGACCGGCCCCTGGTGTTGCAGGGCCAGGTACACGACCGGCCCGATCAACAGTGGACTGGACAGTACCAGCGCCCAGCAGATCACCTGCCAGCCACCCATCTCTCGTGCCAACCGCCCACCTTCGGCGTAGCCAAGACCACCGACGGCGATCGCCGCCAGCATCAACAGATCACCCGCCTGGATCTGCCCGGCACCCATGATCATCGCGTACGCCAGCACCAGCGCGCTGCCCAGCGCGGCACAGGCCCAGAAGGCTTTCGAGGGGCGTTCATGGGACAGCCAGGCGGCATAGAAAGCCACGCACAAGGGTTGCAGGCCGTTGACCAGGGCACCGTGGGACGCCGGCACCGTCTGCATGGCCCAGGCGGAAAACACCGGAAAGCCCAGGATTACCCCCAGGGCCACCAGGCTCAGGCCTTTGATCTGTTGCCAGGTCGGCCATTTCTCCCGGCGCCAGAGCAGCAACGCCGCCGCCGGAATGGCCGCGAGCAGAGCGCGGCCGAGGCCATTGAGCAACGGATGCAGTTCCTGTACGACGATCCGGGTCATGGGCAGGGTCAGGCTGAAGATGATGACACCGAGCAGGCCCAGGGCCATCCCGGTATTTTCGCGGCTGGACATAACAGAAGCCTGTGGCAGATAAGTCCAGTCATTGAGCCACAGCCGGCACGGATGATCTTGTTACAGTTGGTCACAAGTTCATCCGTACAGTTTGCCGACGACTCAGAAGAAGCGGGTAATGCTCACCTTGGCATTGCGACCCTGGCTGTAGGCATAGGCGCCACTGAGTTCGGAGCGGTAGTCGTTGTTGAACAGGTTGTCGACGGTCAGGTTGACCTCGGTGCCCTTGAGGTACGGCTGCTGCGGCTTCCAGTTGGCGAACAGGCCGTGGATCTGATAGTCCTCGTTGGCGTAATGATCGTAGTAGCGGTCACCCAGCGAACTGGCGGGGCCTTCGCGATAGTTGTCGCTGGGCAGGCGGTCGGTCTTGCGCACGAACTGCGCCTGCCAGCCCACCTTTGCGTCCCAGCTGGGGATTTTCACGCCGAGGGTGGTGATCCATTTCGGCGCAGGAATGTCCTTGGCCCAGACGTCCGGCCCCCAGGGGTTGGTGTAGGCGCCTTCATGGCGACCAGTGATCCACGAGTACGACACTGACCCGAACAGGTAGGTGGAGTCGTAGAAGCTTTCGACCTCAAAGCCCTTGATAGTGACGCTCTTGATATTGCGGTAGTTGGACATCAGGCCTTTGCCGCAAGCCTTGGAGATGCTCTGACCGCTGACCAGTTGCTCGGGGCAGCCGATGCCGGTGGCTTTGAAAATCTCGTCTTCGATTTCGTTGCGAAACAGGGTGGTGCGGATCAGCACATTGTCGTTGTCGGTGAACACATCCGAGAGGGTGGTGATGTTACCGGCGCGCAAGGCGGTCATACGCTCCGGGTCGAGGTTGCGGCTGGATGCAGTGCGGCTGCCGAGTCCCTGGATTTCATATTGCTCGTCGAGCACCGGGGCGCGCCAGGTCTTGCTGTAGTCGGCAAAGAACGCGGTCTGTTCGTTGGTCTTCCAGAAAATCGACAGGCGTGGCGTCCAGCCGCTGTAGGTCTTCTCGCTGTAGTCGTGACCCAGCGCCGGGTCGTTGTAGAACGGTGCATCGTTTTCCTTGCCCTTGTTGGCGACGTGGTCGTAGCGCAGGGAAGGGGTCAGGGTCACCTCACCGAGGGTGATGGCGTCCTGGATGAAGTAACCCTGGCTGTCGACGCTTCCGCTGGGCATGAAGCTCGGCTGGTAGTGGCCGTAGTTGTACAGGGGGGTGTCGTATTTGCTGCCCGGCATCCACATCTGCGTGTCGCGCTCATGGCGGCGTACCTGGAAACCGCTGGTGAAGGCATGTTCCAGCGGCCCGGTGGCAAACAGGCTGGTGTTGCGCACATCGAGCATCTGGTCGGTGTATTCGGTGTCCATTTTGCGCCCGCCGGTAGACGGCTGGAAGTAGGCGGTAGCGTCGCGCTCGTCGGTCTGCTTGGTGTCGGATACCGAGTACTTCACCGTCAGGTCTACCAGCGGGTTGTTGATTGGCTGGTATTTGTAGGTGGTCGACCAGGTGGTATCGGTGGTGGTGCGATTGGCCAGGTAACGCCTGACGGCGTTGTCGTAGCCCCACTTGTCGATATCGGACTGCGTGGGTGGTGTCGGGTAAGCGGTGGAGGAGAACGGCGCCCAGCGTTCGCTTTGCGAACGCGACCAGGAAAAGCCCAGGCTGTGCTCGTCGGTCAGGTGCATGTTGAACTTGAGCAGCGTACCGTCCAGGTCCAGGGCGCTGTTGGGCAGGCGCTGGGGGTTGATCGGGTAATCGTTGTCCGGGTCGGGCAGGGTACCGGCCAGTTTCATGTCGTCGCCGTCTCGCTTGGTCAGGTAGACCAGGGCATCCATGCGACCATCATCGGTACGGCCAAACAGTGCCGAGCTGTAGACCTGTTGATGGTCGTTGCTGGCATAGCCGTATTTGAGCATGGCACCGCTATTGCGGCCGTCTTGCAGCAGGTCCGGGGCATCCTTGGTGATCATGTTGACGCTGCCGCCGAAGCCGCCGTTACCGGTGTAGATCGAGTGCGGGCCTTTCTCGACCTCGATGCTCTTGATCAGCTCCGGCTCAATGAAAATGGTGCCTTGCTGATAGCGCTCGAAGCCGCTCTTGGTCGCGCCGTCGACGGTCATCGGCACGTCTTCGGCGTCGCCCAGGCCCCAGATGTTGATGGTCTGCCCGCCGGGCTTGGCCGAGCCGCCCATGTTCACCCCGGGCAGGGTCGACAGCACGCTGGGGATGTTGCTCGGCTGGTAGCGGTCAATCTCTTCCTGGGTCAGGGTCGAGCGGCCGACGGTGCTCGGGTCGACCTGCTGGCCGTCACCCACGATGCTCACCGCACTCAGCTGGATGCCGTTGTCGGCGGTAGCGTCGTCTTCGCGCAAGCGCACTACGTAGGTGTTACCGACCTTGACCACGGCGAAGCGACTGTTGCGCAGCAGTTGGTCAATCGCTTCCCGGGCTTCGTACGGGCCCTTCAGGGCCGGGGCTTGCACACTGCGCAGAAGGGTTTCGTCGAACAGCAGTTGCACTTTGGCTTGCTGGGCCAACTGGCTCAGCGACACCGCCAGCGATTGCGCGGGCAGGTTCAACTCCACCGGCGCAGCCTGGGCTTGCAGGCTCAGGGCCAGGCAAGCCGCCAGCAGTGACGGACGGGCAGACAAAGGTGTGAATGGACGAAACGCACGCAACATGAAATCCCCCAGTACGGCAACAAAGGCCAAAAAGGCCTGCAATGACTACGCAGACGGGAGGAAGACGCGGTGCTGCTGAAAACCCTCATATGCGAATGAAAAATATTCTCAGATTTTTATTTGCGCTCGATCCGCAGGCGGCCATCGGCCAGGGTCACGGTCTTGACCGGCAGCAGGGCGGGCAAGGCATTGAGCAGGGCATCGGGGTCGTTGACGTCGAGGTTGCCTGAAACCCTGTAGCGGCCCAGGGCCGGGTCGGCGAGGAGGATTTCGGCACGGCGATAGAGTGAAAGCTCATCGATCAGGCTGCTCAGCTCGCGGTCGCGAAAGGCCACATGACCGCCGCGCCAGTCGGCCACTTCCTGATCGCTCAGGACCTGCCAACTGAGACTGCCGCGGGCCACATTGTAGGTGGCGCGCTGGCGTGCGCCGAGCAACGCCGGCGCCTGATTTTCTCCCGGCGTCTCCAGCGCGACCCGGCCGTGGGCAACGCTCAGTACCAGTTCGTGGCGACTGCGGCGCAGGTCAAAACCGGTACCCACCACCCGCACCCGGGCGTTGCCGGCATCGACGAACAACGGGCGCTCTTTGTCGGCGGCAACATCGATATAGAACTGGCCCTTGTCCAGATGAATCAACCGGCGCTCGGCGTTGAAGTCCATGCGCAGGCGGGTGTGGGCATTGACGCTCAACTGGCTACCGTCGGGCAGCGCCAGGGTTTGCGGCTGCTCGCTGTTGACCGCCACGGTCTGTACGTAGTGAGTGGCTGGCAGCCCCAGGTTGCCGGCCAGTAGCGCGCAGACCAGGGCTGCGGCGATCGCCAGCGCCGGCCGCCAGTTGCGTGCCTTGCGCGTGGGCAAAGGCACTGGCTGGTTGAGGCTTTTCAGTGCGGCCAGGTCATCCCAGAGCTGGACGAACTGGGTGTAGGCGCGGGCATGTTCGGGCGTCTGCATCCACAAGGCGAAATCCTTGCGCGAGGCGCGCGAGGGATTGTTGCGGTTGTGGGTAAACCAGCTGGCCGCCTGGGCATCGACTGAGCGCTTATCGATTTCTGGGTGGGTGGTCATTCTGGCTGCTCCATGCCGTTGTCACTGTCCAGGCGTTGCTTGCAATGCAGCAGTGCGGCGGCGATGTGTTTCTCCACCATGCTCACGGAGATGCCCATGCGCGCACCGATCTGTGCCTGCGTCAAACCTTCGAAACGGTGCAGCATAAGGGCTTCGCGGCGGCGCGGCGAGAGTTCGGCGAGCACAAGTTTCAGTTGTTCCAGGCGTTGTTGCTGCTGGGCGTGGTTCAGGGGGTCGGCGTTGCTATCGACGCTCGCGTGTTCATCGTCCCGGCTTTGCTCATCGAGCGCGGCGTGGCGCACCCGCTGGCGGCGCCAGTGATCGTTGAGCAAGTTGCGTGCGACCTGGAACAGAAAAGCCCGCGGCTGCTCCACTCGTGACCTGTCCCGATAGCCCAGCCACTGGGCGAACACGTCCTGGGTCATGTCGGCGGCATCACTGGCATTGTCCATGCGCTTGCGCAGGAAATGCAGGATGTCGGCATAGAACCCGCGGCAGGTGTCATGGGCGAGCGGGTCGGGTTTGGAGCGGTGCATGCAAGCTTTCCAGGGAGGACCGGAGAAGAAAGCCGCGAATGGTATCGATAATAATTGTTATTTACCATGGTAAAATGGTCGCGCTGTCAGCGCCGCTTGCGAACCTGCACAGGCACCGGCACTTCAAGGCCGGGAGCGCCGAGGGGGTGGCTGCTGGCGTCGAAGAAATACACCTTAAGGTCCGGGGCATCGGCGAAGCGTTGGCGGTAATGCTGCTTCTGGCTGATGATCGATGCTTCGCTCAACGGCCGGATGGCAATCGCCACGTGCGCCGGACGGGCCTGTTTGATTGCGTGCAGCAGGTGCCGGTCGCTGGCGTCCAGGTGCTGGCCGAACAGGCACAGACCACCCTGATGACTGGCCAGTTCACCCAGGCACCAGTTCAGGTAGTCGCAGCTGCGGATGGCCTTGAGCTTATCGTCGCTGCTGCCTTCGTTGACGAACAGCGGCACATCACCGGGGGTGTTGACGGCAAAGCCATCGAGCAGCTGGCTGTCACTGGCACTTCGCTGACGGGTGCTGCCGTCCTGCTGCTTGAGCAAATGCAGACCACCGTGCAGGTAGAGCAGGCGGGTGCCCGGGTTGCGGGTGTGACGGATGTCGAAGCCGCCTTCCTCATCGAACAACGCCTGGAATCCTTCCGGGTTCTGGCTGGCAGCCCAGTGGCAGAGCAGGTCATAGTTGCTCGAGTAGACGCTGTGATAATTGCGCAATTCGTTGTTGATCAACTGCAAGGTCGACACCGGCAGCAGGCGCCAGGGGATGTGCACGCTGCGCACGGCGTGGATCAGCGCTTCCTTGATCGCGTAGTAACGGTTCAAGGGGGCGGATGAGCTGATGGCCAGGGCCGCGTTGACCCGCACCGTGGTGTTCAAGGCGCTGAGCACCGGTTCGAACAGCTCGGTGCCGAAGGATTTGAACAAGGCCTGGTCGGTCAGGCTCAGGGGCTTGTGGCGCACCCGCTGGGCCTCTTCGAACAGGGAAAAATAGGTGAACGGACGCCACAGCGCTCGACTGGCGCCATTGCCCAGCAACAGGCCGCTGCACGGGTGGCTGGCAATCAGTTCAGGCCACAGATGCAGGCTGGCGTCGAGGTCGTTGTCGGGCATGGGTTCACTGTTCCGGGTGGGTCGCTTGATCGGCGCGACTTTAGCATGCCACCGCATTGTCATCAGTGTTGCTGACTATGCTGGTTTCGCGATCAATGAAGAGGAAGCGTAATGATGATGCAAGGAATCTGCAGGTTCGCCTGTCTACTTCTGCTGCCTTTGGCCGGACTGGTCGAGGCCGGAGAGGGCCGGGAACTGGCGGCCGCGCAGAAGATCCCGTACCCGGCCGTAATCGCTCATCGCGGTGCATCCTACGATGCCCCGGAGTCCACTGCCCCGGCCTACCTGCTGGCCCGCGACCTGGGGGCCGATTACCTCGAGCTGGACTTGCAGCGCAGTAAAGACGGCATATTGGTAGCAGTGCACGACGATAACCTGCAACGCACCAGCGATGTTGCCCAACGCTTTCCCGAGCGCAAGGACAGCCCGGTCAGTGCCTTTACCCTGGCCGAACTCAAGACGCTGGATACCGGCAGCTGGTTCAACCAGGCCACTCCCGAACGCGCGCGGGAACGCTTCAAGGGCTTGCAGATCCTCACCCTGGACGAGGTCATGGATATCGCCGAAGGCAATCCGCACAGGCGCCCCGGGTTGTACATCGAGACCAAGGTGCCGACGCTGTTCCCGGGTATAGAAGCCGACTTGAAGGCGCGTCTGCAGGCGCGTGGCTGGCTCGATCAGCCGGGACGGGTGGTGTTGCAGAGCTTTGATCGCAACAGCCTGGCGCTGCTGCACAAGGAAATGCCCGAGGTGCCCAAAGTGCTGTTGCTGTGGATTGGCAAAGGCAACATCGAGCCGGCATCAGCGCAGAGCTTTGCCGAATCCGGCGAGACCGACAAGGCAGCGTTCTATGCCCGCCAGCAACCCAAAGACAAGGCTGAGTTTGTACGCTGGCTGGATTACGCCAAGGACGCCGGGGCCATCGGCACTGGGCCCTCGGCGGCCCTGAGCGCCGGTGGCGCGCAGAGTTATGCCGACCTGGTGCAGCCGTGGATGAACCAGCTGGCGCACGACAACGGCTTGCTGGTGCACGTGTACACCGTCGATGAAGAGGTGGACTTCGCCAAGGTCATGGCCGCTGGTGTCGACGGTATTTTCAGCAATCGCAGCGGCCAGTTGCTGCGTTATTTCTCCAGACCTCCAGGGCTGAGCGAGGTGCAGATTCTTCAGGCCCATGGCTATTGAGCATCTGGCCTGGCGCCAGCGGCTACCGTAGACTTCGACCTTTGCGCAACCGCTCAGGATCCAATCGCCAATGACCTTCTCGCTGCTGTTTGCCGTGCTGGCTTCCGGATTTATCTATGGCATTACCCCGGGGCCTGGCGTGCTCGCGGTGCTGGGCATCGGCGCCTCGCGCGGGCGCAAGGCCGGTGCCGGGTTCCTCTGCGGTCATTTGCTGGGGGATGTGCTCTGGTGCAGCACGGCGTTGGTGGCGATTGTCGGCGCCCGCCAGATCGGCAGCTCGGTGTTCGACATCCTCGGTCTGCTCAGCGGTCTGTATCTGTTCTGGCTGGGCTTGCGCGCGCTGCGCAGCCGTCCGGGCAATGGCCAGGGTGAGCAAGGGCCGGTGCGCCAACCGTTCTGGCACGGCATCGTCTTCGGCCTGACCAACCCCAAGGCCTACCCGGTGGCGGTAGCGACCTTTACCGCGCTGATCTCCAGCCGTGCCGAAACCCTGGAGTGGTCGATGCTGCCGGCATTGATTGCCCTGAGCTTTCTTGGCGGCCTGCTGGCGTATGTGATCCTCATCGCCATTGTCGGCGCCCGTCACGTGCGTACCCTCTACACTCGGTACGAGCTGTGGATCACCCGTGCCTGCGGGGTGATGTTCATCGGCTTTGCCGTCAATGCCCTGATGCATGCCTTGCCGGGGTTGATGCCGCAGCGTTAATGCCAGCTTCATCGCGGGACAAGCCCGCTCCCACAGGTTGCAGCTTTCCTGTGGGAGCGTTAATGCCCCGCGATCATTCAGGCGCCGCCTCCCTGCGCATGCGGTTGCGCCACAACCGATACGCGCGGATCCCCGAACGCACCGATCCGTACAGCATCCCGTTCTCCATTTCCCGGGCTATCCCCGAGCGCACCAGCATGCGCAGAAAACGCCCGCGAGCCCGTGCAATGCCGAAGTGAATACCGCGTGCCTCAAGGGTTTCACGCACCTCGCGTAGCGCGGCAATACCGCTGACATCGATGGAGCTGACCGCCTCGGCGTCGAACAGCACGGCCCGTGGCTCGACTTCGCGTTGTACGGCTTCTAGCAGGCGCATTTTGAAGTAGTCGGCATTGAAGAACAGGATCGCATCGTCGAAGCGATAGACCACCAGGCCTTTGACCGTACGCGCATCCTTGTGCCCTTCGATATCCACCTGGCCTTCGATGCCAGGCACCCAGCCGAGTACCGCATCGGTGGGCTGGTAGATGCTGTAGAGCAAACGCAGGATCGCCAGGGTCACGGCAATGATGATGCCCGGCAAGACGCCGACACCCAGCACCCCCACGGTGGTCAGGACACACAGCCAGAACTCGAAGCGGCTGAGTTTGTAGATCTTGCCCAGGGACTTCACGTCGATCAGTCCCCAGCCGGCCATCAGCAGCACAGCGCCGAGGGCTGCCTGCGGGATCCAGGCCATGGGGGCAGTGAAGAACAACAGGATCAGGGCGATCACCAGCGCGGCAATAATCCCCACCAGCTGGCTTTTGCCACCGACCATGTCATTGACTGCGGTGCGCGAGTCGGCGCCGCTGACGGCGAAGCCCTGAGAGATCCCGGCAGCAATATTGGTCACGCCCAGCGCGAGGAATTCATGGTTGGCGTTGATTGCATAACCATGCCGGGCGGCAAAGCTGCGCGCGGTGAGCATTGCGCTGCAGAAGCTCACCGTGGCGATACCCAGGGCATCACGCAGCAGGCTTTTCATTTCTTCAAGGTTGGTCTTCGGCCATGCCAGCTCCGGCATGCCGGCTGGCACCGGGCCAAGAATCGCTACGCCGAAGCGGTCCAGGCCAAACACACCGACCACCAGGGTCGCGACGACAACCGTCACCAAAGCGGCGGGTAGGCGTGGGAAGCGGCGCGGCAGCCAGATCAGCAAACCCAGGCCGACCATGCCGATGCTCAGCGTCACCCAATGGATTTCCCCCAGCCGCTGCAACAGGTTGATCAGGCTGAGAATGAAACCATTGCCTTCGATCTGAAAGCCCAGCACTTTGCCCAGTTGGCCGGCGAGCAGGCTCAGGCCGATGCCGTTGAGATAGCCGATCAGAATCGGGCGGGAGAAGAAACTGGCGATAAAGCCGGCGCGTGCCAGCCCCGCACCAATCAGCATCAGGCCGACCAGTATGGTGACAATGACGGATAGCTGCGCTAAACGCGCGGGATCACCCAGTGCCAGCGGTGCAATGGCGCCGGCGACCATGGCGCAGGTCGCCGCATCGGGACCGACCATCAACTGTCGCGAACTGCCGACCAGGGCATAGACCATCATTGGCAAGATGCAGGCATACAGCCCGTATTGCGGCGGCAAGCCGACAATCTGCGCATAGGCGATGGCAATCGGAATCTGAATGGCAGCCACCGACAATCCGGCTTGTAGGTCGGCATGCAACCATTCACGCCGGTAACGCAAGAGATTGGCCAGGCCCGGAAGCCAGCGGGAGAGCAGCATGAACGGGTCCTTTCGAGGGGTGCGCGACGAGATTGAAGAATACGCAATTACCTTGATTAAAGCGCATTGCGCATTCCGGGACAGCGCCCCAGATCAACAGGCGTTCGTTTGTTCAATCTGTTCCTCGAACCAACTGAGCACGGCGCGGCAGGCAGGATGGGCCACGCCACTGTCGCGCAGCCACAAGGCATACACCGCACCGGTCCTCAGTGCTTCACCGAAGGGCACCATGAGGTCACCGCGTAGCAGCGCATCGTGGGCCAGCATCCGGTCCGTCATGGCCACGCCAAGACCGCGACCCGCAGCGTCCAGCGCCAGGTCGTCGAGGTTGAACATCAAATGCTTGAAGCTGCGTTCGGCCTTGTCCTGTTGCGCCTGCAGCCACACGGTCCATTCATGGCGGCTGGTAGAACCGTGAATCAGGGCGTGTTGCTCAAGCTCGTCGAGTCCGCGCGGGGGCGTGCGGCCATCGCTGAGCGTGGGCGCGCAGACGGGAATCAGGAACTCCTCGAACAACAGTGTCAGCGGACGTTCGTCCAGCCCGTTCACCAGATACAACACGTAGGCGTCACAGTCGCCGCTGGTATCCACCACCTCGCCGCTGACAGTCTCGATGGACAGGCACAGGCCTGGGTTAATGGCATAGAACGAACTCAATCTGGGCAGCAGCCAGCGCACCGCCAGCGAAACGAAAACGCGGATGCGAAAGGGGCGATCGAGCGGAGCCGGTGCCAGGCGTTGCTCCAGCACTTGCAGGGACTTGAGCATCTCCCGCGCGACTTCATACACCTCGCGACCATGGGCCGTCAGGGCTACCTTGCGGCTGGTGCGTTCGAACAGGGTGGTCTGGTAGTGCTCTTCGAGCTGCTGCACCTGGCGACTGATGGCGCTCTGGGTCAGGTGCAGCTGCCGCGCGGCTTCGGTGAAATTACTGGTGTCGGCCACCCGAACCAGCGTTTGCAGGGCCTGCAAGGAGGGCACGCGGAGCATTTTATCCATGCTTTTTCCGAATGGATGAATGATTTTTTAGCGTTAGAGTCAAGGCCCATATGCCCGTAAATTAAAGGTGCATACGGCGCATCTGCGGGTTATTGCCAATAACTCCTGCGCATTGATTGTGAAGGAGTGACAGACAATGAACAACCACTGTGGCTGGATCGCACTGGCGGGTGAATCCGCGCTGAAGCCGCGGCTCGAAGGCACACAAAAAGTCGACTGGCTGATCATCGGCGGGGGCATTACCGGCCTTTCTGCTGCGCATACCCTGGCCAGCCGTTTTCCTTCGCAACGCGTTGCAGTGCTCGACCGCCAGCGTGTTGCCCAAGGCGCCTCGGCGCGCAATTCGGGTTTTGTGGTCAGCCACGAGTTGCCTGGTGCCGGTGAATTGCTCGGTACCCCGGGGTTTTCAGCCTACCAGGTCGCTTCGCGGATTGGCGTTGCAGCGGGTCTTGAGGTCCGCCAACGCATCGCCGAGCTGGATATCGACTGCGAACTCAGCGATCACGGCTACCACTTTGCCGTGCATGAGCCTGCTCACCTTGAGGCCGTCGAACAGACGTTGGAGACGCTCAAGGCCGTTGGCGCACAGGCCCGATTCCTTGACGCCGGCGACCTCAAACAGCGCCTGGGGACTGGGTTCTACCGCCGCGCCATTCACTGCGCTGGCGGCAATGCTCTGCTACAGCCTGCACGCTATGTAAAAGGACTGGCCGACAGCCTGCCTGCGCAGGTGGAAGTCTATGAAAACAGCGCGGTGACCGGCCTGCAACGCGCGCCGGGCAAGGGCTGGACAGCACGCACAGACGACGGCGAAGTGCAGGCGAAACAGGTGCTGGTTTGCGTCGGCGCCTTCTTGTCCAGGGTCGGGGTGCAGCGCAGCGGCACCTTCCCGCTGGAATTGAGCGCCAGCATCACTCGTCCACTGACGGAAGACCGCTGGCAGCAGCTGTTCGACAACCAGGGCTGGGGCGTGCTTTCGACCTTGCCTGGCGGTTGCACCCTGCGTTTGCTGCCGGGGCGTCGCTTGCTGATTCGCAACACGGTCGAGTACCGCCAGCACGATATTGATGCGCGAGGGTTGGCGGTGCGCCAACGCGAGCACCTGCTAGGGCTGCAAAAGCGTTTCCCCGGCATCACCGCGCAGGACCTCGAATACACCTGGACCGGTCACCTCAGCGGTACCCGCTCCGGCGAGCCGTACTTCGCCAGAATCGATGACGGACTGCACACGGTCGCTGGCTGCAACGGTTCCGGTGTCGCCCGCGGCACCCTCTGGGGACGTTTGCTGGTCGAGATGGCGACGGGCGCCGATTCGTCCTTGCTCAGCGATGTACTCGGCCAGGCCAGGCCGGGTTACCTGCCGCCCAAGCCGTTTTTCGATGTGGGTGCCAAAGCCCGCATGGCCTGGGAAGTCTGGCGGGCCCGCAACGAACGTTGAAACCTTCGGCGCACACGCCGCAACAAAAACAAGAGAGGCACCCATGATCAAGCGCACTTGCATGACCCTGTTGTCGATGGCGTTACTGACCGCAACGGCTCAGGCAGCCGAAACCGTCAACATCGCCAACTGGAGCGGCTACATCGCCGACGACACCCTGAGTGAGTTCACTCAGCGCACTGGCATCCAGACCACCTACGACCTGATCGACAGCAACGAAACCACCGAAGCCAAGCTGATGACCGGCAGCAGTGGCTATGACCTGGCCAGCCCGTCCAACCATTTCCTGCCGCGCCTGATCAAGGCCGGGGCGATTCAGGAGCTTGATCGCAGCAAATTGCCCAACTGGAGCAACCTCGATCCCAAGCTGATGAAAATCCTTGAAGCCAGCGACCCGGGCAACCGCTATGCGATTCCCTATATGTGGGTAACCACGGGCATCGGCTACAACGCTGACAAGGTCAAGGCGATCTTCGGCAGCACCGACGTGACCCAATCCTGGGACATGCTGTTCAAGCCGGAGAACATCGAGAAGCTCAGCCAATGCGGCGTAGCGTTTCTCGACAATCCGACCCAGATCATCTCCATCACCCTCAAGACCCTGGGCCTGGATCCGCACAGTCAGGATCCTGCAGACCTGAAGCAGGCCGAAGCGGCGTTGATGAAGATTCGTCCCTACATCAGCTACTTCCACCAGTCGAAGTACGTCAGTGACCTGGCCAATGGCAATATCTGTGTGGCCATTGGCTTCAGCGGCGATGTGCTGCAAGCCATGACCAGTGCACAACAGGCAGGTAATGGTGTGCACATCGGCTACAGCATTCCGCGTGAAGGCTCCACGGTGGCGGTCGACATGGTGGTCATTCCCAAGGGCGCGCCGCACCTGGAAAACGCCTATGCCTATCTCAATTACCTGCTCGAACCGAAGGTGATTGCCAACATCAGTAACGCGGTGAAATACCCCAGCGGCAATGCTGCGGCGCTGGCATTCATCAACCCTGAGTTGCGCGACAACCCGGCGATCTATCCACCGGCATCGGTGCTCGACACGCTGTTTCCGATCAAGACCTTGTCGCCGGCCGGCATGCGCTTGAGTACCCGCTTGTGGACGCGGGTGATCAGCGGGAAGTGAGATAATGGGTGTGACTGATCTCGGCTGTCAGTCACACCTACAGAAGATAAAACTCAGAAGTTCAAGCGCAACATTGTTCGCCAGAAGTTCTTGAGTGGTGAGCGCAGGTGCCGATCCCAATTGTGCTGCCACCAGTCATCTTCATTCCTGACCACTGCCTCGATATCGCTACCTGCTTCTGATCCGGCATGTTGGCGGAACAACATCGGGAACACACAGTGCTGTTTGATCTGCTTTTTGAACAGCACATCCACAGGCGTACCGTTGTAAGGGATATCGGCAAGGATCTGACAGCCCTCACGCGACAGAATGTAGGCGTGAAGCGCTACAACCCGACCGCGTGCAATAAAGGGGAACCAGGTCAACCAGGTCTTGCCCATGCTGTAGCCCAAGTGCAGGGCTTGAAAATCGCGGGTGCGAATAAAACGATTGATCCAGCGAATCGGTGTGGCCTTCAACTCGTAGGGCTTTACGTCATCCTCAAAGATCAAGATGCGTTCCAGGCCTTCAGCCAGTGCAACTTTAGCCAACGCCTGGTGTGACTCGTAGCAGCCTCTTACCGGGTCTTCGTTTCTTTCTACAACATGGAATATCACCGGGTTTTGCAGCAGGCTGCCCATCGTTTGCCTGAACAGTTCGCGCCGGTCGGTGCGTTCCTTGAGTGAAATACAGTACACAGCATCTACATCGAACTTGATCTTACTCACCAAACAATCCTTGAACCAACAAATCCAGAGCCGGCGCTAACACGCGCGGGCTATCCTGCGGGGGGAGAGGCTAATCGCCAAAAAACCAGATAACTGTGAGCTGTTGCAGCTCAATTAGAACGTGCCCAAAAGATGGCGCAGCTGAATTAAACCGAATGACGCAGGCACGGAGTTGCAACAACGTCTTCCAGGGTTGAGTCCGGAACGACACAAACAGAAGGGGGGGATGATGCAGATTGGCGCTGTGTAGCTCACCCGTTAACGGGGTTGTTACTGCAAGCGCTTTGATTGCTTTGAAAAACTGGAGCGGGTGAAGGGAATCGAACCCTCGTTATCAGCTTGGGAAGCTGGAGTAATGCCATTATACGACACCCGCTTTCAGGGCTGACGTTGTACCAGAAGTGCAGTGCGATTTGAAGCCTTGGTGTGCAAAAAAGCCTGGGTCGGTGGCCGGTAGCGCGAGGTCCCGCATCTTCCTTCTGCCCGTTCGGGCTGTTGGTGCAGGAGGCTGCGCTACCGCCAGCCTGGGGGCTCAGATCGCCAGTGCATGGTGATCCTGAATGTGTTGATAACGTACGCGGGATTCGCGGACAGCGGGTTTGAGGAAGCTCAACAAGGCGTCACGTGTTTCATTGCAGGCCGCCTTGTGTTCCATGTCGAGGAAGTGGCCGGTGGCGCGGATCTCGCGAAAATGGCTGTTACGCACGTGCTGGCCGAACTGTCGGGCGTCATCAGTGGTGGTGTATTCGTCCCACTCGCCATTCATGAACAGCACTGGAATGTCGATCACGCGGGCTGAGCGCAGGGCGTTGTCGAGGTCGTGGTCGAGCACCTGGTTGATGTGAAAGTGCATCTGCGCGTACTCGTGGTTGTCCAGGCTGCTGACGTGCCGGTAGTTGAAGCGCTTGAACAACGACGGCAGGTGCTTGCCGATGGTGTCGTTGACCAGGTTGCCCACCTGGTAACGGTCGCAGGCACTGAGGAACTGGCATCCGCGTTCGAGGTAGTCGCGCATCGGCTCGTTGATCACCGGCGAGAACGAGCTGACCACCGCCTTCTCGATGCGCCGCGGCTTGTGCGCCAGGGCCAGCAGGGTGCAGGCGCCGCCCCAGGAGAACGACATCACGTGATCGGCGGCGAAGTGCTCGATCAGCTCCAGGAGGATTTGCCCTTCGGTTTCCTTGGTCAGCAGCCGCTCGTGGCGGTTGTGCGCCTTGGACTTGCCCGCGTAGGGCTGGTCGTAGAGCACCACGTTGAATTGCGGATGCAGGCTGCGCACTGTCTGCGCAAACGAGGCC
>Ga0247821_10000878_pt1 | contig 16887 bp, 16 predicted proteins | sample 13C_Glycerol_Day_FD_192481 | JGI IMG/M metagenome (GOLD analysis project Ga0247821, IMG submission 192481) | Soil microbial communities from agricultural site in Penn Yan, New York, United States - 13C_Glycerol_Day14 | ecosystem: Environmental > Terrestrial > Soil > Agricultural land | place... | reverse complement strand
TGCCCGCAACCCCGGGCGTGGCGATCTGGGACCGCCAGGGCAACCTGGCCTACTTCGGCCCCTACAGCGAAGGGGCGACCTGCAATTCGAGCAACAGCTTCATCGAGCCCATTCTCCTGGCCCTGAGCCAGGGCCGGGCGGTCAGCGCCACCCATACCCTGGCCGTAGGCTGCTATTGCCCGTGGGGTGACTAGCGCACCCGCGCCGGATTGCCCACCACCGTGGCGCCGGCCGGCACATCACGGGTCACCACGCTGCCGGCGCCGATCACCGCGTTATCGCCCACCGTCACCCCGGGCAGGATGATTGCACCACCGCCGATCCAGACATTGTTGCCGATCTTCACCGGTCGCCCGCTTTCCAGCCCGCTGCGACGCAGGTCAGGGTCCAGCGGATGGTCGGCGGTGTAGATCTGCACCGCAGGGCCGATCTGGCAGTCGTCGCCGATGTTCACCGGGGTGACATCGAGGATGACGCAGTTGAAGTTCATGAAGACGTTCTTGCCGACGCTGATGTTGTAGCCATAGTCGCAATAGAACGGCGGCCGGATCACCGCACCCTCGCCGACCGCGCCAAAGTGCTCGACCAGCAAGCCGTGACGCTGTTCGTTGAGCAGCTCGGCGCTGTTGTTGTAGCGCTGCATCCAGTGTTTGTTGGCGATCTGCTCGGCCTGCAGTTCCGGGCAACCGGCGTGATAGAGCTGGCCGCCGAGCATCTTCTGTTTTTCACTAAGGTCCATGTTTCCTCCCTGGAGACTATGCTCCGCACGCAAATACCTTGATGATCGGACCACAGTATCCGGCAAAACGTACAAGGAGTTCCGATGAAGCGCAGCCTGACCTTCCTCGCCGTGGCCATTGCCGCAGCCGCCGGAGGCGGTTACTGGTATGTGCAGGGCAAGCTGCCCCAGCGCGAGGGCGAAGTCGCCCTGGCCAGCCTGCAGGCGCCGGTCAGCGTTCGCTACGACGAGCGAGGCGTGCCGCATATCCAGGCCGACAACGAGACCGACCTGTACCGTGCCCTGGGTTACGTGCATGCCCAGGATCGCCTGTTCCAGATGGAGATCATCCGCCGCCTGGCCCGGGGCGAGCTGGCCGAGATTTTCGGCAGCAAACTGCTGCCCACCGACACCCTGTTCCGCAGCCTGCGCATCCGCGAACAGGCCGAGCGCCTGGTCGAACGCCAGGACAAGCAAGCGCCGGCCTGGATTGCCCTGCAGGCCTACCTCGACGGCGTCAACGCCTGGCAGGCCAGCCACCCCAAGCCCATGGAGTTCGACGTGCTGGGTATCACCCCGCGGCCGTTCACCGCCCAGGACACCCTGAGCATCGCCGGTTACATGGCCTACAGCTTCGCCGCAGCCTTTCGCACCGAGCCGGCGTTGACCTTCGTGCGCGATCATCTGGGTGACGACTACCTGAAGATCTTCGACCTGGCGTGGGATCCCCAGGGTGCCGTGCACAATGGCCCGCCGCTGGCCGCCGCCGACTGGAAAAGCCTGGAGCACCTGGCACGGGTCAGCCAGGAAGCACTGAGCGCCGCCGGCATCCCCCAGTACGAAGGCAGCAATGCCTGGGCCGTGTCCGGCAGCCGGACCCGCAGTGGCAAACCCTTGCTCGCCGGTGACCCGCACATCAGTTTTGCCGTACCCGCGGTCTGGTACGAAGCCGAGCTGTCGGCGCCGGGCTTCAACCTCTACGGCTATCACCAGGCGCTCAACCCCTTTGCTTCGCTGGGGCACAACCGCGACTTCGGCTGGAGCCTGACCATGTTCCAGAACGACGATGTCGACCTGATCGCCGAACAGGTCAACCCGGACAATCCCGACCAGGTGCGCATCAATGGCCAGTGGCAACCGTTGACCGTGACCCAGGACAGCATCGCGGTGAAGGGCGAGCAACCCGTGACCATCACCCTGCGCCGCTCGCCCCACGGCCCGATCGTCAACTCGGTGATCGGCGACAACGCCGGGCCGACGCCGATCGCCATGTGGTGGGCTTTCCTGGAAACCGAAAACCCGCTGCTCGAAGGCTTCTATCAGGTCAACCGCGCCGACACCCTGGACAAGATGCGCGCCGCCGCCGCGAAGATCCAGGCGCCCGGCCTGAACCTGGTGTGGGCCAATGCCCGAGGCGATATCGGCTGGTGGGCGGCCGCGCAACTGCCGGTCCGTCCACAAGGGGTCAACCCGTCGTTCATCCTCGACGGCAGCACGCCCCAGGCCGACAAGCTCGGCTTCTACCCGTTCAGCGCCAACCCGCAACAGGAAAACCCGCCCGGCGGCTACATCGTCTCGGCCAACTTCCAGCCACCGGCATCCATGCCGATCCCCGGCTACTACAACCTGGCCGACCGCGGACAACAACTGAACCGCCACCTGGCCGACCCGCAGACCAAATGGGATACCCAGAACAGCCAGGCGCTGCAACTCGACACCGTGACCGCCTACGGGCCGCGAACCCTGGCGCCGTTGCTCGGCGTCCTGCGCGAGATTGCCGAGGGCGACCAGGAAAAGGAACTGGTGGAACAACTGGCCGGCTGGAACGGTGACTATCCGCTCAATTCGGTCAGCGCCACCCTGTTCAACCAGTTCCTCTACGACCTGGCCTTTGCGGCGCTGCATGACGAGCTGGGCGATGCCTGGTTCCAGCCCCTGATCAGCACCCGGACCATCGATGCCGCGCTGCCGCGCCTGGCCGCCGATGCCGAATCGCCGTGGTGGCGGCTGCGTGGCAGCAGCGAACAGGGCGGGCGTCGCGAAGCGGTCAAGCGTGCCTGGCAGGCGAGTCTTGCGCACCTGCGCGAGACCCTGGACAAGGACCCGGCCAACTGGCAGTGGGGCAAGGCGCATACCCTGACCCACAAGCATCCGCTGGGGCTGCAGAAGCCGTTGAACCTGGTGTTCAATGTCGGCGCCTTCGCCGCGCCCGGCAGTCATGAAGTGCCGAACAATCTGTCGGCGAAAATCGGTCCGGCGCCCTGGCCCGTCACGTACGGACCTTCAACTCGCCGGCTGATCGACTTTGCCGATCCGGGCCAGGCCCTGACCATCAACCCGGTCGGGCAGAGTGGTGTGCTGTTCGACAGGCACTATGCCGACCAGGCCGGGGACTATATCGAGGGGCGGTATCACAAGGCGCAGCTTGGACCTGTTGCCGCACAGAGCACGCTGCGACTGGTTCCCTAGATCCCCTGTGGGAGCGGGCTTGCCCCGCGATTGCGATCTGACAGACAGACCGCATCGCGGGGCAAGCCCGCTCCTACATCAACCCTGCCACTTGCCCCCTTCGACGATCACGCTCTCAGGCTTGGTGTCGTCGCTCAGTTCCTTGCGCACGTACTGGTCATACAGCTTGAGCAGGTACTTCTGCTCACCCAGGCGCGCCAACTCGGCATTGACCCAGTCACGCAGCTCGATATTGCCCTTCTTCACCGCCGGGGCGATCGGCGCTTCTTCACCCAGCTTCTCGTCCAGCACACGGTAGCCCGGGTTCTGCTTCGACCAGCTGAACAGGATCAGGTTGTCCTGGGCATAGGCATCGCCACGGCCATTGGCCAGGGCCTGCAGCGACTCGGAGTTTTTCTCGAACTTGAGCAGCTTCCAGTCCGGGTGATGCTTGGTCAGCCAGATATCCGCCGTGGTGCCGGTGGTGACGATGGTGGTCTTGTCGGCCAGGTCATCGAGCTTCTTCACGCTGCTGCCTTCCGGCACCAGGGCCTGCACCGCCACGCGCAGGTTGGGGTTGGTGAATTCCACCGCCTCCTTGCGCTCCGGAGTGACGGTCATGTTGGCCAGGATCAGGTCGACCTTGTCGCTTTGCAGGAAGGGAATCCGGCTGGCCGGCTCCACCGCCACGAATTCGACCTTGTTCTCGTCACCGAGCAGCGACTTGGCGAACTGGCGACCGATGTCGGTATCGAAGCCGACGTAGCGCCCGCTTTCATCAACGAAGCCGAACGGCGGCTTGTCGGTGAACACGCCGACAATCAGCTTGTCGCGCGCCTTGATGGTTTCCAGGTAGCTGGTGGCGGGCGCCGCACCCGAGGACGCCGGCTTGGCGGGTTCTTCAGCCTTGTTGCAGCCGGCCAGCAGGGCCAGGCCGAGCAGGGACAACAGCAATTTCGAGGTTTTCGCAGTTCTCATGACAGTTCCTTTGCGGGCAGTGTGGGCAGGTTTTCTACAAAGGAGAATTTCTCCAGGAACTGCTGCGCGCGTGCGGTCTGCGGGTTCGTAAAGAAGCTCTCGGGGTCGCGCTGTTCAAGGATCCTGCCGGCCTCCATGAACACGATGCGATCGGCCACCGCACGGGCGAAGGCCATTTCATGGGTGACGATGAGCAGGGTCATGCCCTCGCGGGCCAGGTCCTGGATCACTTGCAGCACCTCCTTGACCATCTCCGGGTCCAGGGCTGCGGTGACCTCGTCGAACAGCATCACTTCGGGGTTCATGCACAGCGAACGGACAATGGCGATGCGCTGCTGCTGGCCGCCGGAGAGTTCGCGCGGATAGGCATCGCGCTTGTCCAGCAGGCCCACCCGGGCCAGCAGCGCTTCGGCCTGGGCCCGGGCCTCGCGGCGCTCGCGCTTCTGTACCTTGAGCGGGCCGAGCAACAGGTTGTCGAGCACGGTCATGTGGCCGAACAGGTGATAACTCTGGAACACCATGCCCACCCGCTGGCGTACCTGGCGCCAGTCGGTGCGCGGGTCGAGCAGCTCTTCACCGGCCAGGCGCAGGTGGCCACCGTCGGCGCTTTCCAGGCCATTGAGGCAACGCAGCAAGGTGCTCTTGCCGCAGCCGCTGGGGCCGAGGATCACCACCACTTCGCCGCTGCGTACCTTAAGGTCGATGTTGTTCAGCACCGGGTGCTTGCCGAAAGATTTGTTGAAGCCCTTGAACTCGATCAATGCGCTCATGCGTGTGTCCAGCGGCGCTCCAGGGCGCGCGAGGCGGCCGAGAGCGGGTAACAGATAAAGAAAAAGAACAGGAACAGCGCGCCGTAGATCAGCACCGACTCGTAGGTGCGCTCGATGATCTGCTGGCCGACCTTGATCACATCGACCACCCCGATCAGCACCGCCAGCGAGCTGGTCTTGATGATCCGCGTGTAGATATTGATGGTCGGCGGGGTCATGCGCTTCAGTGCCTGGGGCAACAACACGTAGCCATACAGCTGCCAGGCACCAAGGCCGATCGACAGCCCGGCCTCGCGTTGCCCCCGGGGCAGTGAACGCAAGGCACCGCGAACCACCTCGCCCACCTCACTGGCGCCCCACAGCGACAGCACCAGCACCGCGCACCAGAAGCTGGGGATGCTCAAGGCAAAGAAGATCGGCAAGCCGAAGAACAGCAGGTACAGCCAGACCAGCACCGGAATCGCCCGGAACAGCTCCAGGTAGACCCGCAACAGCAGGTTCAGGCTGCGCAGGTTGAGACTGGCCAGCACGCCATAGAGCACGCCGCCGACGGTACTGAAGACGATGCCCAGGCCCGAGATGGCCAGGGTCTGCGCAGCGCCCTTGCCCAGTTGCGGCAAGGACACCAGCAACAACTCAAGACCCGAACTGGCCATGTTGCAGCCTCCTTTCCAGGCGGCTGAGCAGCAGCGACAGCGGCAGGAACAGCAACACGCAGATCAGCGTCAGCACCGCGAGCATCTCGTAGGTCTTGTAGTACAGGGCGATGTAGCTCTTGGTGGTGTAGAGGATCTCCGGCACCGCCACCGCCGACACCACGGTGGTTTCCTTGAGCAGGAAAATGAAATTGGCGAACAGCGACGGCAGGCTGAGGATGCCCGCCTGGGGCAGGATCACATGGCGCAGCAACTGGCCTTCGGACAAGCCGATCGATCGCCCGGACTCCAGCTGCGCCGCCGGCACCGCTTCGACGCCGGCGCGCAGCACTTCGGTCAGGTAGGCGCCCCCGAGGAAGGTCATGGTGATGATCGCTGCGGCAAAACCGGAGATCTTCAGGCCCAGCGTCGGCAAAGCGAAGTAGACGAAGAACAGCTGGATCAGCAGCGGCGTATTGCGCGCCAGCTCGACGTAGAGCTTGACCAGGCGCTGCAGGTACGGCGTGCGATAGACCAGGATCGCCGCATTGACCAGCGCCAGCAGCAACGAGGTGGCAATGGCGATCAGGCCGACCTGCAGGGTAACCCCCACGGCCTTGAGAAACGCCGGCAATGTGCTAAGGATAAAGGCGACGTCGAAACTCATGGACGGGGCCTCGACACAGGAAGGTGAGCGTGCGGCATGGACGGATCTCGGATCGGTCCAAGGGTGGTCGGACCGCTCTAAACAGGGTTGTCAGTGCGGGTAAGCACAATCACTAAGACTCTAAAGGCATAAGAATAAATATTTAAATACCTTTATTGCATATTGATATCACCCAAACAGCTAACCTGAAAAATCCTTCGATGTGCCGGGATCTTTCGGCCCAAAAGGCTATCCAACCCCTGTCACTTCCCCCCTATCTCAAGGAAGAAAACAACAATGAACAACCAGGCGAACCACGATCCCCAGGACTTGCTGAAACTGCTGAGCGCCTTGCTGCGCGCCGTCCAGTCCCGTAACTGAGGCATAAAAAAACGCCGACGCGGCATTGCCTGCGTCGACGTTGTCAGGGGTGTTTGCGATGCTGCGGCGAATCAGAACGCCGGCAGTACCGCACCGCTGTATTTCTTCTCGATGAAGGTCTTCACTTCAGGGCTGGTCAGGGCCTTGGCCAGCTTCTGGATGGCGGCGCTGTCCTTGTTGTCCGGACGGGCGACCAGGAAGTTGACGTATGGCGAGTCGGCGCCTTCGATCACCAGGGCGTCCTTGGCCGGGTTCAGGCCGGCTTCCAGGGCGTAGTTGGTGTTGATCATGTCCAGGTCGACCTGGTCCAGCACGCGCGGCAGCATGGCCGATTCGAGCTCGCGGAACTTGAGTTTCTTCGGGTTCTCGGCGATGTCTTTCGGGGTGGCCAGGGCGTTCTTCGGATCCTTCAGGGTGATCAGGCCGGCCTTCTGCAGCAGCAGCAGGGCACGACCGCTGTTGCTGCCCTCGTTAGGGATGGCAACGGTGGCGCCTTCCTTGAGCTCGCTCAGGCTCTTGACCTTCTTCGAGTAGCCGCCGAAAGGCTCGACGTGAACGCCGATGACGGTTTCCAGGTGAGTGCCTTTGCCTTCGTTAAAGTTCTTCAGGTACGGCAGGGTCTGGAAGTAGTTGGCGTCCAGGCGCTTCTGGTCGACCTGCACGTTAGGCTGCACGTAGTCGGTGAACACCTTGATCTCCAGGTCCACACCTTCCTTGGCCAGGGTCGGCTTGATCAGCTCGAGGATTTCAGCATGAGGCACGGGGGTAGCGGCGACGACCAGTTTCTCGCCCGCCTGGGCAAAACCTGCAACCGACAGAGCGGCCGCCAGAGCAGTGAACAACAGAGCCTTTTTCATGCGTAATCCTTATTCGAATACATGACCATCGGTCGACGGCAGAATGGGTTGCCAGCACATTGCTAGCTGGCTTGGAGCGGACAATACCTAGATTTTTTATGCCGCAACAATATCTTTTATTTTGCTGCTTATTCCATTTTCTACCATCAACCCAGGCGCTGCAAAGTCTTCCCCAGTAGCGCCTTCAGGGCAGAGCGTTCATCGGCGTCGGCCAGCTGGCAAAACTGTTCGAGCTGGCTGGCAAGCGCTTGCAGCGGTGTGGGCAGATTCAGGTGTTGCGGCAGGATTTCTTCACCGCTGCTGACGAGCAAGGCGAAGTGAATGACGTTCTCCAGCTCCCGGGTATTGCCTGGCCAGCTGTGCAGTTCCAGTACCCGTTGCGCCGCCTCACTGATCAACGGCACCGGCAAGTTCAGGCGCGGACTGTAGATGCCGACGAAATACTCGGCCAGCGGCAGGATGTCACCCACCCGATCGCGCAACGCCGGCAGCAGCAACTGGCCTTCGCGCAGGTAGTGGTAGAGGCGGTCATGGAACTTGCCGGCACTGACCGCCTCGCCCAGGTCGATGCTCGATGCCCCCACCAACCGCACATCCACAGGGTTGGGCTGTTGCGCACCGACCCGGGTGACCTCGCGATTTTCCAGGGCCGCGAGCAGTTTCACCTGGATCGCCAGCGGCAGGTCGGCAATTTCGTCCAGGTACAAGGTGCCGCCATTGGCCGAACCGAACCAGCCGGCGCGGCTGCTGGCGCTGCCACTGTGGGCACCGGCGCTGTAGCCGAACAGCTCGGCATCGGCATAGGTCGGGCTGATGGCCGCGCAGTTGACCGAAACGAACAGGCCGCCGCGGTCGCTGGCGCGGTGAATCTGACGGGCCAGCAACTCCTTGCCGGTGCCGGTCTCGCCGCGAATCAGTACCGGCAGCACGAGCGGCGCCAGCAGTTCGAGTTCCTGGCGCAATTGCCGCGAGCGCGGGTCGACGAACACCAGCGCCTTGGCGCGGATGCTCAGCGGGCTCTTGTCCAGTTCGGGAAAGGTCAGCAACGGCTGGCCGAAGGTGTCGTGGTTACTCATGGCAAACTCCCGCCCGCAGCACCTGGGGCCGGGCGTTGGATCTGGCGAAAGGTCAGCGCCCGGGGTCAGGCGCGGCGAAGGGCGTGCTGTTCGAGACGGTTCTGCAGGCGGTACAGGTAGGCGAAGCCCTGCTCCCAGCGACGGTGCCCGGACTTGACGTTGATATGTCCGGCACCGGCGAGAAAGCCCACCTCGGCGCCCCAACTACGGGCCAGCTGCATGGCCCGCGGGGCGCTGACCGCCGGGTCGTTGTCGGAGCTGACCACCTGGCTCGGGAACGGCAGCACCTGCTGTGGAATCGGCGCGAAGTTGCGCAAGGCATCGGCGCAGGTCGGACGCTCGACATCGGCCGGCGCCACCAGCAGGGCGCCGTGCACCCGGCGCAGCAAGCTCACGCTGGCCTGCGCCGCCCAGTGGGCAACGGTGATGCAACCCAGGCTGTGGGCGATCAGGATGACCGGAGAATCGTCGGCGGCCACGGCCTGTTCCAGTGCGGCCACCCAGTCCTCGCGCCGGGGCGTCAACCAGTCGGCCTGCTCGACCCGGGCGCTGTTGGGCAGCACCTGCTGCCAGTGACTCTGCCAATGATCGTCTGGCGATCCTTGCCAGCCCGGCACAATCAGGTAACGGATCGACGCGTTGCGCATGGGGACGCCTCCTGTGGGGTTTGCGTGCTTGAGGCAAAGTATAGGGGCGTGGTTATATTCGTAAAGGAATAAGAAGCTATTTATTAATAACCAAAATCAAGCACTGTAGGAGCGGCTCCCACAAACGCACATAAAAAAAGGACCACCCCCCTGCCAGAGAAATGGTCCTGAAGACTTGCCTGAGGTGTGTTGCTCAGCGGGCGGTGATCACCGACAACTTGGTGATACCGGCTCGTTCGATCGAGGCCATGGCACGCGCCACTTCCCCATAGTTCACGCCATCGTCGGCCTGCAGCTGTACGCGCAGTTCCGGGTCCTTGGCCTTGGCCGCCTGCAGGTTGGTTTCCAGCAGGTCGGGCTGGATCTGATCCTTGTTGATGAACAGCTTGCCGCCGCCATCGATGCTCACCACCAACGGGTCCTTCTGCTCCACCGGGGCCACGGCCTCGGTCTTGGGCAGGTTGATGGGGATGGCGTTGGTCAGCAGGGGCGCGGTGACAATGAACACCACCAGCAGCACCAGCATCACGTCCACCAGTGGCGTCACGTTGATCTCGCTGAGTACTTCGTCACTGTCCTGGGTCGAGAAGGCCATGTCAGGAAGCCTCCTTCACGGTCTGCGGATGACTGCCGGCCGGCTTGTAGGCCGTCGGATGGATCAGCACACGGAAGGCACTCTTCTGCGCCAGGCTGTAGAAGTCGTGGGCAAAGTCATCGAGGTCGGCGGCGGTCAGCTTCAGGCGGCGCAGGAAGTAGTTGTAAACCAGCACCGCAGGCACCGCGACGGCAATCCCCACGCCAGTGGCCACCAGTGCCGCGCCGATGGGGCCGGCCACGGTTTCCAGGCTGGCGGAGCCGGCGGCGCTGATGCCCTTGAGTGCCTCCATGATGCCCCAGACCGTGCCGAACAGGCCGATGAAGGGCGAGGTACTGCCGATACTGGCGACCACGGCCAAGCCGGTTTCCAGTGAGCGGCGCTCACGCACGATCTGCTGGCGCAGGGCGCGCTCCAGGCGGTCCTGGTGGTTGATCGCCTGGCTCAGGTCGCGGGCATCGCCCGGTTCACCCACGGCGATAGCCGCGTATCCGGCCTGGGCCACCCGGGCCGCCGCGCCAGGATGGCTGTCGCTCAGCTCGGCAGCGGCATCCAGGCTGGAGGCCGCCCAGAACTGCTTGTGAAAGCGCTTGTCCTGGTTTTTCAGGCGCAGGAACTGCACGCCCTTGACCAGGGCCAGGCCCCAGGTGACGACAGAGAAGCCCACCAGCAGCCAGATCACCGCGCTTTCGATGGATTCGAGGGGGGATGCCAATAACGTCATGATCAGTACTCTCTCTGTTAGCGCGAATTAGTGGATCTTGAATTCGATCGGTACGCTGACCCAGCCATCCAGGGCCACGTCCCCTTGCTTGGCTGGCACAAAACTCCAGCGCTTGACTGCCGCCAGGGCGGCCTCGTCGAGCGGCTGGCGGCCGCTGCTCTTTTGCAGCTGGATCTCGCCGGGCTTGCCGCTGGCCAGCACATGCACCCGCAACAACACCGTGCCTTCCCAACCGCGGCGGTGGGCCAGTGCCGGGTATTCCGGCGCCGGATTCTTCAGGTAGCCGGCACTGGCCGAAGCCGGTGTCACCGGAGCCGGCGCAGGCGGTGCCGGTGGCGCCGCTGGCGCGACGGGTTGCGGCGCTGCCGGTGGCTGCTCGACGGCCTTGGTAACCGGTTTGGCTACCTGTTTGGCGACCGGTTTGGGTTTCGGCTTGGGCACAGGCTTTGGCGCAGGCTTGGCCGCCAGCTCATCCACCACCGGCGGTGGCGGCTCCACGACCGCAGGCGGTGGCGCGGGTGGCGGTGGCTGGACCACTGGCGGTGCCGGTTGGGAAAACTCGATGGTCATCGGCGGGATTTGCGGCGCCACCACTGGCAGTACCGGCGTGGGCGCCTGGCTGACCCACCAGGCCACGGCGCCATGCAGGGCCAGGGCGAAAATCCCCAGTACGATCTGGTCGCGACGACCCAGGGCGCTTTTCGGCGTGCGCTGCAAGCGTTGTTGCGCCAGGGGCACACGGTGCGGCCGGCCGAAGTCGACCAGCTCGCCGCCCGGCGTCTGGCGCCAGTGCACATCGAGTGTGGTGGCGGCGGTCTGGACATTACCCATTGATCAGCTCCCCGGTCTGCGTTCGATACATCGAAGGCCGCCCATTGGCCTTCGCTGGATGGATCATCAATCCGCACTGCTTATTTCTGAAAGTAATCTTTAAAGTTATACATAGAAGAAATGCGAATATGTAAATCGACGCCTTCGCTCAAAGCCGCGCCGTTCGCGGCCTTGCACCCAGCAGCTGACTCGCCATGCCTGCCACGCATGAAAAATATGTGGCGCAGGCATGGCAAAACCGGCTTCAGAAGTCGTAGCGGCCGGTCAGGCCCAGGGTTTTCGGCGTGCCTGGCAGTCCCTCATAGCCGCCATTGGCTGCGCTCCACAGGGTGGTGTAGTAGGTCTTGTCGAAGGCGTTCTTCAGCCACAGCGAGACATCCCACTGCCCCTGCCCCAGATCGCCACGCAGGCCGGTGGACAGGTTGACCACGGCGTAACTGGGGATCTGCGCGAAGTCCGAGTCCTCGACCGTGCCCACGGCCTTGGAGCGGAACGCATAGCTGGCGGTGACATAGGGCTGCAGGCCGTTGTCCAGGTCCCACTGGTAGGTGCCGTTGGCGTTGCCGATCCACTTCGAGGCGCCGACCACCTGGTGCCCGGTCAGGTCGCAGGAGGCAGGTGCGCCCGGCTGCAGGGCGACTTCCGGTGCGCACGGGGCGTCTTTGTAGGAGAGATAGCGGACGTCGTTGTAGGAGCCGTTGAGGTTCAAGGTCAGGCCACGGATCGGCACCAGGGTGCTTTCCACCTCGACCCCGCGTGAACGCACGGAGCCGGCGTTGGTCAGGTACTGCACCCGGTTGGCTTCGTCGTAGGCGTTGGTCTGGTAGCCGTGCACCTCGGTCCAGAACAGGTTGGCGTTGAGTTGCAGGCGGCGGTCCCAGAGAGTGCTCTTGAGGCCCAGCTCGGCGTTGTTGGCGCGCTCGGTGCCCACCAGCAACGAATCGGCCCCGGCCACCGGCGCAGTCGCCACCGTCAGGTTGACCCCGCCGGACTTTTCGCCGTGGGACAAGGTGGCGTAGCCGAGCAGGTCATCGGTAAAGCGGTAGCTCAAGTTGAGCAGGCCCGAAGGGCTGAAGGTGTACTGGTTGAGATCACCCGAATCATAGGCCCCGACCCGCGCCTGGCGGGCAGCGGCCGCTGCGCCAGTGACCGCGGCGCCATTGACCGGCGCATTGCGATCGACCCAGGCGCTTTTCTCTTCATAGGTGCCGCGGATGCCGGCGGTGAAGTCCAGGCGCTCGGTCAGGTGCCAGGTGCCCTGGCCGAACAGGGCGAAGCTGTCGGTGTCGATATGACCCTTGCCCAGGGTGGTGACATTGGCCAGGGCGCCAGCCGGCGTGCCGTTCCAGATATCGGCCTGGGGCCCGTAGTAGACGAAGGATTTGTTATCCAGGTCCGAGCCGAAGTAGTAGGCGCCCACGACGTAGTCGAAGAAACCACCGGTGGGCGAGGCCAGGCGAAATTCCTGGGAATACTGTTTGTCGCGCACCGACACGCCGGAGTTGTACGCCGCCGGCACGTTCAGGCCCTCGTCGTTGCGCGGGGTGAAGTCCCACCAGCGGTAGGAGCTGACCGAGGTCAGGGTGAAGTCGTTGTCCAGGGTCCAGTTGGCTTCCAGCGAGGTACCGCCCTGGAACACCGTGACCTGTTGATCGCTGTCGAGGTTGACCTTGCGCGTGCTGCCGTCGATCAGCGTGGCCCCGGCCGCCCGGGCGCGGGCCTCGTAGCGGTTGACGCCGTTGATGGTCGGCCCGGTGCTGAACAGCAGGCGGGTGCCGGCGCTGGAGTCCTCTTCGTTGTAGTCGCCGATCCAGCGCAGGTTGAACTGCTCACTGGGCTTGTACAGCAACTGGCCGCGAAAGCCCTGGCGCGAGCCGCCATTGAGGGTGTGGCCATCGAATTCGTTCTTGATATCGCCGTCGCTGCGGGTGCGGTAGGCCGAGATGCGCCCGGCCAGGGTCTCGCTCAGCGGGCCGGACAGCGTGCCCTTGGTCTGGAAGTAACCATCCTCGCCCACCGAGGTTTCGATGCTGCGCTCGGGGGTGAAACTGGGTGCGCGGGTGCTGATGTTGATCACCCCGGCGGTGGTGTTCTTGCCGAACAGCGTGCCTTGCGGGCCGCGCAGCACTTCCAGCTGCTCGATGTCCACCAGGTCGAACACCGCCATGCCCGGCCGGCCGAGGTAGACGTTGTCCAGGTAGAGCCCGACGCTGCCTTCCAGGCCATCGCTGGCCGGGTTGTTGCCCAGGCCGCGGATCGACACGCTGGACTGACGTGCGTGCATGTAGGCGACGTTGACGCTCGGCACCAGTTGCTGCAGATCCTGGATACGGTAGACGCGCTGGTTTTCCAGGGTCTGGCCGTCGAGCACGCTGATCGGCGTGGGCACGCTCTGGGCGCTTTCCTCACGGCGCCGGGCGGTGACGGTGACGGTCTTGAGCTGGCTGTCACTGGCTTTGATGGCCGCCCTCTCCGGCTCGGCGGCCTGGGCGGGCAGCCAGTGCGCGCTGCCGGCCAGCAGCAGGGCCAGGGGCAGGCGTTTGAGCCGACGGGATGAAAGGGGGGCAACGCGAAGGGTCGGACTCATGGCCAGCTCCTGACAGGAACGTATATTCCTGATAGTTATTTGTATATTGATTTACATATTTTTACCGAATAAGAGAGTGACTTTATAAGGAGTGCAGCAGAGCTGCGGCAAATGCATTTGCCCGATACTTTTAATGCCGAACAGGCATATAGGAAGGGAGGTGACGCAGAATGCATCGCGGGGCAAGCCCGCTCCTACAGACGCCTGTAGGAGCGGGCTTGCCCCGCGATCAGGAGGGATCAGATGTTGGCGACTTTCTGCCAGACCTTGGGCTTGAAGAACAGGGTTTCGCCACGGGCCAGCCCGCTCAGGCTGTCGTGATCCTTGACCACTTCGGCCTCGATCAGCTCGCTCTGGCCTTCGACCTTGAGGGTCACCCGGGTGGTCGCGCCCAGCGGACGGATGTCGCGCACTTCCGCGGCATGATGGCCTTCGATCTCGTGCCGCGACAGCGACACCTCGTGCGGCCGGAACAGCACGTGATGGCCTTCGCTCAGGTGCAAGCGGTTGGAGTCGCCGAGGAAGTGATAGACGAAGTCACTGGCCGGGTTCTCGTACACCTCGCCCGGCGAGCCGATCTGCTCGATCACGCCCTTGTTCATCACCACGATGCGGTCGGCGACTTCCATGGCCTCTTCCTGGTCGTGGGTCACGAACACCGAGGTCAGGTTGATGTCTTCATGCAGGCGCGCCAGCCAGCGGCGCAGCTCCTTGCGCACCTTGGCATCGAGGGCGCCGAACGGCTCGTCGAGCAACAGCACCTTGGGTTCCACCGCCAGGGCGCGGGCCAGGGCGATCCGCTGGCGCTGGCCGCCGGACAGCTGCTCGGGGTAGCGGTCGCTGAGCCAGTCGAGCTGGACCATGTTCAGCAGCTCATGGACCTTCTCGGCGATCTTGCTCTCGCTTGGCCGCTCGCCCTTGGGCTTCATGCGCAGGCCGAAGGCGACGTTGTCGAACACGCTCATGTGGCGGAACAGCGCGTAGTGCTGGAACACGAAACCGACGTTGCGATCACGCACGTCGTGGCCGGAGACATCCTCGCCGTGGAAGACGATGTTGCCCTGGTCGGGGGTTTCCAGGCCGGCGATGATCCGCAGCAGCGTGGTCTTGCCGCAGCCGGACGGACCCAGCAGGGCCACCAGCTCACCGCTGTGGATATCCAGGTTGATGCTGTCCAGGGCCTGGAAAGCGTTGAAGCGCTTGCTGACGTTACGAACTTCGATCGACATGAATTATTCCTCCGCTGCGCTGTGGCGCAGACGGTTAATGCGGGACTCGCTCCACTGCTTGAGCAGCAGGATGAAGAGCGCCAGGATCAGCAACAGGCTGGCCACGCTGAAGGCCGCGACATGGTTGTATTCGTTGTAGAGGATCTCCACGTGCAACGGCAAGGTGTTGGTCACCCCGCGAATGTGCCCGGAGACCACCGACACCGCACCGAACTCACCCATGGCCCGCGCGGTACAGAGCACCACGCCGTAGATCAGGCCCCATTTGATGTTCGGCAGGGTCACGTGCCAGAACATCTGCCAGCCGTTGGCCCCGAGCAGGCGCGCGGCCTCCTCTTCCTGGGTGCCCTGCTCCTGCATCAGCGGGATCAGTTCACGGGCGACGAAGGGCACGGTGACGAAGATGGTCGCCAGGACAATGCCCGGCAGGGCGAAGACGATCTGGATGTCATGGTCCTGCAGCCAGGGGCCGAACAGGCCCTGGGCGCCGAACATCAGCACGTAGACCAGGCCGGCGATCACCGGCGAGACCGAGAACGGCAGGTCGATCAGGGTCACCAGGATGCTCTTGCCACGGAAGGTGTATTTGCTCACGCACCAGGCGGCGCTGACGCCGAACACCAGGTTCAGCGGCACCGAGATGGCCACGGCGATCAGGGTCAGCTTCAGGGCCGACAGCGCGTCGGGCTCGAAGATCGCCTCGAAGAAGGTCCCCAGGCCCATTTTCAGGCCCTGGGACACCACGATCACCAGCGGCAGCAGCAGGAACAGGGCGAAGATCAGCCAGGCGAGGCTGATCAGGACGCGCCGCGAGGTGGCGCTGCCACGGCGGGCGGCATTGGCCGAAGCGGCCGCGCCAATAGTAGATGCAGACATGGACGTGGCCTCCTTCAAGGGGTTTCGATGCGCCGCTGCAGCAGGTTGATCAGCAGCAACAGGATGAAGGAAACCACCAGCATCAACACGCCGATGGCCGTGGCGCCGGTGTAGTCATACTGGTCGAGCTTGACCATGATCAGCAGCGGCAGGATCTCGGTCTTCATCGGCATGTTGCCGGCAATGAAGATCACCGAACCGTACTCACCCACGCCCCGGGCAAAGGCCAGCGCGAAGCCGGTCAGCCAGGCCGGCAGCAGGGCCGGCAGCAGCACGTAGCGGAACACCTGCAGCGGTTTGGCGCCCAGGCAGGCAGCGGCCTCTTCGACCTCACGCGGGATATCGGCCAGTACCGGCTGTACCGTGCGCACCACGAAGGGCAAGGTCACGAAGGTCAGCGCCAGGGTGATGCCCAGGGGGGTGTAGGCGATCTTGAAGCCAAGGTCGGTGGCGAACTGGCCGACCAGGCCCGCCGGTGCATACAGCGCGGTCAGGGCGATACCGGCCACTGCGGTGGGCAGGGCGAACGGCAGGTCGATCATCGCTTCGATGATCTTGCGTCCGGGGAAGGTGTAGCGCACCAGCACCCAGGCCAGCAAGGTGCCGATGATGCCGTTGATGATGGCGGCGAAGAGGGCAGTACCGAAACTCAGCTTGAGCGCGGCAAGTACCCGCGGTGCACTGATGATGGCCCAGAACTGCTCCCAGGTGAGCTGGGCGGCATGGACGAACATGGCTCCCAGCGGTATGAGCACAATCAGGCTGAGGTACACCAAGGTGTAGCCCAGCGTCAGCCCGAAGCCGGGTATGACGGGGGAGATACGACGTGACATAAAGGTCCCTGGTTGAACGCACGAAGCCCGGGACGAATCCCGGGCCCATGCTGGCT
>Ga0247821_10000875_pt1 | contig 16943 bp, 13 predicted proteins | sample 13C_Glycerol_Day_FD_192481 | JGI IMG/M metagenome (GOLD analysis project Ga0247821, IMG submission 192481) | Soil microbial communities from agricultural site in Penn Yan, New York, United States - 13C_Glycerol_Day14 | ecosystem: Environmental > Terrestrial > Soil > Agricultural land | place... | reverse complement strand
CTGTGCCGCGGACCAATCATTGCGACAACAAGGATCCTCCCATGTTCGAACTGGACCATGATCTGGCGCAAGACATCGTCGATCGGGCGATGGCGATTTTGCCCTGCAACGTCAACGTCATGGACAGCCAGGGATTGATCCTTGGCAGTGGCGAACCGGAGCGCATCAACACCCGTCACGAAGGCGCTCAGTTGGTGTTGGCCAACGGCCGCGTCGTCGAACTGGATGTCGAGGCGGCCAAGTGTCTGAAGGGCGTGCAGCCGGGAATCAACGTGCCGCTGTTGCTCGACGGGCGCTTGATGGGTGTGCTCGGTCTGACCGGCGATCCGCAGCAATTGCGGACTTACGCGCAACTGGTGTGCATGACCGCCGAGATGCTCCTGGCTCAACGGCATATGCAGGTGGAGCAGCAATGGCGGCGCCAACGCTGCGACGATTTGCTTGCCTTGCTGCTGGGTGGCTCGGGGGATTCGCCACGCCTGGTCGACGAAGCCCGGCAATTGGGACTCAAGCCGCAGTTGCCACGGGTGCCGTGCCTGTTTGAGCTGGACAACGGTCCTGCGGCAGAAACCCTGGCCAGTTGGCTGATGAGTCGCTACCCGGACAGTTGGTGCGTCAGCCCGGCACGTCAGTCGTTGCTGTGGTGCCGCCCGGCCAGCGTGACGCTCGATGAGCCGCGCCTGCTGGATAAACTCCAGCGCCATGGCTGGCAGGTGCAGCGCCTGGCCAGTGGCTCACCGGCGCAGAGCCTTGAGCAACTGCGACGCGGTTATCGGCGGGTGCGTGACTTGCAAGCCTACGGCCGCGAAGTGCTGCCTAACGAACGAATCCTCACCCTTGCCCGTTACCGCCTGCCAGCGTTGCTCTGGCGCCACCGCAACGATGATGCCCTGGACGAGTTGCTCGAACCCTTGCAGCGTATCCGCGCCAAGGACAACAGCGGTCAATTGCTCGCCACCTTGCGCGCCTGGTGCGCACATGACGGCCAGAGCCAGGCCTGTGCCGACGCCCTGGGTATTCACCGCAACAGTTTGCGCTATCGCCTGGAGCGGATTGCCGAACTGAGTGAAGTCGATCCCCTGCGCCTGGATGGCATGTTGAGCTTGTACCTGGGCTTGCAGTTGCTGCCCGCTGATGCCTGATTGGGCAAACTGACCAAGGCGGGGTCACGGCTTTTGTGCATCCGACAGAAGCCCGCGCGCCGCCTAGCTGTCAGCATGCACCGATCTGGACCAGGAGAATCCCCATGAAAATCGTCATCGCCCCCGACTCGTTCAAGGACAGCCTCAGCGCCGAAGGCGTGGCCGACGCCATTGCCCTGGGGCTGGCGCAGGTGTGGCCCGAGGCGACGTTGGTCAAGTGCCCGATGGCCGACGGCGGTGAAGGCACCATGGAGGCCATTGTCGCGGCCTGCAGCGGTGAGCTGCGCCGTCAGCAGGTCCAGGGCCCGCTGGGCGAGCCGGTGCAGGCCGGCTGGGGCTGGTTGGCCGAGAGCCACACGGCAATTATCGAGATGGCCCAGGCCAGCGGCTTGCAGTTGCTCAGCCTCGAGCAGCGCGATGCCTGTCGCAGCAGTACCTATGGCACCGGTCAACTGATCAGTGCGGCGCTGGACGCCGGCGCGCGGCGGATCATTCTTGCCATTGGTGGCAGCGCTACCAACGATGCCGGTAGCGGCATGTTGCGGGCCTTGGGCCTGCGCCTGTTCGACGCACAGGGGCAAGCGCTGGCCGAGGGTGGTCTGGCCTTGAGCCAACTGGCGCGCCTGGATGCCAGTGACCTCGACCCGCGCCTGGCGCAGGTGCAGCTAGAAGTTGCCGCCGACGTCGACAACCCGTTGTGCGGCAGCAACGGCGCGTCTGCAGTGTTCGGCCCACAAAAAGGCGCCAGCCCCGAGCAGGTGCAATTGCTCGATGCGGCGTTGGCGCATTTTGCCGATCACTGCGTGCCGTTGCTCAATCAGGACGTTCGCGATTTTCCCGGCTGCGGTGCGGCTGGTGGTATGGGCTTTGCCGCCAAGGCGTTCATGCAGGCGACTTTCCGTCCCGGTATCGACGTGGTGGCGGAGCTGGCCGGTCTGGAGCAGGCCGTACAGGGCGCCGATCTGGTGCTTACCGGCGAAGGCCGTTTTGACGCGCAAACCCTGCGCGGCAAGACCCCGTTCGGCGTGGCGCGGATTGCCAAGCGTCATGGCGTGCCGGTGGTAGTGATCGCCGGAACCTTGGGCGAGGGCTATGAGCAGTTGTACCGCCACGGCATCGACGCAGCATTTGCCCTGGCTAGCGGCCCGATGACCCTGCAGCAGGCCTGCAGCAACGCTGCGGCATTGTTGCAGGCCCGGGCGGGCGATATCGCCAGGCTCTGGTCCTGCGCGTACCGCTCAGGTCAGTGAAGCGCTAATCGCTGGTTGTTCGAGCGCCCTGTCGAGCAGGGCCAGCTCGCCGAAAGACGCCGAGGCATCGATGTAGCGCAAGGCCGACTTGGCGTCTTTCCAGCCGACATAGCTCATCAGCGCCTTGATCTCCCACCCGTTGCTGGTGGCCCAGGTGGCAAAGCCCCGGCGCAGCGAGTGGCCTGTATATAAAGCAGCAGGTACACCGCCGCGTTCAAGAATGCGCCGCAGCAGGGCGATCAGGCTGTTGCTGTTGAGCGCCGCTTCGCCGAGATTGCCCCAGCGGTCGAGCTTGCGAAACACCGGGCCGTGGGTGATGCCGGCTACTTCAATCCATTGCAGGTAAGCCTGTACCGGGCACAGCACTTTTAGTGCCGGGGCCTGATGGCGCACACCGAGGGCCTGGCGGTCGCCTTTGCTGCGCGGCAGATAGATCGACATGCCTTTGCCGGTCTGGGCCTGAATATGCTCGACCTGCAGGTGTGCCAGTTCATCCCCGCGAAACCCTCGCCAGAAACCGATCAATAGCAGCGCGACATCACGCCTGGCCCGTAGCAGGGCGGGCAGGTCGTGTTGCTCGCGGGCTTGACGGGCGTCTTGCTCAAGCACCTCCACGGCCTGCTGCAGGTGCTGAATTTGCAGCGGTGCCGCCTGCCGCGGTTCGGCCGGATGCAGGGTGCGAATGCCTTTGAGGACCTGACGTACGACCGGCGCCTTGGTCGGGTCGGGAAAGCCCTGGCTGACATGCCATTGGCCAAGCGCGGCCAGACGCTGCTTCAAGGTGCTGATCGCGTGGGTATCGGCGTGATCAGCCAGGTAGCGGGCGATACTGTCGGCGGTGGCCGGGAGAAAGCCGCCCCAGCTCACTTCGAAGTGATGTACCGCTGCCTGATAGCTGCGCCGGGTATTGTCGCGGGTGGCCGCCTGCAGATAGCGCTCGATGCTGTTCATTGTCCGCCTTAGTGCTGCGGACTGAAAAATGGGGCCGCCCGAGCACAGCGCATTGTAAAGCAGATGGCTGGCCAGGCGTCATCCTTGGTTAGGCGCCGCTGTGCGTCCATAGCCGATCTTGTGCGCATGCACGGCCGTTCGCGCCAACAATCCCACCGAAAGCAGAATGGGCACGTTCACCAGTAGCAGTGCATAACGCAGTGACTGCTCGGCGAACAGCGGTGCCAGCAGGTCGCTGAACAGCCCGGTCAGCAGCGGCCCGGTGCCGATCCCGAGCAGGGTGCTGACGATGGTTTGCAGGGCCATGGCCGTACCGCGGCGACTGGCCGGCACCAGTTGCGTGACCAGGTTGAAGGACGGCGCCACCCACCAGACCACAAAGAAGCTGTACACCGCGCACCAGAGCATGGCGGCCGGGATCGGCACGCCAGCGAAGTGGCCGGTCAGGCCCGCAGGCCATAGCAGATAGATGATCAGCGCTGCCAGGGCAATGAGGTGGCCGATTACCGGAATGAGGATCTGCCAGTGCGGGCTGTGGTGGCTGAGGCGATCATTGAGCCAGCCGGCAAACATGCCACCGGTACCCGCCGCCACGCCACAGATGACGCCGACAAGCATGCCGGCATGTTGCAGCGACAGGCCATGGGAGCGGATCAGGAAGCTGGTGTTCCACATGCCGATGGCATAGGAACTCAAGGTGGCCAGGCCGCCGGCCAGGATCAGGCAGCGGTAGGCCGGCAGGGCCCAGAGCTTGCGCGCCTCGCTGGCAAGGCTCAGGCGTGGGCCTGCGGGTGGCACATGGCTCAGGTCCCAACGACCTCGCACGGGTTCGCGCACCAGTGCCAGCAGGGCGCAGAACAGCAGGGCCGGTATACCCAGGGCAAAAAAAGCGCTGCGCCAGCCGTAGTGTTCAACCACCCAGGCGCCGATGCTCAGGCCAATGATCGAGGAAAAGGTTGGCGCTGCAGTAAAGCAACTGATCGCAAACGAGCGGCGTTGCGGTGGGTACAGGTCGGCGATCAGTGACAGCGACGCCGAGGTGGTCGGCGACTCGCTCACCGCCACCAGCATCCGCGCAATGGCCAGCACGATAAAGCCACCGGCCAGGCCGCAGGCCATGGTCGCCAGGGCCCAGAGCAGGGAGGACAGGGCCAGCAGGCGGGTGCGCGGCAGACGATCGACCAGACGCCCGGCAGGGAGACCGAGCACGGCATAAACGACGGCGAAGGCCAGGCCCGAGATCAGCCCCATGGCCGTGTCGCCGACGCCGAACTCGGCCTTGATCGGGTCGATCATCACCGCCAGGATCTGGCGGCCGACAAAGTTGTCGGCAAACACCATCGCCAGCAACAGCAACAGGCCGTGGTTGCGCCAGCCGACCGTGGTGCTCGGCAGGCCGCGCGCGTCGGTGGTCAACGCGGTGCCCACAGGTCCGGTAAACCGGGGTCGCTGACCACAATCAGGCGCTTGAGCAAGACCTTCAACGCCTGGGCATCGGCCGCGCCCAGTTTGGCCGACAGTTCTTCTTCCACCACCTTGGCCAGGGCCAGTTGCTGTAGCGATGCTTCACGACCATTGGCGGTGAGCACAAAACGCAGGTGTCCCGGTTCGCCCTCGATGGCCACCATGTTCTGCCGTTCGAGAAAGCGCATGCTCGGCAGCGTCACTTCATGGCCGGTGTAGTTCACGAAAGTGTTGATCTCTTCCAGGCTGAGGTTGTCGCGGATGCACAGCACCGAAAGGATGAAGAACGCCTGTTCGTCCAGTTGCTGGTTGTTCAGCAGCAGGCGCAAGGCGTTGAGCAATTGATAGTGGGCGCGGCCCAGCAGATAGCCGAGCAGGTCTTCGGTGTAGCTGCATTCCGGAGGCGGCGGTGTGGTCGCCAGGCGCAGTTCGCTGCGCGGCTTGCGTGTGGCCAGGGCGTATTGACCGCTCTGGAAGGCCAGCGGCGCCCGTTCACTGTGGTCGAAGGCGAGCACCTCGCCGACGAAGATCACATGGTCGCCACCTTCGTACTGGAAAGCCGTGCGGCACTGGAACCGCGCCGTGCAATCCTGCAGCAAGGGGGCTTCGCTGACACCGTTGTCGAACTGGATTTCAGCGAACTTGTCCTCGCCCTGGGTAGCAAAGCGCCCGGACAGCGACTCTTGCTCGGTGGACAGCACATGCACGTTCCAGTGCTTGCCGGTGCTGAACACCGGCAGGCTGCGGGCCTTCTTGGACAAGCTCCAGAGCACCAGCGGCGGGTTGAGCGACACCGAGTTGAAACTGTTGGCGGTGATGCCCACTGGCGAGCCGTCTTCGGCCTGGGTGGTGATGATAGTGACCCCGGTGGTGAAGGTGCCGAGCGCGGTGCGAAAGGCCTGGGGGTCGAAACCGATGTTTGGCGTTGCCATGACTGACCTCATGGGGTGGGATTTTCGTGGTGCCAGTATTGGTCGCAGGCGCTGTGTACACATCGTCTTAACGGACTAACGCTTTTGCCGGATTCTCGTCCGATCGGACGAGGCGCGCAGCCCTTGCCCAGCGTTAGTGTGGCGCCAGCCGCCAGCCACGAGAGCCAAGGGGAATTCGATGACTTCAGTACACCCATCCGTAGACACGCTGACCAGCTTGCTGGCCCGCCAGAAAGACGCCTTCAACCGCGCGGGCGCGGTAAGCGCCGCCACCCGCCGCCAGCGTTTGCAGCAGGTGATCGAACTGTTGGTGCGCCATCATCGCGAACTGACTGAGGCGATCGATGTGGATTTCGGCGGCCGCTCTGCCGGTTTCTCGTTGATGAACGACGTCGTCGGCAGCCTGTCGTCGCTCAAGCATTCCCGCGATCACCTCGAAGGCTGGATGCAGGACGAACAGCGTCAGCCGTTCACGCCTTATGACCAGTTGGGCGCCAAGGCGTGGGTGATGCACCAGCCCAAGGGCAGTGTCGGCATCATCGGTACCTGGAACGCGCCGCTGTACACCTTGCTCAGCCCGCTGGCGTCGGCCCTGGCCGCCGGCAACCGGGCAATCCTCAAGCCCTCCGACGTGCTACCGCGTACTGCGCAGTTGCTGGAGCAATTGTTCGCCGAGTACTTCGACCCGCTGGAGGTGGCGGTGATCACCGGCGATTCCTCGGTCGCCAAAGTGTTTTCCGCCCAGCCGTTCGATCACCTGGTGTTCACCGGCAGTACCGAAGTCGGCCGTTCGGTGATGGCGAATGCCGCGCAGAACCTGGTGCCGGTGACCCTGGAGCTGGGCGGCAAATCTCCGGTGATCGTCTCCTCCACTGCCGACATTGCCCGCACCGCGTTCAGCATTGCCATGGGCAAGACCACCAACGGCGGACAGGTGTGCATCAACCCGGACCTGGTCTATGTACCTGAAGCGCAGCTGCAGGCGTTTCTCGATGCACTGCGGGAATCCTACTGTGAGCTGCATCCGACCATCGCGGGTAATCCGGACGTGGTCGCGGTGGTCACCCAGCGGCATGTCGAGCGGGTCGAGCGCTATGTGCAGGACGCACGCGAGCGGGGCACGCGGGTTGAATGCCTGCCCGAGGCGCTACCCCTGAACCCGGATGATCGCCGGCGTCCGCTGCAAGTGGTGGTCAACCCGCCGCAGGATAGCCTGATCATGCGCGAGGAGATCTTCGGCCCGGCGCTGGTGGTGTTGACGTACCAGCAGCTGGATCAGGTGCTGGCCGACATCAATGCACGGCCGCGCCCGTTGGCCCTGTACTACTTCGGCAGCGACCTCGACGAACAACGTTATGTGCTGGAGCACAGCCTGTCCGGCGGCGTGACCATCAACGACGTGATGATGCACGCGGCGATGCACGACGCGCCGTTCGGCGGTGTCGGCGCTTCAGGCTTGGGTCATTACCATGGGCGTGAGGGCTTCCTCCAATTCAGTCACCTGCGTACTGTGTTCAAGGCGCCGAGCCATGACCCGCGCCGTGAGTGGGGCTTGCTGCCGCCCTATGGCGAGCACTACCTGGCCGCGATGACGGCCATGGTCACCGCCGACTGATCGGCTGCACCCTTTGTTCACCGACCTTTGCCCTTACACAGGAAATCCCCATGACCGAGCACAGTACCGACAACCCACCTGCAGCCACTGTGGTTGCCACTGACGCGCCTGTGACCTTGCCCCGGCGCAGTGTCCTCAAGGCCGGCGCCGTGGTAGCGGGCGTCGGCTTGCTCGGGCGCTTTGCCGATGCCCGTGCAGCAGGCATGTCGGACCGCGACTATCAAAGCCTGGATGCCTGGGCCATGAGCGAGGCCGTGCGTAAGGGTGAACTCAGCGGCGAAGACCTGCTGGCTGCGGCCCTGGCGCGTTGCAGTGCGGTCAACGGCAAGGTCAAGGCGGTGAACATGCTGCATGAAGACTACGCCCGCGCCCTGTTGTTGCAGCGCAGCCAGGCCGGTGCCCAGACCCAGGGCGCGCTGGCCGGGGTGCCGATCCTGATCAAGGACCTCAATACCTACCTCAAGGGCACCGTGACCAGCAATGGCAGCCGGCTGTTCAAGGATGCACCGCCGGCAGCCCGCACCAGCACCCTGATCAGTCGTTACGAGCAGGCCGGTGCAGTGCCGTTCGGCAAGACCACCTGCCCCGAGTTCGGTCTGACCACCACCACCGAATCGCTGCTCTGGGGCCAGACCCGCAATCCCTGGAACCTCGAACACAGCGCCGGTGGTTCTTCCGGCGGCGCTGCCAGCGCGGTGGCGGCCGGTATCGTGCCGGTGGCGCATGCCACCGACGGCGGCGGTTCGATCCGCATTCCGGCGTCTTATTGCGGTCTGGTCGGGCTCAAGACCAGCCGCTACCGCACACCGAGCGGGCCGGGGCATTTTGAAGGCTGGTTCGGCGCCAGCGTCGGCAACGTCGTGTCGCGCAGTGTCCGCGACATGGCGTTGTTCCTTGATGTGGGGCAGGGCCACGAGGCCGGCAGCCCCTACTGGAGTGCACCGCTGGTGCGGCCTTATGTCGAGGAGCTACAACGTGAGCCGGGCAAATTGCGTATCGCGGTAGTGCGTCAATCGTTGACCGGTTCACCGCTGGAACCTGCCATTGCTACAACCCTCGAACAAACCATCAAACAATTGACGGGCCAGGGCCACGAGCTCGAAGAGCTGACATTGGCGGTCGATCCCCGGCAGTTGTTCGGTGCCCACGGCATGGTCGTCGGCACCGCCTTGACCGCCCTGGTCAAGGATCGTGAACAGGCGTTGGGGCGCGCGGCGACGGCTGAGGATCTGGAGAAGATCACTCAGGTGGTTCTCGAGCGCGCACGGGGTACCACAGGGGAGGGCCTGTATCGCGCGCGGCAGTCGTTCGAAAGCATTGGTGCGTTGATGGAAAGCCAGTTCGAACGCTTTGATCTTATTCTCTCGCCGGTCACGGCCAACCTGACGCCGCGCATCGGTTTGCTGTCGCTGGACCAGGCCTGGGACAGCTACGCCCAGCACGCCATGGGCAGCGCCGGCTTCACCGTGCTGGCCAACGTCAGCGGGCAACCGGCGATCTCCTTGCCGTTGGGCTGGAGCCCGGAAGGTTTGCCGGTGGGCATGATGTTCACGGCGCGCCTGGGTGGCGAGGATGTATTGCTGCGTCTGGCCCGCCAGCTGGAGCAGGTGCAGCCTTGGGCCGGCAAGCGCGCAGCCATCGTCTGATCGAGCTTTATCGCGGGGCAAGCCCGCTCCCACCGGTAGGAGCGGGCTTGCCCCGCGATGGTTTCTAGTCCGCTTTGACGATGAGCCCGCCATCCGCTGAGTCGATCATCGAATCTGACTCTCAGCGGATGGCATAACAATAATGACAGCTCAAGTTCTGACGCAAAAACCCTATGACGTGATCGTTGTCGGTTCGGGTGCCGGTGCCATGGCCTCGGCGGTGTTTCTCGCCGACCAGGGCTTGCGCGTGCTGATCGTGGAAAAAAGCGACAAGTACGGCGGCACCTCGGCGATTTCCGGCGGCGGCATCTGGATTCCCAACAATCACTATTTTGCCCGCAAGGGCGGTGATGACAGTGTCGAGCAGGCCCTGACCTACCTCAAGGCTGCCGCTGGCGAACAGGTGGATGAGGCGCGTTTGCGCGCTTATCTCGACAACGCACCGAAGATGATCGAGACCCTCACGCGCACCAGCCGCGTACGCTATGCGGTGGCAGACAAGTACCCGGATTACTACCCGCACCTGCCAGGCTCCTTGCCCGGTGGCCGTACCCTCGACCCTGAGCTGTTCGACACCAGCCTGCTGGGCGATGAGCTCGACAACCTGCGCAAGCCTTCGCCCTCGACCCTGCTGATGGGCCGCATCGCCTGGACTGCGCGGCATGCGCACAAGGCCATGGCCCGTGGCTTTGGCTGGCAGCTGCTGATTCTTGGCCTGATGCTGCGCTACAAACTCGATTTCAAGTGGCGGCGCAAGAGCAAGTACGACCGCCGCGCGGCGCTGGGCAGTTCGCTGGTGGCTGCGCTGCGCCGCTCCTTGATGGACCGCAATGTGCCGCTGTGGCTGAACACCGATTTCTCCGGGCTGATCAGCGACAAGGGGCGTATCACCGGGGTGACAGTGGTACGTGAAGGCCGTGAACAGAAACTCATGGCGCGTCTTGGGGTGATCCTTGGGTCGGGTGGTTTCGAGCAGAACCAGGCGCTGCGCGAGCAGTACCTGCCGCAACCCACGCACATGGCCTGGAGTGCCACGCCGCCGGGCAACAACACCGGTGCCGCGTTGCAGGCCGGCCTCGCTCAGGGAGCGGCGACGGCCTTGATGGACTGGGCCTGGTGGGCGCCGACCATTGCCGTACCAGGTGAGGAAAAGCCCCGTGGCATCTTTGCCGAGCGGGCGTTCCCCGGCGCCATTGTCGTCAACGGCCTGGGCCGGCGCTTCGTCAATGAGGCTGCGCCGTACCTGGAGTTTGTCGACGCCATGTACCGCGACAATCAAGTGACCGCTGGCAACAGTGTGCCAGCCTGGGTGATTTTCGACGGCCACTTCCGTCAGCACTACGCCATGGGCCCGTTGATGCCGGCCCAGGTCATGCCCGACAGCCGCCTGCGCAAGGAGTGGCGCAACACCCTGTACTGGAAGGCCGACACCCTGGCAGAGCTGGCGCAACTGATCGGCGTTGATACCGCAGGCCTGGAAAATACCGTGGCCAAGGTCAATGAGTACGCGCGCACGGGTGTAGACCCGGACTTCGGCCGCGGTGGCAATGTCTTTGACCGCTACTACGGCGACAGCAATATCAAGCCCAACCCGTGCCTGGCGCCGCTGCGCAAAGGGCCGTTCTATGCGATGCGCATGGATGCCGGCGATATCGGTACCAAGGGCGGTCTGTTGACCAATGCCGACGCTCAGGTGGTTCGTGCGGACGGTCAGCCGATTGCCGGCTTGTACGCCATTGGCAACTGCTCGGCCTCGGTGATGGGCACCAGCTATCCCGGTGCCGGTGGTACCTTGGGGCCAGCCCTGACGTTCGCCTACGTGGCCGCCAACCACCTTGCCAGCCAACGCTAGGAGGCACCATGCAGACGTCCGATCAGGTTTCAACCTGCAGCACCATCCTCGCGCCTTTGCGGGTCAGTGACAGCGCCCTGTTGAAGTGGGATGAACAGTGCGATGTGCTGGTCATCGGCTGGGGCGCTGCCGGCGCCTGCGCTGCCCTTGAAGCGCGGGCCGGTGGTGCCGATGTGCTGATTGCCGACCGTTTTACCGGAGGCGGCGCCAGCGCCAAGAGTGGCGGGGTGGTCTACGCAGGCGGCGGCACCCGTCAGCAGCAGGCCGCCGGTTTCAGCGACAGCCCGCAAGCCATGTTCGATTACCTCAAGCATGAAACCTGTGGGGTGGTCAGCGATGGCACCCTGCGGCGTTTCTGTGAGCAGAGCGTGGCCAACCTGGAATGGTTGCAAAGCCACGGCGCGCCCTATGGTCACCAGATGCCACCGGGCGGCAAGACCTCGTACCCGGCCGATGGCTATTTTCTCTATTACTCCGGCAACGAGCTGGTGCCTTCACATACCGACTCGCTACCACCTGCACCGCGCGGCCATCGCACCGTGGGCAAAGGGCAAGGGGGCGCAGTGCTGTATGGCCACCTGCAGGCGGCCTGCCTGAAGGCGGGGGTGCGTCCATTGCTGCAAACAGCGGCGCGGCGCCTGGTGGTGGATGGCGAGGGCCGGGTGATCGGCGCCGAACTGTGGCGGCTGCCACCCGCCAGCGAGGCCGCCAGGACCCACGCACGCCTGGCCGCTCGCGCCGAACGCTGGCAGAACCTGGCGCCGGGTTACTGCGACACACTGCGCCAGCGCGTCAGTCAGCTGGAGCGTGAGCACGCTCAACCTTATCGAGTGAAGGCGCGCCAGGGCGTGGTGCTCAGCACCGGTGGCTTTATCTTCAACCGCGAGTTGATGCGCCAGCACGCGCCGGGTTATCGGCGCAATTTCAAAGTGGGTGCTACCGGCTGCGATGGCAGCGGCTTGCGTCTGGGCCTGAGTGCCGGGGCTGCCAGCGCCGGGCTGGAACGCGTTTCCGCCTGGCGCTTTATCAATCCGCCGCATTGTTGGCCCAAGGGTATTGTGGTCAACCGCGATGGCAAGCGCTTCTGTAACGAGGAAGTCTATGGCGCGACCCTCGGCCAGCCGTTGATGGAGGAGCAGGGCGGGCATGCTTGGCTGGTGCTCGATGCACGCTTGCGCGCCAAGGCCATTCGCCAGGCGTTGTTCGGCGGTTACTGGTGGTTCCAGACCGTGCCCGCACTGGCACTGATGCTGCTCAAGCCACGCAAGGGCAAGACCCCGGCACAACTGGCCAAGGCTGCGGGCATGCAGGTAGAGGCGTTGAGCCAGGCGCTGCAACGCAACAACGCGGCCGCCCGGGGTGAGTCCGAGGATGAGTTCGGCAAATCCTCGGGCAGCCGTGAAGTGCTCGACAAGGGGCCGTTCTATGCCTGTGACATTTCTGTCGGTAACCCGATCTTTCCCCTCGGTGCCCTGACCCTTGGTGGCCTGAAAGTCGATGAGGACAGCGGTGCCGTGCTGACTGAACAAGGGCAGCCGATCCCCGGCTTGTATGCCGCCGGGCGTACTGCCCTGGGCATTCCTTCGCACTTGTACATCAGTGGCCTGTCCCTGGCCGATTGCGTGTTCTCCGGGCGCCGCGCCGGGGCTGCGGTGGTTGTGCAGCAAGGTTCGGCGTTGGCGCAGAACAAAAAAACCATGACGAGGATCCCTCAATGAACGGACGAGTACAAGGCAAAGTCGCGCTGGTGACCGGCGGCGCCAACGGCATCGGCCGCGCGTGTGCGCGACTGCTCGCGGCAGAAGGCGCCCAGGTGCTGATCAGCGATATCGATGAAAACGCCGGCCAGGCCCTGGCCGCCGAGATTGGTGCGGCGGCTGAATTCATTCGCCACGACGCCAGCAGCGAAAGCGACTGGCAGCAGGTCATGGCTTATCTGCGCGACCGCCATGGCCGTCTGGACATCCTCTTCAACAACGCCGGCATCTTGCGTAGCGGTTCGGTTGAAGACACCTCGCTGGCGGACTGGCATCGGGTTTTGCAGGTTAACAGCGACAGCGTATTTCTCGGTTGTCGCGAGGCCATTGCACTGATGAAAGCCACGGGCGGGTCGATCATCAACATGTCCTCGATTGCGGCCTTGGGCGGGCGCGGCGACTACCTGGCGTACAGCGCCTCGAAAGGCGCAGTGGCGGCCTTGTCGCGTTCGGTGGCGGTGCATTGTCGCCAGCGCAAGTACCGCATCCGCTGCAACACCCTGCACCCGGACAGCGTGCTCACGGCCATGACCCGCGCCAGCTGGCCCGCAGGGCTCGACCCCGAGCGCATGACCATCGACAGCGACCCAATGCAGCGCATGTGTTTGCCTGAGGATGTCGCTGCCAGTGTGCTGTTCCTGGCGAGCGACGAGTCCCGGGCGATCAATGGGGTGGAGTTGCGGGTCGACAGCGGGCAGTTGTTGATGAGTATTTGAGAGTGCAGGGCTGCTTCGCAGCCCAATCGCCGGCTAGCGCCAGCTCCCACAAGGTGAACTGACCCCAAAGGTTGGATGGGTGTCCAACTTTTGGGGTGCAGTTCAAGGTGTTGCACTTTTTACTGTGGGAGCTGGCGCTAGCCGGCGATGAGGCCGGAGCAGATAAATCAATACCCTTCAAACTGCGGTGGGCGTTTGTCGATAAAGGCCTGCATCCCTTCCTTCTGATCGCGCGAGGCGAACAGCAGGGCATTGGCCTTGCGTTCCAGGGCCAGGCCCGCTTCCAGCGGCGCGTCCATGCCGGCGAGGATCACTTCCTTGATCTGCTCGGCAGCCAGCGCTGGCATGGCGGCAATCACCGCGGCCAGCTCGAGGGCTTTGCGCTGCACCTGATCGTCGTCCACCAGGTCGCTGACCAGCCCGGCCACCCAGGCTTCTTCGGCACTGATCGGTTGCCCGGTGAGGGCCATGCGCATGGCTTTGACCTTGCCCACCGCCCGCACCAGACGCTGGGTACCGCCGATGCCAGGCATGATGCCAATACGGATTTCCGGCTGGCAGAAGCGTGCCCCACGACCGGCGACAATCAGGTCGGCGAGCATCGCCAGCTCGCAGCCACCGCCATAGGCATAGCCGCACACGGCTGCAATCACCGGTTTGGGGCAGTGCTGGATCGGTGCCCAGACGCGTTCGGTATGGCGTTTGTAGATGTCGATGGGGCCGACGCCGGCCATGCTGTTGATGTCGCCACCTGCTGCGAACACCTTGTCGCCACCGGTGAGCAGAATGCAACGCACCTCGGGGTCTTGCGCCAACGCGGTGAAGTGCGTCGACAGCAGCGCCTGCAGTTCCAGGCTCAGGGCGTTGGTGGCCTGGGGACGGTTCAGGCGCAGCAAGGCGACGCCGGGCAACGGGTGTTCGAGCAATACAGGTGGTGCGGTTGAAACGTCCATGGGCATCCTCGTGCGCGTAAACCGATGCGCCCCAGTGTCATGAGCCGGCGGGTGCAATTCATCGTCCGTTCAGACGACGAACGCCACCAGCCTTGTCCCTAGAGTGAGCCTTGTCATAAGCACAAGGAACACGACATGGGACAGCACGCGGGGTTGGATTTCAGCGGCAAAGTGGTGCTCGTCACGGGCGGCACCAAGGGCATCGGCGCGGGGATCGCCAACGCGTTTCTCGCTGCCGGTGCCCAAGTGATCGTGTGTGCCCGGCACGCACCCCTGGAGCTGCCGGCACAGGGCGACAACAGTGCGGCGTTCATCCCGGTGGACGTGCGCGACAACGATTCGTTGCAGGCAATGTTCGACAGCATCGGCCGTGACTATGGCCGCCTCGATGTGCTGGTCAACAACGCCGGTGGCAGTCCTCGGGCACCGGCTGCCGAAGCCTCGCCGCGGTTCCACGAGAGCATCATCCGCCTCAACCTGATCGCCCCCTTCAATGTCGCCCAGCAGGCCAACCGGCTGATGCAGGGCCAGGCCGCAGGCGGTTGCATCCTGTTTATCGGCAGCATCAGTGCCCTGCGTTCCTCGCCAGGTACCGCCGCCTACGGTGCGGCCAAGGCCGGGGTATTGGCGCTGGTGCAGTCACTGGCGGTGGAGTGGGCGCCGAAGGTGCGGGTGGTGGCGGTCAGCCCCGGCCTGGTGCTGACCGAACAGGCGCACCTGCACTACGGCAGCGACGCCGGCATTGCCGCAGTCAGCGCGGGCATTCCGGCCGGGCGCATGGCCGTGGCCGAAGACATCGCCAATGCCTGCCTGTACATGGCCTCGCCACTGGCCGCCTATGCCAGTGGTTGCAACCTGCTGCTGCACGGCGGCGGTGAGCGTCCGGCTTTTCTCGATGCGGCCCAGGTGCTGCCGACCTGATCGACCCCGGCAGCACCGGCATGCCGGTCGCTGCCCTCACTTAGCAGGAGACGACTGTGGCAGATCCACAATTGCTGTCCAATGTGAGCGCCCTGGTGGGGCGCCAATACGGGCGGGTGTATGCCTGGGATGCGGTGAACGCGCCGATGATCCGCCAGTGGTGCGAGATCATGGGGGTGGACAATCCACTCTACACCGATCCCGCCGCTGCCCTCGAAAGCGTCCACGAAGGGTTGATCGCGCCACCGGCGATGCTGCAGGTGTGGACGCTGGAGGGCTTCCACGCCAACAACTATCCGCCCGGTTCCACCGACGAAAACCCGTACGAGGTGCTCAAGCTGTTCGAGCAGTACGGCTATAACGCGGTGGTCGCGGTGAACTCCGAACTGAGCTTTACCCGGCCCCTGCGCCTGGGCGAGAAGCTCTACTACACCACCCGCCTGGAGTCGGTCGGCGACGAGAAAACCACGGGGCTGGGCACCGGCTTCTTTGTCACCCTGGTGATGAGCCATTTTGTCGAAAAGCCCGGTGGCGACGAGCCGGTGGGCGAACTGTTGTTCCGGGTATTCAAGTTCCGTCCGGCGGCGCAAGCGCTGACAACGCCGGCCAGTGACACGAAGGTCATGGCCAAGCGGCCACTGCCGGGCATCAGCGACGACACCCGGTTTTTCTGGGACGGCTGCGCCGAGGGCCGGTTGCTGATCCAGCGCTGCACTGCCTGTTCAACCTTGCGCCACCCCCCGGCACCGGTGTGCATCAAGTGCCACAGCTTCGACTGGGACAGCGTCCAGGCCAGTGGCCGCGGCAGCCTGTATTCCTTTGTGGTCATGCATTACCCGGTGGTAGCGCCGTTTGAACATCCCAACCCCATCGGCCTGATCGAGCTGGAGGAGGGCGTACGCCTGATCGCCGGGCTGGTCGGTGTTGAACCTGGACAGCTGCAGATCGGCCAGCGCCTGCAGGTGGAGTTCCAGACCTTCGATGAACAACTGACCTTGCCGCTGTTCCGGCGGGTTGCCGATCAGGAGGCGTCATGGACTTCGAACTGAGCGAAGACCAGCGCGCCATCGCCGAGATGGCCGACAGCCTGTTTGCCGATCACTGCGACGATGATGCCTTGCGCCAGTGGGACAACAGCGGCGAAGCGATGATGGCCGACCTCTGGGGCCTGTGCGTGGAGACCGGGCTGCATGCCCTGGCGATTCCCGAGCGGGCCGGTGGCAGCGGACTGGGCATGACGGAGCTGATGTTGGTGCTCCAGGCCCAGGGCCGTGGCCTTGGGCAAGTACCGCTGTGGCGTCATCAGCTGGCGGCCGCGACCCTGGCGCAGTTTGCCTTGGGCGACGCTGTGCGCTGGGCTGAGCGGGCGGCCTCGGCCGAGGTGATGCTGACCCTGTCTATCGACGCCTGTGCCAGCGCCTGCGGTATCGAACTGCACGCCCAGCCTTGTGAGGGCGGCTGGCTGCTCAATGGCCGGGTGACCGCGCTCGCCTTCGGCCAGCAGGCCCAGGCCGCGCTGGTGCTGGTCGCGGCCGAGGGCCAGCCACGTTTGGCGCTGCTGGACCTGAGTGCAGCACAGATCCGCCGCGTACCTGGTGTACTCAGCCATGGCGAGCCGGTAACCGAGGTCGAGATCGAAGGTTTGCCTATCAGTGCCGAGCACCTGTTGCCCGGGCCGGCGCTGGACTGGCTGGAACCTCGCGCCCAGGCGGCACTGGCAGCATTGCAACTGGGCGTCAGCGCG
>Ga0247821_10000874_pt1 | contig 16943 bp, 15 predicted proteins | sample 13C_Glycerol_Day_FD_192481 | JGI IMG/M metagenome (GOLD analysis project Ga0247821, IMG submission 192481) | Soil microbial communities from agricultural site in Penn Yan, New York, United States - 13C_Glycerol_Day14 | ecosystem: Environmental > Terrestrial > Soil > Agricultural land | place... | reverse complement strand
TTGTTGACCAGAATGCTCATGAAAACTCCTTGAAGATTAGAATTCGAAGGCGTTGAAAAGATGTGCGCACTTTAGCGAGGCCGCAGAGATTAAGGAAATATCCTTAGACAATCCACCTTATAGGCCTGCTCTATTCATCCTTGAGGGCTACAGCTGTTTGTCTATGAAGGCTTGCCGTCTAGCGTGCCGAGGTTTTGTTACAGGCCATTGCGTCGATTGCGCCGCGCTTTCGTCGACCGCTCAAACTCGGTAAGGTCAGCGCGTTTGCCTTTACCGGAGTTCTCTATGCAAGCCCCTGTCCTCTCTGGCCCTCAGTACCTGCGTGAAGGACTGAAACTGGTCCTGAGCCCGAGCCTGCGCCTGTTCGTACTGCTGCCCCTGGCGGTCAACCTGCTGTTGTTCGTCGGCTTGATCTACGTTGCCGGTCATCAGTTCAGCCTATGGGTTGATTCGCTGATGCCCAGCCTGCCGAGCTGGCTGAGTTTTCTCAGCTACGTGCTCTGGCCGCTGTTCGTCGCCCTGGTAGTGCTGATGGTGTTCTTCACCTTCACCATGCTCGCCAACATCATCGCCGCACCGTTCAATGGTTTTCTGGCGGAAAAGGTCGAAGTGGTGGTGCGTGGCACCGATAACTTCCCGGCCTTCAGCTGGGCTGAACTGATGGCCATGGTGCCGCGCACCCTGGGCCGCGAAATGCGCAAGTTGGGTTATTTCCTGCCACGGGCAATCGCCCTGTTCATCCTTTCGCTGATCCCGGTGGTGAACATCATTGCCGCGCCGCTGTGGTTGCTGTTCGGCATCTGGATGATGGCTATCCAATACATCGACTACCCGGCAGATAACCACAAGATGAGCTGGCAGGACATGCTCGCCTGGTTGCGCGCAAAGCGTTGGCAGAGCCTGGGTTTTGGCGGTATCACCTACCTGGCGTTGATGATCCCCTTCGTCAATATTCTGATGATGCCAGCGGCAGTCGCCGGGGCAACCCTGTTCTGGGTGCGCGAACGCGGTGCTGAAACGCTGGTGGCGCAAACGACCTGATCCGCAGCTTGATCTGGATCACAGCAACATCCCCCTACAAGGCACATGGTTATTAAAACGAGAAGCCTGTAGGGGAGCGCACCATGTACAGACCGTTGACGTTGATGTTTGGATTGATCCTGGGAGGCCAGGCCTGGGCGGCCGCCCCCACTAGCGAACCGATCCTGCCGGTGCAACCTGCAAAAATCACCGATGTCGCCAAGGTTGAACTGGGCAAGCAACTGTTCTTCGATCCGCGCTTGTCCAAATCCGGCTTCATCTCCTGCAACTCTTGCCACAACCTGAGCATGGGTGGCAGCGACAACCTGCCCACCTCCATCGGCCACAACTGGCATCAGGGGCCGATCAACTCACCTACCGTGCTCAACGCCAGCATGAGCGTCGCGCAGTTCTGGGATGGTCGCGCTGCCACCCTTCAGGAGCAGGCCGGGGGACCTATCGCCAACCCAGGAGAGATGGGCTTCACCCATGACCTGGCGGTAGATGTACTGCGTTCCATTGCGCAATACAAAGCCTCGTTCAAGCAAGTGTATGGCGACGATGGCATCAAGATTGACGATGTCACCAACGCCATCGCTGCCTTCGAAGAAACCCTGGTTACGCCGAACGCACCGTTCGACCGTTGGTTGCAGGGTGACAAACAGGCCATCAGCGCCACTGCCGAACAAGGCTATCAACTGTTCAAGAGCATCGGCTGCGTCGCCTGCCACAATGGTGAAGCGGTGGGTGGTAGCTCCTTTCAAAAAATGGGTATGGTCGAACCTTACACCACGAAAAACCCCGCTCAAGGTGTCGCTGGCCTGACGGGCAAAGATCAAGACCGGATGCTGTTCAAGGTGCCAACTTTGCGCAACGTCGCACTGACCTACCCCTACTTCCATGATGGCGCCTACTGGAACCTGGAAGAGGCAGTAGACGTCATGGCTCGGCTGCAATTGGGGCGCAAGCTGAGCAGCGATGAAGTCGGCCAGATCGTCGCGTTCCTCGACACACTGACCGGCGATCAGCCGAGTTTCAAGCTGCCGATGTTGCCGCCGTCTTCTGCACAGACCCCGCGTCCGTCACCGTTCAATTGACGGCCGCTGCAACAATCAGCTCGATGGCCTGGCGTGCAATCGGTGACAAGGTACGCCCGGCATGACAGACAATCGCACTGGCAATGCTGCAGCCACCTCCAGGAAAACCGGGTTGCAGCAACGCCCCCACATCGCCGATTGCACCGCTGCGCAAATCCTCCTCAAGCCAGGCGCGCCAGGTAAACAGCAGCGAGTCGCTGCCCAGCGTCGTGCTGCGCAACAGCTGCAGGTCATTGCAGCCCAGGGCCAGTGGCGCTACGGCGCCCTCGGGCAAGCCCAGCAGATCACGCAACCGCGCCGGCGCCACATCATCAAACAGGACCGAACTCCACGGGTATGCCAGAAGCTGCTGGCGAGTGACCGGTGCCTGCTGCTGCATCAACGGATGGTCACCCCGGCAGAAGATCGACGTAGGCTTAGCCGGCAACGGCGTAATGACAAAACGCGGGTCGGACAGGCGTCCCGGGTCGCAGGTATAGGCAACGAAGAACTCGATCTGCTCCTGCTCCAGTTGGTGAATCAGGTGATGCCAATGATTGACTTCGACCTTCATCATCAACTTGGGAATGCGCTTGCGCAGTGTAGTCAGCGCATCTTGAAGATAGAGATTGGCGGCCATCATGCCCGCACCGAAGTTCAACTCCCCGCCATCGGCCTGGGCAATATGATTGGCCTCGGCGACCAGACGCCCGGCACACCCCAGCAACTCGCGCCCGCGGGCCAACAGTTGCCGCCCCGCTGCGGTGAGCAGCACTGTCCGCGTGTCACGGTCAAACAGGCGCACCCCCAAGTCGGCTTCCAGGGACTGAATGCTGCGGCTAAAGGCCGTCTGCGACAAGTTGGCTCGTTCAGCTGCGCGGGAGAAGTGCAACTCCTCGCTGAGCAGGACCAGATGACGAATGCGCTTCAAATCTATTGAGTCAGCCACTGCATCAATCCACGGTTATTTTTGCATTGGACGCACAGGGCATAGATACACAGACTGGCGTGCGTGTGCAACACAGCGCACCAGAACAACAACGATCTGCCGCAGCGGCCCAGACCCTGCTGTGCACGCCACTTCGTACAAGGAATTACGCCATGTCTTTGCGTCACCACCAAGGCCTGCTTGCCCTTGCTTGCGCCAGCGCCTTTTCAGCACATGCCGCCCCCACCGACCTGAAAAGCCAAATCGACACCCTGGTCAAACAGGACGAAGCGCAGATGATCGCGCAGTTCAAGCAATTGCACCGTAACCCCGAACTGGCCTTTCAGGAGAAGGAAACTGCAGCCCAGGTGGCCAAGGCCCTTCAGGAGCAAGGCTTCGAAGTGAAGACGGCAATCGGTACTACCGGCGTGGTGGGTATCTTGCGCAACGGTCCGGGGCCGGTGGTGATGTACCGGGCCGACATGGATGCCTTGCCCATCAAAGAGGCCACTGGCCTGGACTACCGGAGTAACAAGGTCACGCCCTGGCTCGACAACCCAAGCCAGCCGGTCATGCATGCCTGCGGCCATGATGCGCATACCACCTGGTTAATAGAAGTGGCCAAAGTCATGGCCCAGCTCAAGGGACAGTGGTCAGGCACCCTGGTGCTGGTCGCCCAACCCGCCGAGGAACTGCTCGAAGGCGCAACCGCCATGGTCAACAACGGCCTCTATGACTTTGCCCCCAAGCCCGATGTGCTGGTGGCCGCCCACGTATCACCGGTCTACCCGGCCGACAGTGTCGGCCTGCGTGAAGGGCCGCGTCTGGCCGGCACTGACCAGATCGACGTCGAGCTGCCAGGCATCGGTGGGCATGGCTCTACCCCTCATGTGACCAAGGACCCCGTCGTGATGGGCGCCATGGCGGTCATGGGCTACCAGACCATCATCAGCCGCATGCTCGATCAATCCAAACCCGCAGTCCTTACCGTGGGAGCGTTTCAGGCTGGGGTTAACAACAACATCATCCCGGTCAGCGCCACGCTCAAACTCAACTTGCGCTGGTATGACGAAAAGGTTCGCGAACGCCTGATCGCCGGAATCAAGTCAGTGACCCAGGGCGTGCTGGTAATGAACGACATGCCCGACGACTACCAGGCCAAGTACACCATGAAGGGTTATTCCACACCGGTCGTCAATGGCAAGGCCCAGACCGAACTGGCGCAGGCCGCTCTGGTGCATCAGCTCGGTGCCGACAAGGTACTGCCTGGTGTGCCACCGCTGATGGGCTCGGAAGACTTCCACATGCTGGCCAGCCCTTACCCGGACACCAAAGTGCTGTTCATTGAGGTGGGGTCGGGCAAACCCGATGCCTACAAAAACCTGATCGAGAAAAAGCAGTTGCCGCCGGCGATGAATCACACCCCAGGCTTCGTCGTAGAGCTGCCCGCCATTGCCACCGGTGCGCGAGCGGTGAGCGCGACGCTGAGTGCATTCTTCAATCAGCCACTCTGAGGCCGCCACGGCTGCCAGGCTCTGGAGCCCCTGAGGGCCTCATCGCAGCCTGGCGGTAGCGGCTACCTGAGCTGGTTGGAGAACTGGCCCACGGCGTTGACTACCTTCTTTGCCCCTTCCTGAATCTCGACAATCACCGTACCGGTCTCCCCAGCCAGGGTCAGACCCTGCTCGGCCTGGCGCTTGCTGCTGTCGATGATGTCTACGGCGGCCTTGGCCAACTTTTCGTTCTGCTGGACCACCCGGGCAATTTCTTCCGTAGCGGTGCTGGTGCGCGATGCCAGCTGCCGCACTTCGTCGGCGACCACTGCAAACCCACGCCCCTGCTCGCCGGCCCGGGCGGCTTCGATGGCGGCATTGAGCGCCAGCAGGTTGGTCTGACCGGCAATATCGCTGATGGTCTTGATGATCGAACCGATGACCTGCGACTGCTTGTCGAGCGCCTCGATCCCCTCGGCTGCCTCCTGCATGTAACCCTCCAGACCACGCATTACCTCAACGGTCTGGGTCACGACATCCGTGGCCTTGCGCGCACTGTTATCGGTTTCTACCGAGGTGGTGTAGGCAATATCGGCAGCCTCGGCCACGGCCACTTCCTGATTGACCTGATCGGTGATTACGGTGGCGAATTTGACCACTTTGTAGAGCACGTCGTGGGCATCGATAATCGGGTTGTAGGAAGCCTCCAGCCAAACCACCCGACCGTGAGCATCCACGCGCTTGAATCGCTCAGCGACAAATTCGCCGCGGCGCAGGGTGTCCCAGAACGCCTGATAGGCCGGGGAGTTGTACTCCTCCGGTTCGCAGAACATACGGTGATGCTTGCCGGCCACTTGCTCCAGACGATAACCCATGGTCTGCAGGAAGCGATCGTTGGCCGTCAGCACCTCACCTTGCAAGTTGAATTCGATCACCGCTGTGGAACGCATCAGTGCCTTGATCAGGCTCTCATGCTCGCGTGAAGATTCGATGGTGCGCGTCAGGTCGCTGGAGTGCAGAGTGAAATACTTGAGGCGCCCGTCACTCCCCTTTACCGGTTGCAGGATCGAGCGCAGCCAGGCTTCCTCTCCATTGCCACGCAGCAAGCGAAACGCACCATTAAGGTGCTCACCGCGGGCAATAGCCGTTTTCATGCGGGTGTAGAATTCCAGCTGTTTGACGTGCGCCGGCACAATATCTTCGATGTTTCGTCCGAGCAATTGATGGCTGCTGTACAGCATCTCTTTCTCGAAGTTGCTGTTGACCGATTCGATCCGCCCCTGAGGGTCAAGTTGCAAGACCAGCATCTCGCTGTCCAGGCTGCTCTTGACCTGCTCAACAGACAGCAGTTCTTCGCGCAGTTGCAGGTTTTCTTTTTTCAGTTTGCTGTTGAACATCAACGCTCTCCTGGAGCGAAATCGGTCATTCGAATACTTCTTCATCGGCTGATGACCAGGCATTCTTGAGCACAATGCTGGGAAATATTTTCCGCAATCAGGCGCCGAAAATCGGACGTCACAAATCAGTCATGGTTGTGTCACATGGCCGCAATCGAGGCCGCTGAAACTGGCACTCATGAGCGCACCAACCCTGCATGTCACACTGATCAGCGAAACCTTTCCACCCGAGATCAACGGCGTGGCCACGACCCTTGGGCGCCTGAGCGAGGGTTTGCGCCAACGCGGCCATCAGGTCGATCTGGTACGCCCTCGCCAGGCCACTGATCCGGCCCACGCAGGTGATGAGCAACTACTCTGCCGCGGCTGGCCGGTGCCTGGTTATCCAGGATTGCAGTGGGGTCAGGTGTCGATGCACAAGCTGCTGCGCCGCTGGCGCCGGCAGCGCCCGGATGTCCTGTACATCGCCACTGAAGGGCCGCTGGGCCTGAGTGCGCTGCGCGCGGCACGCAGGCTGGGGATTGCTGTGGTCAGTGGTTTTCACACCAACTTCCAGCAGTACACCAGCGAGTACGGCCTGGGCCTGCTGACCAGACTGCTCACCCACTATCTGCGCTGGTTTCATCGGCGTACCCACACCACCCTGGTGCCCAGCGTCAGCCAGCGCCTGGAACTGGAGCGTCGTGGTTTCGACAACCTCACGTTAATGGCCCGTGGCGTCGACAGTCAGCTGTTCAATCCCGGCAGACGAAATAAGGCGCTACGCGACCAGTGGGGCCTGGAAAATGAAGACATTGCCCTGCTGTATGTCGGGCGTCTGGCCGCGGAAAAAAATCTCGCGGTGCTGCAGCAATGTCTGCACGCTGCGCAACAACAGTATCCGCTGCGGTGCATCAAATTGATTGTGGTCGGCGACGGCCCACAACGCAGCGCCCTGCAATTGCAGTTACCCGAGGCCGTGTTCTGCGGCGCCCAACGCGGTGAAGCCTTGGCCGAGCACTATGCCTCGGGGGATATTTTTCTGTTTCCAAGCCTGACCGAAACCTTCGGCAACGTTGTGCTCGAAGCACTGGCTTCAGGCCTGGGCGTGGTGGCCTACGATCAGGCCGCCGCCGCCCAACACATCCGCCACGGCCATAGCGGCGCGCTGGCCATGCCAGGCGACGTGGAGGCCTTTATCGATGCCTGCAACTGGCTGGTGGAAGACGCTGAAGCCCTGCGGCGGGTGCGCCTGAACGCCCGTCAACACGCAAGCCGTCAAGGCTGGCCGGCGATTATTGAGCAGTTCGAGAACCACTTGCGTGAAGCCTGCCGCCAGCCTCAACAGCTCAACACCGCCCCCCAGGCCGCAACGCTGGTGATCAAATCAGGCTCGTCAGCGCCTCGCGGCTAAACGGCAGGATGTCCTGCTCACGACCATCACGGACCTTGGCAGCCCAATCCGGGTCAACCAGCAGCGCCCGGCCGACAGCAACCAGATCGAACTCATCATTGTTCAGACGCGCCAGCAGGTTTTCCAGACTGGCCGGCTGCGCCACCTTGTCGGTGGCCACCATGAACTGCAGGAACTCGCCGTCAAGGCCGACACTGCCGACCGTAATGGTTGGCTTGCCGGTGAGTTGACGAGTCCAGCCAGCCAGGTTCAGTTGCGAGCCTTCGAATTCCGGCTCCCAGAAGCGGCGGGTGGAACAATGGAAGATATCCACACCGGCGTCGACCAGCGGCTGCAAGAAAGCCCCCAATGCCTCGGCGCTTTCGACCAAGCGCGCGCTGTAGTCCTGCTGCTTCCACTGCGAGAAGCGGAAAATGATTGGGAAGTCCGGGCCGACAGCAACGCGTACTGCCTGAATCAATTCAATGGCAAATCGCGAACGCCCAGCCAAGTCACCACCGTATTGGTCAGTGCGCTGATTGCTGGCTGCCCAGAAAAACTGATCAATCAGGTAACCGTGGGCGCCATGAATCTCGACACCGTCCATACCGATCGCCTGGGCATCACGAGCTGCCTGGGCAAAGGCCTGGATCACTTCATCAATATCGTTTTGGGTCATGCCGTGAACCAGGACCTGATCGTCCTTGATCTTCTCGCTTGGCCCGTAGCCCGGCACGCTGGCATCCGGCTCAGTACCCAAACGCCGCACACTGCCCACATGCCAGAGTTGCGGAACAATCCGGCCGCCTTCGGCATGCACGGCTTCGACGACGTTTTTCCAGCCGGCCAAGGCGTCTTCACCATGAAAACGCGGCACGTTGGGGTAACCGTTGGCGGCCTTGTGGCCGACGGTGGTGCCTTCGGTGATGATCAACCCGACTCCGGCGGCAGCGCGCCGACGGTAGTATTCGACCACCTGGGCATGCGGCACACCACCGGGGCAAAAAGTACGAGTCATTGGCGCCATGACCACACGGCTTGGCAGCGCGAGGGTACCCAGCTGGATAGGGGTGAACAGTGCGGTGGTGGACATGCGGCGCTCCAGAGAAGTAGGAATGCGCCTGAGGATAGGGTCAGCCTTGCGCTTGGCCCAGTACTATTGATTTGAGTGATCTTGATGCATCGCGGTGTGTTCATCGCTGGCAAGGCCAGCTCCCACAGGGTGGGAGCCGGCGTGGCCGGCGATAAGGTCATTCAATCAGCCCAGGGCTTTCTCAATGGCCTGTACAACCGTCGCATCATCCGGCGCAGTACGTGGCGAAAAGCGCGCCAGCACCCGACCATCCTTGCCGACCAGAAACTTCTCGAAGTTCCAGGTGATGTCGCCTGGGAACTCAGCGCCTTCACCGGCCAGCAAACGATACAACTGATGGCGGTCATGGCCATTGACCTCCAGCTTGCTGCCCAGCGGGAAGGTGACGCCGTAGTTCGTGCTGCAGAACTGCTGGATTTCTTCTTCGCTGCCCGGCTCCTGCCCGGCAAACTGATTGCATGGCAGGCCCAACACGCTGAAGCCCTGCCCTTTGTATTGCTGGTACAGGTTTTCCAGCGCCGCGTATTGCGGGGTCAGGCCACACTTGGAGGCGACATTGACCACCAGCACCACTTGGCCCTTGAATGGCGCCAGAGGTAACTCCTGGCCATTGAGCGCCTGCAACTTCAGGTCGTGAAATGCACTCATGACGTACTCCCCTCTCCAGATCCCGGTTGCCGCTGCGGGCTGCAAGCAGTAACACCAGCCCATTAAAAAGGCGCCCTGCCAAGCCGTCTTCCCCTAGTGGAGTGCGACGGACTTGCCCGGGCGCCTTCGCGACTCTCTGAGCTTAGCGCAGAAAATCAGTGCTGATGGCCACCTTCACCATGAACATGGCCATGAGCTACTTCTTCGTCGCTGGCGTCACGGATATTGACGACCTTGACCTTGAAGTTCAGGCGCTGGCCAGCCAGTGGGTGGTTGCCATCAACCGTCACGTCGTCGCCGTCCAGATCACGGATGGTAACGATCTGCATCTGGCCATCGGGCGCGGAAGCGTGGAACTGCATGCCCACTTCCAGTTGGTCAACGCCTTCGAACATGCTGCGGTTCAGGGTGCTGACCAGTTCGGCCAGGTATTCGCCGTAGGCATCTTCTGGCTCGATGGCAACTTCCAGCTCGTCACCGGCGGTTTTGCCTTCCAGGGCTTTTTCCAGGCCTGGAATGATGTTGCCTGCGCCATGCAGGTAGACCAGCGGAGCGCCGCCGGCGGAGCTGTCGATGACCTCACCAGCGTCGTTGGTCAGGGTATAGTCGATGGAGACAGCCTTTTTGGCGGCGATCAGCATGGGGCGAGACCTTTTGCATAAGAATGTAGAACGAACAAGTGTAACCAACGCATCGCCCGAAAGCGAACGCAAGCCAGACAAACGGGTTGCCGAATACTTCATCCCGGCATTTACCCGTGGCGGGTGCGCTGAGGGTGCCGATAGCGATACCCTTGGCAATTGATTCTTTTGCACAGCTCATTTCGAGAAGCTCGCATGCAGACATTTTTCATCGCGCCGACCGACTTTGGTGTCGGCCTGACCTCCATCAGCCTTGGCCTGGTCCGCACCCTTGAACGCGCCGGGCTGAAAGTCGGCTTCTTCAAGCCGATCGCGCAACCACATCCTGGCGACACCGGCCCTGAACGCTCCACTGAGCTAGTGGCCCGCACCCACGGCCTGAAACCGCCAAAACCGCTGAGCCTGGCCCATGTCGAGCGCATGCTTGGTGATGGTCAACTCGATGAGTTGCTCGAAGAAATCATCACCCTGTACCAACAGGCGTGCGTCGGCAAAGACGTGGTCGTGGTCGAAGGCATGGTCCCGACCCGTCACGCCAGTTACGCCGCGCGGGTCAACCTGCACCTAGCCAAGAGCCTGGATGCCGAAGTAATCCTGGTCTCGGCCCCGGAAAACGAAGTGCTCACCGAGCTTTCCGGCCGCGTCGAATTGCAGGCACAACTGTTTGGCGGGCCGAAAGACCCGAAAGTGCTCGGCGTGATCCTGAACAAGGTGCGTACCGACGAAAGCATGAGCGACTTCGCCGAACGCCTGAAAGAACACTCACCGCTGCTGCGCGGCGGCGACTTCCGTCTGCTCGGCTGCATCCCCTACCAGGCCGATCTCAATGCCCCGCGCACCCGCGATGTGGCCGAGCTGCTCGGCGCCCAGGTACTCAACGCCGGTGACTACGAACAGCGACGGATGAACAAAATCATCATCTGTGCCCGTACCGTGGCCAACACCGTGCCGTTGCTCAAGCCCGGTACATTGGTGGTAACCCCGGGCGACCGCGACGACATTATCCTCGCCGTGAGCCTGGCAGCGATCAACGGTGTGCCCCTTGCGGGCCTGTTGCTGACCAGCGACAGCAAGCCTGACCCGCGCATTCTTGAACTGTGCCAGGGCGCGTTGCTGGCGGGCTTGCCGATCCTTTCGGTGAGTACCGGCTCGTATGACACGGCCAACCAGCTGAACCAGCTGAACAAGGAAATTCCGATCGATGACCGCGAACGTGCGGAAATCATCACCGACTTTGTTGCCAGCTACCTCGACGCCGACTGGTTGCACCTGCGCTGTGGCACGCCACGCGAACTGCGCCTGTCGCCAGCGGTGTTTCGCTATCAATTGATCCAGCGCGCCCAGCAAGCCAACAAGCGGATCGTCCTGCCCGAAGGCGCCGAGCCATTGACCGTGCAGGCCGCTGCCATCTGTCAGGCCCGTGGCATCGCTCGCTGCGTACTGCTGGCCAAGCCTGACGACGTGCAGGCTGTTGCCCGCGCCCAAGGCATCAGCCTGCCTGAAGGCCTGGAAATCCTCGACCCGGACCTCATTCGGGAGCGTTATGTCGAGCCGATGGTCAGCCTGCGCAAAAGCAAGAGCCTCAACGCGCCGATGGCCGAGCAGCAACTGGAAGACCCGGTGGTGATCGGCACCATGATGCTGGCCCTGGACGAAGTCGATGGCCTGGTCTCCGGGCTGGTTCACTCCACTGCCAATACCATCCGTCCGGCCCTGCAGTTGATCAAGACAGCGCCGGGCTGCAGCCTGGTGTCGTCGGTATTCTTCATGCTGTTCCCCGAGCAGGTGCTGGTATACGGCGACTGCGTGATGAACCCGCACCCGACCGCCAGCGAACTGGCGGAAATTGCCCTGCAAAGTGCCGACTCCGCCGCAGCCTTCGGCATTGCGCCACGGGTGGCGATGATCAGTTACTCCAGCGGTGATTCGGCCAGCGGCGAAGAAGTGGAGAAGGTCCGCGAAGCCACCCTGCTGGCCCAGGAAAGCCAACGTGGCCTGCAGATCGATGGCCCGTTGCAGTACGACACCGCCGCCAACCTTGAAATCGCCCGGCAACTGGCCCCCAACAGCCAGGTGGCAGGCCGTGCAACCGTGTATGTGTTCCCCGACCTGAACACTGGCAACACCACCCACAAAGCGGTGCAACGCAGCGCCGATTGCGTCAGCCTCGGGCCGATGCTTCAGGGCTTGCGCAAACCGGTCAACGACCTGCCGCGCGGCGCCCAGGTCGATGACATCGTCTACACCATTGCCCTGACCGCGATTCAGGCCAACCGCTCACTGGATAGCTGAACATGCTCGGATTTCTACCCGCGCCACTACGCGGGGTCATTGCCTCGCTGCTGCTGGGGCTCAACACCATTGTCTGCTGCACGCCGTTGTTCATTGTCAGCCTGTTCAAGCTGTGCTTGCCGTTCACCGCAGCGCAGCGCATCACCGACGAGCTGATGCGCCTTATCCATGAAGCCTGGATCAGCAATAACAACGCCTGGATCAACCTGTTGGGCAAGGCACGCTGGCAAGTCGACGGCCTGGCCGGGCTGGACTACCAGCACAGCTACTTGATCACCAGCAATCATCAGAGCTGGGTAGACATCCTGGTGCTGCAGTACGTGCTCAACCGCCGTATTCGGCCGCTGAAGTTCTTTCTCAAGCAAGTGCTGATCTGGGTGCCGGTGATTGGCCTGGCCTGGTGGGCGCTGGGCTTCCCGTTCATGAAGCGCTACTCCAAGGCCTACTTGGCCAAACACCCGGAAAAGGCCGGCAAGGACCTGGAAACCACGCGCCGCACCTGCGCCAAGTTTCGCGGTAAGCCGACGGCGATTTTCAACTTTGCCGAAGGCACCCGCTTCACCCCGGCCAAGCATCGCCAGCAGCAGTCGCCATACAAGCACCTGCTCAAACCCAAGGCGGGCGGCATTGCCTTTGTCCTCGATGCCATGGGCGAGCAGCTGCAGTCGATCATCAACGTCACCCTTCATTACCCAGAAGGTGCACCGGGGTTCTGGGACCTGCTGTGCGGACGGGTGAAACACTTCGTCGTGCAGCTTGAAGAACTGCCGATCCCGCAGGAATTCCTTGGTAAAAACTATGACCAGGATGAGGCCTATCGCCTGGCCTTTCAGCAATGGATCAACCAGCTGTGGCAAGACAAGGATGCCCTGCTCGAACGCCTGCACCACGCGCCTTCCGCCTGATTGGCGTGAGGATGCACCCAAGCGGGAAGTTTTCTTCCCCTTGGGACTGAGGCAGATCAACAGAAAATCGCCTTGCCCTCCACGAATCGCCTTCCAGCATCTATGCTCTCTCGCAGACGTTTCGCACCTGAAGCTTCTCTATATCTGCCATCACACGGAATGTAAGCCTATGAAACCGCTGCGCACCCTGACCCACGCCATTGCCCTTGCTTCGCTCATGACTGCAGCCAGTTTCTCGGTGCATGCAGAAGATATTCTGATCAGTGGCACCGCACTTGAAGATGACGTGGTAACCAAAGTCCTGGCCATCGATATGGATAAGCGCCTGGTAACGGTTGAAGGCCCCAATAACACTCAGGTACCGATCCAGCTAACTGACAAGGCCAAGGCCCTGGGTAACTTGAAAGTCGGCGACCAAGTCAATGTGCACGTCACCCGCTCCGTAGCCACTGTGCTCGACACCACTGTCGGTGGCGAACCGGGTGCCAGCAAAGAAGCCGGCGTGATCCGTGCGACCAAAGACAACCCGAACCCGGGTGGCGAAGCGTTCCGCCAGATCAAGATCACGTCGAAGATCACCAAGGTTGACCTGAAAACTCACGAGGTCACCCTGCTGCCGCCAGAAGGCCCGCAGAAGGTGGTCAAGGTTGAAGATCCGGAACTGCAAGAGAAGATGAAAAACTTGAAGGTTGGCCAGACTGTCGACATGGTCTTTACCGATGTGCTGACCATTAAGACCCAGCACTAAACAACTCCGTAGTCGCTGCCGCCAGGCTGCGATCGGGCGTGAAACGGCCGTCATGCAGGCCCCTCTTGGTGACTGGATGACGACTGCTGCGCAGCCGATCGCAGCCTGGCGGCAGCGGCTACAGCTCAGCGCAGTATCAACTTATCCCACGGCTCTCCAGCCCATCTAGCAAGGCATCAATCAGCCCCTTGGCCAGTTCCATCGAGTGCAAGCTCGACTGGACAAAGCCTCGCCCGGGCTCGCGCACTTCAGATAGAGCGCCGCATGCACCAAAGCATCTTCGACATTGACCCCAGCACACACGGCAAATAACGGCGGCTGCCCGACATCGCAGATGTCCGAAGGTGGTTTCTGTGGTTTCGAGCAGGTGGAATTCGGGTGGGTCGGGAACGATTTTTTCATGGTGAAGCTCCTTTTGAAATGGAGCCACCACCGAATCGTCGCCAAATGAATGGGTGGCGGCTGTACGCGGGTTGGCGAACCGAGACAAAAGGAAAACCCGATCGCTAATTTGTTAGCGACCCAGTGAGCCTAGTGGCGTATTTCCCCCGGAGCAATCATCTGCAGGGCGACAGACTTCGTAGGGTATGTCCTAGGACCTGCGTAACACCAGTGCGGGGCAAAATCCGGGCACAAAAAAAGGGGAGCCTAGCTCCCCTTTTTCACATCGGCAGAAACTTACTGGTACTGCTGACCAGGAATCGGCTTGAGGTTGACCTCTACCCGACGGTTCTGCGCACGGCCGTTGGCGTCGCCGTTGCTGGCAATCGGCTGGTCCGGGCCCAAGCCACGGGCGCTGACGCGGCTGGCGTCGACACCTTGTGAGGTCAGGTAGCTGACCACCGACTGCGCACGACGCTGAGACAGGTCCATGTTGTGCTGGCGGCTGCCAGTGCTGTCAGTGAAGCCGACCACTTCAATGGTGTTCTGGTTGTACTGCTTGAACGAGTTGGCCAGGTTGTTCAGCGGCGAGTAGAAACTTGGGGCGATATTCGCCGAATCGGTTGCGAAGGTGATATTGCCCGGCATGATCAGCTTGATCTGATCACCTTGGCGCTGAACTTCAACACCGGTGTTGGCCATGCTGGCACGCAGCGCGGCTTCTTGTTTGTCGGCGTAGTAGCCGTAACCGGCAGCAGCGGCGCCCACAGCGGCAGCGCCGATCAGCGCACCTTTGCCACGGTTGTCGTGATCGATGGCAGCACCTGCAATCGCACCGGCCAACGCACCCAGACCGCCATACTTGGCGGTTTTGCTCATCCCGGTGGAGCCTTGTTGCGCCTGACCCTGGCTGTCGTACGGATTCTGGTTGGCGCAACCGGACATCAGTGCGGCAACGGTAGCGACGATAATCAAACGACGCATGGTGAACATTGACAAGCTCCTACTGTAATTCGAAAGTACAGGCGACCGTTTTGCGGTTCTGTGCCAGCCTTGGAGTGCAAAAGGTCAAAAAAATTCCCTGAAAAATCAGGCACGCACAAAAGGATTCTGGCGCATCTCATCACCCAGCCGCGTATCCGGGCCATGGCCGGTGACCACCGTGGCGTCCTCATCCAGGCTGTACAGGCGCTGCTTGATCGAGCGAACGATGGTCGCTTGGTCCCCTCCCCACAAGTCTGTGCGCCCAATGCCGCGGCGAAACAGGGTGTCGCCAGCAATCAGCAGCTTGGCTTCGGCAAACCAGAAACTCATCGAGCCCGGGGTGTGCCCAGGGGTATGCAGCGCCACACCGCATCCGCAGGCCAGCTCTTCATCATCGGCCAACCAGCGGTCTGGCGACGGCACCGGGGTATAGGGTACGCCGAACATCTGGCATTGCATTTCCAGGTTGTCCCAGAGGAACTGGTCGTTTTTGTGCAGGTGCAAGGTGGCGCCGGTCTTTTCCTTCAATTGCCCGGAGGCGAGAAAGTGATCCAGGTGTGCATGGGTATGGATGATGCTCACTACCTTCAGGCCATGGGCATCCAGACGGGCCAGGATCTGCTCATGGTTACCGCCCGGATCGACGACGATGGCTTTCTTGCTGATCGGGTCGCCAATAATGGTGCAGTTGCACTGCAAAGGGCCGACGGGGAAGGTTTCTCGTATTAGCGCGGGCTTTGCGGCTTCCATGGGTGTTCCTGTAAAGTTAATGGCACATTTTTGGCACAGTGCGAAAAGTGAAGGGGGCGCACAGGGAGCATCATGGCGCAGGAGCCGTTGGCGAATTAGGCTCAGTGTAGAAATAAAGCCCGATGGTGATGCGCTGACGCGGATCAAGGCTGGATAAATCACGCTTTTCCAGATCAGCGGCAAGCCGACTGAACGCCAGCAACGTCTCCATGCCTTCACTGGCCACTGCCTCGCGTAGGGCCTCGACACTGGCCGGTGCCAGAGCGTCATAGTGCACGCTGCGTTCAAAGTAGGGCCGGCCTTCGCTGGTCAGGTTATGCACCGCAGCGCTGGCATGATCGTGCAGGTTATGGCCCAGATAGGCCGCTTTCTCATCGAAGCCCTTCTGCGGCAAAAAGGCCTGGGCTTCAAGGTGTACACAGTCCTGTTCATCAACACGCACGACGCCCAGGCGCAACCATTCGTCGAGCACCACCCGCGCGCGGATGTCCGTGCTGACCTTGGCCACCAGGGCATCAAAAGAAGCCTCGCCGCCAGCACTCGCCAGGCGTGGCAGGGCTAAGGCCTGGCCAACGCGCTTGCAGAAGGGGCGGCTGTTGGTCCAGACAGTGACCAACTGCGCCCCCAAGGTGATGTTTTCTGGCAGCGCCGCAGGCGTGGCGTCGCTGTCATGACGCAGACGCCGGACGTCTTTGCGATGCACACCGGTGAGCAAGCTGATGCGGCTGTCACTCGACGGTTTGTCGTCCAGGCGGAATTCACGATCAGCGACGTCGACGAACACGTCCTTGAGCAGATCGACGAACACCGTGTAGGTGATGCCCTTACGCAACATCAACCGCACCAATGGGCGCATGACCCGGCGCAGCGCGTTTAACAACGAGGGAGGGAGCGTGGGCGATTGCATTCAACAGGTTCCTTACCAGAGGCCCTCAGTATAGCGGCGCGGGAAAAATTCCCATGCGCTGCATGGGTGGAATCAACGCCCATACAAAACCTCGCCTTCTGGGTCTTGTATGGGATTCCGTCGCTGTCATTCAGCTCCTGCCGTTATCGTCACCCGGTTCGCCGCCGACGTGGTTACCGTGATCATCGCCGGGCTCACCACCCACATGATTACCGTGATCATCGCCAGGCTCTGAATGATTGCTGCTACGCCCGGAATTCGAGTTTCCGGCTTGGCCCTGACCTGCGTTGCCATGGTCGCTACCGCTA
>Ga0247821_10000872_pt1 | contig 16958 bp, 13 predicted proteins | sample 13C_Glycerol_Day_FD_192481 | JGI IMG/M metagenome (GOLD analysis project Ga0247821, IMG submission 192481) | Soil microbial communities from agricultural site in Penn Yan, New York, United States - 13C_Glycerol_Day14 | ecosystem: Environmental > Terrestrial > Soil > Agricultural land | place... | reverse complement strand
TCGGCCATAGGTGAAAAGTAAAATGATGTCCCGAGCAATATAGCAACGCGCGTGCGTTGCGGTTCAGAAGGAAAGCAAGAAGTGGCCGGACACAGCAAATGGGCGAACATCCAGCACCGCAAGGGCCGGCAGGATGAGAAGCGCGGGAAGATCTGGACCCGCGTCATCCGCGAGATCATGGTGGCGGCGCGCCAGGGCGGCGGCGACCTCAACGCCAACCCCCGCCTGCGTCTGGCCGTGGACAAGGCCAAGGCCGCCAACATGCCGGCCGACACCATCAAGCGCAACATCGACAAGGCGACCGGCAACCTCGAAGGCGTGAACTACGAGGAGATCCGCTACGAGGGCTACGGCATCGGCGGAGCTGCGGTCATCGTCGACACCATGACCGACAACAAGGTGCGCACCGTCGCCGAGGTCCGGCACGTGTTCAGCAAGTACGGCGGCAACCTGGGCACCGAAGGCTCGGTGGCGTTCCAGTTCAAGCACTGCGGCCAGCTCATCCTGGCGCCCGGCACCAGCGAGGACAAGGTGATGGAAGTGGCGCTGGAGGCCGGCGCCGAGGACGTGGTCACTGACGAGGACGGCGCCATCGAGGTGCTCACCCCGCCGGCCGACTTCGAGAAGGTCAAGAACGCGCTGGAGGCGGCCGGCCTGAAGCCCGAGATCGCCGAGGTGACGATGCGGGCCGAGAACACGGTCGAGCTCGCCGGCGACGACGCCGCCCGCATGCAGAAGCTGCTGGACATGCTGGAAGACCTGGACGACGTGCAGGACGTCTTCCACAACGCGGCCATCCAGGAGGCCTGAGCGGCATTCATGAAAGTCCTCGTCATCGGCGGCGGCGGCCGCGAGCACGCGCTGGCCTGGAAGCTGGCCCAGTCGCCCAAGCTCCAGAAGGTCTACGTCGCGCCGGGCAACGGCGGCACCGCGCTCGACCCGCGGCTGGAGAACGTGCCCATCACCGACATCCCGGCGCTGCGCGACTGGGCCCTGTCCCAGAAGATCGCGCTGACCGTCGTCGGCCCCGAGGCGCCGCTGGCGGCCGGCGTGGTGGACGACTTCCGCACCCACGGGCTGCGCGTCTTCGGACCCACCAAGGCGGCCGCGCAGCTGGAAAGCTCCAAGGCCTTCTCCAAGGCCTTCATGCAGCGGCACGGCATCCCGACCGCGGCCTACCAGACCTTCACCGATCCGCGCGAGGCCCATGCCTACGTGGACCAGAAGGGCGCGCCCATCGTGGTCAAGGCCGACGGCCTGGCCGCGGGCAAGGGCGTGGTGGTGGCCATGACGGCTCAGGAAGCGCACGAGGCCATCGACTTCATGCTGCTGGACAACCGCCTGGGCGTCTCGCACAACGAAGGCGGCGCGCGGGTGGTGATCGAGGAGTTCCTCACCGGCGAGGAAGCCAGCTTCATCGTGCTGTGCGACGGCCGCAACGTCACGCCGCTGGCCACCAGCCAGGACCACAAGCGCCTGCAGGACGGCGACGCCGGTCCCAACACCGGCGGCATGGGCGCCTATTCGCCCGCGCCGGTGGTGACGCCCGCGGTGCACGCGCGCGCCATGCGCGAGGTGATCCTCCCGACCGTGCGCGGCATGGAGAAGGACGGCATCCCCTACACCGGCTTCCTGTACGCCGGCCTGATGGTCGACCCCAAGGGCCAGGTCAAGACGCTGGAATTCAATTGCCGCATGGGCGACCCCGAGACCCAGCCGATCATGATGCGGCTCAAGTCCGACCTCTACGACGTGATGATGGCCGCCACCTCCGGCAGCCTCGACCAGGTCGAGCTGCAGTGGGACCGCCGCACCGCGCTGGGCGTGGTGATGGCCGCGGCCGGCTATCCGCTCAACCCGCGCAAGGGGGACGCCATCTCCGGGCTGCCGCGCGAGGCGGACGACGCGATGGTCTTCCACGCCGGCACCACGCAGCGCGGCAAGGAGATCGTCAGCAGCGGCGGCCGCGTGCTGTGCGTCACCGCGCTGGCGGACACCGTCAAGGCGGCCCAGCAGCGCGCCTATGAAGTGGCGCAGGGCATCCGCTTCGACGGCGCCCAGTACCGGCGGGACATCGGCCACCGGGCCGTGCGCGGCTGATGCGCCAGGTCGATACGGTCCGCGACTACCTGCTCGATCTGCAGGCGCGCATCACCTCGGCCTGCACGGCCGTGGACGGCACGCCCTTCCTGCGCGACGAGTGGGAGAAGGCGCCCGGCGAGCCGCTGCAGGGCCGCGGCGTCACCATGATCCTGGAGCAGGGCCCGGTGTTCGAGCGCGCCGGCTGCGGCTTCTCGCACGTGCGCGGTCCGCGCCTGCCGCCCTCGGCCACGCAGCACCGGCCCGAGCTGGCCGGCGCGCCGTTCGAGGCGCTCGGCGTCTCGCTGGTGTTCCATCCGCGCAACCCGTACGCGCCGACGGTGCACATGAACGTGCGCATGATCTCGGCCGCGCCGGCCGGCGGCGAGCCCGCGTTCTGGTTCGGCGGCGGCATGGACCTCACGCCCAGCTACGGCTTCGACGAGGACGCCGTCCACTTCCATTCGGTGTGCAAACAGTCGGTCGAGCCGTTCGGCGCCGGCCGCTACCCGAGCTACAAGAAGTGGTGCGACGAATACTTCCACCTCAAGCACCGCAACGAGCAGCGCGGCATCGGCGGGATCTTCTTCGACGACGTCTCGGAGCTCGGCTTCGACGGCGGCTTCGCGCTGATGCGCTCGGTGGGCGACGCCTTCCTCGGTGCCTACCTGCCGATCCTGGAGCGCCGCAAGGACACGGCGTATGGCGAGCGCGAGCGCGAGTTCCAGCTCTACCGCCGCGGGCGCTACGTGGAATTCAACCTGGTCTGGGACCGCGGCACGCATTTCGGCCTGCAGTCGGGCGGCCGCACCGAATCCATCCTGCTGTCGATGCCGCCGCTGTGCAGCTGGGCCTACCGGCAGGAGCCGGCGCCCGGCACGCCCGAGGCGCAGCTGTACGAACGCTTCCTGCAGCCGAGGGACTGGGCGTGAGCGCCGGCAAGCCCCTGCGCCTGGGCGTGTTCGGCGGCGCCTTCGATCCGCCGCACCTGGCGCACGTCGCGCTGGCGAAGGCGGCCGTCGAGCAACTCGACCTGCACCAGTTGCGCGTGCTGCCCACCGGCCAGGCCTGGCACAAGGCGCGCGACCTCAGCGCGGCCGAGCATCGCCTGGCGATGGCCCGCGAGGCCTTCGGCGTGGTGCCGCGCGCCTTCGTCGACGACCGCGAACTGCGCCGCGAAGGCCCCACGTACACGATCGACACGCTGCGCCAGTTCAAGGCCGAGTTCCCCGGCATGGAACTGGTGCTGGTGATCGGCGCCGACCAGGCCGAAGCCCTGCACAGCTGGCGCGAGAGCGAACAGATCCTGAAGCTCGCCACCGTCGCGGTGGCCGCGCGCGCCCGGCCCGACCCCGGCGCGCCGCCCTTCGACACCACCCGCTTGCGCGGCGCGCAATTCGCCGCCGTCGAGCTTCCCCCCATGCCCGTCAGCGCGACGCAGGTGCGCGCGCTGGTCGGCGCCGGACAGGAGATCGGCCATCTGGTCCCTCCCGGCGTCGCAAGTTATATTGCCCGGCACCACCTCTATACGAAGACCTGATGACCCAAGAAAGCAGCGCGAAGAAAGACACCCAGCGGCTCCAGCGAGCCATCGTCGATGGACTGGAGGACGTCAAAGCGCAGGACATCCAGGTTTTCAACACCGAGCACCTCTCGCCCCTGTTCGAGCGGGTGATCGTGGCCTCGGGCACCTCCAATCGCCAGACCAAGGCGCTCGCGGCCAGCGTGCGCGACGCGGTCCGTGAGGCGGGCTTTCCCAAGCCGCGCATCGAGGGCGAGGAGAACGGCGAGTGGATCATCGTGGACTGCGGCGCCGCGGTCGCGCACATCATGCAGCCGGCCATCCGCAACTACTACCACCTGGAAGAGATCTGGGGCGAGAAGCCGATCCGGCTGAAGTTCGGCGCGCCCAGGCCGGTCACCGCCGCGCCCGCGGCGCCGGCCAAGAAGGCGCCGGCCAAGACCACCTTGAGGCGCAGCAGCGCCGCCAAGACCGCCGTCAAGCAGGCCGAGCAGGCCGCGAAGTCGAAGGCGCCCGCGAAGAAGGCCGCGGCCAAGGCGGCTCCCGCCAAGAAGGCCGCTCCCGCGAAGAAGGCCGCACCGGCCAAGTCGGCCGCGGGCAAGTCCGCCGCCGGCAAGTCCACGGCCGGCAAGTCCGCCGCGCGCAAGACCCCCGCCAAGAGCCCGGCTCGCCGGGCATGAAGCTGCTGGTGGTCGCCGTGGGCCAGCGCGTGCCCGACTGGGCGGCCACGGCCTGGGACGACTACGCCAAGCGCTTCCCGCCCGAGCTGCGGCTGGAGCTGAAGGCGGTCAAGACCGAGCCGCGCGGTTCGCGCACCACCGAGCAATTGATGGCCGCCGAGCGCGAGCGCATCGAGGCCGCGATCCCGCGCGGCGCCCGCGTGGTGGCACTGGACGAGCGCGGCACTTCGCTCACCACCACCGCGCTCGCGGCCAAGCTCAAGGCCTGGCAGCTCGAGTCTTCCGACGTCGCGCTGCTGATCGGCGGCCCCGACGGCCTCGATCCCGCGCTGCGCGCCGCCGCGCACGAGCGCATCCGCCTCTCGGACCTGACGCTGCCGCACGCCATGGTGCGGGTGCTGCTCGCCGAGCAGCTGTACCGCGCCTGGTCGGTCAACGCTGGACACCCCTACCACCGTGAGTGAGTTCGTCTACCTGGCGTCGCAGAGCCCGCGCCGGCGCCAGTTGCTCGAGCAGCTGGGCGTGCGCTACGAGCTCCTGCTGCCCGAAGCCCACGAGGACACCGAGTCGATCGAAGCCGTGCTGCCCGGCGAGGCGCCGGCGCGTTACGTGCGCCGCGTCACCGGCCTGAAGCTGGATGCGGCTGTGCAGCGGCTGAAAGCGCGCGGCCTTCCGCCTGCGCCGGTGCTTTGCTCGGACACCACGGTCGCCCGCGGCCGCGCCATCTACGGCAAGCCCGAGGACGATCGCGACGCTGCGCGCATGCTGCGCGAACTGTCGGGCACCACGCACCGCGTGCTCACGGCGGTCGCGGTGCAGAACGGCCGCAAGCGGCACGAAGCGGTGAGCGATTCACGCGTGAGCTTCGCGCCGCTGTCCTCGCGCCAGATCCGGGAGTACGTCGCCAGCGGCGAGCCCCTGGGCAAGGCCGGCGCTTACGCGGTGCAGGGCAGGGCGGCGGCCTTCATCACCGGCATCCGCGGTTCGTACCCGGGCATCATGGGATTGCCGCTGTACGAGACGGCGCAACTGCTGCACGCCGTCGGATTGCGCTTCTAGTCCGTCCCCGGTTCCAGCGAGCCCGGCACGCGGCGTGAACCGGGCGTTTTGAAGCGGCTGCGTGCGTTTGGCATCTGCTGGCCGCAGCTGAAGACGGGCCTGGTGTCCAAAAGAGCTGGCATCAGCGCATGAAGAGCTGCCGCCAGCTGCGCGACTTGATCGCGCCCGTCGGAGTGACAGGACAAGCTCCGGTGCCGAGTTGCCCGCACTGCAGGCGGATCTGCGTGCAGGTCGCCTGGGCGGTTTCGATGCACAGCCGATTGCTCGTCGCCGTCGTCTGCAGGCTGATGGGGCTCGGCCGGCCGTCGACCGCATCGCGGTAGCCCCCCACCGCGACATCCATGTCGTTGACGAACCCGTCCCCATTGGTGTCGAGTGCGGCGATGGTCGGACCCGATCCGGTGACGGCGTCGATGATGTAGACCCAGCCTGACCCACTGCCAGTGGCGACGCAGACGTCCGGCGGTGCCGAGCTCTCGGGAGAGAGGGTACTGGCCAGCAGGAAGGTGCCCGCCAGCGGCTCCAGAGGATGGACCGTCCTCTGCCCGGCGTTGGGCAGGTCCAGGTACCAGCCGCGCAGGCCGATCCCCTCGCCGTCCCCCCACGCAACGGGACCTGAAGAGACGGTGAAGTACTGCGCCTGCCCGATGGTTGTCGTGGTGATCGTGCGCTGGAGCAGACGCGCGGACCCGCTCAGCGTCGCGCCCGGCGGCGTGCTGACGGCGCCGAATGGCTGGGCGTCCCAGATGCCGTAGAGGCGCTGCGGATTGTAGGGAGACGAGGCATCGCCGGTTTCGAAGAACTTGCCGGTGCCGAAGACCACCATGTGACCACGATCGGGGTGCGGCACGACCGTCGGCGCGGCCGTGATCGGCTGTGCGCTGCCGGCCGCATAGAGCGGAACGCCGGCAAGCCCGACCCGCCAATCAACTGGATTGCCGACGAGGTCCAGCTTCCAGAGATTACCCAGGAGATCGCCCGCATAGGCGCCGATGACCCGGCGATTGCCGTCGAGCACCAGTCGCACCCCACCCATGCCGTTCCCAGGGCCCGTGTGTGGAATGCGCTCGGCCAGCACCTGACCGGTGTGGAGGTCGACGACGAAGAAGCCGGCGTAGCCGTTCGCACTGCCGAATCCGTTGCCGAAAACCGCGATCCATTGCCCGTTGACCGTGACGCCCGTCTGAACCTCGCTGAGGACATGGCCGAGGTTGGTGAACCCCGGCGTCGAGTCGTTGACCTCCCACAGCACCTTGCCGGGATTCATGCTGTTGGGGTCCGTGACGTCCAATGCATAGACCGCCTTGGCACCGGCGCCGGTGGAGCCCAGGAGCAAATTCCGCCAGTTGCCGCCGAGGTAGGCATCGGTCTCGGAATGCGGGCCGTCGACGAAGTAGCTATGCCTGAACGCGGGAGGCAGCTCCGCCAGCTTGTGAAGGTTCGGCCACACCGCCTTCGGCACGTAGGCGAACGTCTCCACGCCGTCGCTGTCCCGGAAGGCATGCAGCATGCCGTCGTTCGCCCCGACGAACAGGACACCCGCCCGGCTCGCCTTGTTCGCAACGAAGTCTCTGTAGCCCGGGTACCCCAGATCGTCATAGCGCAGGTCCACGTTCTCACGCACGAAGACCGGATTGGAGTTCACGATATCGCCCAGCCTGGAGACCCTGTTCCGGTAGATGCCACCTGGCTTGCGCAACTCCTTGCTGCTGTCGCCTCGAACGTAGTTCACGAGATCCACGCTCAGCCCCGTGCTGGCTGCATTGAAGGCGGTCCCAGCGGTACCGCTCCAGGTGGCGATGTTTCTCGCGGCGTGGTCCGGAATCGTGCTGAGGGGGTTCCCGTCCGCATCGACCCCGTTCTCCACTTGCCAATGGATGATGGGCGGAACCGTGTCGTTGCCCGTTGTCGGATGCAGTTCAATCGCCGAGAGCCGCCCCGTCCAGCTTCCGGGGACGTACTCCGGCTTGTACTTGCGAGTCCCCGTCCTCAAGAGGGTTGCTGACACGGCCACACCGGATTGCGTTTGCGGCGTCCCGGCGACGGCGGTCAATACCCGAGAGATCGCATCGGACAGTTCCTGGGAGTTGTTCGCGTTGATCAGCTCACCCCTCCCGTTGATCGTCGCGTGCCAAGTGTCGTCGATCGTGGTGGGCGTGCCGGGGACCGGCTGGGGCCATGACCGGGTGCCCGCTGCGAGTTCAGCGGTCACCGTGGCCGTGCGAGGCAGGCTTCCCAGCAGGCCGAGCGTGACCGCATAGAAGCTTGTGTTCTGCCAGAACGACGGGTTCTTGCCTGCCGCGGTTTGGAGCGGCGGTACTCTGTTCGGAAGATCGGCTCGGAGGTCGCGCCCCCAATAGTGCATGGCGACGTCGGCCAGGGTGTTGGAAAAGGTGTCCCGGTAGGGAGCCGCCGGCACATAGTCAAAGGACGGCCCGACCGGGGGCGAAATGGAGAACCCCCGTGCATCGGCATTGCCCGGCGCAGTTGGCTGACCGGAGTTCCAATACCCATCGGTCACGAGGAGGGTGAACGACCTTCTGCAACTGGCATGACTGGATATCGGCTCGGTACTGATGACTCCGGTAGGAGTACCGAACGTGGTGGAGGAAGGGTTCGGAGTTGTCCCCCACGGGCCATCACTGTCCGTTCTTTCATAGTAGCGGCCTACGTTGTTCACCGCGTGAAGATTGGGAGTGCCGTCCGCATAGTTTTGTGAATAGAGCCAATTCAGGAAGCGGTCCTTGCCTCCGCCGACGCCGCTGCTGAAGCTCGACACGCCTGAGGATAGCGTTTGAAAGGAGTGAATCCCTTTCAGCGAGCCCCAGCCCAGTCGGATCGAATCGGAAACGAGCGGCTGCAAGGCAACGCCCAGTGCGGTTTCCGCCATCAAGGCACGGCTGCTGTACCAGAGTTTCCACGCGGTGTAGTTGCGGCGCTCCTCGAGCGTCGAGCAAGCGAATGGGAGGCTGACACAGTCGGATCGATTCTTGAACTTGGGAAACAGCGACGCTGGAGTGACATCGTTCGGATATGTGTTCGTGCTTCCGGCAACGACCTCATGTGCAGGCGGGCTATAGGAAGGGTTGTGGTACGCGCTCAATTGGGTGAGCGGGCCGCCGGTGGTGTATGGACCAGAGCCATTTCGGAAGTACACGTTCCAATAGCCGTCGTCCAACGGCGCTACCGGCAAGGTGGTGCCGTCGTAACTCACGCGCCGGGGATAGCGCACGCGCGGGTCGTAATAAAGCTTGTTGACATCCGGCGAGTTCTCGCCCGGATTGAAGTTCGCGTCGCTTGCGTTCGGTCCCGGGCCGAGTGGCCCATTGGTATGCGCGTCTCCATACTCGTAGATGTACTTCTCTTTCATGGACCCCGACGTGTCGAAGATGAGGACCAGGTTCGGTGCAACCGAGTTGGGTCGGTTCAACAGCGGCTCTTGAGCAATCTGGGCTGAAGCCGCCATGGCCGCCCCAGCCAAAGAAGCGGCCAACAGGAGCCGAAAATTCGCCATCTGGTTCATGTTCTTCTCTCCTCGCTCTGCTGAAGTTCGACGTGGGATTGCAGCCATAGAGTGGGCCGATTCAAGATGGCCGCGGTGGCTGCAACACGGGCGCGTGACGGCGCAGCCAAGCTGGAGATCACCCCGGCGAGATTGAGCGCCGCCTTCAGATCGACGCGATTGAAGGCGGACGGGAAGGGAGACGCGCGAAACAGAAGAGCAGGCTTCCTGGAAGCCCGAAGCGGGAAGGCCGTCCTGGCCCGCCGTTCGCTCCTCACATTGCATCTTGAACTCATCGGCGCAGTGTTTCTGCTTTGCCGCAGCAGACAACCGACCAAGGTCAGGTCTCGCCGCGCCGCCGGGCGCGCGGTGAATCAAATTCTCGAAACCGCACGCCGCCGCGCCGGCGAGCGACCCAGGCGCGACCTCCAATCCAGACCATCTGCGGATCACTGCGGCGATTCGCAGCTACCGGATCTAGGTCCGGAGTTGCACCGCCTCCGGCACCATTCCGATGACCTGCTTGCGGGCATCGAACACCGGTCGCAGCGAGAACTGGAAACGGTGCCGGACGCCCTTCAGAACCAGCTCGAGTTCGAAGCGCACCTGCCGACCGGCCCGGGCCTGGGCGACCGCGTCGCGGATCACCGGCTGCGTGCCCGGCGTGTCGCTGAACCAGGGACCGTCCCACAGCGGGCGGCCGATCACCTCCGGCAGCGAGAGGCCGACGGCCGCCAGCGCGGCGGCATTGCTGTCCAGCACCGTGCCGTCGGCGTCCAGGTAGCCCTGGAACATCAGATCGGTATCGAAGGTGGCGCGAAGGCGTGTCGCGGCGGCAGCTTCCTTCTCCAGCGCGCGGCTGAGCTCGGCCGTGCGCTGCCTGACGTGCGCCTCCAGCGTCTCGTTGAAACGGCGCAGCGCCTGCTGCGCGCGCTTTTCCGCCTCGATGGTGGCGGCCAGGCGGGCCCGTTCTTCGCCCAGCTGCCAGTTGGCCAGCCGCAGGGCGCTCTCGGCGCGGGCGCGGTCGGTGACGTCGGTGGCCATCACGAAAACGCCGTCGACCCGGCCCTCGGCGTCGCGCACGGGCTCATAGACGAAGTCGACCACGCGATCTTCGCCATCGCCGTCGGTGCCACGGCGCAGCTTCACCTGCACGCCGCTGCCCACGTAGGGCTTGCCGGTGCCGTAGACGGAATCCAGCAGCTGGATGAAGCCCTGTTCGGCCACCTCCGGCAACGCCTTGATGACCGGCTGGCCGGTGATGTCGCGACCGCCGCCGATCAGGCGCAGGTAGGCGTCGTTGGCGAAGTCGAACACGTGCTCCGGCCCGCGCAGCAGTGCCACCGCGGCCGGCGCCTGCCGGAAGTACTCGCGCCAGCGCCGCAGCTCGGCTTCGCGCTCGCGCCGCGCCAGCACCACGCCGGTGATCTCGTTGCCCTGGTTGAAGACGCCGCCGATGCTGTGGTCGGCGTTGCGGATCGGCGTGAAGCTGTAGTTCCACCAGGTCTCGGTGGGCCGGCCGCCGCGCACCATGGGCAGCATCTGCTCGTATTCGGCCACGCCCTGGCCGCTCTGCATCACCTGCCGGAATTGCGGGCCCACGATGTCCCAGATGTCGCTCCAGCCCTCGCGTGCCGGCTTGCCCAGGATGCCGGGATGCCTCTCGGCCGGGATCACCGACCACGCGTCGTTATAGAGGACATGCAGGTCCGGGCCCCAGTACACGGCGGTCGGAAAACTGGAGTTCAGGCACAGGCTGAGCGCCATGCGCAGCGCGCCGGGCCACAGCCGCGGCGGTCCCAGCGGATGGTTCGCCCAGTCGAACTCGCGGATGCGTTGGCCCATGACGCCACCGCCCTGGAGGAATTCGAGATCGGCGCGAGGGGAAGACGTCAAGATGAAGCGGGGGGAGCCTGCCAGTGTAATGGCGTCGGTTATCCTGTCCCGGCCCGAGGAGCTCAGCAGAGAACATGCAGCAGGACATCCTGATCAACTGGTCACCGCAGGAGACACGGGTGGCCATCATCGAAAGCGGCGCGGTCCAGGAGCTCCACGTGGAGCGCACGCTCGAGCGGGGCCTGGTCGGCAACGTCTACCTCGGCAAGGTGGCGCGGGTGCTGCCGGGCATGCAGTCGGCCTTCATCGACATCGGACTCGAGCGCGCGGCCTTCCTGCACGTGGCCGACCTGCACGGCGCCCGGCAGGACGAGCACGGCGCGCATCGCCACGGCCAGCCGCCGGTGCCCATCGAGAAGCAGGTGTTCGAAGGCCAGCCGCTGATGGTGCAGGTGATCAAGGACCCGATCGGCACCAAGGGCGCGCGCCTGTCCACCCAGATCAGCATCGCGGGCCGCCTGCTCGTGTTCCTGCCGCAGGACGACCACGTCGGCGTCTCGCAGAAGATCCCCGGCGAGCAGCGCGACTCCCTGCGCGCGCGGCTGCACCAGCTGGTGGGCACGCCGGCCACCGGCGGCGGGGGCGGCTTCATCCTGCGCACCAACGGCGAGGACGCCAGCGACGCCGAGCTGGCCGAGGACATCGCCTACCTGCGCAAGACCTGGGCTCGCATCCGTGAGGCGGCGGTGCGCCTGCCGTCCGGGTCGCTGCTGCACCAGGACCTGAACCTGCTGCAACGCGTGCTGCGCGACCTGGTGACCGAGGAAACGCAGACGATCCGCATCGACTCGCGCGAGCAGTTCGCGCTGCTGCAGGACTTCGGCCGCGAGTTCATGCCGCAGGCCGCCGAGCGGCTGCAGCTGTACAAGGGCGAGCGGCCGATCTTCGACCTCTTCAACGTCGACGAGGAGATCGCCAAGGCGCTCGGCCGGCGCGTGGACCTCAAGTCGGGCGGCTACCTGATCGTCGACCAGACCGAGGCGCTGACCACGGTGGACGTGAACACCGGCGGCTTCGTCGGCGCGCGCAACTTCGACGACACCATCTTCAAGACCAACCTGGAAGCGGCGCTCGCCATCGCGCGGCAGCTGCGCCTGCGCAACCTGGGCGGGATCATCATCGTCGACTTCATCGACATGCAGCGCGAGGACCACCGCGAGGCGGTGCTGGCCGAGTTCCGCAAGCAGCTGGGACGTGACCGCGTCAAGACCATGTCGGGAAGCTTCTCGCAGCTGGGGCTGGTGGAGATGACCCGCAAGCGCACCCGCGAGTCGCTGGCCCACATGCTGTGCGAATCCTGCTCGTGGTGCCACGGCGCCGGCCAGGTGCGCACCGCCCGCACCGTGGCCTACGACATCCTGCGCGAGATCCTGCGCGAGGCGCGCCAGTTCAATCCGCGCGAATACCGCGTGGTCGCATCGCCCAAGGTGATCGAGCTGTTCCTCGACGAGGAGAGCCAGCACCTGGCGGGCCTGTCGGACTTCATCGGCAAGCCGATCTCGCTGCAGAGCGAGAGCGCGATGGGGCAGGAGCAGTACGACATCGTGCTGCTCTGAAGCCCGTCATTCCCCCAGCATCGCCAGCGCCGTCGCGATCACCCGCTCGGGCGTGATCGCGATCAGGCAATCGCTGCGGCTTTGCCGGTGGTCCTCGCAGCCCGCCTTGCCGCAGGGCACGCAGGGCAGGTCGGACTGCAGCAGCGTGACGTTGCCGGCCGACTGCTGCAGCGCGCGGCGGTGGAAATGCACCGGCTGTTCACCGGGGCGTCCGGGCCAAGGCGCCCAGCGCAACGGGTTGGTGGGCCCGAAGATCGCGAGCGTGGGCGCGCCCGCGGCCGCGGCGAGGTGCGACACCGACGTGTCCGGCCCGAGGTAGAGCGCCGCTCGCTGCAGCAGCGTCACCAGCTGGTTGAAGTCCAGCCGCGCGGACGCATCGATCAACGCGGGTGGCCCGGCCAGGGCCAGCAGCGGCGCGATGCATTCACGGTCGCGCGCGCCCGGTCCGCCGGTCAGCACGACCTGGTGGCCGCGATCCAGCAGCGCGCGCACGACCTGTGCGTAGTAGTCGGGCGACCATTGCTTGTACGGCCACATCGACGGCACGTGCACCACCACGGGCCGCTCGCGAAGCTGCGCCTCGAGTTCCGGCGGCAGTGGAGCACCGGGCGGCGCGACGACGGCCGGCGCCTCGCTTGCATCGCGCCAGGGCGCGAGCAGTTCCAGCTTCTCCTGCACGGCGTGGCGGTTTCCTTCGTCGCCGGTGCTCGTCACGGCGTGGTCCAGCAGCCGGCGCTTGAGCCAGTTGCTGCCTCCCTCGGCGGGCAGCACGCCGCTGCGATGCCGCGCCGCGATCCAGGCCAGCAGGTGCGCGCGGTCGCTGGCCTCGGCCACCAGGCCCAGGTCGTAGCGGCGCCAGAGCCGCCGCGTCAGCGCGAGCAACTCGCGACCGCCGATGCGGGCAGGCGTCTCGATCAGTTCGTCGATGTCGGGGTTTCCGCGCAGCATGCCGAGCGTGCCGGCGAAGCCGAGCACGTCGATGCGGGCCCGCGGCCAGCGCTGCCGCGCGGCGCGCACCAGCGGCGTGGTCAACAGCACGTCGCCGATCTGGCGGGTGCAGACGACCAGGATGCGGTTCATGCCGGCGGCGGCGGGGCGGTCGCGCGGCGTTCGCGCGCGAGCAGGAAGGCCAGCACCGCCATGTAGTAGTGGCCTTCTGTGAAGTCCATCAGGAGGGAGTTGAACAGGCAGGCGAAGGCGAAGGCGATCACCAGGCCCACGAGGGCGGGCGGCGCGCGGCCGTCAGGATCGCGGCGCAGGGCGGGCGCGGCCAGCCAGGCCAGGAACAGGGCGAGGCCCGCCAGTCCGCCGCAGGCGAGCTGGAGCAGGTACTCGTTGTGCGGGTTGTTGGACAACACTTCCCAGGACGCGCTCTCCGGCTTCCAGCCCGGCTCGCGCGAGAGGCGCTGGCGCGCGACCGGTTCATGGAATTGCGCGTAGCGGCCGTAGCCGACGCCCAGCGGCTGGTGGTCCGCGGCAACTGTCCAGCCGTTGGTGAGCAGGGCCAGGCGGATGCTGGTGGACGTGCCGGTGTCCAGGCGCATCGACTGGAGGCCGGTCCAGGTTTCCGTCAGGCGCTTGTTCACGGGCGGGGAGGCCAGCGCCACCAGCACCACGACCAGGCCCACCACGCCGGCCGCGGGCAGGCGCCAGTTCCGGGGGCTCTGCCGCCACACCGTCCACACCGCCAGCAGCAGCAGCACCACGAACCCCGTGCGTCCATCGATGCGCGTCAGCACCGTGAAGGCCAGGAAGGCCGCGATGCCGCGCCACAACCAGACCCAGCGACCCTTCTCGTGCAGCAGCAGGTAGGCCGACAGCGCGAGGCAGAAACCGGCGGAGATGCGCCTGGGCGTCAGTTCCGACTCCAGCGCCGGCAGCCAGGGCGAGAGCCAATGGGCGATCGCGTAGCCCAGCGAGCCCGCGGCCAGCCCCCACAGGAACGCCTGCGGCCGCGTGGTCGAGCCGATCAACGCGAGCAGCACCGGGAACAGCAGCAGCTCGTGGTACTTGTTCACCGCCGAAACGCCGGCCAGGGTCCAGGGCCCGTCCAGCAGCGTGTGCAGTGCGATGTACGCGAACAGCAGCAGGCCGATGGCCGCGGTCGGCTCGCGCCAGGATTCGGTGCGCCGCATCGTGCCGAGCGAGCACCCGGCGAGCAGCAGCAGCATGCCCAGCACCATCGACACGCCGGCCGAGGAGTAGGGCAGCACCACGCCGAGGGCGGCCAGCGCGGCCTGGCTGGCCGCGTCGCGCCATCCTTGCAGCGGCGCCGGCGCCGGCACGGCCGGTCGGCGAAAAAGTTGCAGCCACTGCGAGGGCCGAGCCTGCGTGGAAGGCCAGGCGATCATCCCGCCCCCTGTTGCAGCTTGTGCAGCTGCGCGTAGAGGCCGCCGCGCGCCAGCAACTCGGCGTGGGTGCCGGTCTCGGCCACTCGGCCCTGTTCGAGCACCACCACCTGGTCGGCGTGTTCGATGGTCGACAGCCGATGGGCGATGACCACCGTGGTTCGGCCGGCCATGAGCCGCTGAAGCGCTTCCTGCACCAACCGTTCCGATGCGGCGTCCAGCGCCGACGTGGCCTCGTCGAGGATCAGCATCGGCGCGTCCTTGTACAGGGCGCGAGCGATCGCCAGGCGCTGGCGTTGCCCGCCCGAGAGCTCGGTGGCGTTGTGGCCGGTGACGGTGTCCAGGCCCTGCGGCAGCGAATCGACCAGGTCGGTGAGGTTGGCCGCGGCGACCACCTGGCGCAGCCTGGCCTCGTCGATCGGCGCGTCCATGGTGATGTTGGTGGCCAGGCTGCCGTTGAACATCACCACGTCCTGGCTGACCAGCGCGAACTGGTCGCGCAGGGCCTGCAGGTCCCAGTCGGCGACATCCTGGCCGTCGAGGCGGACCGCACCGTCATCGGGCACGACGAAGCGCGGCAACAGGTTGGCCAGGGTCGTCTTGCCCGACCCTGAAGGGCCCACCAGCGCCACGGTGTGGCCCGGTTCGAGGACCAGGTTCACCCGGTCCAGCGCCGGGGCGGCATCGCCCCGGTAGCGCACGGTGACGTCGCGCAGCTCGATGTGACCCTGCGCGCGGCCCGGCGCATGGCGGCCGCCCGATTCGGCGGGCGTGTGCTCGATCAGGTCGATGGCTCGCTGCACCGAGGCCAGGCCGCGCGCGATCGGGCTCGCCGCCTCGGACAGGCGCTTGATCGGCGCGATCAGCATGAGCATGGCCGTGATGAACGAAGCGAAGGTTCCGATCGTCAGCCCATCGCGGGTCTGCCACAGCGCCACGCAGATCACGGCGGACAGGGCGCCGGCGGCCAGCATGTGGGTCAGCGGCGTGATGGCCGCGGACGCCACCGCCGATTTCAGCGCCAGGCGCCGCAGCGCTGTGCTGACGCCGGCGAAGCGTCCGGCCTGGGCCTGCTGCGCGCCGTGCAGGCGCACCACGCGCACAGCCAGTACGTTCTCTTCCACCACGTAGGCCAGGTCGTTGGTGGCGGTCTGCGCGCTGCGCGCGATGCGGTACAGGCGCCGCGATAGCGTGCGCATGATGAACGCCACGCCCGGCACGATGGCGAACACGATCAGCGTCAGTTCCCAGTTCAGGTACAGCAGGTAGACCAGCAGGGCCAGCAGGGCCAGGCTGTCCTTGACCAATGCCATCACCGAGTTGACCAGCAGCATCGCGCCGTTCTGCACCTCGAACACCACGGTGTTGGAGAGGGTGGTGGCGTTCTGCTGCGAGAAGAGCGACAGGCGGGCGTCCAGCACGCGGTCGAACATGGCCTTTCGCAGCGCCAGCAGGCCGTCCTGCGCGATGCGGGCCAGCGCCAGGTCGGCGATGAAGCCGGCGGTGCCGCGCACCGCGAACAGCAGCAGCAGGCTGGCCGGCACCATCCACAGGTCGATGCCGCCCGGGCGGAAGCCCCGGTCCAGCAGCGGCTTGATCAGCGCCGGCACCAGCGGCTCGAGGGCCGAGCTGACGATGGTGGCCAGCGCCGCGATGGCCCAGAAACGCCGGCTGCTGCGGCCGCCGAAATAGGGCGCGAGCCAGCGGACGGCGGCGAAGTCGATGCCCGGTGTCACGTCGCCCGCTTCGCCTGCTGGAGCCGGCGCTCCCATTGCCAGGCGTGGGCAATGATCGTGTCCAGGTCTTCGTACTGCGGAGTCCAGCCCAGATCGGCCCTCGCCCTGGCGGCGTCCGCCACCAGCACCGGCGGGTCGCCGGCGCGCGGGGGATCGTCGCGCACCGGGATCGGATGCCCGGTGACGCGGCGCGCGGCGGCGATCACTTCGTTGACGGAATGCCCGCGCCCGTTGCCCAGGTTGTAGACCGCGGTCTCGGCGCCGGCTTCCAGCTTGCGCAGCGCCGCCAGGTGGGCGGCGCACAGGTCCTGCACGTGGATGTAGTCGCGCAGGCAGGAGCCGTCGGGCGTGGCGTGGGTGGAGCCGAAGCGCGAGATGGACTCGCGCCGGCCGGACGCCACCTGCAGCACCAGCGGGATCAGGTGCGTCTCGGGCTCGTGGCGTTCGCCCAGCGAGCCGTCGGGATGCGCGCCGGCGGCGTTGAAGTACCGCAGCGAGATCGACCGCAGGGCGTGGGCGCCGGCGTAGTCCTCCAGCGCGTACTCCACGGCCAGCTTGCTGTGGCCGTACGGGTTGATAG
>Ga0247821_10000871_pt1 | contig 16961 bp, 17 predicted proteins | sample 13C_Glycerol_Day_FD_192481 | JGI IMG/M metagenome (GOLD analysis project Ga0247821, IMG submission 192481) | Soil microbial communities from agricultural site in Penn Yan, New York, United States - 13C_Glycerol_Day14 | ecosystem: Environmental > Terrestrial > Soil > Agricultural land | place... | reverse complement strand
GGCGTCGGGCGCACCCCGTCAGGGGTCACGCTCAGGGGGTCAGGAGGATCTTCCCGATGTGCCGGCTCGACTCCATCTCGCGGTGGGCCGCGGCAGCGTCGGCGAGGGCGAACCGGGAGTGCACGATCGGCTTGACCCGGCCGGCCTCGACAAGCGGCCAGACGTGCTCGCGCACGGCCGCGACGATGGTGGCCTTCTCCTCGGCCGGCCTGGCCCGCAGGGAGGTGGCGATGAGGGCGGCCCGCTTGCGCAGCATGGCGTTCAGGTCGACCTCGGCCTTCGTCCCGCCCTGCAGGCCGATGACCACGAGCCGGCCGTTGACCGCCAGGACGTCGACGTTCCGGGCGAGGTACTTGGCGCCCATGTTGTCGAGGACGACGTCGGCGCCGGCCCCGCCGGTGGCGGCGCGGACCTCCTCGACGAAGTCCTGCTCGCGGTAGTTGACGAGGACCTCGGCGCCGAGCTGGCGGCAGGCCTCGAGCTTCTCGGCCGAGCCGGCCGTGACCGCCACGTGCGCCCCCACCTCGCGGGCGAGCTGGATGGCCATGGTGCCGATGCCCGACGACCCGCCGTGCACGAGCAGGAACTGCCCGGGCAGCAGGTTGGCGGTCATGAAGACGTTGGACCACACCGTGCAGACCACCTCGGGCAGGGCGGCGGCGTCCTCGAGCGCCACGGCGGCCGGCACGGGCAGGACCTGCGTCGCCGGCACGCACACCTGCTCGGCGTAGCCGCCACCGACCAGGAGCGCGCACACCTCGTCGCCCACCGACCACTGCGCGACCCCGTCGCCGACGGCGTCGACGGTGCCGCTGACCTCGAGCCCCGGGTAGGGCGAGGACCCCGGCGGCGGGTCGTAGAAGCCCTGCCGCTGCATGATGTCGGCGCGGTTCACCCCCGCCGCCGCGACGCGGATGCGCACCTCGCCGGCCGCCGGCTGGGGCTCGGGCACGTCGTCGAGGACCAGCGCGTCGGCGTCGCCGGGCCGCGGGATCGTGATCGCCTTCATGGCTCGAGCCTATGGCGGGCGGCCTCGAGGTCCGCGGGGGTGTCGACGTCGAGGCTCGCCGCCTGGGGGACGGGACGTTCGTCGACGCGCAGCCGATCGAGCAGGCGCCTCAGCGGTGTCCCGGCCGGCCGCTCGGGGAGAGCGGCGCGCAGCGCCGCAGTCCGGTATGCCGCGAGGAGCGGCTGCACGCGTCCCTCGCCGTCGACGCCGGCGACCGCGTCGGCGTCGGCGTCGGGGACGTCCGCCAGGGCAGCCGCGAGCTGGGCGGCGACGGGCCCGGCATACGGCATGTCACCGCCGAGCAGGACGGTGACCGGCGACTCCAGGCCCTGCAGCGCGGCCGCCAGTCCGGCCACGGGACCCCCGCCCGGCGGGTCCTCCCGTGTCCAGCGCACGCCCTCGCGGCGGGTGGGCCGCTCGGGGCCGACGCAGAGCACCTGCCAGTCGTGGGGCAGCGTGGTGAGCAGGGCGTCGAGCACCGGCATCCCGCCGAAGTCGGCTCGGGTCTTGTCCGAGCCGAACCGCCGGCTCTCGCCGCCACAGAGCACGACCGCCGTGGTGGGAACCGCCGATGCACTCGTCACGGCCGACAGGTTTTCACGGTGCAGGGGTTTCGGCACCGGTGGGGCCGCACTAACGTGGCGAGACCGCGCCCGGGCAATCCCCTGGCGTCCAGCGTCCAGCCGTCTCAAAGGAGAGATGCATGGCAGTCGAACGACGTACCTTCCTCAAGGGCAGTGCCGCGGTGACCGGCGGCGCGCTGCTCGCCGGGCCGTTCCAGGGGCTGGTCGCAGGACCAGCAGCGGGTCTCGGCGGAGCGTCCTTCCGCGCTCTGCGCCCCACCCCCGACCTGCGCGACGGCAAGGTGCGGCTGCACCTGCCCGAGGGCTTCTCCTACCGGTCCTTCCACGACACCGAGACGCCCGTGGTGCTCGACGACGGCACGACGCTGCCGGGACGGCACGACGGCATGGGGGCCTTCGAGTCCGAGGACGGCAACGTGACGCTCGTCCGCAACCACGAGGTCAACAACCCCGGCGACGCGTTCGGCCCGATCGGCGACCACACCTACGACCCCAAGGCCAAGGGCGGGTGCACCGTCATCGACGTGACCCGCAAGGGTGAGGTGCTCAGCGCCTACACCGGCCTCAACGGAACGATGATGAACTGCAGCGGCGGCCAGATGCCCTGGGGTGCCTGGGTCACCTGCGAGGAGACGGTCAACGGCCCCGATGTCGGCCCCGACTTCACGGGAGCGTCGAACCTGCCGCTGACCAAGCCCCACGGCTACGTCTTCGAGGTGCCGACCACCGGGCACGCGAGCGGCGAGCCGATCACCCGTGCGGGCCGCTTCGCGCACGAGGCCGTGGCCTTCGACCCCGAGGACGGTTACCTCTACCTCACCGAGGACAACTTCGCGTTCCCGTCGGGCTACTACCGCTACAAGCCGAAGCGCCACCCGATGGAGTGCGGCCACATCGACAACGAGGGCACGCTGCAGATGCTCAAGGTCAAGGGGAAGCGGAACGCCCACCTCGAGGCGCAGCAGGACCGGCGGGCCACCTACCGCGTCGAGTGGGTCGACATCGAGGACCCGGACCCCACCTTCGAGTACCAGCCAGGGAGCGTCGCGCCGACCAGCAACGACCAGGCGCTTGTCTACGTCGGCGACCAGGGCCGGGACCAGGGCGCGGCGCACTTCTCGCGGCTCGAGGGACAGATCTATGACAACGGCGTCATCTACTTCACCTCCACCCAGGGCGGCGGGCCGGCGATGACCGGGCCGGACAGCAAGGACGGCTACGGCAAGGGCTTCGGCCAGGTCTGGGCCTACCACTGCCGCTCCGAGAAGCTGCAGCTCGTCTACCAGTCGCCCGACCGGAACGTTCTCGACTTCCCCGACAACATCACCGTCAGTGAGCGGGGCACCCTCGTGGTCTGCGAGGACCACGACAAGGACAACTACCTGCGCGGGCTCAGCCGCGGCGGCCAGATCTGGGACATCGCGCTGAACCGCGTGCAGAGCGCGCGCGATGGGAAGCCGCGCTACGACGACGAGTTCGCGGGGTCCACGTTCAGCCCTGACGGCCACACGCTCTACGTCAACATCCAGGCCAGTGCGGGCATGACGTTCGCCATCTGGGGGCCGTGGCACAAGATCGGCGTCTGAGCCGGGATGGGCTAGCTGCCCGCCGTGGGTTTCCGCGGCGGGCAGCTCGTCGTCGCGAGGTACTCGAAGTGCCACCACTCGTTGTCATAGGTGCGGCAGAGCCCGTATGCCGCGCCGTGGGCTTCCAGCCACCGCGCGGCAGGCCGGGGCGAGACATCGACGGCGTAGCCCTTGACGTGTGCCGAGTCGCCAGGCGGCAGAACCCATTTCGTCGCCTCTGCTGTCGATCCGTAGGTGGCCACCGCACGGTCGAAGAGGACCTGCTGCCACTCGGCGCTGCGCCAGGCCGACTTGATCCCGGGCTGCTCGCCGGCCCGCCGGGCGGCAGCGAAGGCGGAGGCAACCGCGGCAGCTGCCGACTCCTGCATGTTGGTGGTCCCGGGCACCGACGCGGACAGGGCAATGCTGCTGGTGGGCGCGGGGATGCGGTCGGTGACGACGGGAGGCAGCCCGTCACCGGCGGGCGACCGTGGCGCCTCCTCCGGGGGAGGGGTCTCCTGGGTGGAGGGCGCGGCCTCTGCCCCGCCCGGTGCCGCTGCTGCTCCGCCGACACCGCCAGGCCCAGAACCGACTGCGGCAGTAGGCTTCTCGTCGCCCGCTCGGTGCACGGCAAACCCGACAAGGCCGGTGACCACCGCGGCGCCGAGGAGGACCGTCAGGGTGCGGCGCAGCCGCTGCCGGCGCCGACGACCCGCGGACACATGTGCCGAGCTGGACTCTCGCACCGTTCCCCCTCTCCCCCGAGGGGAGTGTGGACCGCTCGGGGACCGCGATCAACGCACCCCGCCGATGCGGGCCGACAGGGTGCCGGCCACGCGGGTCACGGCGGAGACGATGCGCGCCCTCTCAGCCTCGCCGACCTCCTCGGTCGGGTAGGTCACGGCCACCCCGGCGACGGGGTGTCCGGTGTGGTCGAGCACGGCCCGGGCCACCGAGGACAGGCCCTGGCTCACCGAGCCGTCCTCCACGGCATACCCGCGCTGGCGGACGGCGACGAGCTCGCGGCGTAGCTGGCTGACCGAGGTCGGCCCTATGCCCTCCCGCTGCACCAGCGCGTCCTTGTGCGGGAACAGGGCCCGCACCTGCGCCGGCGGCAGGGCGGCGAGCATCGCCATCCCGCTGGCCGTCAGCGTGGCGGGGAGGCGGACGCCGACGTCGGTCACGAGCAGGGGCCTTCCGGGTGCGCGCTCCTCGATGACGTAGAGCACGTCGCGGCCGTGCAGGACGGCGAGGTGCGCGTTGTGGGTGGTGTCGTCGACGAGCCGCTGGAGCAGCGGGCGGGCGATCCGCTGGAGGGGCGCCTGTCGCTGGTAGGCCGAGCCGAGCTCGAAGGCGGCGACGCCGAGGCCGTAGCGACGCTCCTCGGGCAGGTGCGTGACGAAGCCGTGGTCGCGCAGCACCGCCAGCAGGTGGTAGGTGCTGGAGCGGGGGATGCCGAGCTCGCGGGCGATGGAGCCCGCAGGCAGGGGCTCTGTGTGCCGCGCGAGGAGGGAGAGGACCTCCAGCGCCTGTGCCGCGGCCGGTGCGTTGCCCACGGCGAGAGTGTGGCACGCCCCTCAGGATGCCCAGCGGTAGCGGCGCTCCGGCCGGCCCGTCGAGCCGTAGCGCAGCCGCACCTCGGCCTGACCGGTGCTGCAGAAGTGCTCGAGGTAGCGACGGGCGCTCACCCGCGACAGCCCCACCTGCTCGGCACACTCCGTGGCCGACAGGGTGTCGCTGCTCTCGCGCAGGGCGCGCTCGACGACCTGGGCGGTCTCCACGCTCATGCCCTTGGGCAGAGGGCCGGCCACGGCCGAGGAGCCGCGCCGGGCCAGGACGCGGTCGATGTCGTCCTGACCCTCGACCACGGCGCCGTCGAGCAGGTCGCGCTGCTCGGCATACCGCTCGAGCCGCTCGCGCAGCTCCTCGAACCCGAACGGCTTCAGGAGGTAGTCGGCCACGCCCTGGCGGGACGCGCGGCGCACCGCCTCGACCTCCTTGGCCGCACTGATGACCATGACGTCACAGTCCTCGCCGGCCGTGCGCAGCCTGGCCAGGACGTCGAGGCCGAAGAGGTCCGGCAGGTAGAGGTCGAGCAGCACGAGGTCGGGCCTCAGCTCAGCGACGGCTGCCAGGGCCTCAGCCCCGGTGTGGCGCGAGCCCACGACCTCGAACCCGGGCACCCGCTGGACGAATCCGGTGTGGATGCGAGCCACCATGAAGTCGTCGTCGACGACGAGGACCCGGATCACGGCACGGTCTCCGGGACGGGGGTGACGGTCAGCTGCGCGGTGAACATGGCGCCATCCTCGGTGTTGGACAGGGCGACTTCGCCACCCCTTCGCTGGCAGACCAGGCGGGTGAGGGCGAGGCCGATGCCGCGCTCGCCGGACTGGGCGGCCTTGGTGGTGAACCCGTGGGTGAAGACCTCCTGCGCCAGCTCCGGCGCCACCCCCGGGCCGGAGTCGCGGACGACGACCTCCACGGCGGTGGCGTCCTGGTGCAGCGCGACCTCGACCCAGGCGTCCGGCGAGCCCGCCGAGGCGTCGATCGCGTTGTCGACGAGGTTGCCGACCACCGTCGCGACATCGGCCGAGTCCGCCGGCTCGAGCCGCTCCAGGGAGGTGTCGCCGGTGATCCGCAGCTCCACGCGGCGCTCTGCGGCCAGGGAGGACTTCGCCATCAGGAGCGCGGCCACGGCGCTGTCGCGCACCCGGCGGTTCACGGTGAGGTCGAGCGACTCGCGGTGGCGGCTCACGGCATCGACGTAGCGGACCACCTCGTCGTACTCGCCGATCTGGATGAGGCCGGAGATCGTGTGCAGCTGGTTGGCGAACTCGTGGGCCTGCGCGCGCAGCAGCTGGGTCGAGCTGCGGAACGACCCGATCTCGCGCTCGAGGTTGGCCAGCTCGGTGCGGTCGCGCAGCGTGGTGACCGTGCCCAGGAGCCGGCCGTCCTTGTTGACCGTCATGCGGTTCATGACCAGGACCCGGCCCCGGCGGATCACCACCTGGTCGCGCGGCCGGGCGACCGGCTCCTCGCCCGAGGCTGTGGTCCGGGGGCCGCCGTTCTGCCCGTCTGCCTGTCCTGCTTCCTGACCATCGTCCTGGCCTTCGCCGGCCAGGACGTCGTAGAGGCGTCCCTCGATGCGCAGGTCCGAGAGGCTGACGCCCACCGAGTGCTCCGGCAGGTCGAGCAGCCGTCGTGCGACGTCGTTGACCAGGGTGATGCGGTGCTGGGGGTCGAGGGCGATGACGCCCTCCGCGATGCCGTAGAGCATGGCCTCGCGGTGCTCGGCGAGCCCGGCGATCTCCCTCGGCTCGAGGCCCAGCGTCTGGCGCTTGATCCGACGCGCGAGCAGCCAGGAGCCGAGCAGGCCGAGGACCGACGCGATCCCCAGGTAGGTGAGCAGGTAGGAGGAGGCGCCGCGCAGCCGCTCCCAGACCGACGGGAAGTCGACCGCGATCATCACGGTGCCCAGGTGCTTGCCGGGGCTGGCCTCTGCCGTGCTGAGGACCGGGACCTGCGCCACCAGCTGGCGCTCGCCGCCCACCTCGAGGGTGCCCGACCAGCCTGCGCCGTCGGCGACGCGGGCGCTGCCGAGCGGCAGCGCCTGGTCGTCGAGCGAGGGGTCGGTGGAGACGCGCACGTGCTCGTCGGCGTCGGCGATCACCACCGTGGTCACCCGAGACTGGACGACGGCCTGCTGGGCCAGGGTCGCCAGGCCGGTGCGCTGCTCCGGGACGGCCAGGTTGCCCCGGATCAGCGGGTTGGCCGCGAGCTGCTCGGCCAGGGCCGAGACGCGCCGGCCCTCGACCCGGTTGAAGGTCGCCTCCGACTGCGCCAGGGACAACGCGCCGACGATCAGGAGCACCACCATGACGAGCGCCATCTGGAAGACCAGCAGCTGCCCGGCGAGGGTGGAGCGCCGCAGCGCGCGCATGACCACTATGAACTCAACTTTCACTGCTGACAGAAGCGGGACGAACCACCCACAAGGAGAGCACGATCATCCCGCTCCACTCCCGCAAAGCGAAAGAGGTCCCCACGATGCGAGCTCGCCCCTCCGCCCTCCTCGGTGTCATGGCTGTCACGTCCGCGCTCGCTCTGAGCGCCTGCGGTGCCACCGCCGCCAAGGACAGCTCCGGCGCCACGTCCGCCGCCGACGCCAAGCCGGCCAGCGGCCTGCAGCTGATGGTCCCCAACTCGCCGGGCGGTGGCTACGACACCACCGCCCGCGTCGCCGCCAAGGTGATGGAGACCGAGAAGATCACCAACAGCATCCAGGTGTTCAACCTGCCGGGCGCCGGCGGGACCGTCGGTCTGCAGCGCACGGTGAACGAGAAGGAGAACGGCAAGCTCGCCATGCAGATGGGGCTCGGCGTCGTCGGCGCGGCCTACACGCAGAAGTCCAAGGCGACCCTGAACGACACCACCCCGATCGCGAAGCTCATCGAAGAGGCTGGCGCGATCGTCGTTCCCAAGGACTCGCCCTACAAGGACATCAACGAGCTCGTCGCGGCGTGGAAGAAGGACCCCAAGAAGCTCGCCGTCGGCGGTGGCTCGTCCCCGGGTGGGCCCGACCACCTCCTGCCGATGCGACTGGCCAAGACGGTGGGCATCGACCCCAAGGACGTCTCCTACGTCAGCTACGACGGCGGTGGCGAGCTGCTCCCGGCTCTGCTGGGCAACAAGATCGCGTTCGGCGCCAGCGGTTTCGGTGAGTTCCTCGACCAGGTGGAGGCCGGCGACCTGCGCGTGCTCGCCGTCACCAGCGAGGAGCCCGTCGACGCGCTCAAGGACGTCCCCACGCTCAAGAGCAGCGGCATCGACATGGTCTTCACCAACTGGCGCGGCGTCGTCGCCCCTCCCGGCCTCTCCGAGGAGGACAAGCAGGTGTGGATCAACGCCTTCACGAAGATGCACGCGTCCCAGGCGTGGAAGGACGAGATGGCCAAGCGCGGCTGGACCGACGCCTTCGAGACCGGTGACGAGTTCGGCACGTTCCTGAAGGAGCAGGACACCGAGGTCGCCACGATCCTCAAGCAGCTGGGCCTGGCGTGAGCGACAACGCCGTGAGCGACGGGGCCTTGGGCGACAGGGCACCGCAGGGCCGGAGCGGGGACCGCGCGCAGTACGGGATGTGCGCGGCCCTCGCCCTCCTCGGAGTCCTCGTGCTCGTCGACGCAAGCCGCATCGGCGCCGCGACGAGCAGCAACGACCCCATCGGGCCGCGGCCGGTGCCGATCATCCTCGGCGTGCTGCTCATCGTCGTCTCGGTGTTCTACGCGGTGGACGTCGCCCGCGGCGGTGTCGGCGAGGCCGAGGCCGGTGAGGACGTCGACCTCACCACGCGCATCGACGTCCGGACGGTCGCGATGCTCATCGCGGCCTTCCTGGTCAACGCCGTCCTGATCGAGCCCCTGGGCTGGGTCATCAGCGGCTCGCTGCTGTTCTGGGGCTCGGCCTTCGCGCTCGGGAACCGGCACCACATCAGGGGCCTCGCGATCGGTGTCGCGCTCGCCCTGGTCACCTTCTACGCGTTCGCCATCGGCCTCGGGGTCAACCTGCCGGCCGGCATCCTCCAGGGAATTCTGTGATGGACAACCTCAACGCGCTGATCGCCGGGTTCGGCGATGTGCTCACGCCCCTCAACCTGCTGGTCGCGCTCCTCGGAGTCACCGTGGGAACCGCTGTCGGCGTCCTGCCCGGCATCGGCCCGGCCATGACGGTGGCACTGCTGCTGCCGATCACCTACGGCATGGAGCCGACCCAGGCCCTGATCCTCTTCGCCGCGATCTTCTACGGCGGCATGTACGGCGGCTCGACCACCTCGATCCTGCTCAACACCCCCGGGGAGTCCTCCTCGGTGGTGACCGCGATCGAGGGCAACAAGATGGCCAAGGCCGGGCGCGCGGCCCAGGCCCTCGCGACGGCGGCCATCGGCTCGTTCGTCGCCGGCACGATCGCGACGCTGGCGCTGGTGTTCGTCATGCCGCAGGTCGTCGACTTCGCGATCAGCCTCGGCGCGCCGGAGTACCTGGCGATCATCCTCGTCGCCTTCGTCGGCGTGAGCGCCGTGCTCGGCACCTCGCGGGTGCGGGGCCTCGCCTCGCTCCTCGTGGGCCTGACCATCGGCGTCGTCGGCATCGACTTCGTCACCGGGCAGCAGCGGCTGACCATGGGGATCCCCCAGCTCGCCGACGGCATCGACGTGGTCGTCGTCGCTGTGGGCATCTTCGCTGTGGGAGAGGCGCTCTGGGTCGCAGCACACCTGCGGCGCAAGGCTGCCGAGGTGATCCCCGTCGGCCGTCCCTGGATGGGTCGGGACGACTGGAGGCGGTCGTGGAAGCCATGGCTGCGCGGCACCGCCTTCGGGTTCCCCTTCGGGGCGATCCCGGCTGGCGGCGCCGAGATGCCCACCTTCCTCTCCTACATGACCGAGAAGAAGCTGACGCGGCACCCGGAGGAGTTCGGCCGGGGGGCGATCGAGGGCGTCGCGGGGCCCGAGGCGGCCAACAACGCCTCGGCCGCAGGGACTCTCGTGCCCCTGCTCGCCCTGGGTCTGCCGACCAACGCCACGGCTGCGATCATGCTCGCCGCCCTGCAGGGCTACGGCATGGAGCCCGGCCCGCTCCTGCTCGAGAAGCAGCCGGACCTGGTGTGGGCGCTCATCGCCAGCCTCTTCATCGGCAACACGATGCTCCTCGTGCTCAACCTGCCGCTGGCGCCGGCGTGGGCCAAGCTGCTCCAGATCCCGCGCCCCTACCTGTATGCCGGGATCCTCTTCTTCGCGTCGATGGGCGCCTACGCGGTCAACTCGCAGCCATTCGACCTCTTCCTGCTGCTGGTGCTCGGCCTGGTCGGCTTCGCCATGCGGAGGTTCGGGCTGCCCGTGCTGCCGCTCATCGTGGGTGTGATCCTGGGCCCACTGGCCGAGAAGCAGGCCCGCCGCTCGCTGCAGCTCTCCGGCGGCGACCCGTCGGGGCTGATCGGTGGCCCGGTCGCCTGGGTCTGCTACGCGATCATCGCCATCGTGCTGTTCTGGCCGCTGGTGGCCAAGCTGATCCGCTCTCGCCGCGGCGAGGGCCGGGACGTCGAGAACAAGTCGGAGGTGTCGGTATGACGGTGCTGGTGGGGTACGTGCCCAACGCGTTCGGCGAGGCTGCGCTGACAGCGGCTGTCGAGGAGGCCCGGCGGCGGGGTGAGCCCCTGGTGGTGGTGAACATGTCGCGTGACGACGTGCTCGTCGATGCCCGCCGCGCTGGGGAGGAGCAGCTGGCCCGGGTCGGCCGCGACCTCGCCGATCTCGGGACCGCCTTCGACGTGCGCCAGATCGACGAGGGCAACGACGCCGCCGACGCGATCCTGCGGGTCGCCGAGGAGGAGAAGGCCTCGGTGATCGTCATCGGCCTGCGCCACCGGTCGCCGGTCGGGAAGCTGCTCCTCGGCTCCGTGGCCCAGCGCATCCTGCTCGACGCCTCCTGCCCGGTCCTCGCGGTGAAGGCCTCCTGACCGCCGTCCCAGGGGCCGCCTGCAAGATCTCGGATCCGAGACGGTAGGGCCCGGCGGGTGGCTGCTGACGGGGGCTCCTGGGGGCTGCAATGGTTCCTATGAGCGTCAGCACCACCACCCGCCAGGTCACCGTCGGCACCGGTCCGGTCTCCTTCGAGGACGTCGTCGCCGTCGCGCGGCACGATGCCCGCGTCGTCATCGCCGAGGAGGCGCTGGCCGAGGTCCGCCGCAGCCGCGCCGTCATCGAGGCGCTGGCCGACGACAGCCAGCCGCACTACGGCGTCTCCACCGGGTTCGGGGCGCTGGCGACGCGGCACATCCCGACCCCGCTGCGGGCCCAGCTCCAGCGCAGCCTGGTGCGGTCCCATGCGGCCGGCTCGGGTCCCGAGGTCGAGCGCGAGGTCATCAGGGCGCTCATGCTCCTGCGGATCTCGACCCTCGCGACTGGGCGCACCGGGATCCGCGAGGAGACGCTGCGGACCTACGTCGCGATGCTCAATGCCGGCATCACCCCGGTCGTGCACGAGTACGGGTCGCTCGGCTGCTCCGGCGACCTCGCCCCGCTCTCGCACTGCGCCCTGGCCCTGATGGGTGAAGGCGTGGTGCGCGACGCAGCGGGGGAGCGGATGCCGACCGCCGAGGCCTTCGCCGCCGCCGGGGTCACCCCCGTCGAGCTGCGCGAGAAGGAGGGCCTGGCCCTCATCAACGGCACCGACGGCATGCTCGGACAGCTCGTGCTGGCGATCACCGACCTGCGCCACCTGCTCACCGTCGCCGACATCACGGCGGCCATGAGCGTGGAGGGGCAGCTCGGCACGGACGACGTGTTCGCGGCCGACCTTCACGAGCTCCGGCCGCAGCCGGGCCAGGCGCTGTCTGCAGCCAACCTCCGGAAGCTGATGCAGGACAGCGGGATCCGCGAGAGCCACCGCACGGAGGCGTGCACCCGTGTCCAGGACGCCTACTCGCTGCGGTGCTCGCCGCAGGTCGCCGGCGCCGTCCGCGACACGGTGTCGTATGCCGCGCAGGTCGCGGGCTTCGAGCTCGCCTCCGCGGTGGACAACCCGGTCGTGACCAAGGACGGGCGGGTGGAGTCCAACGGCAACTTCCACGGTGCGCCCGTGGCCTACGTGCTCGACTTCCTGGCAATCGTGGCCGCCGACCTCGCCTCCATCTCCGAACGGCGCACCGACCGGTTCCTCGACACCTCGCGCAGCCACGGCCTGAATGCCTTCCTCGCCGACGACCCCGGCGTCGACTCGGGCCACATGATCGCCCAGTACACCCAGGCCGCGATCGTCTCCGAGATGAAGCGCCTCGCCGCACCGGCATCGGTCGACTCGATCCCCAGCTCGGCGATGCAGGAGGACCACGTCTCGATGGGCTGGTCCGCGGCCCGCAAGCTGCGGCGCTCCGTCGACGGCCTGACCCGCGTGCTGGCGGTCGAGCTGCTCACGGCCGCGAGGGCCATCGAGCTGCGAGCTCCCGAGCAGCCCTCACCGGCGACCGGGGCGGTGGTGCGGGCGCTGCGCGACGCCGGGGCGCCCGCTCCCGGCCCTGACCGCTTCCTCGCCCCCGAGATCGAGACGGCCGTCCAGTTCGTCGCGAGCGGCGCAGCCGTCGCGGCGGCGCAGTCCGTCACCGGCCCCCTCAGCTGAAGCCACCCGGCATACCGACAAAGCCAGAACGACAGGAGAACGACATGGAAGGCGCCCGTCCCGTCCGCGCCCCGCGCGGCACCAAGCTGACCGCAACGCACTGGGGGGCCGAGGCCCCGCTGCGGATGCTCATGAACAACCTCGACCCCGAGGTGGCCGAGCGTCCCGACGACCTCGTCGTCTACGGCGGCACCGGTCGCGCGGCCCGGGACTGGAAGTCCTTCGACGCGATGGTGCGCACGCTGACCACGCTCAAGCCCGACGAGACGATGCTCGTGCAGTCGGGGCGGCCGGTCGGTGTCATGCAGACCCACGAGTGGGCGCCGCGCGTGCTCATCGCCAACTCGAACCTCGTCGGCGACTGGGCGACCTGGCCGGAGTTCCGCCGGCTCGAGCACCTCGGGCTGACGATGTACGGGCAGATGACCGCCGGGTCGTGGATCTACATCGGGACGCAGGGCATCGTGCAGGGGACCTACGAGACCTTTGCGGCGGTCGCCGAGAAGCGTTTCGGCGGGACCCTCGCCGGCACCCTGACCCTGACCGGCGGGTGTGGCGGCATGGGCGGCGCGCAGCCGCTCGCCGTCACCCTCAACGGCGGCGTCTGCCTCATCGTCGACGTCGACCCGGCGCGACTGCACCGCCGCGTGGAGCACCGCTACCTCGACGAGGTCGCCTCGTCGCTCGACGAGGCAGTCGAGAAGGCGCTGAAGGCCAAGGAGGAGAAGCGCGCCTGGTCCATCGGTGTCGTCGGCAACGCCGCCACGGTCTTCCCCGAGCTGCTGCGGCGCGGCGTCGCGATCGACATCGTCACCGACCAGACCTCGGCCCACGACCCGCTGTCCTACCTGCCCGAGGGCGTCTCGGTCGAGGACTGGCACGACTACGCCGAGGCCAAGCCGGAGGAGTTCACCGACCGAGCCCGCGCCTCCATGGCCAAGCACGTGCAGGCGATGGTCGAGTTCCAGGACGCCGGCGCCGAGGTCTTCGACTACGGCAACTCCATCCGCGACGAGGCCCGTCTCGGTGGCTACAGCCGCGCGTTCGAGTTCCCCGGTTTCGTGCCGGCCTACATCCGGCCGCTGTTCTGCGAAGGGAAGGGCCCGTTCCGCTGGGCTGCGCTGTCGGGTGACCCCAAGGACATCGCCGCCACCGACCGCGCGGTGCTCGACCTGTTCCCCGACAACGACCGGCTGCACAAGTGGATCCGCGGCGCACAGGAGCGGATCGCCTTCCAGGGCCTGCCCGCCCGTATCTGCTGGCTGGGCTACGGAGAGCGCGACAAGGCGGGTCTGGCGTTCAACGAGCTGGTCCGCTCGGGCGAGGTCAGCGCCCCGATCGTGATCGGCCGCGACCACCTCGACGCCGGGTCGGTGGCCAGCCCGTACCGCGAGACCGAGTCGATGCTCGACGGCTCCGACGCCATCGCCGACTGGCCGCTGCTCAACGCCCTGGTCAACACCTCGTCCGGCGCGTCGTGGGTCTCGATCCACCACGGCGGCGGTGTCGGGATCGGTCGCTCCCTCCACGCCGGGCAGGTGTCACTGGCCGACGGCACCGACCTGGCAGCCCAGAAGCTGGAGCGGGTGCTCACCAACGACCCGGGCATGGGCGTCATCCGCCACGTCGACGCCGGCTACGACATCGCCGAGCGGGTCGCGGCCGAGCGTGGCGTGCGGGTGCCGATGCGCGAGTCCTGATCCTTTCGGCGCATCGGTGAGGTATGCCGCAGGGGAGGGGCCGCGGCATACCTCACCGTCTGCCTGCGGCAGGATCGACTCCCATGAGGCTGTGGTCGGTGCACCCCCGGTACCTGGACCGCCAGGGACTGACCGCGGCCTGGCGGGAGGCGCTGCTCGCGCAGGCGGTGCTGGCCGGTCGCACCAAGGGGTACCGGAACCACCCGCAGCTGCGCCGGTTCGCCGCCACCACGGACCCGGTGTCGACCGTGGGTGCCTACCTCGAGGCGATCGCCTCCGAGGCGGCCGACCGCGGCTACCGTTACGACCGCGCGCGCATCAACGAGCGCCCTGAGGGCAGCGACTGGCAGGGGAGTCTCGAGGTCACCACGGGCCAGCTGGAGTACGAGTGGGGGCACCTCGTCGGCAAGCTCTCGCTGCGGAGCCCGGACTGGCTGGCCTGGCTCAGGTCGGCCGAGCCCGCAGTCGACAGCGATCCGCCTGCGACGCACCCGTTGTTCCGCAGGGTCGACGGACCCGTGGCCGACTGGGAGGTCGTCTAGCGGCGTCTGTCGACGAGGGGGCTGTCGCGGGGTCTGTCGCTGGGCTCGCTCAGGGTGAGGTCACGGGGTCGGTGACGTCGGCGACCCTGGCCCGCAGCGCCAGGACCACGTCATCGCCGTGGGCGGTGGCGGCCACACCATGCGCGCCGGCCCCGATCGAGATGGTGCGCCCGGGGATGGTCTGGTCGGCGATCACGGGCCACGGCCTGAGGGAGCCGAAGGGTGTGATGGTGCCGCGCTCGTAGCCCGTCACCTCCCGCGCCGTGTCGGCGCCAGGCATCGAGAGCCGGTTGACGCCGAGGAGGGCCCGCAGCTTGGGCCAGGAGATCTCGCGGTCACCCGGGACGAGCACGAAGAGGTAGTCGTCGTCCGCCCGGCGCACGACGAGGGTCTTGATGATGTCGCGGGGCTCGACGCCGCGGGCCTCTGCGGCCTCTTCGAGGGAGTTGACCCGTCCGTGCCGGGTGATGATGTGCTCGATGCCCGAGTCGGCCAGAGCCTGCGCGGCACGCACCGCGCCGTCGCCAGATGTCATGGCGTCAGTTGTCATGGCGTCAGACTAGGACGGCTGCATGGCTGTCGGCCTGCCGGTGCTCGGCGGGACGGGGCGTCGAACACCTGCCGCAGCGTCAGGCCGCGCGTTCACCTCAAAGCGACCGCAGCGCAGCACGCGATGCGCGAGCATCCTCCGGTGCTGATTCGCGGGGGCGTTGGCCTGGGCATCATCCTCTTCGCCGTCTGGGTGTACTGCCTGCTGGACGTGATCATGGCGGACGAGTATCGGATCAGGAACCTCTCGAAAGCGACCTGGATCCTGATCGTGCTGTTCACCTTCGAGGTCGGTGCGGTCGCCTGGCTGGTCGCCGGACGACCCCAGGGCGTGCCACGCGGCCTGCCGTACAAGGGAAACACCGGACGCCCCGCGCCTCAGTACCCCGAGTACGACCGCCCGGGACGCTTCGCCGCCACCAGTCCTGACGACGACGAGGCCTTCCTGCGGCAGGTCAGGCAGCGTGCCGAGGAGCAGCGGCGGGCTCCGCGCGAGCAGCGCGAGGCACCACCACGGCCGGACGGTGCGGAGGATGCCCCCCGGCGCCACGACCCCGACAGGGCGGGTCGGCACGAGTCGGGCGTCGACCCAGAGCCCGAGAAAGACACCGAGACCCCGTAGACCCCCAGCCAGTGCCCGCCGTGGCCGGAGCTGCGGTCTCACCCGTCGGGCCGGACGGCGGGAGTCAATTCTTCGACGGCAGCGGTGGACCAACGACCTCCTGCTGGTAGCGGCCGGCGACTTCGATGAGCGCTTGTTTGTCGAGGAACTGCTCACCGGTCGGCGGCAGCTCCAGGGACCGGGCCGGCTTGCCCCCCTCGCGGAAGAAGCCCTCAACACCAGCGGGTCCGAAGAACAACAGGATGCGGGCCTCCGCTGAGTCGACATGGAAGGCGTGTGGGACGCCGCGAGGGCCGTAGACGAGGGACCCTGCGACAGCCTCGATCAGGTTCTCGCCGTGCCGGACGCGGACCTCGCCGGAGAGGACAACGAAGAACTCGTCCTCAACCTGGTGGATGTGGAGCGGAGAGGCGAAGCCCTTGGGCGCCAGGAACTCCATGACGGCGAACCGCCCTTCAGTCTGCTCCCCGGTCGCTCTGAGCGTGCCCAGACCGCCGTTGAACCACAACGCCTCACCCTCGCCGGGAGCCAACCCGTATCCCCCGGTTGTCTGTGGAAGCGACATCGCCAGCTCCGTTTCGAGTGGGTGCAATGCAGTCGGGAAGGAGAAGCCGACGCGTCGACACTCCTCCGATGAGGACGGCCGTGCCATAGCCCGATCTGCTCATAACGAGGCTCCGGCCCGACCATGCCTCCGGCCCCACCGGTGGTCGGCGGGGTGTGGAGCGGGGTCACGCTGGCTCCTGGGCCGCCCGCCGGGCGAGCAGGTCGTCGTAGGAGCCGCGGGTGAGGTCCCACTCGACCCGTTGGCCGAAGGCGCCGCGGACGACGCGGCCGGCGTAGCGGCGGTTGTGCACGATGGGGTGGCGCCGGTCGCAGAGCAGGGCGCCGTTGGTCAGGTCGGAGGGTCCGAGGCCTACCCAGTGGACGAGGTGGTGGGCGTCCGTCCACTGTGGCGGGGCGTCGCAGCCCGGATAGGTACAGCCCCCGTCGCGCAGCCAGAGCCGTTTGGTCTGGGCGTCGGTGAAGAACCGTTTCTCGGCGCCCCAGTCAAGCACCTCACCGTCGCCGCCGAGGACGACCGGGATGACCGAGCCGTCGCAGCACAGCCGTCGCACCGTCTCCGGGGCCACGTGGGTGCCGGCGTCGAGCCCACCGAGGGTGGTCGCCGCGCCGAGCCCGTACCTGAGGGACTCCCAGTCCATGGTGAGCAGCAG
>Ga0247821_10000870_pt1 | contig 16980 bp, 23 predicted proteins | sample 13C_Glycerol_Day_FD_192481 | JGI IMG/M metagenome (GOLD analysis project Ga0247821, IMG submission 192481) | Soil microbial communities from agricultural site in Penn Yan, New York, United States - 13C_Glycerol_Day14 | ecosystem: Environmental > Terrestrial > Soil > Agricultural land | place... | reverse complement strand
CCAGATCCTTTTGGTTTCGCCATTCGTTGAACTGCGCCAGAGCGGTCGCCATGGTCGTGTTGATCGCGGTGATTTTCCCGTTAACCGCGGTCGTCAGGTTATTCGCTGCCGTCACCAGGGCGGCGATAGTGCTTTCCAAACTCATCGCTTATGTTCCTATGCTGTTGATCTTTGTTGCGCCGCTATTGAATGCTGCCGCCAATCTGGTGAAAGCATCAGCCGTTGCAGCGTCCAGGGACGTTACAGAGTCAGCCGAAGCAAAGTAACTTGGCAGATTACCGCCCAACTTTGCAGAATCGACCGCTTGCGCGTTTTTCAGGAGAAACTTTCCATCTACTTGCGTGATGGTGTAGGTAGTTGCCTTGTCCGCCTTTTCCGCCAACTTGGCCAACATCGTGTTAGCAAAGTTCGGATCCTGGTTCAGAGCATTGGCGAACTCTTCCAACTGGTTCAGCGCCTCGGGCGCCGCCCCTACTAGCTGATGCAGCCGGGCCTCCAGCTGGGCCGGCGTAACCACGTCAGACGCCTCTGCCTTGTTGGCCAACGCTGGAACAGTCACCTGCATGGTCACGTTGCCGGCGCCGTCGAACCCGACCTCGCCCTGGACCTGGCCGGCCAGGGTGATCATTCGCATGATCTTGAGCTTCGAAGCCGTGGCCGCGTTGGCCCCCAGCGTGCGGGCCGAGTCGTCGATATCGGTCTTGCTGTATACGGCCGAGCTGTCGGCCTTGTTGCGCAGCTTCCCATCGATCACGCCCAGGACGTTGTTCACCGAGGCGAGCAGCGTTTCCAATGACGCCATAAGCCCCATGATTAACCCTCCTGCGCGGAGATAACCCCCGCGTGATATGTGAACGCCCCCTGCAGGTCATCCATCAACGCGGCGACAGCCGCATCAGCGCCCTGCGCCAGTTCAAGCGCACGGCTCGCATTCAGTTCGGCCTGCAAGGTGCGCTGCAGCACGTTCTCGGCCAGCACGCCGACAGGCCCCTGGACGCCCAGCGAAACCACACTCAGCCGCGGCGCGACGGCCTGGCGTATCTCCACCACGCTTGCGCCCTGCTTGAGGGTGACGATTCGCTCGACGCCGCGCGTGATCGTTACCGCCGGCACGCCGTTCATTCGATCACCGCCGGTACCAGGCGAATCAGGCCGCGCACCAGGCTGTAAACGTCCCCGCTGGGGTACATGACGCGCAGCTCGTAGCGGGCACCCGCCCACAAGCCGCCGCTGGTACCGGCCGTTTTCTCCGGCGCCAAGCGCACCGCCATCTGGCCCTTATCAGGCCCGACAACAATGCCGCCGTCTTCCGTGGTGCACTCGGCCAGCACCTGGCTGCTCGAGGCGGGACATACCCGGAAAACCGCCGCGCAGCCCTCGATGTCGATCGGCTCCCGCGGTGTCCCACTGTTCTCCCAGGTAAGGGCAAACCCGAAGGTTGTGCCCTCCACAATGGTCATGTCTGGTCCGTTCATGGCCGCACCTACTTGCCTTCCAGGTCCATCACGCGGAACAGCAGCCCCACATGCCGAGCCATGTTGTCGACGCTGGCCGTGGCCAGCTGGGCCAGCTCCTCGGCCACCAGGAGGTTGAGGCTGTTATCCCCCACCACCACGGTGACGCTGTCCGTCGGCAAGGCCGAGATATTCAGCGTGAACCGTTGCAGGATCCTGGCCGTCGCCGCCTTGTAGGTCTGGAGCACACCGGCCTGGGAGTAAACGCCCAGCAAGGTGCCGGTCGAGAGGAAGAAGCCGAACTCGCCGACCTCATACTCCAGGTCGCCGTCGAACAGCGCAGCAATGCGCAGGCTGCCGGCGCCCAGGTCTTCGTAATCGTTGACCGCTACCCGTTGCTTTTCAGCCTTGAGCGCCGTCTCGGCGCCGGTCGGGTTATAGCGGCCGGTGCCGGCGGCAACGTGGGTGATTTCACCCTTGATGCCCTGATTTTTCGCCTGCACGAGTTCAGCCAGGCCGGCGGCCGTGAACCGAATCAGGCGCGTGATATCTGTCATACCTGCCCCTCGAGGTCATAGTCGTTGGTTGTGTAGGTGCGCATCGCCGCCGCGCTGGCCAGCTCGCCGCCGATCTCTACGTCAGGCAGCATCCCGTCCAGGAACAGCTCGCTGTCCGTGACCGGCGCATCGAGGGCGCCGGCCACAGCCAAGCCGCCCTGCAGCAGGACGTCGGGCAGGTGGCCGTCGTATTCCGGCTCCCCGAGGCCCAGGCCGTAGTCAGCAGCGCCAACCGCCCGCAGCCCGCCGCTTGTCTCGTGGACCAGCGTGACCGACATGTCGTCGCGCTCGCTCTTGGCCGCGCGCAAGCGGCGGATCAAGCGCGTGTGATCACCCGAAGACCAGGGCCTGGTGATGATCGCCTGCACGTCGAAGCTGTACGGCTCACCCACCGGAACCGCGGCGTACCAGGGCGTAATCTTGGGCGTGAAGCCCATGGACTCGACCGCGTATTTCAGGGCCTTGTCCGTGCCGGCCTGGCGCTGGATCGACCAGGACAGCGCAACGGTCAGGCGCTTCTCCTCCTCGCTCGCCGAAGCGTCCCACTCGGGCACGCCCCGATCGGCAGCGAGGTAAGGCAGGAAGGCGACCGGCGTGCGCTGGGGGTCCATCAGCTCGGGAAACGGCGGGATGATTCGTTCGACGAGCTTGCCCAGGGCAAGGTCCAGACCCTGCTCCAGGAGCGAGCTGTTCGCCGGCAACAGGGTGCGTTCGGTCATAGCGTCCTGACCTCGATCTCGATGGCCTCACAGTAGGGCGCCTGGTGCGCCGCGCACTCGATCGGCGCCAGGGGCTCAAGCCGCTGCAGGCGCTCGGCGCCGGCAGCGATCAGCCCCGCATCGATCCAGGCCGGGTCGATGTAGCCCTCCAGGCGATGGCGCGCCGTGGCGTATGCCTGCATGGCGGCTTCCGCGGCTGTCTTGGTCAGGCCCGAATCCGGCCCCGGGTTGATCCAGGCCACCGCCCGGATCCGGTACCGGCGAATTTCGGCGGCCTGGACGGTGACCAGGTCAGTCTCGGGCCGCACGTCGTCGCGCGCGAAGTGCTTGCGCGTGGCGTCGAGTAGTTCGGCGCTAGGAGTGCCGTCGCCGTCGCGGCCCAGCACCGTTACCGTCACCTTGCCCGGGCTGGTGAAACGGCCGTTGGCGTCCTTCACCTGGGCCGCGAAGCCGTCCTCGGCGAAGGTGTACGTGACGACCACCTGGCCAGCCTTGGGCGCCTCGACGCTGACCAGGGCGCGTTCGCCCAGCGTCAGCGCCTCGCGCCGGTACTGCAACCGGGAGCCCGCAGCCGGCGCATGCGGCGCAAGGTAGTAGCGCAGCCGCAGATCGTCGTCCGACTCCATTTCAGGCGGCACCACCGGGAAGGCGTTCGGGTCGCCTTCGGAAATCACCCGGCGCTCCAGGCCCATATCCGCGGCCCGGGCGTCGAGGTTCGAACCCTCGGACCACCAGGCCAGCATTTGCTTGATACGCTCGTTCCAGCGCCGCTCGTGCGCCTGGATCCGCAAGGTGAACGCCTGCATGGCCATCACCAGCAGCTCGCCGTCGTTCTCCAGCGTCTCGGCCAGGCGCGCGGCCTTGGCCGGATCCCGCGCCTGTACGAAGGCGATCAGCTCCTGGCCGAACTCCTGCAGGAGCGGCTCGAACTCCTCGACCTTGACGATTTCCGGCTCGGCCAACTGGTTGAGCCCGGGAATCAGCATCGTGCTCATGTGGCCACCTCGAATTGCATTTTCCGGTTGCGCCAGGTGCCAGCCAGGCGCAGCCGCAGGCCCGCGCCTTCACGCACCGCGACGATGGTGTCGGGCTCGAAGTCGCTGATGCCGTTGGCTTCGTTGTAAAACGTCTCGGCCGCGTCGGACTGGGCAAGCAGCAGCAGCTCGTCGCCCAGGTTCTTCGATAACCTGGTCACCAGGTTGCTGCCGTACTTCGGCCGCTTCTGCCTGGTGCCGAGCGGGGTTGTCAGTGCCCGGGTTGCGCGCTGCACGAACTGGGGCCAGTCATCGACCGTGGCCCCGGTGTCTCTGTCGATCCCGATCATGGTTAAGCCTTGCTAATGAGGCGCCCCTGGTGATCGATCACCGGGCCGGTGAAGTGAGCGCCGCCGGCATCGAGCGTCATGGACACTTCACCGACGGAGAAAACCGCCGATTCAGGCGTCAGCACGATGCGGGCCTGGCCGATCCCGAAGTCCAGGACTTCACGGGAGGCATTCAGCGAGGTTTCGCCGGATTTCCAGGCCAGGACATGCGCCGCATGGTCATAGCTGCTTTCTGCGCCGTCCGGGTAGGTGCGGCGATGCAGCTCGGGCACAGTCGATGCCGGCGGGAACGCATCCGAAGTCAGGCCGCGCAACGCGACCGTGTGCGCCCCGCCATCGCCGCCGCCGTAGTTGATCAGCACGCATTGCTCGCCGGCCGACGGGATCAGCGTCTCCGTCACTTCGCCCGCGCTGGGGTTGAACCACTTGATCCAGGGCGTCGTCAGGTCGCCATGGCTGACCTTGCAGCGCCCGGCCGGGTCGACCTCGGTGATGATGCCGATTCGAGCCTGGTTGTCAGAGCGGCGGCGCAGATCCTCCAGCTCGCCCTCGACCTCGGCCAGACGCTCGACCAGCGGACCGAGCTTTCGGTTGATGTACTCGTCAAGCATTGCGAGCCTCCAGCTGCTGGTACTTGTCCGCGTCGTCGAAGTCCTCGACCTTCCAGGACACAAGCGGCAGGCCGCTGATGACCGGATCCTCGGGCACACGATCCGGCCCAGGCGCGATGCCCTGCTGGAACGTCACGCACCAGGCTTCGTACCCGCCGGAACCCTTCTGGAAGATCGACGGGCCGCTGTGCAGACCGGCGGGAATGTCGCATTGCCGGCCGGAGAAGCCCCAGCGGTTGCAATCGGCCAGGCGCTCCAGGAGGGTGGCCAAGTTGACCGCCTCCAGCGCCGGAAACTTCCGGTACCGGCCGACCACGGCGTGCAACGTCACCGTAACAACATGCACATAGCGGCCGTCCGGCTGGCGTGTACCTGGTGCGGTGCGCTCCAGCTCGATCAGCACACAGGCATCGCCGACATGGCCGTCGAATTCGTCATAGTTGCCCACGTCCACGCCCAGGCCGGCGGCGTGGATGGCATCCCCGATCGCGAAGAACAGGTCGGAGGTGACGTTGAACGGCCGCTTGGGGGCGGCCTGCTTAGGTGCCAAATACATGCCTTGCCTCTCGCTCGAACTGGTCCACGAAGTAGGTGTGCGCCCGTTTTTCCCAGCGCTCCAGGGCGTCCATCGCCGGCCCTTCCCAGTCCTCGCGCACCAGCTCGATCGGCAGGCGCTCGCGACCCTTGCGCCGGAACACAAGCCGCTGGCTCGATTTCATGGGAGAGATAAAGGCGCCGTCGTAGCTCCGATGCCCGACCGAAACGCCGTCGGTTGTCTGCTTGGGCGTGCCCAGGTAGTGCACGGCGATTGGCTGCAAGCCGACCCAGAGCTTTACCTCGCCCGCGGTCGCCCTGCTGAAAATGTTGTAGCGGTGTCGTATAGGGCTTTGCGTGATGCGCAGCTCCTGGGCGATTTCCCGGGAGCTGTGCGTGCGCAGCCACTGCGCGGTGCGGCGAAGCGCCCGAGCCGCAGCCAGATCCAGCTTTTTGCCGGCCTGGCTGACGACCTGGTCCACATCGCCCCATCCCGCGGTTTCCAGCTTTAGCTCGAAGCCCGCCATTTGCCACGCTCCACTGGCTGCTCTTCACGGTCGCCCCAGGGGATCAGCGTCAGGAGCGAGCGAACCCGCCCCAACGGCTCGATGTCGGTGACCGCGTACTCGGCGCGATCGATGACGACCTTGGTGCCGACCTTGTCCACCGGCGCTTCGCTACGGGGCAGCTGCAGGAACTTGCGGTCCAGGCGGCTGTTGGTCTTGGCCGCACCAGGATCAACCCCGGCGCGGTAGACGCGGCCGGTTGTCTCGGGCTTGCCCAACATGCCGTCGACGTCGCGCGCATCCCGCCCAGGCTCGATCAGTCGAACCCGCACGCCGAACTCGTCAGGGTCGAAGAACGACGCGAAGTCGTCATCGCCGATCATTTAGCCGCGGCCTTCTTGGCCTTCTCCAGGGCAGCGACTTCCTCCTGCAGGGTTTTCTTCTGGCCCTCCAGGTCGGTCACCTCGCCCTGCAGCGCGGTCACCTGCTCGCCGAGGGCTTCGTGCTCCTCGCGCAAGGCATCGATCTCGCCCGCCAGGCGCTCCCCACCTCCATCGGGGGAGCCATTGTCCTCTTCGTAGAGGGCGATCTCTTCGGGGGTGGCATCACGACAAAGGCCGGAGCCCTTCCAGTCGTTGCGCATCGCGCGCTCCACGGCCAGCGTGGTGCCGTCAGGAATCAGGTCGCCGTGGACCATCAGGTCCGTCAGCAGGACCACATACACAATCGCTTCCAGCATGGTGATTGCATCCATTGAGTGAATAAAAAAGGGGGCCTAAGCCCCCGCAGCACCTGCCCGCATTCAGGTTCTGTTACGCGACCTTCTTCCGGCCCACGCAGAAGGACGACTTGTTACGCACTACGGCGTCGACGTCCTGGAACACACGCAGCACCAGGCCATCGCTGGCCGCCAGGGTCGCGGTATCGACCTGGAGATCCATCACGCCCCACATGCCCAGGACGATTTGCGAGAAGTCACCGAACAACCAGGTGTCATCCGGCATCTGGTTGGTGTCTTCGGCGCGGTAGCCGTTGACCTTGCCGTCTTCCCAGATGGTGCGGCCGGTAGTGCCGGCGAACTTCTCGGTTTGCTGGGCGATGCCCGCCTGGGTGACGCTGGTCAGATACGCCAGAGCGCCCTGGGCGGCGTTGAAGGTGGCCACCTTGGTGCGCATGTCGACCGCCTTGCCGAACGACAGACCCGGGCCGTCGAACTCCAGCGCCGGAAGACCAGGCTGATTCAGCAGGCCGAGCAGCTGGTTTTCAGTACCAGGGCCGCGCAGGATGCCAAGGTCGATCGCTACACCGAGGCCCTCGATCAGGTCGTCGATGATCAACGTCTCGATCGAGCGCGAAGCCTGTTTGCGCAGGCGGCGGGTAACCGGAATGCCGCCCGCGATAGTCTTGGGCGACATCGCCAGAGTGGTCAGGTCGAAATCGCTCAGCTGCGCAGGATCGCCTTCGCCCAGCCAGTGGAAGTTGGAGCCGCTGATTTTCTTCGGCAGGTCCAGATCACCGACCAGGCCAGGCAGCATTTTCATGCCCAGGGCCGCCATCACGGTTTTGTTGCGCAGGATGTCGACGAACTGGTCCATGCGCAGGTCGGTCGCGACGATCGCCCCACCCTTGGCCGGGTCGCCCTTGCTCATGCCGCGGATCAGCAGATCGTGTGGTACGTAGAAACCACGGGCCGGGTTTTTCAGCACGTCCGCGAGCGCGTTGCTGACCTGGCGTTCGAGCCCTGCCTTCGACCAGTCCTTGGTCGCCGCTGCCTCGATGGCACGCATCAGCGAGTATTCGCCGAGTTCGGCCTCGCTCAGGCCCAGCGAGCGCGCCGAAACGTCCTTGGTGAAGCCCGGCAGGTCACGCTCGTTCGACTTCGGCGCAGCGTTGCCCAACGGCGCAGGAGCGGCACCACCTGGCGACTGACGCTCCAGGATCGAGCGGCTGAACTGGTCGATGGTGAAGCCCTTGGAGATCGCTTCGCTGGCCAGGTCGCGCTGGCCGAAGCGCTCGCCCATGGCGAGGATGTCAGCAACCCGGGCGCGCTCGGCAGTCAGGTCAACGACAGGGGTGTTGGCGTTTTCCGCCGGGTTGGTTGGATCAGGCATCTTTTGACCTCGGATGATTACGGTATTCGTGGAACCAGAAAGGGAGCGCCCTACCCCGGTAGTCGGGTCAGCGGGCACGGAAACCCAGGAAACCTCGAACGGTTCCCAACGGGTGACGCGGTAGTGGTCGAGGCCGTCTTCGGAGCGCTCGAGGACCATTTCCCGCGGGATGTAGCCGACCGATACGTTCTGGCGGATGCCGTCGCGCACGTCCTTCCAGATCAGGTCGGCTTCCTCGCTGTTGGCAGAGAAGCGAACCCGCGCGCGGATCTTTCGGTCGGGGTCGAGCCAGGCTTCTTCAACGACCCCCACCAGGGCGCGGGTCGTCCAGCGGTCGTGCACAGCCAGCGAAGGGGCGCCGCTACGGAAGCGGGTCCAGTCGATGGCCTCGGGACTGTGATCCAGCACCTCCATGCCGAACCACTGGCGCACCGGGTATTCGCTGGAAACCGCGATTTCTACGGTGCGCCTTTCTTCATCGATGGTTGATTTGTCGACGGTGAAGCCACGCGCCATCGCCTCGGTTTGGAGCGTCCGAAGGAGCGGAAGCTGGGCGCTATTCGTCGTCGGGTTCGTCGGATCGGGCATCCGGCTTTTCCTCGTTCGGTTTGTTGATAGGCGAAAGGCCCAGCTTCTTGAGCAGCTCCTCCTCGGCCGCGATCTCGGCGAACACTTCGTCGGGGTCGTCGCCGTTGGCGCGGATGTACTCGGAGCGGGATTTCGTGCGGTTGCCGATGCTTTCCGTCGCGGCCTTGGCGTCTTTCTGCGGATCCACCCAATCCCAGCCGCGGGCCTGCCAGAGCAGTTCGGTGGAGCGCTCCAGGTTGCGGGGCGCGATCTTGATGACGCCGCGGAGCATCGAGGCGTCGAGCCACTCCTGGCCAAGCCGATCGAGCAGCTCAGAAATTGCGAACTCTTGAACGCACTTGTAGAAGTCGCGCTCGTCCAGCTCGCCAGAGCGGAGGCTGGAGAAGCTGACGCCCTCCAGGTCATGAGCCAGCCGGTGATAGCTCGGACCGAGGCCGGCGGCAGCGTTGCGGTTGCCGTCCTTCACGAACGGCGCGTAGTCGCTGCCCGGGCCTTGCGTGGCCAGCTGCTTGAAGTCCACCCCGTAGGGCAGCAGCTTGCCCTCGCCTGGTCTGATTTCCTCCTCGAGCGGCGGATCGTCAGATTCGCTTTCCGGCGGATCCAGCCATTCGGCGTCCTGGACGTAGTGGCCGGTGATCGATGCCGAGATCCGCGCCTTGACCAGCGCGGCCTGGCGAAACTCCTCCAGGTGATGCACGTCCAGGGCGGAAGCGTGCGTCCAGGTGAAGCCGCGCGACTGGTGCGGCCGCCACGGGTCGAACGTGTGGATCAAGTCGCTGGCAAGGATGCGGTCATACCGTTCCTCGGCCCTGCGGATCACATCGCCGGGGTGATCGTTCAGCAGCCAATAGGCGACCGGGCGCTCCCACTCGTCCAGCTCCACGCCCATTCGGATGCGGTTGCCGTTGTCGAGTAGCGTGTTCAGGTTCAGGTCGAGGCGATCGGCTTCCAGGATCTGTAACGCGAAGCCCCAGCGGTTCGACCAGTTGCGGACAATCCGCACCATGACCTCGCCGTCCCGGGCCAGCGTTTCGATCCAAAGCCACATGAACGTGACATAGGAGTACCGTCCGGTGACGTCAAACTGGCCCTTCTTAGCGAACTTCCGCCATTCCTTCTCGATCAGCTTTCGCGTGACCCGATCGGGGAGCCCATCAGGCAGCACGGCCTTCGATTGCAGCCGGATCCCGTAGGGGCCGACGACGTTCTGCCGCAGCAGGCGATAGAAGCGTTTCAGCGTGGCGGTGTTGATCGACTGCTCGCGCGCCCGCTGCCTTAGCGTCTCGTGATCGCCGAAAATCTCCTGGTTGGCGTCAGAGCCGCTGGAGCGGCGCGCCCATGCCGACGACAACCCGCCACCGCCGGCCATCTTGAATGACCTGGTGTTGCGCACCGTCGGCTCGCGACGCTCGGCGGCGGGCTCCGTCGATCGCTTTCCGCCTACGCCAAGCCAGGCCAGCGTTCGTTTCAGCGCATTCATGGGGCTACCTCAGTACGTGGCGGATCGGGCGACCCAGCGGCCAGCGGTTGTGACGGGCTCGCTGAATTTCCCGGCGGTACTGCAGGCGCAATTCGTTCAGGCGCTCGATCGGGATCCGGTCGAGCCGCAGCCCGTCGATTTCGTAGCTGGCCTGGTCCTTCGGGATCCGCTTCTCGAGCGCGGCCTCGATCAGGGCCAACATCCGCTGCGCATGGCTGCGCGCGTCGGCCGGCTCGGCTGTTTCCAGGTTCGCGGCAACCTCTAGGCTGCCGCTGGCCACCGTGACCCGCTCCACGCCGCGGCTGGCCAAGGCCACCCAGCGGTAAAGACCAGGAGCCCACCGCGCCGTATCGCCCGAGGCCAGCTCTACCTGGTAAGGCGCGCCGGCCTTCGTCTCGATGACATGCCGATCGGGGCCGCTCAGCACGTAGCGGAGGATCCAGCCGGCAGAAGCCGGGCAAGCCGGCACCTCACGCGACCAGGTGACCGAGTCACCGGCGTGTAGCTGTGTGGGTTCCATGGTTTTCTCGCTGTCAGGCGACAGCAGCCTCGGGCCGCTCGACCCGCTCGAGGCGGGACTGGGCGATGTCGGCATAGCTGTCGGAAATCTCGCAGCCCTGGAAGCGGAAGCCCTCCAGGAGCGCCGCTTTGCCAGTGCTGCCGCTGCCCATGTAAGGGTCCAGGACCAGGCCGCCGGGCGGTGTCACCAGGCGGCACAGGTAGCGCATCAGGTCGGTCGGCTTGACCGTGGGGTGATCGTTGCCGTCTTCGCGGTCAACCCGGGTTGCCTTGGGGCAGTAGAAGAACCGCGAAGCGGCGCCCAGGCTTTCGTCGACCTCGGCACCGCCGTCGTGGATCAGGTTGGCCGGCCAGCGCTGCTCCTCTCCGATCCGGCAGCCGCCGATGTTCAGCGCCCCGACGCCCAGCACCTGGACGTTGGCGGTGACGCTGCCCCGGGGCGGCTTGCGCGCCACGGTGATCGGCTCCAAGGCCGGCTTGAGGGCCGTCCCCCAGTCGCCTGCAGGCTGACAGGTCTTACGCGAACGGCTCAAGCTGCTCAGGAAGCGTTCGGCACCCTCGCCACTAGCTCCTGCAGGGCGTTCCTTCGTGGCCAGGCTCTCGACCAGGTTGTCCAGGTCATCACCGAAGCTCAGCGCGCCCTTCAACTTCGCCCACTGCGCAACGGTCGGTACCGCCGGCTGCGAACCGCTGGTTGTCCAGTGGCCTGCCATGCCGTTCGTGCCGAACAGCTCGTCGATTTGCCGGTTGGACCACCCGGCCCGCTCGCGGGCGGCGCGCAGGAACGCGGTCACCTCGTACACACCAGGTCGAACGCCGTCCGGCTCGATGCTGCGCTCGCCGGCTTGATAGCTATCCATCGCCGCGGATACGTCGCGCGACTTCGGGAAGCCCGAGCCGTAGACCCAGGCCATCATGTCCCGGATCTCGAAACCGGCGTCCTCGATCCTGGTCGTCATGCGGTGCTGGGTTCGCGATCCCGCGAAGGCCAGCAGATGACCGCCAGGCTTGAGGATTCGATAGCATTCGGCCCAAACCTCGACCGGAGGGACGTCATAGTCCCAGCGGCGGCCCTGGAAACTCAGGCCGTAGGGCGGGTCGGTGACAATGCTGTCGACAGAGTTAGCCGGCAAGCGGCGCAGCGAATCGAGGCAATCGCCCCGAAAGATATTGAACATGGGGGAATTGCCTCGATTTGGCGGCAGGGTCACCGCCGTGGTTTGCGGATGACCGTAAACCGCGATCGACCTTTCGCCTTGGGGGCGTCGGCCTTCCGTGAAACAGGGGCAGCACGCGGCGGGGCGGCTTTCGCCGGCGGCGCTTCTGCAGGCTGTTCGGCTTCTTCGGTCATCACCTTCTCCTGGTCGAGTGCCGCTGGCAGCGGCGCCTCGATTCCCGGCCGGGCGGTAACCGCCACCAGCTGGGCACGGGTCATCTGGCCCGTGATCCGGCGATGCAGCTTGTCGCGCAACGCCAGGATGTATTGCATGGCCTCGCAGTCCAGGTAGTGGTTCTCCCCTACCTGGTGGAACTTGCCATCCGCTTCGTGCCACTCCTCGCCGACCAGCTGCTTGCAGTAGTCATCCGTCACCTGGGAGTGCAGCAACCACCACCCCGGGCGACCATCAGGCCGGCCGAAACGGCTATGCACCCAGCGCTTGGCGAGGGTCGCGTTGAACGCCCAACGGGCATCGCCGCGCTTGCGGGTCTTGCCCTGCTTGTTCTCCTCGACCATTTCCTTGCGGAAAGGCTTCGGCAGCGTCTCACGACCACGCAAGGCGATCGCGCGCCCCTTGTGGGCGTTGATGAAGGCGTAGACCTGGTCGTCGCGGTAGCCGATGTCGATGCCGGCCAGGCTGATGCTGTGCCCGCCGTAGTCCGACGTTTCCAGCACCTCGCTCAGGTCGGCCCACACCTCGTCCTGGTCCGTTTCGCCCCACAGCTCGCCGTGCTCCAGGAGCATCGAGCCCAGGCCCTTGAACCAGGCGCGAACCACATAGACCAGGCGGCGCTTCTGGACATCCACCGTGAGGTAGATCCGCTCCGGCTCCAGGAGCAGCTCCCCCGGCTTGTAGCCAAAACACATTGCCCGGATCTCTTCCCAGGACGGAACGTCGCCACCCTCGCCGTACACTTCACCGAAACCGGTGTTGTAAACGGCCAGCAGCTTGGCAGGGTCGCCGGATATCTGCGCCGCCAGGAGCTTCTTGGCCAGGAATCCGTAGGATTTCTTGACCGCAAAGGAACATAGGCCGGAGATCCAGATGGAATAGGTCGTGAAGCCCTCGGTGTCCGCGGTGCCCTCGATCTGCCCCTCCTTCGTAACCGAGCAGCCAGGCGGGACCGCAACGCCGCGGGCATTCATCCACGGGCGCCACTTGTCCTCGAGCTGGTCACCGCAGCACGGACAGGACAAGCGCGCATGCTTGAACGCTTCGTCCGGGGTGCATTCGTCCGGGCCACCCTTGCCCGGCCACCACAGCAGCTCCGAACAAGGAATGAAGTACTCGCTGCAGCTGGGGCACGGCACCGCCCACTCGTGACGTGTGCCCGATTGCCACAGCTGCCAGATTTTCGAGCCGACTTTCTTCGTCTCGACCACTTCCCAGTGCCACAGGCCGGTGCTTTCGTTCTTGCGGCGGCTCACCTTCCCGTGGGTTGGCGTGGCGGTGTAGCCGATTTTCGAGTCGGGATAGGCATCGCCGCGGGCCTCGATCACCTCAGTGGTGTCGCCCTCGCCCGTGTTCACGATCCGGTCAACCTCGTCGACCATCACCAGGCCGGCCGAGTCGGCCGCCAGCTCAGTCGGCGAACCAGCCCAGGCAAAGCGGAACTTGGTGCCGCCGATCCACTTGACCATCTTGGTGCTGGTCGTCGCGAACTTCGTCCACAGCGACTTGCACTCCTGGAACATGGCCATGAACTTCGGCTCGACCGTGCTATCGATCAGCGGCTTGGTCGGTGCCACGTACAGGCAGGGCGTCGGGTCTTCGTCCAGGCGGTGGCCGATGATGTTTTCCATCGTCACCGACTTGCCCATCTGTGTGCCCATCACGAACACAACCCGGGAGAAGCACGGCTGCGCAAAAGCCCAGGCCACCGGCCGCATGTAGGGGTTCGTATCAGGGTTGAACGGCCCAGGGATCGGCGAGGACGGCGGCATGATGCGCTTGTCACGCGCCCATTCGTCAGCTGTCCTCGGCGGCGGGGCTTGCACCATCTTCGCTGCCAAGCTGATCGATTTGATCAACGTCCGCAGAGAACTCCTGTGCTCGAAGTTCGAGGCGCTCGGCAGTAGCTTTTCGGATACGCCGCGTTTCCTCAAAAACTCGCGCTCGGATGAGAGCAGGGTCATCGATCACCGCCAGTTGGGACGCGCACCGACTGGGGAGCGCATCCAGTTGGGTCGCATACACCGCCGCCACGCTGGTCAGTACCTGCGCGACAGCCTCACAAGGGATGAGCCGGCCGCGCTCGCGGTCGATCTCGATCTGCAACTTTTCGCGGCGGGCGCGCTTGAGTAGGCGATCCTCGGTGGACGCGGAGGAAAGCCCCTCCTCGTCGTCGTCGCCGTCGCCCATTTCCCGGCGAACCTCGCGGGCGATCAGCCAGTTGATGGCCGCCTCGCTGTCGATCTGGACGGCCACGCCACGACCACCGCCACCAGCGACTGGCATGTCCTCCTCGATGAGCTTCGTTACCCAGCGCTCCGACTTGCCGATCAGCTCGGCGAACTCTTTTTTGCTGACGATCTTGCCCATAGAAGAAAGGACCAAAAGAACAAAGGAACAAAAACACAAAAGCGCATTGGTCCTTTTGAACAAATGCCGTTTGGGTTCTCGTGATTTAGGGTTGAGGCCCCGTCGCAGCTGGCTGCGGGGTCAGCCGAGCGATGCAGCCCGGGGGGCCTCAAGGTAGGAAGAAAGGACTGGAAAACGAACCTGGAACACACGCGAATCCCGCGAGTTCATCACCCGTGAAGGGGGAGGGGGCTGGGGAGGACCCAAAAGCCCAGGGCGCCCCCTTTTGGTGCGTCAGGCCCCGCAGGGGCAGGGCTGGACGGCCCCGGTGCACTCGGCTCGCAGGGCGGCCGCACCATTCAACTTGCTGTCGGCCAGCGACAGGTTCGCGCGGATCGTGCTCAAGCTATCAGCCGCGATGCTTTCGCTTTGCTCGTGAAGTGCATGCTTCAAGCGATAGCCTTCGAGTTCCCACAACTTCTGGCGCGATTCGTCTTTGCACTTGCCGATCGCGATCTCGATGCCCAGGGCGAGATTGAAGTTCTCAGGCGAGGCCGAGGCCGACTTGGTCGTGGCCACCGTGAAACCCGAGGGCAGTAGCGAGGTGGCCACCACCGTGGTCGTGCCTGGAATGTAGTGCGTGTCGAAGGTCAGGCTTTCGACCAGGGCGTCGATCATGGCCGGGGTTACACGCGGGGCGCTCAGGCCCAGGACAGCAGCGCGCTGTTCGACCTGTTGCTCGGTTGGGATCATCCGAATTCTCCTGATTAAGGGTATTGCTCAAGCTGGTATAACGGCCGGGCCTGGTTTATCCACCTTCGAGGCCTCTTTTTTCAGCCTGGTGATTTCACTTACCAGCTCGACCTTTTTCGTGACGCGGGCCAGCTCTTTCGCCAGCTCCTGGTCAACCCAGCGCTGAGCGAATCGCCGCTTGCGGAACAGCGGGCAGAATTGCGCGATATGCGCCACCAACTCCGGGCGCAGCCGGTAGGGGTACATCTCACCAACAGCAGGCATATGCCCTCGGTGACTGGTCACCAGGTATTCAGCAACTACCGGCCTGGGCGGCCAGGCGCGGAAGTCAAGGCGACCGACGAAGATCGTCTGGCCGGCACGCAGCTCTGACGGCTGATAAGTTTTGCGCTTCACTGGCCACCCCTTTGCTTGTCCTGGTACTGCTTGAGCAGCGCCTGCAGCTGGGTCAGCTGGTTGGCGTTTTGCTCGCAGATTCCGTAGTTGCCGGCGACGGTTGCGGCGACGGTAGAGAGCGCAACTCCCGAGCCGGCTTCATCAGCAGTTCCGGCAGGATCAGGGGCTGGCAAACCGGCTGCACTGGCGTCGTGCACCCGGACAAAGCCAGCGTTGACAGTACAAGCGCGGTCAGCAGCTTCGGAGACATAGACAGGCACCTTCTGGACGATGATTTTCGTTTTGCCCTCGATCACCCGGTCGCGGTCCACGTAGACGGTGACGACCTGGTCGCGCACAGTGCCCAGGGCCTGGCCCTGGTCGAAGGCTTCGCGCAGCTGCTTGGCAGTGGCCGCGCTGGCCTTGCCGTCCTCGCTGACGCCGCGCTCGTAGTAACCGAGCGCGAAGAACAAGGCGGCCACCAGCACCAGGCCGGCCCACCGGATCAGAACTTGTTTCATTGGCCCACCAGGAAGAGAGTGCGCTGCAGGTCGCGCCGGATCGGGATGCCCCGGCAGTTGCTCGCCGGGATTCGGCAGTCGAGGCCGGCCACGTAGACCCAGCGCCCGAACTGGTCAGCCGCCGCGCGCCACTGCCCGGCCTTGGCCAGCCGGTAGAGCGTGGACTTGAGGAAAGCCGGCGCGCCGACGTTGTAGACGAAGTCGGCCATGGCGATCTTTTGCCAGATCGTGGCCTCGGGGAAGCGCTGCATCACGAAGTCCACCGCGCCGCCCAAGTCGCCCTGCAGGTAGGCCGCACACTGCTCGGGCGTGGCCACATCGCCGCGGCGAACGTCCTTCGTGTGACCTGTACAGATCGTCCAGACGCCGCCCGTGTCGGGGTAGGCCGTATAGACCGTTCCCTCCATTTCGGGGGTCAGGATCATCAGGCCGGCCATGATGGCCGCACGCTCGACCGGTGCCGGCAGGCCCGTCTCGTTGACGGTAAAGCCAGCCGCGGCCAGCGAGAGCGTCACCGCGGCAATGATCCGCTTAACGATCGACATCGGCGGCACCCCCGGCTGTCTTTTTGCGGTCGCGGAAGGCGCGCCACAACGGCAGCACCCAGCGCCGCACGACCAGATCCAGGAACAGCGCGCCGTAGTAGGCCGCCGGCAGAGCCAGCGCCCAGGTCTGGAGCGTCATGCCATAGATGGTGAAGATGGCGGCAGGGGGAGCCAGCTTGACGCCCTCAACGGCGGCCAGCTCGGCTAGTGGCTGAAGCTTGTTGGCATCCATGAAGGTCATCCAGGAATAAAAAAGGCCCGCTCCAGGAGCAGGCCAAGGCAGCACGACGAAGGGCGTACTGAGAGAGAGGTGCGCTAAAAAGCGCGGCGATAGAAACGCAAAAACCCGCACTAGGCGGGTTTAGGTTTGCATGTATCGCATTTGAGCAGTTATTAGGCCATAACCGTGACTTTTGGTCAATAGCGCTTTTTATCCTTTGCTCTTATGTTCCTTTGAACATTAGATCAATAGAACTTTTGATCTTCTGAAACCTCAATGATTTCAGCCTCGTGGCCCTTCACCACGTTCGAGTAACCCGCCGGCTCCCGGGACAGGTAGCCCTCTGTGATATGTCGCACCAGGGGCACGACCTTGCCGACCAGGTCGCGGTACCACCAACTACGGTCGGCACACGCAACGATG
>Ga0247821_10000869_pt1 | contig 16986 bp, 17 predicted proteins | sample 13C_Glycerol_Day_FD_192481 | JGI IMG/M metagenome (GOLD analysis project Ga0247821, IMG submission 192481) | Soil microbial communities from agricultural site in Penn Yan, New York, United States - 13C_Glycerol_Day14 | ecosystem: Environmental > Terrestrial > Soil > Agricultural land | place... | reverse complement strand
TCCTTGAAGCGCTCGCTGAACTTCTGCTTGGGATTGCGGCGATCCTGGATATTGCCGCCGATCAGCAGGCGACCCGGACCGACCTGACCGCCCCAGACGGCGCCATAGGTCCCGCCCCATTGGCCATACGCGCTGTCGTCCCAGTTCAAGGCGCCGAGGCGCACATAGCCGCCGTCAAGCGCCAGGGCGTCGCGCAGCACGATGTTGATGGCGCCGGCCACAGCGTCGCCCGAACGATTGGCCGACGACGAACGGACCACCTCGACCCGCTCGATCAATTCGGCGGGGATGCGATCGACGAAGAAGGACCGGTCCAGATTGGCGCCCGGCACGCGCTCGCCGTTGATCAGGATCTGCGTATAGGCGGAATCCAGACCGCGCATCCGCACGCCGTCGGATTCCAGAACGTCCGACAGGAAGGTCACCGAAGGCACGCGCTTCAAGGCGTCGCCGGCGGTCAGCGGTTCAAAACGCTGGAAGTAGTCGAGGTCGTAGGACAGGGTCGGCACAACCGCGTCCGTGCGATTGCGCATCGCCGGTTCACCGGTGACGATGACCTCCGACAGGGCCGTGACCGGGCCTTCATTATAGTCCGGCGCGCGGACGACCTCTTCAGCGCTCACAGCGCCGGCGATGGCGAGAGGGGCGACGGCGGCGCCCAGCAGAAGACCCAGCTTCATTTGTTTGTTCCCCGATGAAACCGGTCTGCGATCAGACTGCGGTTATCGAGGGCGCTCGCTAACGAAACGCGGCGACGCGGACGCGACGATTTCGCGAAGAGGATTCGCCAGTTTGCGGACCGTCCGACGACAAATCGTCTGAAAACTGATTGTTTTGAAAAGGGGCCCTGAAACGCGAAACGGGGCCCGATCTTGCGATCGGACCCCGTGTTCCAGTCTCGACATGGAGCGGGCGAGGCGATTCGAACGCCCGACCCCAACCTTGGCAAGGTTGTGCTCTACCCCTGAGCTACGCCCGCACTCCGTAGGGAACAGTGTGCTGCGCCCCGTCGAGGAGGGGCTTTTAGCCGACCCATCTCAGAAGGCGCAACCCCCTTTTTTCATTTTCCGCTCTTCTGCTGCTTTTTTTGGAATAGCCCTGAAATTTCAAACGCAAACGGCCCCCGCAACATCCCGGAAAGGAAGGCTGCGAGGGCCGTTCAAAATGACCGCTACGCGCCAACCCGCTCAAGCAGCGAGCCGCCGCGCGGCGAGCGATAGCGGCCTCAGCCGCGCTGAGGATCAGCGCGGGGCCAGACGAATGGCCCCGTCCAGACGGATGCACTCGCCGTTGATATAGGTGTTCTCGGCCAGGTGCAGGGCCAGGGCGGCGTAGTCGGCCGGCGTGCCCAGACGCTTGGGGAAGGGGATCATGGCGGCCAGGGCGTCCTGCACCTTCTGATCCATGCCCGCCATCATCGGCGTCCACATGATGCCCGGCAGGATGGTGTTGACCCGCACGCCTTCGTTCATCAGGTCGCGCGCGACCGGCAGGGTCATGGCGTAGACGCCGCCCTTGGAGGCCGAATAGGCCGCCTGGCCGATCTGGCCGTCCTGGGCCGCGACGCTGGCGGTGTTGACGATCAGGCCGCGCTCGCCGTCGTCCATCGGCTCCAGCGTGACCATGCCCGCCGCCGACTGCGACAGGACGCGGAAGGTGCCGAACAGGTTGATCGAGACGGTGCGCTCGAACTGGGCCATGTCGTGGGCGCGCGGTTCTTGTGTCTCGCGGTTGCGCGACACGGTCTTCTGGCCGGTGGCGACGCCGGCGCAGTTGACGGTCAGGCGCTCCTGGCCGTGGGCGGCGCGGGCCTTGGCGAAGCCGGCGGCGACGCTCTCGTCCGAGGTCACGTCCACCTTGCAGAAGACGCCGCCGATTTCCTTGGCGATGACTTCCCCGCGTTCCTCGTTCAGGTCGAACAGGGCGACCTTGACGCCCTTGGCCGCCAGGGCGCGCGCCGTGCCCTCGCCGAGGCCCGAAGCCCCGCCCGTCACCACCGCCGCAATCGAACCGTCGAGTTTCATGAAGATCGTCCCTATATTCTGGTGAACCGAGTGTCTGCGCGAGGATTTAGCGGCCATGACCGCCAAAGCCAAACCTGCTTCCCCTGCCGAGGCCATCGACCCCGAAAAGGCTCTGGTCCCCACGGTGCAGAGGGTCAATGAGATGCGCGTCAGAAAGGGCTTCTGGCCCAAGCTGCGCAGCACCGCCTCGCGCATCCCCTTCGCGGGTCAGGCCCTCGCCGCCTGGTACGCCACCCAAGACCCCAAGACCCCGATGGCGGCCAAGGGGGTCATGCTGGGCGCCCTGGCCTATTTCGTCATGCCGGTGGACGCCATTCCCGACATCTTCGCCGGCATCGGCTTCACCGACGACGCGGCGGTGATCGCCGCCGTCCTGGCCACGCTCGGCGCCCATGTGAAGCGCAAGCACCACGAACAGGCCGAGGCGGCGCTGAAGCGTGTCCGCGAGGACGCTGACTAGACCGGCGCCTGCGACCGCCACCAGCCGGTGATCGAGTATCGCGGCGCCCCCGCGAAAGGCGCCACCACCGAGACGGCGTGAGACTGCGGCACCCGAAAGACGTTGAGGGCGTCGAAGACCGGGATCAGACTTTCCGTCACCTCGCCGTTCGCATCCAGGAACTGCAACTGACCGCCCCATTCCGCCCGCCAGCGCGGGGTCAGATTCAGCACATAGGCGTAGAGCCGACCCGAGGCTTCGTTGGCGTCGGTGTGACGGTTGAGGAAATGTCCCGGCAGATAGCGCGTGGCCTGGCCGTCGACGAAAACAATGCGATCATCGCCCGTCAGGCGACGCGCGAAGGTCAAAAAGGCCTCGCTGTTGAACAGGTCGGCGGCGGCTTTCAGCAAGGCGGGCGTCAGCTCGGCGCCCGCGCCTGAGCGGCGGATCAGCAGTCGATCGTAGATGAAGTGAAACCCCTCGCGGGCCTCGTCGTAGATTCGCTGCAACGCGGCCTGTCGATCGGCCTCCGCCTGGGCGTCAAAGGCGGCGGCAGGCACGTCCATGTCGAACGGATTGCGTATCGCGCGCGACCACTCATGCGCCGGATCCGCCAAAAGGGCATGCAGTCGTTCGGCCCCCTCGCCCAGCAGGGCCGGCACCCGGGTGCGCCCCGTCGCCGCCAGACGCCGGGAGGCGACTTCGATGTCAGGCTCGGCCGCCGCCAGGGTCAAGAGGCTCATTCGTCGGTCGTCACGACGATCTTGCCGAGCGCCTGACGGTCGCCCAAGGCCTTGATCGCCTCATGGGCGTCCTCCAGCGGGTAGGTGCGGCTGACGCGCGGCTTGATCCTGCCGTCCTTCCACAGTTGCATCAGCTCGGCCATGTTGGCGGCGTGGGCCTTGGGATCGCGCGCCACCGCCGCGCCCCAGAAGACCCCGATCACCGAGACCGACTTCAGCAGGGTCAGGTTCAGCGGCAGGGACGGGATGCCCGCCGGGAAGCCCACCACCAGATAGCGGCCGTTCCAGTCCATGGCCCGCAGCGCGGGTTCAGTGTAGTCGCCGCCGACCGCGTCATAGACCACGTCGGCGCCATCGCGGCCCGTGGCCAGCTTCAGCTCGCCCGACAACGACTTCTGCGCCGCCTTGTCCATCGGGCCGGACGGGTAGATCAGGCCGTTGTCGGCCCCCAGTTCCAGGGCGAACTCGACCTTGTCGTTGGTCGAGGCGGCCGCGACGACCCGCGCCCCCATGGCCTTGCCCAGTTCGACGGCGGCGGCGCCGACACCCCCGGCCGCGCCCAGCACCAGCAAGGTCTCGCCCGGCTGCAGCTTCGCCCGGTCCTTCAGGGCGTAGTAGCTGGTGCCATAGGTCATGGTCAGGGCGGCGGCTTCCTCGAAGCTCATGCCCTCGGGTATGGGGATCAGGCTGGTGGCCGGGACCGCCAGCCGCTCCACCAGGCCGCCCCAGCCGGGCACGGCGATGACGCGGTCGCCCCGGAAAACGCCCTTGACGCCCTCGCCCACGGCGTCGACCACGCCCGCCACCTCGCCGCCCGGCGAGAAGGGGCGCTCGGGCTTGAACTGGTATTTGTCCTCAATGATCAGGGTGTCGGGGTAGTTGATCCCCACGGCCTTGACCTCGATCACCACCTCGCCCGCCTTGGGCGTAGGGTCCATGACCTCCTCGACGACAAGGCTATCAGGGCCGCCGACGGCCTTGGACAGGACTGCGCGCATGCTGGTTTCTTTCCGTGATCCCCCGTCGGGCCATGGCGCCGACACGATTGCGACGCTAATCAGCGCGCGGCCCGATGCAAAGAGGCCGAACGGACTTTCAGGAGACAAGCATGGCGCGAACCGCCCTCATCCTCCACGGCGGCGCCGGGGCCCGACGCGAGCGCAACTACGACGCCGAGGTCGTGCACATGCGCCAGGTGGTCGAGGCCATGAAGGCGCGGCTGGACGCCGGCGCCTCGGCCGTGGACGTAGCGGTCGAGGCCGTGGTCATGCTCGAGGATTCGGTTCTTTATGTCGCCGGTCGCGGCGCATCGCCCAATCTGGCCGGAGCCTATGAGCTGGACGCCAGCCTGATGGACGGCGCGAGCGGCAAGGCCGGCGCCGTCGCCGCCCTGCAGGGCTTCCGCAACCCGGTCGTGGCCGCCCGCGCCGTCATGGACCGCACCCCCCACGTCATGCTGGCCGGCGAAGGCGCCGCCCTGTTCGCCCATGATCAGGGGCTGGAGCCGATCGGCGACGAAGAAGCCTGGTTCACCCGCGCCGGCAAGGGCGAGGACAACCATCCGCCCGGCGGCCTCAGCCACGGCACCGTCGGCTGCTGCGTGCTGGACAGCCAGGGCCGTCTGGCCGCCGCCACCTCTACGGCGGGCGTCTTCGGCAAGATGCCGGGCCGCGTCGGCGACACCCCCATTCCCGCCGCCGGCACCTGGGCCGACGGCCACGCCGCCGTCTCCTGCACCGGTCAGGGCGAGTATTTCATCCGCGTCGCCGCCGCCGCCCGCACCGCCTTCGGCGTGGCCGCCGGTCAGTCGCTGAATGAAGCCGCGCAGGCGACCATCGACCGCATCGGCGGTCTGGGCGGCGACGGCGGCCTGATCGCGCTCGACCGCGAGGGCAACATCGCCCAACCCTACAACAGCCAGGGCATGAAGCGGGCCTGGCTGACCACCGACGGCGAGATCGGGGTTCAGGTCTTCGACCAGCCCGCCTGAGGTCCTGCCCGCCGCGCTTCATTACAGCACCGTAAGGTGCGCGGCGGGATTTGACGCTGATAGGGTCCGGCCGACCTGCCCCCGGCGCGGCCGGCGGGCGACCGGAACCTGACGCCCATGAAGACCCGCCTGATCCTGACCGCCTGCGCCTCGGCCCTTCTGCTGGGCCTGCCCGCCGCCGCTTTCGCCGAGGGCTCGCCGTCTGCAGTCGCGACCGCCACCGCCGCTCAAGGCGGGGTCGCCGTGCCGCCGCTGGGCTTCAACAAGCGCGTGCTGGCCAACGGGATGGAGGTCTATACCGCCCGCGACGCCTCGACCTCGAACGTCACGGTCCAGGTCTGGTATCGCGTCGGGTCCAAGGACGATCCGGCGGGCCGTTCGGGCTTCGCCCACCTGTTCGAACACCTGCTGTTCAAGGCGACGAGGAACATGCCCTCCGAGACGTTCGACCGTCTGACCGAGGACGTCGGCGGCATGAACAACGCCTTCACCGCCGACGACGTCACCGCCTATTACGAGGTGGTCCCCGCCAACCACCTGCAGCGCATCCTGTTCGCCGAGGCCGACCGCATGGGTTCGCTGGTGGTCGATGAGGCGACCTTCGTCTCGGAGCGCGACGTGGTGAAGGAGGAGTACCGCCAGCGCATTCTGGCCAGCCCCTACGGCCGCCTGTTCGGCCTGTTCACGCCCGAGACCATCTATCAGGACCATCCCTATCGCCGTCCGGGCATCGGCTCGATCGAGGAGCTGAACGCCTCGACCCTGGACGACGTGCTGCGTTTCCACGCCACCTACTATCGCCCCGACAACGCCATGCTGATCGTGGCGGGGAACTTTGATCAGGCCCAGCTGGACGGTTGGGTGGATCAATACTTCGCGCCGCTGAAGCGCCCGGCCACGCCGATGCCGGTCAATGATGTGAAAGAGCCCGAGCCGACCGGCCCGCGCACCGCCACCTACTACGCGCCCAACGTGCCCCTGCCCGCCGTGGTCCTGGCCTGGAACACGGTGGCCTATCGCGACGCCGACCGCGCCGCCCTGACGGTGCTGGACGGGGTGCTGTCGACCGGCGAGTCGAGCCGCCTCTATCGCTCGCTGGTCTATGACAAGCAGATCGCCGCCTCGACCGGCTCCAACCCCGACTTCGCCCAGCAAGCCGGAAACCTGACCGCCTACGCCATCATGGCCGACGGCCAGACGGTGGACGCCGGCAAGGCCGCGCTGGAGGCCGAGATCGCCCGCCTGCGCGACGCCCCCGTCACCGCCGCCGAACTGAGCGAGGCCAAGAACGAACTGGTCGCCAACGCCCTGCGCGGCCGCGAAAGCATCGACGACCGCGCCACGACGCTCGGCATGGCCCTGATCATGACCGGCGACGCCACCGCCGCCGACCGCGAGATCGCCGAGATCCAGGCCGTGACCGCCGCCGACGTGCAGCGCGTGGCCCGCCGCTATCTGACGCCGCAGCGCCAGATCACCATCAACTACCTGCCCGCCGACGAGGCCCACCCCGCCAGCGTGCAGAAGATGAACGTCGACGCCCCCGTCACCGTGGCCGAACTGGCCCCCGCCGGTCCGGTCGCCGTCCTGCTGCCCGAAGCCGAGCGCGCCCGCCTGCCCCAGCCCGGCGCCGAGGTGGCGCCGACCACCCCCGCCGTGGCCGACTTCCGTCTGGCCAACGGGATGCGGGTACTGGTCGCCCCGACCGAGGGCCTGCCCCTGGTCTCGGCGCGCCTCAACTTCAACGCCGGTTCGGCCAACGACCCGGCGGGCAAGCCGGGCGTCGCCTCCATGACGGCCAGCCTGCTGACCCAGGGCACGACGACCAAGTCAGCCCCCGAGATCGCCACCGCCATCGAACAGCTGGGGGCCAATATCGGCGCGGGCTCGGGCGCGGACTTCACCAATGTCTACGCCAATGCGCCCAAGGACGTGTTCGGCCGCTCGCTGGCCCTGATGGCCGATCTGGTGCGCCACCCGGCCTTCGCCGCCGAAGAGCTTGAGCGCCAGCAGTCCCAGACTCTGGACGGGCTGCGCGTGGCGCTGAGCCAGCCCGGCTCGATCGCCGCCCAGTCGGTCGGCCGCGTGGTCTATGGCGACGCCCCCTATGGCGCGCCGGGCAGCGGCACCCTGACCAGCATCCCCGCGCTGACGCGCGATGACGTGGCGGTCTTCCACTCTGATCGCTTCCGTCCGTCGCAGGCGACCCTGGTCTTCTCGGGCGACGTGACCCCGGCCGAGGCTCGCGCCCTGGCCGGCGCCCGGCTGATCGATGACCACGACGCGGGGCGGCCTGGCCGGCGCCCCGGCCGCCATCGACAAGGCAGGCCACGCCCTGCCGCCCCGCGTCGTGGTCATCGATCAGCCGGGCGCCGGCCAGGCCGCCGTCATCGCCGCCATCCGGGGCGTCAGCCGCACCGACGCCGACTACTTCCCCCTGACCCTGGGCAACACCCTGCTGGGCGGCGGCTTCTCGTCGCGGCTGAATCAGGAAATCCGCATCAAGCGCGGCCTGTCCTACGGCGCCCGCTCCTCGGTCGGCGCCCAGCAGGACGTCGGCGTCTTCACCGCCTCGACCCAGACCAAGAACGAGACGGCGACCGAAGTCGCCGACCTGATCCTGGCCGAGGTCGGCAGGCTGGGAACGACCCAGGCCACCGAGGCCGAACTGGCCCCGCGTCGCGCCACCCTGATCGGCGGCTTCGGCCGCTCGCTGGAGACGGTGGACGGTCTGGGCGGACTGGTGGCCAACCTGGCCCTCTACGACCTGCCCATGAGCGATCTGGCCGACTACGCCGGGCGCGTCCGTTCGGTCACCCCGCAACAGGTCGAGGCCGCCTTCGCCGACCACCTGCCCACCGATCAGGCCAGCCTGGTCATCGTCGGCGATGCATCGAAGTTCATCGACGGCCTGCGGGCCAGATACCCCAACGTCGAGGTCATCCCCCTGACCGAGCTGAACCTGAACAGCGCGACCCTGCGCTAGCGCGCTTCTGTTCTCCCCTGTCGCCTCGCGACGGGGGAGGCTCAAGCCGTCAGGCAGACCACCTGGGCCACGCGCAGGTCCCGACGCAGGCGGTCGGCGACCTGGCCGTAGTTGTCGGTGTTGACGGCCTCGCCCAGAGCCCTCTCGTCGGCGCGCTGTTCGCCCCGGATCGCGGGCACGAAGGTGTCGGGGGCCGTGGTGTAGATCAGGCCCCGACGCGGAGCTTCGGCGATGGTCACGCCCAGGACACGGCCTCGCCGGTCCAGCACCGGCGCGCCCGACAGACCCGACAGCGTGCCCTTCAAGCCCTTGGTGCGCCCGGCCTCGGCCCAGGCCAGGACCGGCTCGTCGCGCTCGCCGCGCCCCCGAATCTTCAGCGTCTCACGCCCCAGAAGACGCGAGGCCACCTCGCCGGGGTGCCCCTGGGGGAAGCCCGGATGGAAGGCGCGCTGGCCCTTGCGCAACGGCGTCGAGGCCGCGACCGGCAGGGCCGGCGGCCCGCCCTCGGTCAGCAACAAGGCCACGTCAGCCCGCGCCGCCAGCCGCACGTCGGCGGCCAGGGCCCGCCCGCCGCCGATCACCAGGGCCGGACGCGGACAGCCCTCGACCACATGGCGCGCCGTGACCCAGCGACCGTCTCCGGCGATGGAGAAGGCCGTGCCCGACGAAGGCTGGAAGGGAATGTCAGGGGCGATGACGGTGACGGAAGGGTCGAACGGCGTCACCGGCCCCAACAGGGGACCGTGCGCCTCGTCATCCTCGGGCAGATGGGGCGCGTCGGCCTTTTCACGACGGCCCAGCGACACGATCAGCAGGGCGCCGATCACCGCCGCATAGATGGTCCAGTCCGGAAGATGGGGGAAGCGCACGGCGCCGCCCTCAGCCCGTCAGGGCGGCGGCCAGGATCAGGGCCGTGGCCAGCTTGGCGCCCGCCAGAACCACGGCGGCGGCGACCTCGCCCTTCTCGATGCGCTGCGGCAGGCCGGTCAGCAGCAGGTCGACGACGCGGAAGGCCAGAAGCTGCAGCACCACCGTCGCCACGCCCCAGATGGCGATGTCGCGGATCGAGGTCGAGATCGACAGGGAGACGGCCAGGGGAATGGCCAGCCCGACCAGCACCCCGGAGAAGGCCACGGCGGCGGCGGGATTGCCCTGACGGATCAGCGCCACCTCGCGCCACGGCGTCAGCAGGGCATAAACGGTCGCCCCCATGGCCAGCAGGCCGAAGGTCACGACAAGATGCAGGACCAGGATCGGAAATCCGGTGGCGAAGGCCTGAACCTCGGGACTCGACAGCACGCTGGGCAAAGACGACGCGTCCATGATGTGCGAGCCCGCAGCCCCCTGCTGAAAACGGAACGAAAGCAAAACAAGCCTTGCCCGATCCCCCGCCCCTTCCGCAAGGGCGCCGGAGCCACACCCGATCAGGAAAACAGCGTTAGACAAGCATCAGGATCCGTCGGTTCGTCGCCCCTTGGCGATCTCGGCGCTTTCGCGCTTCAACGGCTTGGACACCGGGCAGACCTCCTGAACATAGCCGTTCAGGGTATTGGCCAGATGATCCGGCGCCAGGCTGTAGTGGACGTACTGGCCCTTCTTCTCGCTGGTCACCAGACCGGCGACCTCCAGCACCGACAGATGTTGCGACACCGCCGGCTTGGAGATTTCGAACTTGGCCGCGATCTCGCCCGCCGTGAGGTCGGCATGGGCCAGATAGGCCAGAATCTTGCGCCGGACAGGGCTGGAAAGGGCTTCGAACACGCGCTGCATGGTTCGGTATTTAAGGGATTTGCTAACGGCTTGCCAGCCCGACCATTCAGTGTTTAAGTTATTGCTTAAATACCTTCTCGGAGCGATCCGATGCACGAGCATGATCCCTGCGCCGTTAACAGCCTGATCGAAACGCCGGACGCCAGCCCCGTGACGGGTCGCGTCGTCTGGGACCCGATCCATTCGTTATGGAACGGCGGGATGCTGGCGGCGGCGCTGGCCCTTGGCGCCACGACCTTCAGCCTCGGCGCCCTGGCCGTCTTCGTCATCACCACGGGGGCCACCCTCCTGCTGGGCCATTCGGTCGGATTTCACCGGCGATTGATCCACGGCAGCTTCGACTGCCCGCTGTGGCTGGAGCGGACGCTGGTCTGGTTCGGGACCCTGGTGGGCATGAGCGGCCCCTTCTGGATGATCCGCACCCACGACCTGCGCGACTGGGCCCAACGCCAGACCGACTGCCACGACTATCTGGCGCACCGACGCCCCATGGCAGTCGATGCTGTCTGGCAGATGCACGGCCGGCTGGTGCTGGATCATCCGCCGACCTTCGATCTGGGCCGCATCGGACGCGACCCCTTCTATCGGTTTCTGGAACGCACCTGGATGCTGCAACAGGCGCCCGTCGCGGCGGCCCTCTGGCTGGTCGGCGGCTGGGGTTTCGTGGTCTGGGGCGTCTGCGCCCGCGTCTCGATCAGCGTCATCGGTCACTGGTTCGTCGGCCACCTGGCCCACCGGCGCGGCCCCCAGACCTGGCTGGTGCGCGAGGCGGGCGTTCAGGCCCACGACGTGCCCTGGGCCGCCATCCCGACCATGGGCGAGGCCTGGCACAATAACCACCACGCCTGGCCCGGCTCCGCCCGCATCGGTCTCTACCCCGGCCAGAGCGACTGGGGTTTCCGCTTCATCCAGCTGCTGGAGCGGCTGGGTCTGGCGTGGAACGTGCGGACGCCGGAGACGATGTCGGAACGACGAGCGGCATTGGCGGAGGTTAACGCATGATCCGCAGTTGGCCTTGGATCGCGCTGGGAACCTGCGTTGCCGCATTGACGGCGGGCGGATTCGTCGGCCTGGAATTTGGCGTCGCCATTTGGATCTGCAGCCTCCTTGAAGGATCGAGTTCCGATGGAGCCATACCATTTGGCCTGTTAGCAGGCAGCATTGCGAGTATCGGCTTTCTCATAGGCCTGATATTTCCCGGCATTCCGATTTGGCTGACGCTCTACGGATGCGGAAAGACGTCTCGCCTGATCGCCGCCGCCACAGGAGCGCTTTCTGCCTCGATCACCGGCATATCTCTAACTGCGCAGGGAGGATGGTCGGCGCTGACGCTGAGCGCGCTCGGCCTCGCTCTGCCTGGCGCCGTCGCTGCGCTAATCGTCCGCGCCTTCGCCTATAGATCGGTCAGGCCGCGTTCGACGTCTCCGCATCCGCCTCGCGCTCGGCCTTGATCCGGGCCGAGGCCCGTTGCTTCTCGCTCTCGGACTTCAGCTGGCCGCAGGCGGCCAGGATGTCGCGGCCGCGCGGGGTGCGGATGGGCGAGGCGTAGCCGGCCTTGTTCAGGATGGCGGCGAAGCGTTCGATGGTCTTCCAGTCCGAGCACTCATAGTCCGTGCCGGGCCAGGGATTGAACGGAATCAGGTTGACCTTGGAGGGGATGCCCTCGATCAGCTTGACCAGGGCCCGGGCCTCGTCGGGGCTGTCGTTGACGCCCTTGAGCATGACGTATTCGAAGGTCACGCGACGGGTGTTGGCCAGACCCGGATAGGCGCGGATGCCGGCCATCAGCTGTTCCAGCGGATACTTCTTGTTCAGCGGCACCAGAACGTCGCGCAGGGGGTCGTTGGTGGCGTGCAGGCTGATGGCCAGCATGGCCGCCGTGCGGTCGCCCAGGGCCTGAAGCTGCGGCACCACGCCCGAGGTCGAGACGGTGATCCGGCGGCGCGACAGGGCGATGCCCTCGTTGTCCGATATGATGTCGATGGCGTCGGCGACGTTGTCCAGGTTGTAGAGCGGCTCGCCCATGCCCATGAAGACGATGTTCGTCAGCTGGCGGTCTTCCTTGGGCGAGGGCCATTCGCCCAGGTCGTCGCGGGCCACCTGGACCTGGGCCACGATCTCGGCGGCGGTCAGGTTGCGCACCAGCTTTTGCGTGCCGGTGTGGCAGAAGGTGCAGTTCAGGGTGCACCCGACCTGGGACGAAACGCAAAGGGCGCCGGCCCGGCCCACGTCGGGAATATAGACGGCCTCGACCTCGATGCCGGGCGCGGTGCGGATCAGGTATTTGCGGGTGCCGTCCTTCGACACCTGGCGCTCGACGATCTCGGGGCGGGCCAGGGTGAAGGCCTCGGCCAGAGCCGCGCGGGTCTCCTTGCCGATGTCGCTCATCAGGGCGAAGTCGGTGACGCCGTAGTGGTGGATCCAGCGCCAGACCTGAGACGCGCGCATCCTGGCCTTCTCGGGCGGGCAGATCTTCGCTTCGATCAGCGCCTGGCGCAGGCCCTCGCGCGTCAGACCGGACAGGTTGACGGGGGCTTTAGCTGCGGCGGAAGCACGCGAAAGGTCGAGCGTGATGCTCAAGGCTGAATATCCTGCGGCGGGGGTGAAGGCGCGGCGTCTAGCACAGATGGGACCTCTTGTCGCCTCCGGCCAGTTCCGGGGTTGAACCTCGCCGTCCCAACCGCTAGTGGAGCGCCCGTTGGGGAGTAGCTTCCGGCATAGCCCAGCCGGGGTCGCGTCAACACACTTGCCCGTCGCGGGCATGGTGCGACCAGCGGATTGTTCCGCCTAGCGAGACCAGCGCACCCTGGGGGCCGAGCCGGCCTGCGCTCGGGGCGCGCTGTCACGCGACCGGCTGAGTGCGTATCCCCATGATCACCCCCCTTTCCATCGCGGTCCTGTCCGTCAGCATGTCCGCCGACGCCTTCGCCGCCGCGATCGGTCGCGGCGCGCAGCACCGGCCCACCCTGCCCCAGGCTCTGCGCTCCGGACTGGTCTTCGGCGTTGTCGAAGCCATCACGCCGCTGATCGGCTTCGCCCTGGGCGTCGCCGCCGCCGGTTTCGTCGAGGCGGTCGACCACTGGATCGCCTTCGGCCTCCTGGGCGCCGTCGGCGGCAAGATGATCTGGGAAGCCCTGAAGCGCGAAGATGAAGACACCGAAGCCGACGCCGGCAAGGCCGGCTCGCGCGGCCTGCTGGCGCTGGTCGCCACCGCCATCGGCACCTCCGTCGACGCGGGCGCGGTCGGGGTCGGGCTGGCCCTGCTCGGCGCCAACATCTGGCTGATCGCCGCCTGTATCGGCGCCACGACCTTCGCTCTCGCCACCCTGGGCTTGCTGATCGGCAAGGCTGCGGGCGCGCGGCTGGGCAAGATCGTCGAACTGATCGGCGGCCTCGCCCTGATCGGCCTGGGGCTCAAGATCCTGCTGGAACACCTCGGCGTACTGGCGTTCTGAAGATCGGCTTGCTTCACGAGAACGGCTGACGGAACGTCGCCCCTCGGCCAACCGTTAAGCCGTCAGTCGCAAGGAGATCCTGTCATGCGCGCCCCCTTCATTCTCGCCGCCCTCGTCGCGCCCCTGGCTCTGGGCGCCTGCGCCACCGGCAAGACCTTCCCCAGCTACCAGGAAGAACTCGACAAGCTGAGTGCGGAATGCACGGCTCGCGGCGGCATCCTGACCCCGAGCGGCGTCACGACGGGGCGCCCCCAGGCCGACAATGTCTGCAAGATCACCGGGGGCGCATCGCGCATCCCCTGAGCCGGCTCGGTCGCGCGGCCCGATCAGGCCGCGCACCTCTTGACCTGCAGGGCCGCCTCAACGGCGGCGAGCCGCGCCTGCACCGCACGGTCCGCGTCGGGTCTGGCGGTGGAATAGAGCTGAGGCCGTTCACCACCATCCCCGCGAGCCGCGATCTCCGCGATCCGGCGCTGGGTCGCCTGGGCCGCTTCGCGCTCCTGCGCCAGCTGATCGCAAGTCAGCGCGCTCTCTTCGTTCGCCGACCAGGCCGGCAGGACCGGATAGCGAGCGATCCCGCATCCGGACGCCAGCAGACACCCAGCCACAACGACAATCCAGACAGGTTTCAACATCGACCGACCCCAAGGCTTCACTGTCGCCTTGTTGCCCTGACGGCGGCTTCTGACGCCAGTTAAACTCTCGTAAGCGTCACGGTAAAACCGCCGCCCCGAAGCATGCGCGCAGCGACCGCCTCGATTGGCGGACTTCCGTCTGAAGCATGCGCTATTCGGCGCGCCTCGCCGCACAACGGCCTGCCCTGGCGCAACGCCACAGCACCCGAAAGCCCGCGCCACTGACTTGATCGGAAAATCCGTGGTGGTTGGAGGCGGGATCGAACCGCCGACCTGTGGGTTATGAATCCACCGCTCTAACCATCTGAGCTACCCAACCCCTTACGGGACCTCGCGCCAGATCGATAACGACAGGAGCGCGCGAGAGGCGTGCGTATATCGCCGCCTTCGGTCGGGTTCAAGCCGGTTCAGCACGGAAATCGCGCGGGACGATCGGTCGCGGGCGGTTTCGGCTCGCGCGCGAAGCGGCGAGGCTCCATTCTGGCGGGCGACATCTGCTGTTCAGGAGAGCTCCATGCGCCCGATCGTCCTCGCCGCCTCCGCCTCGCTTCTCGTGCTCGCCGCCGCCTGCGGCGCCAATGGACAGGATGCGCCCGCAGCCCCGGGCTCGCCCGTCGAGACCCGCCCCGCCAACAATCCTGACCAGAGGCCCGCCTTTGAGGGGCAGACGCGCGCGCCGGGCGTCCAGACCGCCGGAACCCTGCGCCACGAGACCATCGCCTCGGGCCTGGTCCACCCCTGGGGGCTGGCCCTGCTGCCGGACGGCCAGTGGCTGGTGACGGAGAAGCCGGGCCGGATGCGGATCATCTCGGCACAGGGCCAGGTCGGCGCGCCGATCGCGGGTCTGCCCGCCGTCTCGGCGCGGGGTCAGGGCGGACTGCTGGACGTCATCCTCAGCCCGAGCTTCGCGCAGGATCGACTGATCTACTGGTCCTACGCCCAGCCCCGTGACGGCGGCAACGGCACGGCGGTCGCGCGCGGCCGCCTGTCCGATGACCTGACCAAGGTCGAGAACGTCCAGGTCATCTTCCAGGCCCAGCCCACCTATGACGGCGACAAGCATTTCGGCTCGTCCCTGGTCTTCGCGCCGGACGGCAAGCTGTTCGTCACCCTGGGCGAGCGCTCGGACAAGCCGATGCGGCCCCAGGCCCAGGACCTGGGCTCGCACATGGGCAAGACCATCCGCATCAACGCCGACGGCAGCGTCCCGTCCGACAACCCCTTCGTCGGCCAGGCGGGAGCGCGGCCCGAGATCTGGTCTTTGGGCCACCGCAACATGCAGGGGATCGCCGTCCAGCCGGGCACGGGCGCCATCTGGACCGTCGAACACGGCACGCGCGGCGGCGACGAGATCAACCTGGATCAGGCCGGCAAGAACTATGGCTGGCCGGGCGTCGCCTACGGCATCGAATACAATGGCCAGGCCATTCCCGAGGCCATGACCGCGCGCGAGGGCACGGAACAGCCCGTCTATTACTGGGACCCGGTGATCGCGCCGGGCGGCATGACCTTCTACAGCGGCGCCATGTTCCCCGGCTGGCAAGGCAACCTGCTGGTGACGGGCCTGGGCGGCAAGCAGCTGGCGCGACTGGTGCTGGAGAACAACCGCGTCGTCGGCGAGGAGCGCCTGCTGACCGGCCTGAACGAACGCATCCGCGACGTGGCCGTCGCCGCCGACGGCGCCGTCTGGGTCGTCACCGACGAGGAAGACGGCAAGCTGGTGCGACTGGCCAGGCCATAAGGAACCCGCGACGGACGGAAGCGCTTCCTCCGTCCGTCGACGCCCTCACGCGCCTTGTTACTTGACGTTGACGTAAACGTCGGGTTTCTACGCACCAAGTTTCAATTCCAGACCCGTCCCTCAGGCCGCTCGGGGCCACGCACCGAACGACCGGGACCCTAGAAGTTCGACCTGTCCCTCATGCAGCGACCCGCCGAGCGGCGAGCGGTAGGGACCTAACAAAAGAGAGATCTTTCATGGCCGACGCCTACATCTACGACGCCGTGCGCACCCCGCGCGGCAAGGGCAAGAAGGACGGGTCGCTGCACGAGATCACCGCCCTGTCGCTGGCGACCCAGGTGCTGGAGGCGATCCGCGACCGCAACGGCCTGGACACCTCCAAGGTGGACGACGTCATCCTGGGCTGCGTCTCGCCGGTGGGCGAGCAGGGCGCCGACATCGCCCGCACCGCCGTGCTGAACGCCGGCTGGGCCCAGACCACGGCGGGCGTCCAGATCAACCGCTTCTGCGCCTCGGGCCTGGAAGCCGTGAACATGGCGGCCGCCAAGGTGAAGTCCGGCGAGGCCGACTTCGCCGTCGGCGGCGGCGTCGAGGCCATGAGCCGCGTGCCGATGGGCTCGGACGGCGGCGCCTGGCCAGTCGATCCGTCCAGCGCCTTCTCGACCTATTTCGTGCCCCAGGGCGTCTCGGCCGACATGATCGCCACCAAGTGGGGCTTCAGCCGCGCCGACGTGGACGCCTACTCCGTCGAGAGCCACAAGCGTTCGGCGCAAAGCTGGGCCGAAGGCCGCTTCAGCAAGTCGGTCGTGCCGGTTCTGGATCAGCTGGGTCTGGTGCGCCTCGACCGCGATGAAACCATTCGCCCGACCACGGACATGCAAACGCTCGGCGCGCTGAATCCGTCCTTCGCCATGATGGGCGAGATGGCCTTCGACAGCGTCATCAACCAGCGCTACCCCGAGGTCGAGCGCGTCAACCACGTCCACACCCCCGGCAACTCCTCGGGCATCGTCGACGGTTCGGCGGGCGTCCTGATCGGTTCGCTGGAAGCCGGCAAGGCCCTGGGCCTGAAGCCGCGCGCCAAGATCCGCGGCGCCGCCTCGATCGGCTCGGAGCCGTCGATCATGCTGACCGGCCCGGAGTTCGTGACCAACAAGCTTCTCGGCAAGCTGGGCATGAAGTCGACCGACATCGACCTCTACG
>Ga0247821_10000867_pt1 | contig 17002 bp, 18 predicted proteins | sample 13C_Glycerol_Day_FD_192481 | JGI IMG/M metagenome (GOLD analysis project Ga0247821, IMG submission 192481) | Soil microbial communities from agricultural site in Penn Yan, New York, United States - 13C_Glycerol_Day14 | ecosystem: Environmental > Terrestrial > Soil > Agricultural land | place... | reverse complement strand
CGTGCGCGCCCGTCGCCGGTGGTGGCTGCTCGCGACCCTCGGGGCGCTCGGGTCGCTGGTGCTGCTCACCGGGCCGGGCCCCTACCCCGTGAGCATGCTCGGCCTTCCGGGCCAGGACGTGTCGAACATGCTGCCGCCGAGCGTCTGCGTCATCGCGGTGGCCCTCGTGCAGCTCGGCCTCGTCATGCTCGCCCGTCCGGCGCTGGTGGGCTGGCTGGACAGGCCGCGTGTCTGGCAGGCCACCGTGGCTGCGAACGCCTTCGTCGTGACCGTGTTCCTCTGGCACATCACGGGGTTCGTGCTGGCAGCCGGGGCGGCCTACCTGACCGGGCTGCCGCTGCCCCCTGTCGGGTCGGGCCGGTGGTGGCTCGAGAAGCCGCTCTGGATCGTGTCGGCGGCCGCGGTCACCGCGGGCCTCGTGGCGCTGTTCGGCAGGGTGGAGCGAGGCGTGGCCGGGACCGGCACGGCCCCCGACCGCTGGGGTGGGGCCACGACGCTGCTGGCGGTGGCCGGTCTGACGATGGTGGCCTGTGCCGGCTTCGCCAACCCCCTCGAGCGCAGCGGCATCGCGCTGGCCGGCGTCACCTTCACCCCCGCGGCCGGCGCGGGGCTACTCGTGGGGGCGTGGCTGATCAGCCGGGTCGGCGCCCGCCCTCGGCGTCAGTAGCAGCCGTTGACCGTGGCGGCGAGCATGTCGATGCTCTGCTTCAGCGTGAGGGTGCTGGACCGGCCGTTGACGACGAACGCGAACGTCTTCACCCGCCCGTCCTGGCCCACGGTCCAGCCCGCCAGGCTGACGGCGTCGCTGAGGCTGCCGGTCTTGGCGTAGACCTTGCCCACCGCGCACTTGGCCTCCGCGGTGACGAAGCGTCCGTAGTCCGACTGCAGCGTGCCCGTCCTGCCGGACGTCGGCATCGCGGCAGTGGAGCGCAGCGACGCGAGGCTCGTGCTGTTCCGGGCGTCGAACGCTGCGTCGACGACCCTGGCGAGCTGCACGCTGCTCAGCCGGTCCGACCGGGACAGCCCGGAGCCGTCGTAGAGGGCCGTCAGGGTCAGGCCACGGCTGACCATGCGGGCGCGCTGGGCCGTGGCGGCCCCCGACCAGGAGGCGCCCTTCCCCAGCCTGATCCCGACCAGCTTGTGCAGGGCCTCGGCGTGCTCGTTGTCCGAGCTCAGCAGCATCTGGTTGACGATGGTGTCCATGCGGTAGCCGGCCTTTGACGCGAGGACGGCGGCGCTGGTCGACGCCCTGGCCCGGCCCCAGTAGCCGGCGCTGACGCCGTGGGCCCCCAGCCGGTCGCGGAAGTAGACGGCCGCGTCCACCGTCGTGTCATCGACGTGGCGCTGGCTGCGGACCAGGGCCCGCACCGGGGTGATGTCCCTCGGGACGTACGACGACTTCCATCCCGTGGCCAGGCTCGGCGCGGGGAAGAGGTGGTCGTCGGCGTAGACGCGGACCGACCGCACGCCCTTTGCCCTGAGCGCGGTGGCGGTCGAGCTGGCGAGCGCGTCGAGGGCCGTGCTGGTCAGCGTCGGGTCACCCGAGCCGACGAGCACGACCCGGTTGCTGGCCGACCCCTGCCGCACCACGGTCGTGAGGCGGTAGGCCGGGCCGAAGGTCGTCAGGACGTTGTGCGCGGTGACCAGCTTCGTCGTGGAGGCCGGCATCAGCGCGCTGTCGCCGCCCTTGGACCACAGCAGGGTGTTGGAGCCGGAGTCCATGACCGCTCCGGAGAAGGAGGAGCCGAACCGGGTCGTGGTCACCCGGCTCGAGAGGGCGCTGGCGATCCGCTTGTCCGCGGCCGTGCGCGCGTAGGTGGTGGCGGGCCGGGCGGCGCTGTCACCGGTGGCGGCACCCGCGGCCGGCGCCTGCGCCGCGAGCGCGGCGCCGACGAGCGCGCAGGCCGCGAGGACACTGGTGAGTCGGCGGCCGGGGTGCAGCGCAGTCATGGGGAGGAGGTTAGAACCGCCCACGGCGCAATCGCAGGGAAACGGGACCACTGTGCGCCGAACGGACCATACGGGCCACACTGTGGGGTCTTTCACTCGCAGACGACGCCGTCGCCGTCGCGGTCCTGGTACCAGCCGTACTCGGGGTCCTTGCCGGAGACGTAGGGGCCGAACCCGGCAGCCGTGGCAGCGCGGCAGGTGTCGAAACGCGGATCGGTGCCCTTCCCGCCTGTCGAGCCCCCTCCGCCCGCGACGGGCGCGGGCGCTGTCGCCGTCGGTGCTGTCGTCGTGTGCGCCGGGGCGGCCTCCTCGGCGCCGCCACCGAGTGGCACGGAGGCGCTGCGGGGCAACCGCTCGTCCGGGCAGCCGGCCAGCACCCGGCGCACGGCGTCCCGCTCGGCGGCGGTGACCCAGAGGCCGTAGCGCTGCTTCACCGCGACCTGGCGGGCGACATAGGCGCATCGGTAGGCCCGGTGGGGCGGCAGCCACGTCGCGGCGTCGCCATCGCTCTTGCGCTGGTTGGTCGGGCCGTCGACCGCGAGCAGGTTGAGGGGGTCGTTGGCGAAGGCGGTACGCCGCTCGAACGGGAGCTGCTGCGCGCCCTTCTGCCAGGCGTCCGAGAGGGCGACGACGTGGTCGATCTGCACCAGGCTCGAGCTCCCCTGCCCGCGCACGAACGCGATACTCGCCCCGGTGTAGGGGTCGCGCAGCGTCCCCCGCAGCACGAGGCAGCCGCGCGTGCCGGCCTTGAGGACGTATGCCGTGAGGTCCCGCCGCAGGATGTCGTTGCGGGTGTCGCAGCCGTTGCGGTCCGCGTCGGCCCAGGGCTGCCCGAACAGCTCCCGCTCGTAGCCCGTCCGCGGGGCGCGGCCTTTCACCGGCAGGGCAGCGAGCGCCGCCAGCGCCGTGCCGTCCCGGGGCGCCACCGGCTTCGGGGTGACGGCCGCGGAGGGCTGCGCTGACGAGGCAGACCCCGGGGCCGGGGCGGATGGTGATGCCGAAGGTGCTGTGCTCTCCGGTGCGGTGGCAGTGACCGCCACCGGCCCGGGGACCGGCGCGGCCGGATCAGCCTGGCCCGACAGGCCGGGCCAGACCAGGGCCACTGCCACCAGGAGGGCGCAGGCCAGCAGCCAGCCGCGGCGCGGGCGGCGTCGGGGAAAGCGCGGAGGGTTCAGGGCAGGGCTCATCGGATCCGAAAGGAGGCGGGGACGGGAGAACAGGCTAGGCGCGCAGCGTCCGGGTCGACGGCACATGCGGCCGCCTGTCGGCCGAACGGCCCACTCGTCCCGGAACCATGGGGGCCACCCGGGCGTTCTCCGGTCTCAGCCCTCCTACACGAAGTGGTGAGCTCCTTCTCCATGTCTGGCTATTGGCTCGACATCGCCCTGGTCGGCATTCTCGTCCTCCTCAACGCCGCGTTCGCGGGCAGCGAGATGGCACTCGTCTCGCTCAGGGAGGGACAGCTCAGGCAGCTGGAGCGTCAGGGCGGCAGCCGGGCCCTTCGCCTGGTGCGGCTCGCCCGCGACCCCAACCGGTTCCTGGCGACCATCCAGATCGGCATCACCCTCGCTGGCTTCCTGGCCTCGGCGACCGCGGCGGTGTCCCTGGCCGAGCCGCTGGTCCCCTACCTGTCCGCCTTGGGGTCGGCAGCCGAGCCGCTCGCCGTCGCCGGCGTGACCCTGGTGCTGACGTTCCTCACGCTGGTCTTCGGGGAGCTGGCGCCCAAGCGGCTCGCCATGCAGAGGGCGCTCCCCTGGGCGCTGACCGTCGCCCGGCCCCTGGACGTGCTCTCGACCATCTCCCGGCCCGTCGTGGCGCTGCTCGGGAGCTCGACCAACGCCGTCGTCCGCCTCTTCGGTGGCCGGCTCGAGTCCGAGACCGAGGACATCTCACCCGAGGAGCTGCGCGACCTCGTGACCAGCCACCGCGACCTCAACGCCGAGCAGCGCGAGATCATCAGCGGTGCGTTGGAGATTCACGAGCGCATGCTGCGCGAGGTCCTGGTGCCCCGCGGCTCGGTCGTCACGCTCAACGCCGAGGCGACCCTCACCGAGGCCCGCTCCGCCATGGCGGCCGCCGGCCACTCGCGCATCCCCGTCACGCGGCGCCACCACCTCGACGACGTCCTGGGCATCGTGCACTGGGCCTCGGTGCTCGAAGGTGGCGAGGCTCGGGTCGGGACGGTGGCCACGCCGGCCCTGGTGCTGCCCGACACGGTGCGCGTCTCCGACGCGCTGCGGCACTTCAAGGCCGAGCGGCAGCAGATGGCCCTCGTCATCGACGAGCACGGCGCGGTCGACGGGATCGTCACGCTGGAGGACCTCCTCGAGGAGATCGTCGGCGAGATCTGGGACGAGACCGATGCCGACGTCATGGGCGCCGAGCGCGCGGCGGATGGGGCGCTGACGCTTCCGGGAACCTTCCCGATCCACGACCTCGAGGACGTGGGCGTGCGGCTGGAGTCGGCGACCGGCGACTACACGACGGTGGCCGGCCTGGTGCTCATGCACCTCGGCCGGGTGCCCGATGCACCGGGCGACGAGGTGTCCGTCGACGGCTGGCGCATCGAGGTGCTCGAGGTCGGCCACCACGCCATCACCAAGGTCCGGCTCATCCCCCTCGGGGAGTCCGCCGCAGCACCGGGTGACTAGCGGCGACCGCGGGGTGACTAGCGGCGAGCCGCGGCCGAGCCGCCGGCGATGCCCGAGAACGGACCAGCGATGCCGAGCATGAACCCGAAGTCGTACCAGTTCCCGTTGTTGTTGACCTCGTAGATGCTCACGTTGTCGTTGAACAACGAGATCACGAACGTGACCGGGATGATGATCCCCTGCCAGAAGCCGAGCCAGAACCCTGCCCCGCTGTCCTCCACCGAGGTGTTGGCGCCGGCGGCGCAGGCCCCCAGCACCAGGAGCAGGGCGGTGCCGAGCGCGATGCGCGCCACGTGCCGTCGATTCATGACGTCCCCCTTGGTCTGAGTCCTAGCCCTGGACGTCGCGGCGCTGGAAACCCCAGCCGCCCACGGCGACGAGCACGATGACGGTGAGGCCCGCGACAGCTGCCGAGGTCAGGGAGACACCGGCGCGCAGCGGGTCATGGGCGATGTACTGGTAGAAGGGCGAGTACTGCTGAAGCGGCTCCAGCCACGCGACCATCGGCCCCAGTCCGTTGACGAGGTAGGCCACGACCGCGATGGCCGCGGGCACGCTGCGGCTCAGCCCCAGGTCGCCGGTGACGGCGCCCACCGCCAGTGCGATCGCGCCGAACACCAGGCCAAGCAGGGCCAGGTGCACCATGGCGGCGGCGACGCGGTCGATGGGGATCACCATGTCGAAGAGCCGGCCCTCCACCACGAGGGCGAGACCGAGGACCGCTGCCAGCATTGCCGTTCCGACCACCATGGCCGCAGCCTTCTCCATCAGCACGCGGAGGCGGCTCACGGGCGAGGCCAGCAGCAGGTCCATGGTGTGACGGTCCTCCTCGCCGGCCACGGAACGCGAACCCTGCCCCACGGCATACAGGATCACGAGAATCGGTCCCATGAAGGACATGAACTCGATCTGGATGTAGCCCACCGGGGTGGACATGTCGGCTCCGCTCGTGGCGAACAGCGAGCGGAACGCCTCGGGCATCGTGTCGAGGAAGTCGCTGATCGAGGGCTGGTCGCGGATCCCCGGCCAGATCGCGGCATACATGAGCACCAGCAGCGCGATCGCTGCGAACCACCCCACCAGGGCGCGCCGCTGCTCATAGGCGGTCTTGAGGAAGACGCTATGGAGCATGGGCGACCTCCTTCTCGTAGTAGGCCAGGAAGGTCTCCTCGAGCTCGGCCTCCGCGCACGCGAAGTCGAGCACGGTGTGCGTCGCCGCCTCCTTGAGCAGGGCGTCGAGCGAGCTCTCTGGCGCACTGCACGACACGGAGTGGTCCTCGACCCTCAGGTCGCGCAGACCCGGTATGCCGGCGAACAGCGAGGCGTCGACACGATCGGCGAACGTCGCGTGGACGTGGTGCAGGGAGCGCTCCCGCAGGTGGTCGAGCCGGTCCACCGCGACCAGCCGGCCCTCCCGCAGGACCCCGACGCGGTCGGCCACCCGCTGCACCTCGCTGAGGACGTGCGAGCTCAGCAGCACCGACCGCCCCACAGCGGTGTGCTCGCGCAGGATCGCGTAGAACTCCTGTTGCGCAAGGGGATCCAGACCACCGGTTGGCTCGTCGAGCACCAGCAGCTCGGGTTCGGGCATGAGCGCCAGCACGAGTGCCAGCTTCTGCCGGTTGCCCTTGGACAGCTCGCGGGCCGGCCGGTCGAGGTCGAGCGCGAGGCGCTGCGCATACCTGCGCGCGGCGGCCTCGCAGTCCTGACGGCGCAGGTGGCTGAGATAGTCCACGTGCTGGGCCCCGGTGAGCCGGCCGTAGAGCGCGGGCTCGCCCGAGAGGTAGCCGACGTCCCGCTTGACGTCGACCGACTGCCGCCACGTGTCGAGCCCGTTGATCTGCGCGGAGCCCGCGGTGGGGCGAAGCAGGCCCAGGAGGAGCCGCAGCGTGGTGGTCTTGCCGGCGCCGTTGGGACCGAGGTATCCGAACACCTCACCGCGCTCGACCTCGAGGTCGAGGTCGCGCAGAGCCACCGTCGACCCGTAGCGCTTCGTGAGGCCATGGGTGCGCACGATCGGCGTGCCCGTCATGGCCCCTAGGCTCGCGCGAGGCCCGCATGCCGGGTAGGGCCATTGTGCCCGCGGCCCCCGAGGTCCCCTTTCAGGCTGCCGTGCTGACGCGGCGCCGGCCGAGCACGAAGTAGGCGATCGGCCCGAGGCCGTTGATGAACGTCACCGGGATCCAAGCCCACTTCGGGCCGTTCACCTCCTCGGCCGGGCGCCGGCGCAGGTCGCGCAGCGCCAGGAACTGCAGGGTGATCTGGACGGCTGCTCCCATGATGATGAACCGCCGCTGCCGGTCGTCGAGGTCCTTCCAGCTCTTCCGTTCCACCACCGCCACCTCGCCTCTGCCGGGAACTGGCCTCGATCCTCTCGCCGTGCTCGCAGCCGCTACACCTGCGTTTGCCCTAGTCACGGCCGCGCCGTCCTTCGCCCGTTTTGTCCCCCCGGCGGGTCGTCCGTCAGGGCAGAGTTCGCCGCGAGCGGGTGTGGCGACTTGGCGTGTCGGGCAGGCAGCGGTTTCACTGCCCTCGGCGTGGCCGGGCGGCCGCGGCGCCCGCCCGGGCAACCGATCGACCATGGAGGACACATGAGACTGGCCCGCGCAGCGGCCGTGGCCGCAGCAACGACCGCGGTGATGACCGGCACCGCGCTGGCGGCCTCCGCAATCACGGGCGGCCAGGTCGACAGTGGGAACCTGCACCCCAACGTCGCCCTCATCGCGTTCTACGGCGAGGGCGGCCTCTCGAGCTGCACCGCGAGCCTGGTGTCGCCGACCGTGCTGCTGACGGCAGGGCACTGCACCGCCGCCGCCACGGGCACGGTGGCGGTGACCTTCGACTGGCACATCGCCGACGCCCCGCCGGTCCCGTTCCCTGTGGCCGCGGACAAGCAGCGCGGTTACACACCGGAGGAGGTCGAGGCTGCGGGGTTCCGCCCTGGCACGGCGCACACCCACCCACAGTTCTCCGGCTTCACCGATCCCAGGAACTGGAACGACGTCGGGGTCGTCGTCCTCGACGCGCCCGTGGCGGACATCCCCACCGTCAGCCTCGCACCGAAGAACTACCTCAACGAGTTCACGCCGGACGTGCTGAACCGGACGCTGTTCGAGATCGTGGGCTATGGCACCGAGGTGCGCCAGGCCGAGTCCGGACCGCAGAAGCCCCTGCCGCAGCCGTTCCCGCTCGTCCGGCGCTTCGGCGAGGCACCTGGCCAGAAGCTGACCGACCAAGTGCTGCAGGTCAACGGCAACGAGAACGACCCTCGCGGCGACGGAGGCAGCTGCCTCGGCGACTCCGGCGGCCCGGCCTTCCATGGCGGCTACCAGGTCACGGTCACGAGCTACAGCCTGACACCGAACTGCCGCTACATCGCCGGCCTGCAGCGGGTCGACATCCCGGTGGTCCAGGGCTGGCTGGCCACCTTCGAGGTCGCACCGGACCACTGACGGCAACCACACCGCGCTGCACCGCGCCGCCGGCAGGGGGCTGTCCCGGGACTTCTGCCCCGGGACAGCCCCCTTCGCCGTCCCTAGACTCCGGCCATGGCCAGAGCGCGAAGGGTTGTCATCCTCGGAGCCGCGGGGCGCGACTTCCACAACTTCAACACCGTGTTCCGCGACAGCGCGGACGACGAGGTCGTGGCGTTCACAGCCACGCAGATACCCAACATCGCCGGACGGGCCTACCCTGCGGCGCTGGCGGGATCCCGCTACCCACAAGGGATTCCCATCGTCGCCGAGTCGGAGCTGAGTGCTCTGATCGAGCGCGAGCACGTCGACGTTGCCGTGTTCGCCTACTCAGACGTGCCGCACGCCCAGGTCATGCACCTGGCCTCCCAGTGCCTCGCCGCCGGGGCGGACTTCCTGCTCCAGAGCGCCGACCACACCATGTTGCGCTCCGCGGTCCCGGTCATCGCCGTGACGGCGGTCCGCACCGGCGCCGGGAAGAGCCAGACGACCCGCTACCTCGCAAAGCTGTTGCGGGACATGGGCAAGCGCGTTGTCGCCGTGCGACACCCGATGCCCTACGGGGACCTCGAGCGGCAGGCCTGCCAGCGCTTCGCCGACTACGCCGACCTCGACCGGCACGAGTGCACGATCGAGGAGCGCGAGGAGTACGAGCCCCACATCGACAGCGGGGCCGTGGTCTATGCCGGGGTGGACTACGCACGGATCCTCGCCGCCGCTGAGCAGGAGGCCGATGTGATCCTGTGGGACGGCGGCAACAACGACCTCCCCTTCTACCGCCCGGACCTGCACATCGTGATCGCCGACCCGCTGCGTCCGGGCGACGAGCAGGGTTACCACCCCGGCGAGACCAACGTTCGGATGGCCGACGTCGTCATCGTCGGCAAGTGCGACTCCGCGCGCCCGGAGGACATCAGGGCCGTCGAGGCCACGGTGGCCCGGCTGAACCCGGGCGCCACCGTCATCCGCGCTGACAGCCCGGTGGTCCTCGACGCCCCGGAGGCTGTGCGGGGCCGCGACGTCGTCGTGGTCGAGGACGGTCCGACACTCACCCACGGCTCGATGTCGTGGGGGGCGGGCGTCGTGGGCACGCGCGCCGCAGGCGCCGCGTCCATCGTCGACCCGAGCCCGTATGCCGTCGGGTCCTTGGCCGCGACCTACGACCAGTACCCCAACGCGAGAGGCGTCCTGCCGGCGATGGGCTACGGCGCCGAGCAGGTCGCCGACCTCGCGGCAACGATCGAGGCCACCCCCTGTGACGTGGTGGTCTCCGCGACCCCCATCGACCTGAGCCGGGTCCTCACGGTGTCGAAAACCGTTGTGCGGGCGAGGTACAGCCTTCGTGAGCAGCAGCCCGGCCAGCTCGACGCAGCGGTGAGAAAGGCGCTGGGCGGCCACTGACCGGCATACGCCTGGGCCTTTGGACTCTGGGCGCCCGACCTGCTCGGACGACAGCATGGCGGTATGAGGGCAGCGCACCACACCGACACCGCGGGTGCGGGCTTCTGGCCGGTGACCCGTTCGGGCGCGTGGTCGCTGGGCCTCATGGCGCTGGCCGCGCTGGCGATGGTCTCGTCCATGGTCGCCGTCGCCGCCGGCCAGCGTGGCGGGGACACCCCGGCAGACAACTGGGTTCTGACCTCCCTGGCTGCTGTCGTGGGCGCAGGGGTGCTCGGGGCGCTCATCTCAGGCGTCTACAGCATCACCCGCCGACACGAACGGGCCGTCGCGGTCCTGGTGACCACGCTCCTGGGACTGCTGGGCGCGCTGTTCCTCATCGGGGAGCTCGCCGTTCCGCACTAGCGCCCACCGTGAGAACGGGTGTCAGGCGCCTGCGACCGCCGCCTGGCACTCGCATGTCGGGACGCTGGCGGTGCGAGAGACTGTTGCCGTGCCCGCTGATCCCGACCCCCTGCGCCTGAGCCTGCAGGCCGACTGCGGCCAGTGCTTCGGGTTGTGCTGTGTCGCCCTGCCTTTCGCGAAGTCGTCGGACTTCGCGTTGGACAAGGCCGCCGGCGAACCATGCACCCACCTGCAGCAGGACTCCCGGTGCGGCATCCACGCCCAGCTGAGGGAGCGGGGCTTTGCGGGCTGCACCGTCTTCGACTGCCTCGGCGCGGGTCAGAAGGTCTCGCAGGTCACGTTCGGCGGCCGCGGGTGGCGGCAGGACCCGTCGAGCGCACCGCAGATGTTCGCGGTCTTCCGGGTGATGCGGCAGCTGCACGAGCTGCTCGCCTACCTGACCGAGGCGCTGTCCCTGCCCGGGGCGGCGGCGGTCCACCCAGCCCTGCGGGGCGCTCTGGGCCGTGTCCAGGACATCACGGTTGGTGCGCCCGAGGCGCTGCTCGCGCTGGACGTGGCCGCTCTGCGCGGCGAGGTCAGCGACCTCCTGCTGCAGGCCAGCCAGCTCGTCCGTGCACCCTTTGCCGCTGAAGCCCCTGACCACCGCGGGGCCGACCTCGTGGGCGCCGACCTGTCCGGGGCGCATCTGCGCGGCGCCACCCTGCGCGGCGCCCAGCTCGTCGCGGCCCGGCTCAGGGGCGCCGACCTCCGGTCCGCCGACCTGATCGGGGCCGACCTGCGTGACGCCGACCTCAGCGGGGCCGACCTGGCCGGTGCCCTCTTTCTCACCCGGGCGCAGGTGGACGCGGCCCGCGGTGATGCCACGACGACGCTGCCGGCCGGCATGAGGCGCCCGGTCCACTGGCCCTCATCACATCAGCGCAGGCGAGTGTGATCTGCCTCCCGAATCCCGGCGAAGGCGATGGGCTGCTCTTTACCCTGAGGTAACCCAGCTGTGACCCAGGGAGGCGTCATGAGCGAGCTGAGCCCCCACACAACGACGCTGCACGGCCAGACCCTGTCGTACGTCGACAGCGGAGGTGGCCCCGCGGTCCTCTTCATCCACGGGCTCCTCGGCTCGCACCGCAACTGGGCCCATCTCATCGACCGGCTGGACGACGCCCACCGGGTGGTCGTGCCCGACCTCTTCGGCCACGGCGCCTCGGCGAAGCCGGTGGGCGACTACTCCCTCGGTGCCCACGCGGCCACCCTGCGCGACCTCCTCGACCGCCTCGGCATCGAGCAGGTCACCCTCGTCGGCCACTCCCTCGGAGGGGGCATCTCGCTGGAGTTCTGCTACCTGTTCCCCGAACGCGTGGAGCGCCTGGTGCTCGTGGGCAGCGGCGGGCTGGGCCGCGAGGTCAATCCCCTGCTCCGCTCGGCCACGCTGCCAGGAGCGGAGCTGGTGCTCCAGGTGGCAGCCTCGGGCTGGGTGCTCGGCCGCGTCGAGATGCTCGCCCGGGCGCTGACCAGGGTCGGGTGGCGCCCCGGGTCGGACCTGACGGCGGTCTGGCACGGCTTCACGTCGCTGGGTGATGCCGACAGCCGGCGCGCCTTTCTTGCCACCACCCGGGCGGTGATCGACCCGGGCGGCCAGAGTGTCAGCGCGCGCGACTTCCTTCCCGAGGTGATCGGCATGCCGACGCTGGTGGTCTGGGGCACGCGCGACCGGATGATTCCGGCGTGGCACGCCACCACGGCGCAGGCAGCCATCCCGGGGCTCCGCGTGGAGCTCTTCGAGGGGGCCGGCCACTTCCCCCACCTCGACGAGCCGGAGCGGTTCGCCGACGTGCTGCGCCAGTTCGTCGCGGACACCGGGGAGCCTGAGCCGCCCCAGCTGCGGAGCCTCAGCGGCTGAGCCGTGACTGGCGGCGCTCAAAGCTCTGGTGGGACAGTCGGGGGCGTGGACGCCCATCCGTGGCGGATGCTCTCTCCCCTGGTCCTCGCGACGATGGCCTCACAGTCGCTGCTGGTGGTCCTGGCACCGACGATCGTGGCCATCGGCAGAGACCTCGGGGCGCCGGTGTCCACCGTCGCCCAGGCCCGTTCCATCGCCGCGGTGGTCTCGGTCGTCGCCTCAATCGTGATCAGCGCACAGGCCGACCGGCTGCCCGTGCGCGCCCTGCTGGGGGCAGGGTCCGCACTGGCGCTGGCCGCCTGCGGCCTGGTCGCCACGGCCGGCTCGACCGCTCGCTTCCTGGCCGCCCACGCACTGGTGGGGCTGGCCTTCGCGCTCCTGCTCTCGGGCGGCTTCGCGGGCGTGGCGGCGTTCCCTCCCGACCGGCGCCCGTGGGCCACGGGATACGTCGCCGGCGCGAATGCCCTGGCGTGGATCGTGGTGAACCCCTTGGCCTCCGGCCTGACAGCAGCGGCGTCCTGGCGCGTGGCGCAGGCGGTTCCCGCCGCCATCGCCCTGACGGCCCTTGTCGCTGCCCGTCAGGCGGCACCAGTTCCCTCCCGGCGTACCACCGCCACACTCTGGGAGCCCCTCAGGGTCGCGCCTGCGCGGCTCTGGATCGGGGCCGAGGTCGCTGCCTTCACCGCGTGGACGTCCCTGCTGACCTTCGCGGGAGCGTTCTTCATCCAGCAGGTGGGTGTCGACGAGGCCATGGCCGGATGGCTCCTGGCGGCCGGCGCCGCTGCCTATCTGGCCGCCGCCACCCGGGCCGGGCGCATCACCCAGCGCGTGCCGCAGCGTCGCCTGGTGTGGGTCTGCGCCCTCGCCATGGCTGTGCTGCTGCCGCTCATGCTGGCAGGGACAGAGGCCGGACCGGCCGTGGCCGTCTTCTGTCTGCTCGGGCTGGTGGCGGGAGTCCGCACGCCAGCCTCGGCAGGGCTCGCGCTCCAGCAGCTCCCCGAACACCCGGCGGCCATGATGGCTGCCCGCACCGCGGCCACGCAGTCGGGCTACCTGCTCGGCGCGGTGGTCGGCGGAGCGGTCATCGCCGGACCGGGCTACGCCGCCCTCGGCCTGGTGCTGGCGGTGGTCATGGCGGCGTCGGCCTGGCTGGCTCGGCGGGTGGACACCGGCACAGCCGGGTAGACAGGGCACATGACCTCATCGCGATCACGACGTCACGACACGGTGCTCCTCGACGTCGACGGCACGCTCGTCGACTCGACCTACCAACACGCGCTGGCGTGGCACCGCGCGTTCCAGGCGCACGGCATACACGTCCCGATGTGGAAGGTGCACCGCGCCATCGGCATGGGCGGCGACCGCCTCGTCGGGGCGCTCGCCGGCGAGGCGGTCGAGCAGCGGCACGGCGACGACCTGCGGACCGCCTGGGAGAAGGGGTATGACGACCTCATCGACGAGGTCGAGCCGCTGCCCGGTGCAGCCGACCTGGTGCGGGCTCTGGTCGAGCGGGGCTTCACTGTCGCCCTGGGCTCCTCGGGCAAGCCGGCGCACACCCGCAAGGCCGTCGAGCTGGTCGGGGTGGCTGACCTGGTCGCTGCAGTCACGACCTCCGAGGAGGCCGACTCGTCCAAGCCCGCTCCGGACATCCTGCAGGCAGCGCTCGCACAGGCTGGTGGCCGCAGCGCCATCGTCATCGGCGACTCGACCTTCGACGTCGCCTCCGCTGCGCGGATGGGCGCGCCGTGCATCGGCATCCGCACCGGCGGTTTCGGCGTGGACGAGCTGCGCGAGGCTGGTGCCGTCCTGGTGGCGGACGGACTGGCCGACCTCGTCGATGCGGACTGGGACGCGCTGGCTGAGGCCGCGCCGCCCCCGGGCGCGGAGGACGACCCGAACCTTCCCTGAACGGCCCCCATCAGTCCGACTCGGCGGCACCATGGGTGCGGGTACCGGCGAAACGGAGGGGCCATGAGCCGTGCGGCACGACAGGCGGCACTGCTCTCGGCGGCGGTGTGGCTGTCCGCCGGGTGCACCACCACGGCCGTCATCGAACCCGGTCCACCCCCAACAGCCCGACCGTCCTCCTCGGTGGACCACGCCGGCCCCTATGCGCTCCCCACGCACTGCGGTGTCCGCGAGCTCGAGTTCGAGGGCAGGTGGCACGAGCGCGTCGGCGGCCCTCTCGACGACGGCCAGCACAGTGCGCCGGCCGGATGGGACGACCCCGAGCAGCCCGGAGTCCTGGTCATCGAGGGATCGAGGGCCTATTTCAGCGACGCCGCGGGCCACCGCGAGACGTTCGAGCTCAGGCCGCACGCCACAGCACCCGTCCTGGTGTGCAGGTGAACCGGCTTCGACTCGGCGCCCCCCACAGGTGAGCGCCGCTGGCCCGGTTCCCCCGCCAGGCCAGCGGCGCTGATTTCATTGTCCTACGTCACGCTGCTGCGCACATCACCCATCGTGACTACTTTCCGCCTGGATCCGCTCCCCGGAACTACGCGCAACGCTGGACGAAGACGAGCGGGTTGCGGGAGAGGATGGGTGCAGCCCATCCGCCAGAATCCTGCTCCTGTCCTGCAACGGCTGAAGGCGGATGAGGTAAGGAGCGGTCCCCCCCGCCGCGTCCCGCGCCCCTCGTCGCCCCCAAAGCACGAGGGGTGCGCCGCGCCCAGGTGGTTGGTCGGAGTCTCGCGTCTGCCCTGAGGCCGGTCCGCGGGATCGAGACGGCTCAGTCAGCTGGCACCAGACGCAGGGTGAGTGGCGCGGCGTGCTCGCCGACGACGCTCCCCACGATGCGGGGGTCCTAGCGGTCGTACTTGGCGTGGTCGGCGGCGTCCCGTCGGAGCTCGCTGCGCGACAAGCATCCCGACGCGCATCCCGACGCGCATCCCGCCGCGCATCGCGACGCGCATCGCGACGAGTCCGCGCGGCCGAGCACGAACCGAGCAGGCGATCGGCTCAGCACCAGCCCCTGCCGCTCGTCAGGGAGGGCGCATGATCACCGGGACGCAGCCGCTCGCACCGGAGGGGAATGTCCGCCATCGCCCCGCCAGCCAGAATCTCCTTGAGCAACGCGCGACAGAGCCGACCTCGTGCAGTCCGAGTGGAAGGACCTGCCCATGACCACCTGGACCGGGCAAGAGCTGGCCAAGATCGGTCGGGCCGAGGAGCTGCGAGTCTCCACCCGCCGACGCGATGGCTCGCTGCGGCCCTACATCACCATCTGGGTGGTCCGGGCCGGTGACGACCTCTACGTCCGCTCCGCCTACGGAGCGGACAACCCCTGGTTCGTGCGGGCCAGGGCGAGCAGGCCGGCCGGATCCGGGCTGGCGGGATCGAGCGCGACGTGATCTTCGAGGACGGCCCGGCGGACGCGAACGCCGAGGTCGGGATCAGGGCAAGGGCGAGGACCAGGCCGACGCCGAGCAGGAGGGTGCCGCCGGTCAGGGCTGCGGAGACGTGGGCGGCCAGCGCGTCCGCCGGGTCACCGAGAGCCGCACCGCCGGAAGCCGAGAGGGCGACGAGGATGCCGAGCCCGAGGGCGCTGCCGAGCTGGTGTGCGGTGTTGACCAGCCCGGAGGCGGCACCGGCCTCGCCCGCGCTGACACCGGTGATGCCGGCCGCGGTCAGGGGGGCAAACGCCAGCCCCTTGCCGGCGCCGATGAGAACCATGGGAAGGCCCACGGAGGCGACGTAGCAGCTGTCCACCTCGACTCGGCTGAGCCACGCCATACCAGCCAGCGTGACAGCAATGCCGACGGCCAGCAGGACGGCATTGCCGAACCGGGGCGTCAGCCGCGGGATGGCCATGGCCACGGTCACAGTCACTTCTTCTCATGGGGTGAACGTCCGGCAAGGTCGTGCAGTGGTGGCAACAGCAAGGGAACCGCTGTCCTGCCCGCTGCGGCAGGCCCTGTTGACACAGGTACTGACAGGGCCCCCCACGCCCCGAACGTGTCGTGCGTCGCGCACGCCGTGGCCCTGAACAGCCCGATCGCGGGCCGTCACTTCGATGCCCCCGGGTCACATCGCCCAGCGCCTCGCCTTCCTGGACGCTGACGGTGAGCTCCTCACCCCAGCAGGGCGGTCACTGTGGCTCCGGCTTCAGTCGCCCGTTCCGGCGTCGCGCTTCTCGGTGATCAGCTGGATGAGGTTGCCGCACGTGTCGTCGAACACGGCCACCACAGCCGAGCCGATGTCGGTCGGCGGCTGGGTGAAGGTGACCCCCAGGCCGACGAGGCGGTCATGCTCGGCCGCGATGTCGTCGACGGCGAACTGGACCAGGGGGATCCCGTCGTTCGCGAGCGCCTCTCGGTAGGGACCGACGGCAGGGTGGTCGGAGGGTTCCAGCAGGAGCTGCGGACCATCGGGATCCTCCGGGGAGACCACGGTGAGCCAGAAGTTGTCACCGAGGGGGATGTCGTGGTGGACGGTGAAGCCGAGGACCTTGGTGTAGAAGTCGAGGGCGGCTCGCTGGTCGTCGACGTAGACGCTGGTGAGGCGGATCTTCATCAGGTGTCCTCTCGGTGCTCCGGCAGTCGCCACCGGTCGGCGATGACTGCGAGGGGCTCGGCGTTGAAGAAGTGGAGCTTTGTCCTGCCCTGTCGCGCGGTCGTCACGAGGCCGGCGCTCTCCAGCACGGCGAGATGTTGCGAGATCGCCTGTCGGGTCGAGCTGAGACCGTGCTTGGTGGTGAGGAGCGAGCACAGGGCGAACAGGGTCTGGCCGTCCTGCCGGACGAGCTCGTCGAGGATGAGACGTCTCGTCTCGTCGTCGAGGGCCCGGTAGACATCAGCCACCTCCGCACCATAAGCAAGTGACTGCTTGCATGTCAATGGCCCCAAACCGCCTCCCGGCAGGGCGGATCACCGTGAGGCCAGCGAGTCCAGGTGAGCTAACGTCCGTGCGCGGGGTGACATCCGCCGACAAGGTGGATGAGCGCCTGAGCCGTTTCCGTGAGAGGAACACTGCGCGACCGCGCTGAGAGCGGGACATCCGTGCGTTTCGGACTGCTGCCTCTAGGCACAGAACCAGCAACAGAGCCGCTGGCCGATCATCTGAGCCCGCCTGGTGCGTCACCCTCTGCCCGGGGCACGAGCCGGTCAGAGGACACGGCCGAAGAGTTCCAGCGCGTGGGCCGCGACGGCGTCGGGACGGTCATCGGCGAGGAAATGTCCCGCGCCGTCGACGAGGTGGCCGACGAGGTCATCCGCCTGCCCCCGTGG
>Ga0247821_10000865_pt1 | contig 17006 bp, 13 predicted proteins | sample 13C_Glycerol_Day_FD_192481 | JGI IMG/M metagenome (GOLD analysis project Ga0247821, IMG submission 192481) | Soil microbial communities from agricultural site in Penn Yan, New York, United States - 13C_Glycerol_Day14 | ecosystem: Environmental > Terrestrial > Soil > Agricultural land | place... | reverse complement strand
GCGGTCCGCTGCGGGTCGAGCGACTCCGGGAACTCGCCCGTACGCTTGCCGTCAGCAACCACCTCGGCCAGCCGGTCGCGCAACCACGCGAACGTCTCCGCGACCGGCGCCCGCAACTCCGGATCCGCCACCACGTCGGGATCCGCCGCCAGCCGCCCGATCCGGCAGCCGCGCAGCACGTCCCGCTCCCGCCCGAGATACGCGCTGATCCGCTCGGTCGCGGTCCCGTCGGCCCCGAGTTGCTCCTCGGCCGCCGCCCGCAGCTCCGCTCCCGACCGCTCGATCGCCACCTTCGCCAGCTCCGCCTTGCCGGTGAAGTGGTGGTACATACTCCCCTGCCCGGCGTCGGCGGCCCGCTGGATCGCCTTGGGCGAGGTGCCGACGTACCCCCGCTCCCACAACAACTCCTGCGTGCTGCGAATCAACCGCTCCACCGTCTCCACCCACCTAACTGTACCCAGAGGTACAGTCAGGTGGGCGGGCCGCTCAGCTGACGGTGAGGATCTTGTTGACCGTGTACGCCGGGGCGTGGTCGGCGTCGCCCGGGAAGTAGACGCGGTAGGCGATCTGCCCGCGCACCGCGGGCTTGATCCCGAACGCGTACTTCCCGGAGGTGCTCAGCTTGACCGACGCGATCGACTTCCACACCTTGCTGCCGTACTGCTGCAGGTAGACGGTCTGCCCGGCGTGGGCCGGAGTGACGTAGCCACTGAACGCCGTCGTACCGCCGAGGCGGATCGACGCCGGTGACAGCGCGGCCGAGATCACCGGCCTGACCTGGACGGTGACGTCGGCGGTGCGGGTGCCCATCAGCATCTCGTTCCCCGGGAACGTCAGCATGTAGACCGACGACACCAGCGGCTTGTGCGTCAGCGACAGCGTCCCGGTCGACGAGGTCTTCAACGCCGCGAGCAGCGTGAACTTGGTCGAGTTCTTCGGCCGCACGTACACGTTCACCGGCAACCCGGCGTACGCCAGATTGTCGATCCGCAACGTGCTGCCCTTGATCGTGATCGCCCCGCCGTAGTTGAGCAGCGTCGACGTCACGCTGATGCCGGACTTCATCCCGAGCAGCTGCTTGACCGCGATCGGGCTGTAGTGCCCGGTCCGGTCCGTCACCCAGGCCGCATACGTGTACGTCGTACCTTGTGCGAGACCGGTGTTCTTCACCGAGGTCCCGGTGCCCGCAGAGACGAGGGTCCCGGTCGTCGGCGTCGGCGCCTTGCTCCCGACGTTGCGCCGGACGATCACCTGGTCGAGATCGTTGGTCGGCGGGATCTTCCAGGCCAGGTTCGCGGCCAGGTACGTCCCACTGCCGGTGAAGGAGGTCAGCGCCTGCGGTGCCAGGTCGGCCGTGCTGAAGACCGTTCCGAACGACGCCGGCTCGTGGTCGGCGTCGCGCAGGTAGTACGTGCCCTCGATCTTGTACGGACGGTTGTCGAGCAGGGGCTGCTGCGGGGTGATGGTCGCGGTCCGCGTCGCGGCGTCGTACGTCGTGATCGCATCCACCTGCTGATCGGTCGTGCCGTCACGCAGCATCACGGTACCTGTGGTCACGGACGCCGCGTCCATGTCCCGCGCGAAGGTCACCGTCGGCTTCACCGACGCCGGCGCACCGGCCGACATGTCGGCGGGGAACACGTCCCGCAGCGGGTACGCCGTACCGGTCGCCACCGCACCGGCACCGCTGCTCCCGATGCTCACCGTGTACGACCGGTTGACCTTGGACCCGTTGTAGTTGCGCACGGCCACGTAAATCGTCCCGGCAGGCGCCTTGACGTCTGTCAGCGCGGTCAGCGGGCCCCACTTCGGGCCGGTGTTCGGGTCGACGACCGGGAACTCGTTCTCACCGTGACCGAGGAACTTCAGGTTCGAGTCGTAGACGTCGACGACCGGGCCCAGGTTCGCGGAATAGAACCGCTCGTCGAAGGACGGGCCCGCGACCACGGCCCGGACGTCCTGGTCCGAGCCGATGTCGACCGAGTACCAGTCGACGTCACCCTCGAAGTCGATCGCACCCGTCGCCGAGCCGAACCCGGTCAGTTTCTTGGCGCGGATCGGCTGGTCGTTGCCGTCCGCAACCGCCGGCGGGAAGTCGGCGGCGAAGCGGCCACCCAGGGCCGCGTACGCGTCCAGGATGCCGTGTCCGTAGTACGAGTCGGTACCGCGCGGACCGGCATCCCGGGCGGAACCCTCGAGGCGCTGGGCGACCTGGTCCGGGCTGAGCGCCGGCCACTTGTTCTTCACCAGGGCTGCGACACCCGCGACGATCGGCGCCGAGCAGGACGTACCGGTGCAATACCAGTACGGCAGGTAGTCCGGATCGGTCAACGCGCGCGAACCGGTGGTCAGGATGTCCCAGCCCGGCGCCGCGATGTCGACCCAGGCGCCGTAGGAGCTGAAGTCCGTCAGCCCGCCGCTCGCGTCGGTCGCCGCGACCGCGACGACCTCCGGGTAGGCCGCCGGGTACTGGAAGTCGGCACTGCCGTCGTTGCCCGCGGCCGCCACGACGGTGACGCCCTCGCTGACCGCGTAGGAGACCGCGTCGTGCAGGATCGGGTCGTCGCCCGCCCCGCCGAGCGACATGTTGATCACATCGGCACCGTTGTCGACCGCCCAGTAGATGCCCTCCGCGACGTCCGCGTCGTACCCGTCGCCCTTGGCGTCGAGCACCTTGACCGGCATCGCCTTCACGTTCCAGCCCACACCCGCGACACCCTCGACGTTGTTCGCGGCGGCGGCGATGATGCCCAGCGTCATCGTCCCGTGCCCGTTGTCGTCGACGGGGTTCGGGCGGGTGCTGGACACCGCGTTGTAGCCGGGCACCAGGTGCCCGACGAGATCCGGGTGGCCGGCGTCGACGCCGGTGTCGAGGACGGCGACGACCTGGCTGCCGGTCGACTTGGACAGGTCCCAGGCCTGCGGCATCCGGATCGTGTTCAGGTAGGCCGCCTGGTCGGTGCCGTAGAACTCGTCGTTCGGTACGGCGGTCGCGCGGCGCTTGTAGTTCAGCGCGGCGAGCGCGACGTTCGGGTCGGCCTTCAGCTTCTTCAGCAGCTCGGGCGCCGACGCTTCGCCCTTGATCTTCACCACCTTCGAGGACACCGAGTCCTCGGCCGTCGCACCGGCCCGGACGACCGCGGCCCTACGCGCCGCCGCCGTGGTCTTGGGCTTGAACTTCACCAGCACGGTGTTCGGCTCGAACTCCGCCTTCGCGGCGGCGTGCTTCGCAGCGAAGGGCGGGCGGTACGGATGGCGTGGCTCGGCGGCGGAGCCGGACGAACCGGTCAGCGCCACCAAACCACCGGCCACGACGGCCGCGGGCACGGCCAGGCGCAGCAAACGAGTACGACGGGACAACGGGGACCCCCAAGGGAGCATGTGGGAACCGACCACTTTCGGTCCTTGCCCTAAATCGTTGGAGCGACCCTCGGCGTTACAGGTCGCCGGATCTATCATCCAGAGGTGTCGACGACGGTGCTCGCCACGAAGCTGTTCCGGCCCGCTCGGCGGTCCGGGCTGGTGGCACGACCCTGGCTGCTGGAGCGTCTGGACGGCGTCCTGACGCCCGGTCATCGGCTCGCTCTGGTCTCCGCACCGGCCGGGTTCGGCAAGACGACCCTCGTCGGTGAGTGGGCCGCGCGGCACGAGCGGGTGGGCTGGTTGTCGCTCGACGACGGGGACAACGCCCTGCCGCGGTTCCTGGCGCACCTCTGGGCGGCCCTGCCCGGTCTCCGGGTCGCACCGCCCGCGGCCGACGTACCGACGGTGGCCGCGCTGACCGCGGTCGTCAACGACTATGCGGATCGGGACGGCGGGCCGACCGTGCTCGTGCTGGACGACTATCACGCCATCGAAGCGCTCGACGTGCACGAGGCGGTGGCGTTCCTGCTCGACCACCTTCCGGATCAGCTGCACCTGGTCCTGTCGACGCGCGCGGACCCGCCGTTCCCGGTGGCTCGGCTGCGTGCTCGCGGGCAGTTGACGGAGATCCGGGTCGACGACCTGCGGTTCGCCGAACCGGAGGCAGGCGCTTTCCTCAACGACGTCATGGGCCTGCGGCTGGCCGGGGACGACGTGCGGGCCTTGGAAGGGCGGACGGAGGGCTGGGTCGCAGGGCTTCAGATGGCCGCGCTGTCGCTGCGTGGCGCGCCCGACGCCGCGGGGTTCATCGACGCTTTCACCGGCAGCCATCGGTTCGTCATCGACTACCTGGCCGACGAAGTGCTGGCGCGGCAGCCTGCCGACGTCCGCGACTTCCTGCTGCGTACGGCGGTTCTCGACCGGCTCACCGGCCCGCTGTGCGACGCGGTCACCGGTCGGACCGGGAGCAGTCAGGTGCTGGACGAGCTCGATCGCGGCAACGTCTTCGTGGTCGCGCTGGATCCGGACCGGGTCTGGTACCGCTACCACCACCTCTTCCGGGACGTCCTGCGAGCCCGCCTGCTCGCCGAACACCCGGAGGAGCTGCCGCGCCTGCATCGTGCCGCGAGCGACTGGTACGCCGCGCAGCATCTGGCCCCTGAGGCGGTACGGCACGCGCTGGCGGCTGACGACCACGAGCGGGCCGGACGGCTGATCGAGGAATCCCTGCCCGAGGTACGGCGGGCGCGGCAGGACGCCATGCTCCTCGGGTGGATCAGGTCGCTGCCGGAGTCCGTCGTCCAACGGAATCCGGTGCTGTGCATTGCGGCCGCCTGGTCGTCGATGATGGCCGGCGAGCTGGACCGGATGGCGCGTTGGCTCGACGCCGCGGAGGCCGCGCTGCAGGCCGGAGCGCAGGATCCGGAGCTGGCCGCGACCTGGGCGGACACCGAAGATCTGCGGACCGCTCCGGCGATGCTCCTGATCTACCGGGCCGCGCTGGCGCAGGCGCGGGGCGAAGTGCAGGCCACAGTGGAGTCCGCGCGGGGCGCGCTGGATCTGGCCGCGACCGAGGACCACTTCGTTCGCGGGGCCGCCGGCGGGTTCCTGGCGCTCGCGGCGTGGGCGGCGGGCGATGTGGAGGAGGCGCTGGCGACGTTCTCGACGGCGGTTCGCGAGCTGCACTCGGCGGGCAACCTGGTCGACGAGCAGGACAGCACGGTGGTGATGGGCGATCTCTGGCTCGCTGCCGGGCGGCCGTCGCGCGCGCGGCAGGGGTTCGAGCAGACGCTGGCGGCGGCGACTCGCAACGGCGAGCCGTATCCGCGGGTCACGGCGGACCTGCACGTCGGCCTGGCCGAGCTCGACCGCGAGCTGGACGATCTCGACAGCGCGGAGGCCCATCTCGAGACCGCGCGGGTCCTCGCGGCGCAGGGCTCGATCACCGAGAACCGGCACCGCTGGTACGTCGCGATGGCGCAGGTCAAGGTCGCGCGCGGCGACTTCACGGCCGCTCTGCAGTTGCTCGACGACGCCGAGAAGCTGTACCGGCGCGGCTCGTATCCCGAGCTGCGGCCGATCGCGGCGATGCGCGCCCGGGTACACCTCGCGGCGGGCGACCTGGTCGCGGCCGAGGCGTGGGTCCGCGACATCCCGGACACGGTGTCGTACCTGAACGAGTACGGCCAACTCACCCGGGCGCGGCTCATGATCCGCCGCGGTGAGGACGTACAAGAGCTGCTCGATCGGCTGCAGGCCGATGCCGACGGCCGGCGCGCGGGCAGTCTGCTCGAGATCGGCGTACTGCGGGCCCTCGCCCACCAGACGCGCGGCGATCACGCGGCGGCCCAGACCGTCCTACGCGAGACGTTGGACGCGGCGCCGGAGCCGGAACAGTACCGACGTCTGCTTCTCGACGAGGGGCTGGCGACTGCCCAGACCACCTTGATCGAACCGCTGACCGAGCGAGAGCTCGACGTACTGCGGCTGCTCGACACCGAGCTCACCGGTCCGGAGATCGCACGACGGCTGTACGTGTCGCTGAACACGCTGCGCACGCACACGAAACGAATCTTCACCAAGCTCGGTGCGACCAACCGCTCGGGCGCCGTACGCCGGGCCCGCGAACGCGGTCTGCTCTAGCTGTCACCACGTGAATCACCACATGTTGTGACGCCGGCTCACCACCTCGCGACCTACGTTCCGAACATCCGCAACAACAATCGCGAGCAGGGGAAGTTCGGACATGACCATCACCAGCACCACACTGACCAAGGCCTCCGCGGCCGCCGCGGCCGCCGCCGGGCTGACCTTCATCGGCGTCCAGATCGGGCACCCGCACCTGGACCTCACCTCGATCGTCACGACCGAGCTCGCCGTCCGGAACACGCTGAAGCTAGTGATGGCGGCGCTGGCCCTGGCCGGGATCACCGGTTTGTACCTGAGCCAGATCCGCCGCAACGGTCTCCTCGGGCTGATCGGGTACGTCGTCCTCGCCGTCGGCTACCTGTCGATCCTCTGCACCGTCTTCGTGTCGGCGTACGTCCTGCCGTCGATCGCGGACACGAGCCCCGGCTACGTGCGCGACGTCCTCGAGGCGGCCTCCGGCGGTCACCCGGCCGGCGACATCGGCGCGCTGGAGACGGTCCTGCGTGTGCAGGGATTCGCTTACCTGGCTGGTGGGCTGCTGCTCGGGATCGCGCTGTTCCGCGCCCGGGTGCTCGCTCGCTGGGCAACTGTGCTGCTGGCCGTCGGTGGACTCGTCTCGGCCGCGCTCACCGTGATGCCGGACGCCTTCTACCGCCTGCTCGCCTACCCGAACGGGATCGCGATGATCGCGCTCGGCGTCTCGCTCTGGCGCACCACGACGACGTCGGCGCGGCAGCCGGTCGCGGTGACACGATGAGCGGCTACGCCGCGATCGCCGAACGGCTCATCCGGCGGCGGCCTTGACCGTCTACGAACTGAAGGTCGCCGGCCGGCTCGACCCCCGCTGGTCCGGCTGGTTCGCCGACCTCACCCTCGCCCCCGGCCCCGACAGCACCACCGTCCTCCGCGGCCCGATCACCGACCAGTCCGAGCTGTACGGCCTCCTCGCCCGAATCCGCGACCTCGGCCTTACCCTCATCTCCGTCGTACCTGTCGACTAGCGCCTTTCGGGATCGGGGCCGGATCTCACACGAGTTGGACGAGCGGTTGTTGGGTGGGACCGATAGTCTCGGGCGCCATGAGCATGAGTGTCGCCATTGCGGTGATTACCTTCAGGCGACCTGCTCTGTTGCGGGGGTTGTTGACGAGTTTGCAGGCGCAGGAGCTGCCCGCGGACTCCGATTACGCGATCCGGATCGTCGTGGTGGACAACGACGCGGAGGGGTCGGCCGCGCAGGTGCTGGCGGAGTTCGCCGACGGTACGCCGTACCCGGTCGAGTCCGTGGTGGAACCGGAGCCGGGGATCCCCTTCGCCCGGGAGCGCTCCGTCGAGCTGTGCTGGAACGACGACGCGCTGATCTTCGTCGACGACGACGAGGTCGCCCCGCCCGGCTGGCTGCGGACGCTGCTGGAGGCGTGGGAGTCGACCGGCGCCGACGTCGTCACCGGCCCGGTGAAGGGCCACCTCCCGCCCGGCGCCCCGCCTTGGAACCACTACAGCGACGTCCACGACTCCACCGGCCGGCACACCACCGGCGAGGAGCTCCGCAAGGCGTACACGAACAACACCCTGGTCAGCCGTCGCGTCTACCACGCGGTCACCCCGGGCTTCCACCCCGCGTTCCGCTACACCGGCTCCAGCGACCTGCACTTCTTCCTCCGAGTGCACCGCGCCGGCTTCCGGATCGTCTGGTGCGAGGAGGCCTGCATCAGCGAGGAGGTCCCGGTCGGCCGCACCACGCTGCGCTGGCTGGTCCGGCGCGCCTTCCGCTCCGGCAGCGGGGACACGATCAGCCGGCTGCTGATTCGCCCGGGCGCGATCAGCTACGCCCTGGTGCTGGCCTATGCTTCCGCCCGGGTGATCTCGGCCATCGGGTTCGCCCTCGCCGGGCTGCTGCTCGGCCGGAAGACGCACCTGCTGAAGGCAGTCCGCCGGTTCTTCTCGGGCGTCGGTAGTCTCGCCGGGATAGTAGGGATCAACCATGACGAGTACCGGGAACGGCACGGTTCGGCCGACGGTGGCGGAGCTGTGCGCGGCGATCTGGACGGTGGAGAACGATCTGGATCTGCTCGGGTGGCAGGTCAAGGGGATGCATCCCTGGCCGATCATCCGGATGCGCGTCTTCCATGAGCTGACCCGCCGCACCGGGATCCACGGCGCGTCCCACCCGGTCCGGCGGACGCCGTACGACAAGGCCGCGCTGGTCGGGAAACACGTCGCCGGCATCGTCACCCGCACGCCGTTCCCCGGCCGGTACGACGCGCTCGTCGTACCGCACCCCCGGAAACCGAACGGTGTCGAGATCTACACCGATGAACTCCGGGCCGCGCTCGGCGACCGCGCCCTGATCCTGGACTCCGGGATCAACGGCACCCCGCTGCCGGGCAGCAAGAACCTGGACTTCTTCACCTCCGCCGCCGGCGCGGTCCACCGCCGGACCGCCGACGACCGCGGAATCCAGCAGGCGCTCGAGAAACTCACCGGTGTCCGGATCCCGGTCGGTGCGCTGCTGGCCCGCGAGGTCCCGAAGCACCTCCGGCTGCGCGCGCTCTACCGCGCGCTGCTCCGGAAGCACCGGATCACGACCGTGTACCTGGTCGTCGCGTACTTCCACCAGCACATCGTTGGTGCCGCCCGCGATCTCGGGATCCGGGTCGTCGAGCTGCAGCACGGCGCGATCAGCCCGTTCCACCTCGGGTACAGCTACCCCGGCCGGCCGGTGGTCGCGGACCAGCCGGACGAGCTGTGGTGCTTCGGGTCGTACTGGACCGACGTCGCGGACCTGCCGGCCGGGATGCGGACCGAGGTGATGGGCGCGCCGTTCCTGCCGAAGCCCGGCCCGAAGGACCCGCGCCGCGTGGTGTTCCTGTCGCAGGGAACGATCGGCACCGAACTGGTGAAGGTCGCGGACGCGGTCGCCAAGGAACGCCCGGACCTGGAAGTCCTGTACCGCCTGCACCCGAGCGAGCGTCCCGCGGACTACACGATTCCGTCCGGCGTGGACCTCTCCACCGGCGGCAGCACGCTGGACCTGCTGGCGACCTCGACGTACCAGGTCGGGGTGTCCACCACCGCCCTGTTCGAGGGGATGGCGCTCGGCTGCCGTACGGCGGTCGCGGACCTCCCGGGGCACGAGTACCTGGACCCGGCGATCGCGAAAGGCCACGCCCTCCTGATGCAGGACCCGGCGCAGCTCGCCGCGGCCCCGATCTGCCCCGACCCCGCGGCGTACTACGCCCCGAGCAACCTCGCGCGGCTCCTCGCCGACTGATCGGTCAGGGCTCGCGGCCGAGGAGTCCGAGCAGGCGGTCCTGCAGCGGAGCGTCCGGCGGCACGGGCACTTCGGCGCCGTACACCTCGATGCCCTCGCCGAACGCGCCCGGCGTCCGGTACTTCGCCATCAGCTCGGGCGGGATCGCGACCGCGGTCGCCCAGAGCCGCTCGAGGTCGATCGGGTCGATCGTCTCGTCCTGCTCGGTGGCGCGCGCCAGGTCCCAGCCGTGCAGGACGAGATCGTCGGACACCACCTGGTCGATGTGCTGCTCGGTCGTCAGCCGCCCGCCCGGTGTGTCGGTCTCGGTCAGCGCGGCCACCGGATCGTCGAGGACGTCCTCGATCGCAGCCCGGGCCTCCTGGAACGCGGTCAGCGGGTCGTCGGCCGGCTCCAGCTTCCGCGCGACCGGCGTCAGCATCGTCCCGTGCATCGTGACGACATGCTCCACCACGTCCCGCGCGGTCCACTTCGCGCACGGTGACTGGTTCCCCCACTGGTCCGGCTGCACCGCCGCGACCTTCCGCTCGAAGGCCTCGGCCCGCCGCCGGTACCGCTCCGCGATCTCACCCATCTCCGCATGGTCCCGCGCCCGCGCCCGCCGAGGGAAGCCCCCACCTCCAGGGCCCGAACGACAGGAGGTGTCCGTCCCCAGCCGGCTCGGGGCGGTCCCGGTACGCCTGGAGGCCGGTCCGATCGACGGATACCTCCTGTCGTTCGGTACCGGCTCTGTCGGTGGCGCCTTCTACGGTCGGGGGCATGCGGACGGTGGAGTTGGGGCGGACGGGATTGCGGGTCAGCGAGCTGGGGTTGGGGCTGGCCTCGATCGGGGGGATGTTCGCCGCGGTGCCGCAGGCGCAGGCGGTGGCGACGATCGATCGGGCCTGGGAGCTGGGCGTGCGGCTGTTCGACACCGCCCCGGTGTACGGGTACGGGTTGTCCGAGCAGCGCGCCGGGCTGGCCTTGCGCGGGCGGCCGCGGGACGAGTTCGTGCTGTGCAGCAAGGTGGGGCGGCTGATCGAGCCGGGCGGCCCGGACCTGCAGCCGATCTGGGCGGAGCCGCCGGCCGGGCTGGGGCCGCGGCTGGACTACTCGTACGGCGCGACGATCCGGTCGTTCGAGGCGAGCCTGGAGCGGATGGGGATCGACCGGATCGACGTCCTGCACATCCACGACCCGGAGCTGGACTTCCCGGCCGCGTCGACCGAGGCTTTCCGGGCGCTCACCGAGCTGCGCGGGCGCGGCACGATCCGGGCGATCTCGCTCGGCGTGAACCACGCCGACGTCGCGGCCCGCTTCCTCCGCGAGACCGACGGCGGCCCCGACATCGTCCTGCTCGCCGGGCGGTACACGCTGCTCGACCAGTCCGGCGCCGACGAACTGCTCCCGCTGTGCGAGAAGCTCGGCATCGCCGTGCTCGCCGCGGGTGTGTTCCACGGCGGCGTGCTCGCCGACACCGCACACGGCGCCCCGAACGGGTACGAGCGCGTCCCGCCAGACGTGCTGCGACGCATCGACGTACTGCGTGAGCTCTGCGGCGCGTACGGCGTACCGCTGCTGGCTGCTGCGGCGCAGTTCCCGCTGAAGCATCCCGCCGTACCGGCTGTGGTGGTGGGCGCGCGCAGCCCGCGGGAGATCGCGGAGGTGGCGGCGTGGCTCGATCACGAAGTGCCTGAAGCGTTCTGGGGCGCACTAAGGTCGGCGCTATGAGGTACATGCTGCTGCACAAGACCAACGACAGCCTGGAGGCCGGCAACCCGCCGGATCCGGAGATCCTCGAGCGGGCGGACGCCGTTCTCGAGGAGATGCGTCAGGCCGGGGTGCTGGTGCTCGGCGAGGGCCTGATGCCGAGCTCGCGCGGCGCCCGGGTCACGTTCCCGACGCCGGGTCAGCCGCGGGTGATCGACGGCCCGTTCGCGGAGACCAAGGAGCTCGTCGCGGGCGTGTCGATCATCCGTGTCGACAGCAAGGAGGAAGCCGTCCAGTGGGCCCTCCGCTTCGCCGAGGCCGACCCGTACACCCCGATCGACATCCTGGAGATCGCCGGCTAGAGCCGCAGGTGCAGGATCGGGTACGGCTTGCCGGTCGAGTCGTGCCCGCTGCGGGACGCGAACCGGAAGCCGTGGTGCTCGTAGAAGCCGACGGCCTGCGGGTTCTGCTCGTTGACGTCGACCGACGTGGCGGCGAAGTGCGCGAACGCGTGCTTCAGCAGCAGACTGCCGCCACGGTCGCACCGCGGGCCGTGGGTGTCAGGCGAATTACGGGGCGCTGACGCCCTCTTCGGCGACGACGAGCGAGTCGATCGCCGCGAAGAACCGCGCGATCCCCGGCAGGTTGGCGCCCTTGTCCCGTGACGCCGCGAAGTCCGCGGGCGTCGCCCAGTCGACGATGTCCAGCCACTGGTTGTCCGGGAGCTGCACGAGGCGCGCGCCCAGGAACCCGGCACGGTCGGCCTCGAAGTCCTTCAGCATGTCGGCCCGCGCGGCCAGCAGCTCGTCCGTGCGCTCCGGCAGGACACGGAAGCGGGTCAGTTCGACAGTCGACATCAAACAGGTCCTCTCAGGTGATGTTGGTCGCGGCCCAGCCGGCGATGTCGTCGTGGCGGATGGCCGCGGCCATCAGGTCGGGAAACTTGTCCGGGGTGCAGGCGAACGCCGGTACGCCGAGCTCCGCCAGCGCGGCCGCGTTCTCGGCGTCGTACGACGGCGAGCCCGAGTCCGCGAGCGCGAGCAGGGCAACCACCTGTACGCCGGACTCCACCAAGGAACGCACCCGCCGCAGCATCTCTTCCCGGATGCCGCCCTCGTAGAGGTCCGAGATCAGCACGAGCACGGTCTCGGCCGGCTTCGTGACCAGCTCCTCGCAGTACGCGAGCGCGCGGTTGATGTCCGTCCCACCGCCCAGCTGGGTCCCGAACAGGACGTCGACCGGATCGTCCAGCTGGTCGGTCAGATCCACCACCGCGGTGTCGAACACGACCAGCGACGTGCGCAACGTCCGGATCGACCCGAGCACCGCACCGAACAGCGCCGCGTAGACGACGGACTCCGCCATCGACCCCGACTGGTCGATCGCCAGCACGATGTCCCGCTGCACGCTGTGGTTGCGGCGTGCATACCCGACCAGGCGGTCCGGCACGATCGTCCCGAGCGCCGGCGAGAAGTGCTTGAGGTTCGCCCGGATCGTCCGGTCCCAGTCGATGTCGGAGTGCCGCGGCCGCGCCGTCCGGCCGGCCCGGTCGAGAGCGCCGGTCACCGCGGCCCTGGTCCGCTCCGCGAGCCGCGCCTCGAGCTCGGCCACCACCCGCCCGACCACGTCCCGCGCGGTCTGCTTGGTCTCCTCCGGCATCACCTCGTTGAGCGCGAGCAGCGTGGACACCAGATGGACGTCGGGCTCGACCGCGCCCAGCAGCTCCGGCTCCATCAGCATCCGCGTGATCCCGAGCCGCTCGACCGCGTCCCGCTGCATCACCTGGACGACGGTGTTCGGGAAGTACTGCCGGATGTCACCCAGCCAGCGCGCGACCCGCGGCGCCGACGAACCCAACCCGGAGGCACGTTGCGTGCCCGAGCCCTCCTCCGCGTCGTACAACGCCGCCAACGCCGCATCCACGGAGCGATCGGCGGCCGACAGCGTCGTACCGGTCTCCTCCTCCGCTTCACTGCCGAGCACGAGGCGCCACCGGCGAAGCCGCTCGTCACTCATGAGACCCCCAGGAGTCGCGCGACCACGGGCAGCGCGGTCGCGGCCAGCTCGGCGTCGAGGTCGTCGTCATCGGCGACGACCGCCGCCGGGTCGCTCAGGACGCGGGCCCGGGCACCGATCGACCGCCGCTCCGGTGCCGCGAACGTGCCGAACGTCCGCCGAAGCAGCGGCAGGACTTCGAGGAACGCATCGTCCGGGATCGCCGCCAGCCACCCGTCCACCATCGCGAGCAGCCGCTCGTCGTGGACCAGCAGCAACCCGCCGCCGGCCAGGAAGCCCTCGACGTACCCGGCCGCGTCCGCCGTCGGCGTACCGGACGACAGCGAACGTCCCAGCCGTAGCGCGACCTCGTGGTCCGGCAGTCTCGACGTGTCCAGCATCAACCGCGTCAGCCGGCCCCGGATCAGCGGCGGCACCGAGGCGCGATCGCTCAACCCCTGCAACGTGTTGAGCCACTCCGAGCGTATGTCGTCGGCCAGCAGCATCGTCGCGTCCTGCACGCCGTCGATCAGCTCCTGGACGGCGGCCGCCGCGTCCGGGTCCAGCCCGTGCACGGTCCGGGCGAGACCGGCGCACACCCGCGACACCATCCGGCCCGCGACCGAGGCCAGCCCGGCCGTGTCGGTCCCGCGGACGTCGCCGTACCGTGAGGCTCGGGCGAGCGCGGGGAGCGCCGCCATCAGATGCCCGACATCGGCATCGGCCGCCGCCCTGGTGTCGATGCCGCGCAGCAGCGGCGGCAGCGCCTCCGCGAGGTCGGCGAGCAGCGACTTCTCCAACGCCGCCGTGACGTCGGCCAGCGTCGGCGAGTCGGCGTCCTTCAGCATCACGGACGTCGCGGCGCCGAGCACCGTCGTCCCGTGGGCGCCGGCCGCGACCAGCTCGACCTCCAGACCGGGATCCCAGGCCAGTCGCCACATCTCCCGGAACGTGCCCTGCGCGCGCCGCTCGTCGGTGGCCGGCACGCCCCACTGCACGCCGAGGATCCGCAGCCGGTGCAGGAGCCTGGACTTGTCCAGGTCGTTGGGCTTGCGCAGGTCGAGCTCGATCACGCGCTCGGTCGGATCCCGCTTCATCCGCAACCGCCGCGCCTGCGCCGCGAGGTCCGCGGCCACCGGCGCCTGCGGCGTCTCCCCCGGCACCGATCCGAGCAGCTCCCCGACGACGGCCTCGCGGGTCACCAGATCCAGCAGTACGTCGTTCCCGCCGCAGAGCACCGCCCGCGTCGCTTCGGTCACCTCGCTGAGCCCGGCGAGTGGACGTTCCCGGAGCGCCGCCAACGTGTCGGCGAGGCGGACCGCCTCGATCACATGCGCACTGGACACGGGCAGGTCCTCGTTGCGCAGTACTTCGGCCACCTTGGCCAGCCAGCGGGTCGTGATCTGGTCCGGTGCGGTGAACAGGTGGTGGTACCAGCCAGGTGACGTGATGCCGGCGCCGTACCCGCTCGCCGCGGCCAGCCGGCCGTGCGTCCACGGCACCCAGGTGCAGGCGACCTTGCGCTTCGGCAGGCCCTTCAGGATCCGCTGGTCATGTGTTGCCGGAGGCAACGGCAGCTCGAGCGCGGGAACGTGCCAGGCGCCGCAGACCACCGCGATCCGCTCGAAGCCGTCCCGGATCGCCTTACGCAGCACGGTTCTCATGTACGCCTCGCGCTGCGCCTCCCGGCCAGCCGCTTCCTCGCCGTGCCGCAGCTCTCGCATCGCGTCCGCGATCACCGTGAACGGTTCGGCGCCCCCGCGGCGCGACTCGATCACGTCGTCCCACCAGCGCTCCGGGTCGTCGTACCCGCCCGCCTCGGCCAGTGTCGCCAACGGGTCCATCGACACGGATCGGCCGCCCGCGGAGCCGAACTGCTGCGCCGCGGGCAGGTCGCAGAACCGCACCGGCACCCCGGCCGCCAGCCCGTACCTGATCGCCTGCCACTCCGGGCTGAACACCGCGAACGGCCAGAACGCCGCCCGGGTCGAATCGTCCACCGCGTAGGCCAGCAGCGCGACCGGCGGCTCCATCTCCTCCGACGCCGCCAGCTCGACGATCTTGTCGGCCTCCGGCGGTCCCTCGATCAGGACGATGTCCGGCCGCAGTTCGGCCAGCGCGGCCGCCACCGCCCGCGCCGACCCCGGTCCGTGATGCCGGATCCCGAGCAGGTGAACGGTCATCCGGAGATCTCTCGGCAGGCGCGGTAGAACGGAGCCCAGTCGTCGCGTTCCCGGACCACGGTCTCGAGGTACTCCGACCACACGACGCGGTCCGCCGACGGGTCCTTGACCACCGCGCCGAGGATGCCGCCGGCCACGTCCGTCGGCCGCAGCACGCCGTCGCCGAAGTGCGCCGCGAGGGCGAGGCCGCCGGTGACGACGCTGATCGCCTCGGCGGTGGAGAGTGTGCCGGACGGGGACTTCACCGCGGTCCGACCGTCCTCGGTGCGGCCGGAGCGGAGCTCGCGGAAGATCGTCACCACCCGGCGGATCTCCTCCAGCGCGTCGTCCGGCTGCGGCAGCTCGAGCGCAGAGCCGAGCTGGGCGACCCGGCGGGAGACGATCTCCACCTCGTCCTCGGCGGAGTCGGGCAGCGGGAGGACGACGGTGTTGAACCGCCGGCGGAGCGCGCTGGAGAGTTCGTTGACGCCCTTGTCGCGATCGTTGGCGGTGGCAATGACGTTGAATCCCTTGCGGGCCTGGACCTCCGTGGCCAGTTCGGCGATCGGCAGCGCCTTCTCGGACAGGATCGTGATCAGCGCGTCCTGGACGTCGGACGGCATCCGGGTCAGCTCCTCGATCCGGGCGATCTTCGCGTCCGCCATCGCGCGCTGCACAGGACTCGGCACGAGCGCCGCCTCACTGGGGCCCTGGGCAATCAGCTGCGCGTAGTTCCAGCCGTACCGGATCGCTTCCTCGGCGGTGCCCGCGGTCCCCTGCACCAGGAGGGTCGAGTCGCCGCTGATCGCGGCCGCGAGGTGCTCGCTGACCCACGTCTTCGCCGTTCCCGGTACGCCGAGCAGCAGCAGCGCGCGATCCGTCGCGAGCGTGGCGACCGCGACCTCGATCAGCCGGCGCGGGCCGACGTACTTCGGTGAGATCTCGGTGTCACCGGCCTTCCCGCCTAGCAGGTACGTGACCACGGCGGCCGGCGAGAGCTGCCACGCCGGCGGTCGCGGCCGGTCGTCCGTCGCGCGCAGCGCTTGCAGCTCGTCGGCATACTCGACCTCCGCGTGCGGGCGCAGTACTTCGTTCATGTGAGCTCCTCGTACATCTCGCGGCGGAAGGTCAGGGTCTCGACGAGACGGCGAAGCCAGGTGTCTTCCTCGCCGGTCGGTTCGCGGGTGATCGGATGGTCGAGTACATCGGGCGGCACCGCGCGGGCTGCGATACTGGCGAGGCGGGCCCAGGCGCGGTTGGTACCGACCTTGGCGAGCTGGTCGAGAATCATCCGGCCCAGCGGAGCCGGCCACGGTACGGGCAGGCCGCCCACCAACTCGGCGACGTCGACGGACTTGCGCAGTACGTCGACGGCGCTCGCCCACTCGTTCGGCGGCAGCAGACGGAGCAGCTCGGCCGGACCGCGGCTGCCGAGGTCGGCGTTCGCCAGCAGCAACTCCCGCGCCCATTCGGCGGCCCGCCTGGCAGTGTCGTCCGGCTCCGAACCGACGGCGCCCTCGCGGATCGCCGCCTCTGCCCAGCCTGCCTGCAACACCCCGGGCGCGCATCCCTCGACAGGTGTGTGCAGCCAGGCGATGTCCATCGCCGCCAGGGGCGTGTTGGCGACGATCTGCTGGAACCACCAGGCCCGTTTGCCGACACCTTCCGGGTTCTGCGAGTCGAGACCGTCGCGTTCCATCGACTGGGTCAGCCGGCGCGGCAGGTCGACCGCGAGCACGCCCTGCGCCGGGGTCAGGTGCGAGTGCAGCCGCTCGGTCATGCGTACGCCGTACTGCGATCCCGGCAGGCGAGCGAGCAGTCGCGCGGCCAGCCGCCGTACCTCGCGGGAACGGCCGTCGAGCGCGGACTCCAGGAA
>Ga0247821_10000863_pt1 | contig 17026 bp, 22 predicted proteins | sample 13C_Glycerol_Day_FD_192481 | JGI IMG/M metagenome (GOLD analysis project Ga0247821, IMG submission 192481) | Soil microbial communities from agricultural site in Penn Yan, New York, United States - 13C_Glycerol_Day14 | ecosystem: Environmental > Terrestrial > Soil > Agricultural land | place... | reverse complement strand
GAAACGCGCTGCAATGCTGTCAGAGTGCTGATCCCCTGCCGTTCGGGGGCTCCAGCCCGAAACGAGCGCAGCACCTGGTGCGATCGGCGCGCACAAAAATGACCGTGTCCGAAAATGAAAAACCCGGGAAACAGGTTTTTTTCGACACGGCCCCTCGTAATCCCAGGGCTCCAGCCCAGCCGCCCTTTCACCGGCTCAGTAGCCAGAGAGCCGCCCACGGTTGCACAACCTTTCAATTTCTTTCACAGCGTGCAATTGCCAATGGCCTGCCAGAGCCCGCAGACGGCGTGGCCTGCAGCCTGCTTTGCACTACCCCGCTGGTTTGCACTATTTCGCGACGAAAAGCCCGTCGGCGGGAGGGGGATAAGTGATTTTCAACCGAGTTTTTTTTCTCCAGCATGGATTTTCATTCAAACGCCAAGTGCCACCCGCATCCCTCTCTTGTGGCGCCGTACACCCAGGAAGCCTTCAGCAGGCTCCGGCCATGCGGCAGAAGCAATTTCCGCCCAGCCTGCTGAATGTGTCGAGGTCGTATCGAGTTTGATACAATTCAGACATCTATTGGAAAACTGTCCAGACAGATGGATTTCGAATTCATCCGGGAGATGATCGCTAGTGGAATACATGGATTGGGAGAACCTTAAAAGGTTCTGGCGCATCGAAGTGATGGGTGATAAAGAAAAGAGTTTAAAGTTCAAGCGAATATTTCGACGCATTCGACAGAAAGAACAAGAACACTACTTGTTCTGGTTCAGGTTGGCGCAGCATTTTCATCGGCGCCCCAAAGGAATCTTCAACTATCCAAAAATTGCTCGGCGAATTCACGCGAGTTTAGTTAGGACGCACGGCATCGACATCATGCTAGCAGCGGAGATAGGTCCAGGGCTGCACTTCGCTCACCGCGTAGGGATAGTCATTGCAGATGCGGCACGAATAGGCGAAAACCTGTTCATTCGCCAGAACACCACGATCGGTGTGAGAACCAGTGGTCAGGAAGGGTTAATCTACATCGGCGACAACGTTGAACTAGGCGCCAACGTTTGCATAATCGGTGACAACATACGCGTCGGCAATAACGTAACTATTGGGGCAATGGCCTTTATCAACAAGGATATCCCTGATAACAGCACTTGCTATACCCGGCATGTAGCTACGATCAATCAGAAGTAGAAACTGTTGCAGACTGAGTTGCAAGCCCGCCCTGATATCACTCAGAGCGGGAGTAAGTTAATTGTCCACTTAGAGGTCACAAGGTAATTACTTTCATCTCAACAGACATCAGTGCGGCCTTGGTAGCATCCGCTGTAAACGCAGCCGCATTACTGGGGACAGGAGTCGGTCCATGGGTGTGACTGGCAAGCTGGATGTTCATATGCTCCACCAGGTCGAGTAAGTTGCACAACACTTGCAGTACATTGACCTCCTCCGAACCCAGCCATGTCTTCGACGACTGCAGGCGCTGACTGACCTCAGCCACACTCCGGCGCATTCCCTGGATCTGTTCCTGCATATCTCCGCCGACCGTCGCGTTGTGCTTCTGTCCCACCACCAAGTTTAGATCCCGGCCCGTGGCCTGGTGCAGGTCATCGACAGCGGCCAGGCTGGCAGTTCCCCCGGAAAGCAGCTTGAGCGCGCCCAGGGCCTCGATCTTCTTCACCCCACCCACTGACTCGGTCGAATGATCATCCACGCTGCTGGTGTGGCTCTGGAAACGTTCGGTGTTGGTCATAGCCTCTACCTCGCGCTCGATCGCCTTATCCTGGATCTTTCCATCGGTCTGGCGTAGCCAGTTGCCGTCGGCATCGACACGCTGTTGACAGGCCTCGCTGTGCTGCCAGACCTGGTCGCCTTTTGGTACCCGGGGCAGGCTCAGTCCATGGGGCAGGATCTGTTGGATAAACGGCTTGTGCGGCATACCGTAGGCGAAACACACCACCACGGTTGTTCCTTCCTCGGGGAAGCCGAACATACCCGCCTCCTGGCCACCCATGGGCGCCGGCAGCGGCAGACTATTGAGCACTGGCAGGGCGGGGTCTGGCTCGCCGTCAGGCAGTAGAACCTCGACATCTACCCCGAAACGCGGGCGAAAGTCATCGCACAGCCCGGGCGCGTCCGGTGCATCCGGTACCCCAACAACGCGCCCGAAGCGCGGTAGGTGGTAACCCCCGGTCATTTCAGGAAATTGGCGCGCTACTGCGCGGCGTATTGCGTCGTCCATTTGATGCTCATCTGATTGCCGGCGAGCGCCACATGGGTGATGCGTTCGCCTTGGTTGATCGTTGCACCTGGTCGCATCCCGGGCAGGGCTGCAATCATGGCGCTCTGGTTGCCTTGGTAGCTGTCGAACAACTCTACGGGGAGCTGCAGCGGCGGACGGGCGCCAAAAAAGCTATCCGCCCAACTGCCCACAAAAACCTCTCCGTCGCCCTGCTGTTGCCAGATGAAGTCGGGGATGTTGAAGACCTGGGCGAGGCTTTCCATTGCCTGGACGCCGGCGGCCAGGCTGTAGAAGAAAGGCGTCTTGGTCGTGGCATACGGGCGTTCAGGTACGCGAAATTGCAGGCCGGTGTGTTTACCTACTTCCCCCAGTACCCCGCGCAGGTCCACATGGCGCAGGTTCATGGGTAACGGCTTGGCCAGGATTGCAGCCAGCTCACGGCAAAACAGCACCTGCTGCAGGGCGTTCGCCGGTGTGCAGCGCTCCACATAGCCAATGAAGTGGCGCTGCAGGGGGCTGTCGTTATAACCAATATCCAGAGTGACCAGCCCTGTCAGCGGCGTGCTGGCCTGTACAGTGAACGTGGCGCGCCCTGGGTTGCGCAACTCCAGGCGCACGTCATCCTTGACCAGGTCGTAGGGAGTGCCCCCCACGCTCAGCACTTTGTGCAGCTTCATTGCTTACCGCCTCCCAGCCAGTCATCTACCTTTTTCAGGGTCGCTTCAAAGCCGCTCAGCCCTTGGCCGCTGGTGCCGCTGTCGCCGCCCCCCCCGCCACCGACGGCAGCCCCTGGGCCTGATTGGGCCGTCACGCCATTCTGGGGGCGGCGCTTCTCAACCTTCTCCGGGTTCGATTTCTTTTCGGTTAACCCGAACTGCACTCGCCAACATTTGAGAATGTCGTCCTCCCGGGCGCTGACTCCATCGGAAAACTGCACTTGGCGCATGCCGAATGCCGCGGCTGTATCGTTGACGACGCGGTAGGTCTTGAGCTGCCCGCCGCCTTCAGTGGCTTCGGCCAGGCGCATCAGTGAGCGCAGCCATGCATGATCCACGTAGGGAATGGTCAGGGTGACGGTCAAGGTCTTGGGTTTGAAGCCCTTGTGTGCTGTCTCGGTGTTGCTGGTCTGTCCTGACAGGTCGTCACTCTCGATACGCAGGTTCGCGGTGATCTTCAGGGTTTTGCCCTGGACTTGCTCACCATCCAACAGCAACTGGGTCATAGGCCCACCAACTCGCGAACAAAGCTCAGCCCCTTTTCAGAGCCGACCAGGAGTACGCCGGCACACATCACCCACTCATGGCCAGGCGCCTCACCTTCCAGCAGTTCGCGGCGTAGTTCTTCTGCGGTACCCGGGCCGAGCATTCGCGCCCGGATAGTGGTATCGGCCTGGCCGTCCTTGAGCAACGCCTGCAGATCCGCCAGACCCTGGTCGCGCTCCAGCTGCTGCGCGACTTTGCGGGTGGCAAGTACGGCCAGGTCAGCGATCGGCGAACTGTCGGCGGCGTAGCTCTCCAGGACAGCGATCTGACCTGCCATTGATTGCTGCGCAGCTTTGATTACGGTGCAGCGCTCCAGGGGCAAGGTCTGCCAACGCGGCAATGGGCCAGCATCGGGAATCACCCACTTTTCTGTTTCCAGCTTGGCCAAGTGCTGCGAGCGGCGTTCTGTACGCACCAGCTCAGGCAGTGGCATCAGTGCATTGAAGCGCGCCAGGCTCGCGGCCAGATGGTCGAAGCGAGTCGCCAGAAACATCAGGCAGAGGGCGTACTGCAGGCCCTCGGTGCTGTTGGCTGCGGCGGCCCCGTCCAGCTTTTTGGCCAGCTCCTGGAGCAGGTTCGGCGCCGACAGAAAACGTTGATAGCCGCGACCTTGACCGATACCGCTCTGGAACGGTGTCACCACCAGGCACGCCGGGGCCTCGCCCAACTGCTCGGCCAGTGCCTTGCGGCCCGCCTCGATCGCCGCCCCAGCGGCAGCACCAACGGGTCCCGGGGTGGTGGTGGCAATGTCCTGCAGCCCAGCCAGGCGCAACCCTGTGTTAGTCAGCTCGGCATCAGCCAACGCCTTGGCCGCATCCATCTCACCCATCCACTGGGTGGACTCAGTCGGCCACTGCATTTTGACGGGCTCCCAGCTCATTCCGGCGCCGTCCATTTGATGGCCTGCATGGTGCGCAGTTTCTTGTCCTGTAGTGCCTGCTCCAAGTCGCGTTTGAGCTGATCGGCGTGCTGCAGGGCGGCCTGTTTGAAGCGAACCAGGTCCTGGTTGACCCGGTGCAACTGTTCGGCGGTATGCATCAGGAACCTCCGAACGCCATCGGCGCCGATGCAGGGATACGCACCGTCCAGACCGCTGAACATCAGGCCGGTCAGATTCACCTGGTCTTCCAGGCTGCTGGGGTAGCGGTGCGGTTCGCCCAAAGCGTTCGAACCAAACCCGCTTTCGATGTATTGCGCACAGCCTTGCGTGATTTCGGCCAGTTTAACCGGGTATAGCTTGGCCAGGATCGCTGCAGTGTCGTCCACCCATCCCCCATCTTTCCAGATCTGGTCCGGGCCGGGCTGTTTCATGGTGTAGCCCGCCGGAATTGGTTCCATGCCGTTGAGCGTCAACGGTTCACCAGTAGCGACGCTGTAGACGATCAAACCCTGGTAGTAGTCCACCAGTTGCCAGGTCTGTCCGTTCCAGTACGCCGCTTTATGTTCTGGTACTTCCGGTGGTGCGATCTCCACGCATCCGCCTGGGATCAGCCAGACACCAGGCTCCAGCGGTGAATACTCGGCCTGGGTAGTACCGGTGTAGAGGCCCAATAAGTCAGTTTGGTAAACAGTCTTTGTGGTCATGCTCAATCTCAGTATTTGATGCAGTAGAGGAATGCCAAGTTTCGTGGTCGCGCCTCGTTGCCACCTTCTGCTGCAACCGTCACCGAATGGGTATGGCCACCAGCACTTTCAGCAGTCCCGTAAAAGCTGTGCGCATGGTCGCCAGCGATGCTGGTATCGCTGTCAAAAACCATGTTATCCCCACCGTTTCCTTCTAAAGAGGTGTTGTTTCTTGCAAGCCCGCGCCAAGTTTTGTGGCTGTGTGCCCCGGCGTTCCCCGTAGTACCGGAAACGTTGTGCATGTGCACTCCATCTACTGCAGCTGAGGCGTAGTGCGCGTGGTACAAGTTCTGACTTGCCTGCGAAGATCCGAGCAATCGGCCAGGATCCACATTCCGGCCATCATCCAAACCCCGGATGAACTCGCCACGGGCGTCTGGCAGGTTGAAGGTTGTGCTTCCGTCGCCTGCTCCGAACCGCGTACCGATGGCAGCAAACAGATTCGCGTATGCGGTGCGAGAAACAGCTGCGCCGTTGGCTTTCAGCCAACCAGATGGAGCACTCGACAGGGCGAACGGTGCGACCAGACCGGGTGGGGCCGCTGCCATAAGGCTGATGCCCAGACCCGAAATTTGAGCAACGTCGTGAGTGTGCCCTGCAGGTTGAACGGCGAGGTTCACGCTGACATTCGCTGAGCCATCCAGAGCGACCGATCCAGTGGCACCGCCAGTGAATGAAAGGGTGCGTGCACTGGACCACTTGCTCGAAGTACCAGCGTTTCCGGTGATGTTGATACCAGTGTAAGTACCGGACAGTCGCGCATCAGGGACGGTACCTGTGAACAGATGGCTAGCACTCAGGTGGGTGACGCCGGCGCCGTTGCCGTAGAACACGCCTGATGTGAATATGCCGGTGCGGCCTATGCCCCCACTGATAGTCCCGTTGGAATAGACATACAGGCCTTCCCCCAGTTGGGGAATGGCGTTTGGGTGTGCCCCCCGCATCCAGGTGAGGCCGTAATAGGAATTTGGTGTGAACTCCCCAGCAAGCCCCTCGCCATCATAGCCAGCGCCCATTGCCCAAATGGCAGCCCCCCACTCAGTAGAGGCCCCGCCATTGCCGCGTTCGTAACCACCGCTGATGCCCTGGTAGAACGCAGTCGGCCCCGTCACGGTGCCGCCGGCTAACGGCAGCTTGCCGTCCAGAGCAGTTTGTAGGCCGGTGGTTTGCGCAATAGTGTGCATGTGCTTGGCCGGATCCACCGTGACGGCGATGCTCACGTCTGCAGAACCGTCGAACGTAACACTACCGCTGGCGCTACCGGTAAGGCTGATGCTCCGCGCTGTAGCAAGTCTTGCGGCCTTGCCCACGATCGAGGCACCGGAAATGATGTTGTTGATCGCTGTCTGCAGCAGCTTGCGTACCGCCTGGACCATGCCAGTTGTGGCCAGCACCTCCACACTGTCGCTGGCAGGATCACTGCTAATGGCGTTGGGGATCTGGTCCAGGTCAACGTCTTCTTTTCTCGTACCCCGGGCACGCAGATCCGGGTAGTCACCATCACGGGCTGCGAAGTGTTGAACCAGCGGGCCCGTGATGGCTTCCACTGGCCGACGATCGGTGATGGCCTGGGTGGTCAAGTCAGCCAGGGCGATGCAGTAATGCTGTACACCCAGACTGTCCTTGTAGTCGGGGTTGGCTGCCGCACAGACCAGGCTCCAGCGAGCCACCACATCATTCAACTGCCGCTCCAGGACAACGTCGAGCCAGACCGTGGTCGGCAAGGCTGCTGCCGGCACCGCTTGAGCTGCCGCAACATAAACCCGCACGCCCTCGACGTATGCCTGCCCGGGTTTGATCTGGTAGGCGGTACCGACCTTTTCCACCTGCAGACCGCTGTCGAAGAAGCAGGCGCGCCCGAACATATCGCGATTGCTCAGGCGCTCGCGCTCATCGATGCCGGACAAGCGCACTGTAAAGTCGTGCTGCCAGGTCTTGGCATCAATGCTGATTCCAGTTAGCTCCTGGGCGCCGTTGAACTCGACCAGGACGTTGCGGGTGACGTTGTTGCCGATCTGCAGCGGCGGGATGTTTTTGCGCTTTTGCTGCATGGGCACATAGGCCACCGCGAACAGTACGCCCTCGTCGGTCTCCAGGCCCATCCAGTTCCAGTCGAAGTCGCCGATATCGCTGCCCAGCATGGCGCTGTAAACCACCTGGTTGGGGTTCACATAGCCGGTATTCTCTGGCGGGATCGTGTAGCTGTGGACGATCTGACCTGCCGGTGGCTTGCCAGCGGCACGATCGACCGGCTTTTGCGGATCCAGCCCGGGTACGTTCGCAAAGATGAACTTCGCCACGACCAGGTCTTGTTTTGCGCCGATCTTCTGGGCGATCAGGCTTTCGCCGGCAAGGGTGATTTTTGCCACAGAGTGGGCTCCTACAAGCTAGCGACCAGCGTCTGCTGGTCGTCGTTGAAATTGACAGCGGCCAGATGAAGGACCACGGGGGTGAAGGTGACAAAGTCGTAACGCCGGCAAGTACGCCCGTACTGCTGAATCAGGACGCGCATGAGTTCAGGACTTTCCGAGAGCTGCGAATCTGAGAGGGTCAGCAAGACGACATCCCAGTCTCGATCGGGCATGCGCTCCTCGATCTCGACGTAACCCACGCCGAGGCGGCGCAGGATGCGTTTGAGGCCAGCGGTGCTACCGGCGTCCACGGCGTTGATAAAGGCGTATTTGACCCGCAAGCGGTAAAGGCCATCGGGTTCGTCGTTGAAGCGCGTGATGTCGCGCTGCCAGGCCAGCAGGTCCAGGATGGTCGGGTGGCAGGTCTCAGCGTCCATCTGCTGCAGCGGCCATTGCAGCCAGCCCTCTACCTTTTCCCACCAGGTCTGAGCAGATGCCTTGAGCTTGGCCAGCTCAGGTCCGCCGAGCCAGAACGGCAGTTTCAGTCGGATCATGCGGGCACCACCTGCAGGCTTTTGATGCGGGGGATGTTCAACTGCGAAACGATGTCGGTGTTCTCAAAGTCCAGCGACTGAATGTCGGGAAACTGCTGGTGCAGTTCTTCGCCCAGCCGGCTGAAAGAAAACCGCGACTGCGGGAATGTCAGGGTGGGCTGGTAGTCGCTGGCCGTGCTCTCGCGGAATGCGGCACGGATGAATTGCGTGATGCCGGCCTGCAGGGCTTCGCGTCTTTCAGCGGTAAGGTTCGGCACAGGCCAATAGGTCATGCGCAAGTCGTGCTGTGTCTCGGGCATCTCCATCACCTGGAGGTCATCGCCATGGCCATGGTTGCCGCCGTCGCGGACGTGGGCGTTGATCTGCTCCAGGAACGTGGCCGCCGGCACATCGGCGTCGAACAGAACAAAGGCATTCGCGCTGCCCGGGCCACGCGGTGCGCCGTGCTCGAAATACACGCCATCTGGCCGCACGCCAGGGAACGCGGCGATCATGGCTCGGTAAACCGCGTCGGTGTGCCACTGGTTAACCGCACTGAACTGGTTACGGGTACGCAGGCGCAGTTGGTCGTCGGGCTCTGGGTCTGCTCCTGGAGCGATCATCCAGCCATCGGCGTTCACCACCTGGGCAATGCCGGGGATAGGTTCCAACAGGATCGCGTAATACCCGGGCGCCAGGTTGTATCCGCTCCCCACCTCCAGGGCTTCGACAGGCACCGACAGTTGCAGCAGGCCGTCAGGGAACACCACCGCCTCGGTGGTGGCCACCTGGTAGACGTGACCGTTGATTGCGGCTGACTGCACCACCACACCCGCTGGCATCTGCAGTTCGCCGGCAGTGTTTTCGCGGGTGAACAACAGCGTGCCCTGGGTCTTGGTTGCGCCTTTGCGCTCGATGTTCACTGCCCAGGCCAGCATATCCAGCCAAGCACCGCTGGCCGTCTTCAGAAAGAAGTTCGGCAGGATGGTGTCGCTCATCAGTGCGATCAACCACAGCACCGGCTTGGTCACCAGGGCCGTGACCAGGCGCCAGAATGGTGAGTAGGAACTGGTATTGCTCAACTGGCTGCCTTGGGCCGCTACCTCGGCTTCCCAGGCCTGACGCAGGCCGGCTTCGGTGGTCGGAATACCGGCATCGATCAGCGGCTGGCGGAAGTCTACGTCACTCACAAAAACACCTCGATATCACCAAATTTCAAAGTTTTGGCCGTGACCAGGTACACCCCGGGCTGGTCCTGGAGGATTCGCGCCGTGCCTGGTACCAGGCGCTCGTCGTCCTCCACCAGCAGCTCCAATTGCAGGATGCAGTCGGCTTGTCGGCTGCGGCTGCGCTCGGCAACCAGGGTCACCAACAAGCCGCTATCGCGGATCATGTGAGCGATGTCCTGGGCGATGCTGGCGCGGTCCTCGATCTGCAGCGGCTGGCGTGACGGATCGAGGACCAGGTCGTTGCCCTGGATCAGCAGGTCTATGTATTCGCCCATCAGCCCACCGCCATGCTGACCATGTTTTCCAGCTCAAGCGGGGTCATGGGTTTGCTGGTGTGGATCTCCACCTTTTCAATCCGCATGCCTCGGTCCTGGTTCTGGGTCGTGTTCTGGATGCTGCTCATCAGCCCGCCCTGCGGCACGGCGGTCGGACGTACAGGCGAGAGGCTGGGCGCGGCCTGCACCAGGCGCTCGCGATTGCGCTCGACCTGGTCAATGGGTGATTCCTCCTGCGCCGGTGCGGATACCGCTGGAATCGCCGCCAGGGCCTTCAGCGTGGGGGCGATCGCTTCTGGCTGTGCCGGTACCGACGCCGGCAGCTTGGCCAACGGGTCAGGCACCGAAGGAACCAGCTTCAATACCGGTGCCGCTGCTGCAGGAAGAACAGGCGCAGGAGGCTGGGCAGGCAGTGCCGTCGCCGGCGGCGGTACCAGCTTGAGCTGAGGCTGTTGCTCCATGACCTTGGCCACCGGCGCTGGCGGTACTGCAGCGACCGGCAACGGGGTCTCCAGCAGTGCTGCAGGTTGCACCTGGTTCAATGCTGCAGGTGCCTGCTGGGGAAGTTGTGGCCCCAGTGGCGTGGCATCAACCGGTACTGACTGGCCAGGGATTTCTGGCACTGGTGGCGGCTCTGGCAGGTCTCCAAAGCTGGTTTCAATGTTTACGCCGGGGATTTTGTTCAGCATGGCGATCAAGCCGCTGATTGCCGTTTGAAAGATCGACACGATGCCGTCCCAGGCTGCCTTGGCCATCCCGGTCCAACCGCCCATGGAGCCGAACCAGGCGCCCAGGGCTTCTATCTGGCCTGCAATCCACTGGAACGCGGCGGTGTTCATCAGCGCGGTGGTCAGTTCGTCCCAGTACGCCACCACGGCGACGACAACGGCGATCAGCGCAACGATGCCGAGAATCACCAGGCCGATCGGGTTGGCCATCATGGCCGCGTTCACCAGCCAGATCACACCCTGCCAGAGCAGCATGGCGCCTTTGGCCAGGCCCATAACGGCGATCATGGCCAGGATGCGGGCAACGAACAGCACGCCCTGGACAGAGTGCGCAACGAACATGGCAATGCTGCGCCAGCCGGTCCAGGTGAGCAGCGTCCAGACCAGGTTCAGGCCCATCATGACCATCTTGCTCATACCCACGACCAGGGTAAGCGCACTCATCGCGGCGGTGATGCTCAGGACGGCCAACACCGCCATGCCGATTACGCGGGTGATGTTCGGGAAAATTTGAGTCCAGCGCACCAAGGTCTTACCGATGCCCACCAGGCGATCCATCAGCGGCTGAAGGATCGGAATCAGCGCCTGACCAAAGGCAATCCGCAATGCCTGCACTGCCGCCCCGAACTGCTGCCAAGGATCGACCATGGCCTGCGCCATTTTCTCGGCCTGCTCCAGACCTCGGACCTTGCCCAACTGATCGATGCCGTTTTTCAGGCGTCCCGTGTCCTTGGCCAGGGCACCGATCACCTGGGCGCCCTCGCCGCCGAAAGCCTCGACCAGTTTGTTGTTCGCCGCGGCGTTGCTCAGGTCGCCAAACTTGCCTTCCAGCTTGGCCAGAATGTCCAACATCGGCAGGACTTTGCCGTTGTTGTCGGTGAACTGCATGCCCAGTTTTTCTGAGGCATTGCCAATGTTTTCAAAGAACGCCTTGTAGCGGCCGCCGGCATCGCCACCTTCCATGGTGCTGCTCAGGGTACCAATCACCGCCATTTGCTCCGCCAGGTCTACACCCGAAGCAGTGGCAATGGCGCCTGCTTCCTTGAAGGCGTCTTTCATGGCTGCGCCGCTGGTGCGGAACAGCTGCACCGCCAAGGCGGTCTGGCCACCCAACTGTTCTACCCACTGGCTTTTGCCCATGGCATCGGCCTGTTGCTTCTGCAGGTTGTACAGCGTGCCGACGTATTCACCCATGGTCTGGGTGTCGGTCTTGGTGGCCTTGGCCAGGACGTTGCTGGTGTTGGTAAAGGTGGCCAACTGTTCGCCAGACAGGTCCTTGATTGCCCCCTCAATGAGGTATGCCGAAGCCACGAATGCCTGCGCGTTCTCGCCGTAGGCCACGGAGAACTCCAAGGACTTGCGATTGAGGGCGTCCAGAGCATCCTCGGCGACTCCCAGCGAGCGAACCTCACCCAGGGCCCGGTTCATCTCCAGCGCAGGCTCCAGCGATGCGGAAATACCTGCAGCAGCGCCAATCATTCCGCCCAGGCCAAGGCCCATCTGCTTGATGTTGTCCGCACCCTGGGAAGCCAGGTTGTTGAACCCTTTCGAGACTTTGGCCAACGGGGCCGTGATCTTGTCGGTCAGGCTCAGGATAAAGTCCAGGCGGCTGGATGTGCTCGCGCTCATATGTGGTCAGTTACCGTTGAATGCTCGTGATATGCCGTTCGCCACGGCGAACTCCATACGCCGCCAGTGCTCGTCCTCCAGCCACTTGGCAGTGCCCAGGGTTTCAGCCGTGGGCGGTTCACCAGGTAGCCACCGAGCAGCAAGGGCCAGCAGTTGGCCCAAGCCGTCCTCGGTCAGGCGTTCAGCGTGGCTGAGCGCTTTTTTACGGAGATTTCAATGGTCGGCGAGTACTCCTCGACCAGGGCACCGGCAATCTGCAGCGTGGTCAGGGGGTTGGAGCCCAGGAGGTCCTTCAGTTCGGCTCGCTGCTTTTGCACGATGGTGTTCATCAACAGGTTGTTAGCCGGTGCGATCTTGTTGGTTTGGGTCAGGCTGTTGATGTATTTGCTAATCACTGCCGGATCGACGACGAATTCGAATTCTTTTTCGCCGACTTCCAGGGTGATCTCAGTGCGGTCATTGCTCATGTGTTGCTCCAGTTTGTTTAGGGGTTGTGGTGCAAAAGTTGCGGATGTGGTCCTGCAGGCCGAGGATCATTTGCCGACCGAGGGCAAGCTGATCGCGGAGGGTGAAATAATCCGATCGAGCGTTTGCTGCGAGTTCGGCGGTGGCTGCATTAGCCACGCCGCCGGCGCCGGGATTGGCGGGTTGGGTGACGGTGCAAGTGGCGTTGACGAGCAGCCGCCCATCGCCAGCATCAACAACGCGGCGCAGCTCCTGATTGGTGTTGAGTGCATCTGTCAGTTCCTGGGTGTTCTTGCGGTCGTTCTCGGCGGCGATCGCCAGGCGTTCACCGGTGATGCGGGCGGCTTGGCGCAGCCCATCGCGTTCAAACTGCGCGCTGTCACGCTCAAGCCTGGCGCTGTCGCGCTGGCTGACCAGGCGATCAATCGCCAGCCAGACCAGCAGGCCAGCCAGCAGGACGACCAAGACAAGGCGGACCGGCGGCACGGTCATTGAGCGCATAACTTCGCCTCAGCCTTCCGGCGCGCATGCAGACCAGGTACAAATTTTTTCTTGCCCTGGGCATCGGTGACGTAGGCCCATACGGGGCGACCATCTGCGCCCCAGGCCAGCGCCCTGCAGCCTTCGGCAATGTCTCCGGCGTTGATAAGGCCCACAGCCCGACTCGCACAGGTGGATGGATAGCCAACGTTGTGACCGTGGCTGCTCAGGGCGTCGAAAGTGTTCTGATTGATGCGTGGGTTCGTCAGGCAATCGGCCAAGGCCAGTTGTCCCTTCTCGACCACCAGTTGCTCCACCTCGGCGCAGCGCTCGTCCGACCAGTAGTCACCGACCACTACCGGGAAAGGGCTGGTGTAGCGGGTGATGCCTTTGCAGACGGTCGGCAGGCCCCGGGCCAGTTTGTCGGCATACACGACGTTCTGGCCTTCACCTTCCCAGTCGCCCAGGAACGCCATCAGGGTGCTGCTGCTCAACACCAGGGCGATCGATCCCGTCAGGATCTTGTTACGCAGGCTCATGGCTTGACCTTCCAGTCGCGCAGCATCTGGCGGTACTTGGGAGCCAGCAGAAGGATCTGCAGCACCATGTAGAGCGCAGTCAGCATGTAGGCGACCGACGACCAATCGACGGCGCCGGTCGCACCGGTAGCGGCTACGCCAATAGCAGGCGAAGCCTTGGCCAGAGCAATGGCGGTGTCCTGGGCGGCCTGATTCGCGCTCATCGTTGAACACCTTTCTCGAAAGTGGATTGGCAGGGCACGCAGCGAGTCATGCCACCCAGGGCGCGGCGCGCCTCGGGGATCTCGCGGTCACAGTCTTCGCAGTGGGTGAGGCTGGGGCCCGTCGAGCGCGCCCGGGCCAGCTGGGCGGCGATCGCCTGGTCACGCTGACGCTGTTCCAGGGCCTGGGCACGATCGAACGGGCAGACCATCAGCTCAGGCCCTCGATCTCTGCAGCAGCGAGGTATGGCACGCCGTTGATGTGGATAAAGTCCGGGCTGGTGACGTCAAACGGCACCTTGTGCTTGGACTTCTCACCACCTTTCGGGTCGATGTTGAGCAAGCTGGAGATTTTCAAACGGCAGCCAAACGCCTCCACCCGGATCTCTTCGCTTGGGGTCTTGGCAAAAAACAGCGTGTCGAAGGGCTCCAGCTGACGGAAGCTGCCAGCCTTGCCGGCGGCCTCGATCAGCAAGTTGAAGTTGTTGGTGTCCAGCTCCATCTCACCGCTGGCCGCCACGTCACCATCTACATAGCCGTCAGGAACGCCACCGGTTTGTGCCACGGCGCTGTTGTCGGTGATGTCGAGGGTTGCCGCTTCAACGTGGACCTTCAGGTCACCTACGTTGATGTCAAAGTTCATGCCGCCAATCTTGGCCATGGGTTACTCCTTGTTGTCCTGGGAAAGGTCCAGCGCGATGTTCGCGGTGATGTCTTTCGGGCAGTTGAGGGGGCGGATCTTCAGGAAAACCTCTACCTGGGTCCGGCTTTTCCAAACGATCACCAGGTCACCGTCTTTTGGGGACTCGATCTCGCCCGGGAACACCTCGCCGGCGAATTTGGCGGCCTTGGCCATCTTGCGTAGCGGGGCCATCAGGGCGTTGGTGTTGACCGCCATGCTGTTTGCACTGTTGTTCAGGCGACGGTCACCAATGCGGCGAATCAGCAAAGGTCGGATCTGACGGGCAGCCTTGTCGGCCAAGCGCAGGTGCTCCAGGACCTGGAAGTCACTGCCGGCGGTGTCCAGCAGGTTGGCATCGCCCCAGTACACGCCCTCATAGTCCGGGTAGGTCTGGGAGACGGAGAAACGGGCCTTGTCCAATTCGGCGCGAGTGGCCGACGGCAGCGGGACGCCATCTTTGTCCTGCGGCACAGGGCCCAGGCCCAGGACTGGACCGCTGGCCACGCGCATCGGGGTATCGGCGATGCTCCAGGCAGCGTTGGCCAGGCGACCAGCCAGCACGCCCAGGTCATTACCGTGCAGCTGCGGTACCAGCACGACACGCGGTGCTGCGATGCCGGCAGGAATGGCTTTCTGTTCCCCCAGGTACTCGGACCAGGTGCTGATCGGCTGGATGCCGGCAGACGCGGCGAGCACAAAGGAGCGACGCCCGTACTTGTTGTTCAACAACTCGGCGGCGGTGTGCATCGCTTCCAGCTCGGCACCGGTGGTGACAGGCTTGCTGATTACGACAGCTTCGACGGAGAAGCCTTGTTGCTGGGCGGCCTCCAGCGCTGGCGTCCAGTCACCTTCCGGGCCGATCGGGGCGGCCAGGCAGGCCCAGCGGTCGCCACCGTTGGCACGGGCGGCAGTGACCTGGGTTTTCAGGTCGCTGGCCGGCAAGCCAAGTTCAGCGTCCAGGTCGCTGTCGGTATTCAGGGGAAGTAGCTTGCCGACGTTCTTGCCGGCGGGGCCGATGAAAAGAAAATAGCGCTCGATCTCGGTGACGGCCCCCTGGCCGAGGTTGAGATTGTTAACGCTGACTTTGCCGAGTGCCATTTGATGCCTCGCTAGCGGGGTGAATTGAGGATTTGTTGCAGCACCTGGTTCACCAGCAGACTGGTGTCGCGGTCGGTGCTGACGCCGAGGAACTGGCGCTTAGGCAAGGTGATTTCCCAGCTCTGCGCACCGGTGGACTCGGCCCGCTGATCGTCCAGGATGCGAATCAACAGCCCGGCTTGGGCGTAGCTGACGTGCTCCTGAATCCACGCTACGGACGGCCTGGTGAGTTTTTTCTTGCCGGCCTGGCGGGTACGAAAGCCCAACCGACGCAAGCGCTTGGCCTGTTTGGTGGTAGCTGCTGCACCTTCGGGAACGCGGCTCCAGCGCCGCATCTGTGAGGCGGTTCGGCGCTCAGATGTGCCGTTGTGCTGCTGGGCCGCGACCCAACTGGTGAGCCCGTTTTTCCAGCCAAGGACAGCCTGGTCAGGGGTAACGCTGGTGACTTGCATCAGCTTGCCCAGGCCGGCCTCCATCTTTTTCTTACCGCTCTCGGTGTTTTTCCGGGGGGCAAAGGGCGAACCGTCGAGGTTCTGCTGGGTGCGGATCCGCTTGCGGCTCATGGTTCGCACGCGCTTGCTCACGTTGTTGAGCAGTCGCCGGCGCAACTGGGGCGGCAAGCTGAGCAGTGCCAGCTGTTCGCGGACGCCGAGCAAGCCCTGGACGTCGAGTTCGAACGTGCTACGCGCCATGACTGACCACCTCGCCCTGTTCGGCAACCCACAAGTCGAACGGCATCAACGACCAGGTCTTATCGAAGGCCTCGATCTCGCCGTCTGGATCCTCGGTGAGGTATTGGGGCTCTACGAACTCCAGGACCAGCTCCACGTCGAACAGGTCATGCCCCAGGTCCAGCGGCTCGATGGCGAAAGTCGGAGCAGGCAGGTTGTGCTGGTCGCGATCGGGATCGTGGGTTTCCAGCCAGCTCCCGACCAGGGCCATCAGACGCGCTGGGGCGCCGTTGAAGCGTTCCAGTTCAATGACGGCGCGATAGCGCATATTGCTCATATGCAAGCCGCGCTCACTTTCCCGCCACAGGAGTTCCAGGTTTACCTGGTCGCTCCAGCTGTCGAGCTGCTCCGGCATCACCAGTTGGCGATCGAGCAGGTACGCGGTCAGCGCCTTGAGCTGGATCACAGCAGTGCCGCCGTGATGCGGCTGCGGCCCTGCAGGGCGCGCACAGCCTGTTGGCTGAACTCCATATATTTCTCGCCGCGTTCCGGGGCTTCCTTGCCGGTGTTCTCGGCGACTTCACGTCGGGTTACCGTTGCGAAGTCAGTCAGCAGATCGCCCTTGGCACGGCAGTACACCGCACGCTTGTACAGCGCGACCTGGTGCGTGCGTTCCGGCAGCAGCAGAGGGTCCGCCGTGGCCACATTGGTGATGCCCAGACCTTGCCAGCTGTTGGCAAGGCGCTTCAGGTCGGTGTTCACCGCGTACATGGCCGAATTGAGTTGAGTGACCAGCACTTCGCCCAGGTACTCACCCGGCAGGCGATAAGCCTTCTGGAACTCAGCCAGGGAGAGGTCCGGCCAAAAGCCGTTGTTCTCGATGGTCTGGTCCAACACCGTGGTCGGTTTTCCTGAAAAGCTCATTGCTGGCCACTCGAATAGGGCGGGAAACACCGTTTCAACGGGGCGGGCCATAAATGGCTGACTCGTTTCACGGGTTCCCGCTGGGGGGGTAGTCGATTAATTACTCGGTGCCGTTGGTG
>Ga0247821_10000862_pt1 | contig 17026 bp, 14 predicted proteins | sample 13C_Glycerol_Day_FD_192481 | JGI IMG/M metagenome (GOLD analysis project Ga0247821, IMG submission 192481) | Soil microbial communities from agricultural site in Penn Yan, New York, United States - 13C_Glycerol_Day14 | ecosystem: Environmental > Terrestrial > Soil > Agricultural land | place... | reverse complement strand
CGGTAAGAGCGCACCGCACGACTGGTAACAGTTCGTGGCTAGGTAAACCCCACTCGGAGCAAGACCAAATAGGGTTCCATATGGCGCGGCCCGCGTTGGAACCGGGTAGGTTGCTAAAGGCGTCCAGCGATGGCCGTCGTAGAGGAATGACTGTCCTCGACAGAACCCGGCTTATAGATCGACTCTCCACCTCTCCCTCCCTGCTTGATTCGATAGCAGATGCGTCTTTGTAATGCCGAAAAAATCTTACTCTTAATAAATTACATTAACTGTGCACTCTATCCGCCTGAGTGACTTTGATTTTTCTCTCAAAAATCCCCCCTCGGTTTTTTCCTTCATCTCCCTGCAACGCGCTAAATCTCCGATCTGTAAGGGATTTCCTTATAAGCGTGCCTTGACGGTGTGGTAGCCGGATTCCTATAGTGTGCGCAAGTGGCAGAAAGTGGCACGAAGTGGGTTTTCTGACACAAAAAAGCTAACAAGTGGGGATTTGCAGCCGTGTTCCGCGGAGCCAACGCCATCAACCTCGACGCCAAGGGCCGTCTCGCAATGCCGAGCCGGTACCGTGACGAGCTTGAATCGCGTAGTTCCGGGCAACTGATCGTGACCATCGATGCGGTGGATCCCTGCCTGTGTGTCTACCCGCTCGATGAGTGGGAGCTGATTGAAGCCAAGTTGCGCGCCTTGCCGTCCTTGCGTGAAGAGAACCGCCGCCTGCAGCGCCTGCTGATCGGCAATGCGGTGGATCTGGAGCTTGATGGCAGTGGCCGCTTCCTGGTGCCTCCGCGTTTGCGCGAGTACGCCAAGCTCGACAAGAAGGCGATGCTGGTGGGGCAATTGAACAAATTCCAGCTGTGGGACGAGGATGCCTGGAACGCAGTTTCGGCAGCCGACCTTGCAGCTATTCAACAACCGGGCGCCATGCCTGATGAACTGCGTGATTTGATCCTGTGACTATAGATAGCGGCTTTAACCACATCACCGTACTGCTTGACGAAGCCGTCGAGGCTCTCGCCGTACGCGCCGATGGCTGCTATCTGGATGGCACCTTCGGCCGCGGCGGGCACAGCCGGCTGATTCTCAGCAAGCTCGGGCCCCAGGGACGGCTGCTGGGTTTTGACAAGGATCCTCAAGCGATTGCCACCGGGCAAGCGCTGGCGGCCGAAGACGGCCGCTTTGTCATTGTGCAGCGCAGTTTTGCCGAGCTGGGCGCGGAAGTGGTCGAGCGCGGTATCGACGGCAAGGTCAGCGGCATACTGCTCGACCTGGGCGTGTCCTCGCCGCAGCTGGACGACCCCGAGCGCGGCTTCAGCTTCCTCAACGACGGTCCGTTGGACATGCGCATGGACCCGAGCCGTGGCGTCAGTGCCGCCGAGTTCATCGCTACTGCGCCGGAAGAAGAGATCGCCCGGGTCTTCAAGGAGTACGGCGAAGAGCGTTTTGCCAAGCGCATGGCCCGTGCCGTGGTGCTGCGCCGCGAGCAGACCCCTTTCACCCGCACCGCCGACCTGGCAGAAGTGCTCAAGGTCGCCAACCCGGCCTGGGAAAAGGGCAAGAACCCGGCTACCCGTGCCTTCCAGGGGCTGCGTATTCACGTCAACAACGAGCTGGGCGACCTGGAAGCCGGTCTCGAGGCAGCCCTCGATGCCCTGGAGGTCGGCGGACGCCTGGTGGTGATCAGCTTCCATTCCCTGGAAGACCGTATCGTCAAACTGTTCATGCGCAAGCTGGTCAAGGGTGAGGCCGATAACCTGCCGCGCAACCTGCCGGTGCAGCACAAGCCTTTCGAACCGCGGATCAAGGTGCACGGCAAGGCGCAGTTCGCCTCCGACGCCGAGCTCAAGGCCAACCCACGTGCGCGCAGTGCGGTCATGCGCGTTGCCGAGAAGCTGCGGTGAGCCGCCTGTTCGCCAAGCCTTTGCCAGGCGGAAGCTTCCTGATGCTTCTGCTGTTCATTGCCGTGCTCGTTTCTTCGGTGGCGGTGTCGTACAGCGCGCACTGGAACCGTCAGTTGCTCAATACCCTTTACGGTGAGCTGAGCGAGCGCGACAAGGCCCAGGCCGAGTGGGGCCGGCTGATCCTGGAGCAGAGCACCTGGACGGCGCATAGCCGAATTGAAAACCTGGCCAGCGAGCAGCTGCAGATGCGCATTCCCGCCGCCGACGAAGTACGGATGGTGGCGCCATGATGAAGCTCGAGGGTGCACTCTATCCGTGGCGGTTTCGTGTGGTCATCGGCCTGCTGGCGGTGATGGTCGGTGCGATCGCCTGGCGGATCATCGACCTGCAGGTGGTCGACCGTGACTTCCTCAAGGGCCAGGGCGATGCCCGCAGCCTGCGGCACATTCCGATTCCTGCGCACCGCGGGTTGATCACCGACCGTAACGGCGAGCCACTGGCGGTCAGTACCCCCGTGACCACCCTGTGGGCCAACCCCAAGGAAATGCAGGCGTCCAAGGAGCGCTGGCCGGCGCTGGCCGCCGCCCTCAAGCAGAATCCGCAACAACTGACCCAGCGCCTGGAACAGAATGCCGGCAAGGAGTTCATCTACCTGGTCCGCGGCCTGACCCCGGAGCAAGGGCAGGTGGTGCTCGATCTGAAAGTCCCCGGTGTCTATGGCATCGAGGAATTCCGTCGTTTCTATCCGGCCGGCGATGTCGCCGCGCACATGGTCGGTTTTACCGACCTCGATGACCATGGTCGCGAAGGGGTAGAGCTGGCCTACGATGAATGGCTGGCCGGGGTGCCCGGCAAGCGACAGGTCATCAAGGACCGGCGCGGCCGGCTGATCAAAGACATCCAGGTAACCAAAAACGCCAAGGCCGGAAAGACCTTGGCGTTGTCCATCGACCTGCGCCTGCAATACCTGGCGACCCGCGAGCTGCGCAATGCCATCGCCGAGCAGGAAGCCAAGGCCGGCAGCCTGGTGATCATGGACGTCAAGACCGGCGAAGTGCTGGCCATGGTCAACCAGCCCACCTACAACCCGAACAACCGCCGCAGCATGTTCCCGGCCGCCATGCGTAACCGGGCGATCATCGACGTGTTCGAGCCGGGCTCGACGGTAAAACCGTTGTCCATGAGTGCGGCCCTGCAAAGCGGGCGCTGGAAGCCGACCGACAAGGTCGAGGTCTATCCGGGCACCTTGCAGCTGGGCCGCTACACCATTCGTGACGTTTCCAAGAGCGAAGGCCCGATCCTCGACCTGACCGGCATCCTGATCAACTCCAGTAACGTCGGCATGAGCAAGATCGCCTTCGACATCGGCGGCGAATCCATCTACCGGGTGATGTCCCAGTTGGGCCTGGGCCAGTACACCGGCCTGGGCTTCCCGGGTGAGCGGGTCGGCAACCTGCCGAACCACCGCGAGTGGCGCAAGGCTGAAACCGCGACCCTGTCCTATGGCTACGGTCTGTCGGTGACCGCATTGCAACTGGTGCACGCCTACGCGGCCCTGGCCAACGACGGCAAGATGGTGCCGCTGAGCATCCTCAAGATCGACAAGGCGCCGGAATCGACCCAGGTGGTGCCGAAGGAAACCGCCGAAACCATCCAGGGCATGCTGCAGCAGGTGATCGAAGCACCGCGCGGTGTGTTCCGCGCCCAGGTGCCGTCCTATCACGTCGGTGGCAAGAGTGGTACCGCCCGTAAGGCCACCATCGGCTCCAAGGGCTATACCGAGAACGCCTACCGCTCGCTGTTCGCCGGCTTCGGCCCGATGAGCGATCCGCGCTATGCCGTGGTCGTGGTCATCGATGAGCCGAGCAAGGGCGGCTACTTCGGTGGCCTGGTATCGGCCCCCGTATTCAGCAAAGTCATGTCGGGCACATTGCGCCTGATGAACGTTCCGCCGGACAACCTGCCACCGGCGACTCCACAGCAGCAGGTCAATGCTGCGCCCGCCAAGGGAGGGCGCGGTTAATGACAATGCCATTGAGCAAGCTTTTCGCCCAGGCCAGCCGCGATCCGTTGATCCGCGAGCTGACCCTGGACAGCCGTAACATCCGTCCGGGCGACCTGTTCCTGGCCGTGCCGGGTGCGCGGGTCGATGGTCGTGATCACATTGCCGACGCGCTCAAGCGCGGGGCGGCGGCCGTTGCCTATGAAGCCGAAGGCGCCACCGTGCTGCCGATCACCGAAGTGCCGCTGATCCCGGTCAAGGGCCTGATTGCCCAGCTGTCGGACATTGCCGGTCGCTTTTACGGTGAGCCAAGCCGTCAGCTGGACCTGGTCGGTGTCACTGGCACCAACGGCAAGACCAGCGTCACCCAACTGGTGGCGCAGGCCCTGGACAAACTGGGTCAGCGTTGCGGTCTGATCGGCACCCTGGGCACCGGCTTCTATGGCGAGCTGCAAAGCGGTCGCCTGACCACGCCGGACCCGATTGCCGTGCAGGCCACCCTCAACGACCTGCGCAAGGGCGGGGCGAAAGCCGTGGCCATGGAAGTCTCTTCCCATGCCCTGGACCAGGGCCGGGTCGCGGCGCTGGAATTCGACATCGCGGTGATGACCAACCTGTCCCGTGATCACCTGGATTACCACGGCAGCATGCAGGCCTACGAAGACGCCAAGGCGCGCCTGTTCGCCTGGCCGAACCTGCGCTGCCGGGTGGTCAACCTGGATGATGCGTTCGGTCGCCGCCTGGCCGCCGAGCATGCCGAGTCGCGCCTGATCAGCTACAGCCTCAAGGACAGCGCCGCGTCGCTGTACTGCCGCGAAGCGCATTTCGATGACGATGGCGTACGCGCGGTGATCGTCACCGCCCAGGGTGAACGCACCCTGCGCAGCCGCCTGCTCGGTCGCTTCAACCTCAGCAACATGCTGGCGGCGGTCGGCACCCTGATGGCGCTGGATTATCCGCTGGACGAAATTCTCAAGGTCACCCCGACCCTGCAAGGGCCGGTCGGGCGCATGCAGCGCCTGGGTGGCGGCAGCAAGCCGCTGGTGGTGGTCGACTATGCCCATACGCCCGATGCCCTGGAGCAGGTTCTCCAGGCCCTGCGCCCTCACGCCCGCGGCCAGTTGCTGTGCCTGTTCGGCTGCGGCGGTGATCGTGATCGCGGCAAGCGTCCGCTGATGGCCGAAGTGGCCGAACGCCTGGCCGATCGGGTGCTGGTCACCGACGACAACCCGCGAACGGAAGATCCGCAGCAGATTTTCGCCGACATTCGCCCGGGCTTTGCCAGGGCCGATGTCGTTGAGTTCGTCTCCGGTCGTGGGCCGGCGATTGCCCAACTGATTGCCAGTGCTGGCGTCGACGATGTCATCGTCCTGGCCGGCAAGGGCCACGAGGACTACCAGGAAATCAACGGCCAGCGCCTCGATTTTTCCGATCTGGTCGAAGCCGAGAAGGCGCTCGCTGTCTGGGAGGCTCCTCATGCTTAAGCCATTGACCCTCAGCCAGCTGGTCGCGCCGCTTCAGGGTCGCCTGGTGGCGACCGATGCAACCTTCACCGGCGTCAGCATCGACAGCCGCGCAATCGTTGCCGGGCAATTGTTCGTCGCCCTGGCCGGGCCGCGTTTCGATGGTCACGACTACCTGAACGACGTGAAGGCCAAGGGCGCCGTTGCCGCCCTGGTGGAGCGCGAAGTGCCGGGCAGCGACCTGCCGCAACTGGTAGTGGCCGACAGCCGTCTGGCCCTGGGCCAACTGGGCGCCCTCAATCGTGCGTCGTTCGACAAGCCGGTCGCGGCTATCACCGGTTCCAGCGGCAAGACCACGGTCAAGGAGATGCTGGCTAGCATCCTGCGCACCCGTGGCCAGGTACTGGCTACCCGCGGCAACCTGAACAACGATCTTGGCGCGCCGCTGACCCTGCTCGAGCTGGCCCCGGAACATACCGCCGCGGTCATCGAGCTGGGTGCTTCGCGCATCGGTGAAATTGCCTACACCGTCGGCCTGACCCGTCCGCAAGTGGCCCTGATCAACAACGCCGGTACCGCCCATGTCGGTGAGTTCGGCGGGCCAGAGAAGATTGTCGAAGCCAAGGGCGAGATCCTCGAAGGTTTGGGTCAGGATGGCGTGGCTGTATTGAACCTTGATGACAAGGCCTTCGGCATCTGGAAACAGCGCGCCGGTAATCGCCAGGTGCTGACCTTCGCCCTGGACAACGCCAAGGCTGATTTTCACGCCGGCAACATCGCTTTTGATGAGCGCGGCTGCCCGGCCTTCGACCTGCATGGCGCCGAAGGTGTGGTGCGGGTCCAGTTGAACCTGCTGGGTACCCATAACGTCGCCAATGCCCTGGCCGCAGCCGCTGCTGCCCATGCCTTTGGTCTGACACTTGAGGGTATCGCCCAGGGCCTGAACAACGTGCAACCGGTCAAGGGCCGCACTGTAGTGCAGATGACCGGCAACGGTGTGCGGGTAATCGACGATTCCTATAACGCAAACCCCACCTCCATGTGCGCTGCCGTTGATATACTCGCCGGCTTTTCCGGCCGCACCGTCCTGGTGCTCGGGGATATCGGCGAATTGGGCCAGTGGGCCGAGGAAGGGCATCGGCAGGTAGGCGCGTACGCCAAAGACAAGGTTTCGGCACTGTATGCCGTGGGTCCGAACATGGCTCACGCGGTAGCAGCGTTCGGCGCCAATGCCCGACATTTCGCTAATCAAGCCGACCTGATCGCCGCCGTTTGTGCCGACGAACAGGCCGCTAACACCACTATTTTGATCAAGGGATCGCGTAGCGCTGCGATGGAGAACGTCGTGGCGGCACTGTGCGGTTCCAGCGGGGAGAAACATTAATGCTGCTGCTGCTGGCTGAGTATCTGCAACAGTTCTACAAAGGCTTCGCGGTCTTCCAGTACCTGTCCCTGCGCGGGATCCTCGGGGTACTGACCGCGCTGTCGCTGGCCCTGTGGCTGGGCCCATGGATGATCCGTACCCTGCAGATTCGCCAGATCGGTCAAGCGGTTCGCAACGACGGCCCGCAATCGCACCTGTCCAAGTCCGGCACCCCGACCATGGGCGGCGCCCTGATCCTTTCGGCGATCGGCATCAGCACCTTGCTGTGGGCCGACCTGACCAATCGTTATGTCTGGGTGGTGCTGATCGTCACCCTGCTGTTCGGCGCCATCGGCTGGGTCGACGACTACCGTAAGGTGATCGAGAAGAACTCCCGTGGCCTGCCGAGCCGCTGGAAATATTTCTGGCAGTCGGTATTCGGCCTGGGCGCTGCGATCTTCCTGTACATGACCGCGCCGAGCAGTGTCGAAACCACCCTGATCGTGCCGATGCTCAAGGACGTCACCATCCCCCTGGGGATCGGTTTCGTGGTCCTGACCTATTTCGTCATCGTCGGCTCCAGCAACGCGGTGAACCTGACCGACGGCCTCGACGGCCTGGCGATCATGCCGACGGTCATGGTCGGCGGCGCCCTGGGTATCTTCTGCTACCTGTCGGGTAACGTGAAATTCGCCGAATACCTGCTGATTCCCTACGTGCCGGGCGCCGGCGAGCTGATCGTGTTCTGCGGTGCGCTGATTGGTGCGGGCCTGGGCTTCTTGTGGTTCAACACCTATCCGGCCCAGGTGTTCATGGGCGACGTCGGTGCCCTGGCACTGGGCGCGGCGCTGGGCACCATTGCGGTGATCGTTCGCCAGGAAATCGTCCTGTTCATCATGGGCGGTGTGTTCGTCATGGAGACCCTGTCGGTGGTGATCCAGGTGGCCTCCTTCAAGTTGACCGGCCGCCGGGTATTTCGCATGGCGCCGATTCACCACCACTTTGAACTCAAGGGTTGGCCCGAGCCTCGGGTGATCGTCCGCTTCTGGATCATCACCGTGATTCTGGTGCTGATCGGCCTTGCCACCCTGAAACTGAGGTAGAAACGCGTGTCCTTGATCGCTACTGACCACTTCCGCATCGTTGTCGGCCTCGGCAAGAGCGGCATGTCCCTGGTTCGCTTCCTGGCGAGCCGGGGCGTTGCCTTTGCGGTCGCCGACACCCGCGAGAACCCGCCGGAGCTGGAAACCCTGCGCCGCGAATACCCGCAAGTGGAAGTGCGCTGTGGCGAACTGGACGTGGAGTTTCTCTGCCGCGCCGACGAGTTGTATGTCAGCCCCGGCCTGGCCCTGGCCACGCCGGCCCTGCAGCAGGCGGCGGCGCGCGGGGTGAAACTGTCCGGCGATATCGAACTGTTCGCCCGCAATGCCAAGGCGCCGATCATTGCCATCAGCGGCTCCAACGCCAAGAGCACCGTGACCACCCTGGTCGGCGAGATGGCGGCTGCGGCCGGCAAGCGCGTGGCCGTGGGCGGCAACCTCGGTACCCCGGCGCTGGACCTGCTCAGCGACGATGTCGAGCTGTACGTGATGGAGCTGTCCAGCTTCCAGCTGGAAACCACCGACCAGCTCAATGCTGAAGTGGCCACCGTGCTCAATGTCAGCGAAGACCACATGGACCGCTACAGCGGCCTGCCGGCCTATCACCTGGCCAAGCACCGGATCTTCCGCGGTGCGCGCCAGGTGGTGGTCAACCGCCAGGATGCCCTGAGCCGGCCATTGCTGGCCGAGGGCCAGCCGTGCTGGACCTTCGGCTTGAATACCCCGGATTTCAAGGCCTTCGGCCTGCGTGAAGACAACGGCGAGAAGTACCTGGCGTTCGAGTTCCAGAACCTGATGCCGGTCCGCGAGCTGAAGATCCGTGGTGCCCATAACCAGTCCAACGCCCTGGCGGCGCTGGCGCTGGGCCATGCCGTCGGCCTGCCGATGGAGGCCATGCTGTCGAGCCTGCGCACCTTCGCCGGCCTTGCCCACCGTTGCCAGTGGGTGCGTGAGCGCAACGGGGTGAACTATTACGACGACTCCAAGGCCACCAACGTCGGCGCCGCCCTGGCCGCCATCGAAGGCCTGGGCGCCGATATCGATGGCAAGCTGGTGCTGATTGCCGGTGGTGATGGCAAGGGCGCCGATTTCTCTGCCCTGCAAGCGCCGGTCGCCGCCCATTGCCGCGCCGTGGTGCTGCTGGGGCGTGACGCCGAGCGCCTGGCACAAGCCTTTGGCGACAGCGTGCCACTGATCCGGGTCAAGACCCTCGACGAAGCGGTGGAGCAAGCTGCTGCCCAGGCCCTGCCGGGCGATGCCGTGCTGTTGTCACCGGCCTGCGCCAGCCTCGACATGTTCAAGAATTTTGAAGAGCGTGGGCGCCTGTTCGCCCAGGCCGTGGGAGGGCTGGCATGATCTTCGGCATCATCAAGCCCTATCCGTCTCCGCTGGTCAGCGGGCGTGGCATCGACCTCGATTTCGCCATGCTCGCCGGTTGCCTGGCGCTGCTGGGGCTTGGCCTGGTGATGATCACCTCGGCCTCCTCGGAAGTGGCCGCGGCGCAATCGGGCAACCCGCTGTATCACATGTTCCGCCACCTGGTGTACGTCCTCATCGGCGTGGGGGCGTGCATCGTCACCATGATGATCCCGATCGCCACCTGGCAGAAGATGGGCTTCACCATGCTGGTCGGCGCCTTCGGCCTGCTGGTGCTGGTACTGGTGCCGGGCATCGGTCGCGAAGTGAACGGTTCGATGCGCTGGATCGGCTTCAGTTTCTTCAACGTGCAGCCTTCGGAAATCGCCAAGGTCTTCGTGGTCATTTACCTGGCCGGCTACCTGGTGCGCCGCCAGAAGGAAGTACGCGAAAGCTGGATGGGCTTCTTCAAGCCGTTCATCGTACTGCTGCCCATGGCCGGCCTGTTGCTGATGGAGCCGGACTTCGGTGCCACCGTGGTCATGATGGGCGCGGCGGCGGCGATGCTGTTCCTCGGCGGGGTGGGGTTGTTCCGTTTCAGTCTGATGGTGCTGCTGGCGGTGGGCGCGGTGTTCGTCCTGGTCCAGGCCCAGCCTTACCGGATGGCGCGGCTCGTTACCTTTACCGATCCCTGGTCCGACCAGTTCGGCTCCGGCTACCAGCTGACCCAGGCACTGATCGCCTTCGGTCGTGGCGAGTGGCTGGGCGTGGGGCTGGGCAACAGCGTGCAGAAGCAGTTCTACCTACCTGAAGCGCACACCGACTTCGTCTTCTCGGTACTGGCCGAGGAGCTGGGCGTGGTCGGCTCGCTGGTGACCGTGGCGCTGTTCGTGTTCGTCACCGTGCGCGCGCTGTACATCGGCCTGTGGGCCGAGAAAGCCAAACAGTTCTTTGCCGCCTACATGGCCTTCGGCCTGGCGTTCCTGTGGATCGGTCAGTTCCTGATCAACATCGGCGTGAACGTCGGCCTGCTGCCGACCAAGGGCCTGACCCTGCCGTTCCTCAGCTACGGCGGCAGCTCCCTGGTGATCTGCTGCGCCTGTGTCGGGCTGTTGCTGCGGATCGAGTGGGAGAGTCGCACCCACCTGGGCAGCGAAGAGCATGAATTCAATGAGAGCGATTTTGCCGAGGAGCCGCATCATGGCCGCTAACGGCAAGAACGTACTGATCATGGCAGGCGGCACCGGGGGCCACGTGTTCCCGGCGCTGGCCTGCGCCCGTGAGTTCCAGGCACGCGGTTACACCGTGCACTGGCTGGGCACCCCGCGTGGCATCGAGAACGAGCTGGTGCCCCAGGCGGGTCTGCAACTGCACCTGATCAATGTCACCGGCCTGCGCGGCAAGGGCAAGCTGTCGCTGCTCAAGGCGCCGTTCACCCTGGTCAAGGCCGTGCTCCAGGCGCGGCGCATCATGCGTCAGCTCAAGCCGGTCTGCGTGGTCGGCTTCGGCGGCTACGTGACCGGCCCGGGCGGTGTTGCCGCCAGGCTGTGCGGTGTGCCCGTGGTGGTGCACGAGCAGAATGCCCGTGCCGGTACCGCCAATCGGCTGCTGGTGCCCTTGGCCGGCCGAGTCTGCGAAGCTTTCCCCGGCACTTTCAGTGCTTCGGACAAGCTGCGTACCACCGGCAACCCGGTGCGCAGCGAGCTGTTCATGGACACCCCGCGCGAGCCCCTGGGCGCGCGTCGGCCTCGCTTGCTGGTGCTCGGCGGAAGCCTGGGCGCCGAACCTCTGAACAAATTGCTGCCCCAGGCCCTGGCCCGGGTGCCTGAGGACATTCGCCCGCAGGTATTCCACCAGGCCGGCAAGCAGCACGACCAGATTACCGCCCAGCGCTACCGCGAGGCTGGAGTCGAGGCTCAGGTAGAGCCGTTTATCAAGGACATGGCCCAAGCCTATGGCTGGGCCGATCTGGTGGTCTGCCGCGCCGGCGCCTTGACCGTCAGTGAGCTGGCTGCGGCCGGCTTGCCATCGATGCTGGTGCCCTTGCCCCATGCCATCGACGATCACCAGACCCACAACGCCCATTATCTGGCCCGCGAAGGCGCTGCCTTCCTGATGCCACAAGCGACAACCGGCGCAGCGGAACTCGCTGAACGCCTGAACGAGGTGCTGATGCAACCGGAAAAACTCACCACCATGGCCGCCACTGCCCGGCGCCTGGCAAAACCTGCGGCCACCCGCACCGTGGTCGATATCTGTCTGGAGGTGGCCCATGGTTGAAAGCCAGAAAGCCATGCCGCAACCGGAGATGCGCCGCATCCGCCGCATCCACTTCGTCGGTATCGGCGGCGTGGGCATGTGCGGAATCGCCGAGGTGCTGCTGAACCTGGGCTACCAGGTGTCGGGTTCCGACCTCAAGACCTCGCCGGTCACCGAGCGCCTGGAATCCTTCGGCGCCGAGATCTTCATCGGCCACCGTGCCGAGAACGCCGCCAGTGCCGATGTACTGGTGGTCTCCAGCGCGATCAACACCGCCAACCCGGAAGTGGCCACCGCCCTTGAGCGGCGCATTCCGGTGGTACCGCGTGCAGAAATGCTCGCCGAGCTGATGCGCTACCGCCACGGCATCGCCGTCGCCGGTACCCACGGCAAGACCACCACCACCAGCCTGCTGGCCTCGGTGTTCGCCGCCGGTGGCCTGGACCCGACCTTCGTCATCGGTGGCCGCCTCAATGCAGCCGGTACCAATGCCCAGCTCGGTACCAGCCGCTACCTGATCGCCGAAGCCGACGAAAGCGATGCCAGCTTCCTGCACCTGCAGCCGCTGGTGGCCGTGGTGACCAACATCGACGCCGACCACATGGCGACCTACGAAGGCGACTTCAACAAGCTGAAGAAAACCTTCGTCGAGTTCCTGCACAACCTGCCGTTCTACGGGCTGGCGGTGATGTGCCTGGACGACCCGGTGGTGCGCGAGATCCTGCCGCAGGTCAAGCGTCCGGCGGTTACCTACGGTTTCAGCGAAGAAGCCGACGTGCGCGCGATCAATGTCCGCCAGTCGGGCATGCAGACCCATTTCACCGTGCTGCGCCGCGACCGCGAGCCGTTGGATGTGTCGGTCAACATGCCGGGCAACCACAACGTGCTCAATGCCCTGGCGACCATCGCCATTGCCACCGACGAAGGCATTAGCGATGAAGCCATTGTCCAGGGCCTGTCGGGCTTCCAGGGGGTAGGGCGACGCTTCCAGGTCTACGGCGAACTGCCGGTGGACGGCGGCAGCGTGATGCTGGTCGACGACTACGGTCATCACCCGACCGAAGTGGCCGCGGTCATCAAGGCCGTGCGCGGTGGCTGGCCGGAGCGCCGCCTGGTGATGGTCTACCAGCCGCACCGCTACAGCCGCACCCGCGATCTGTACGACGATTTCGTCCAGGTCCTGGCCGATGCCAACGTCCTGCTGCTGATGGAGGTCTACCCGGCCGGCGAAGAGCCGATCCCAGGCGCCGACAGCCGCCAGCTGTGCCACAGCATCCGTCAGCGTGGCCAGCTCGACCCGATCTACATCGAGCGCGGCATCGAACTGGCGCCGCTGGTCAAGCCGCTGCTGCGCGCTGGCGACATCCTGCTGTGCCAGGGTGCCGGTGACATCGGCGGCTTGGCCCCGCAATTACTCAAGAGTCCGTTGTTCGCTGGTGCCGTTGCCAGTCAGGGGAAGTCGAAATGACTGATAACCAATACGCCAAGCTGCATTCGACCCTCGCCGTGCAAGACTTCGGTCGCGTCGCCGTGCTCTATGGCGGCAAGAGTGCCGAGCGTCCGGTTTCGCTGAAGTCCGGTGCCGCGGTGATCGACGCGCTGCGCGGCGCTGGCGTCGACGTGGTGGGCATCGATGTGGGTGATGACCTGCTCGACCGCCTGCAAAGCGAGAAGATCGACCGCGCCTTCATCATCCTCCACGGCCGTGGCGGTGAAGACGGCAGCATGCAGGGCCTGCTCGAGTGCCTGGGCATCCCCTACACCGGCAGCGGCATCCTCGCGTCGGCCCTGGCCATGGACAAGCTGCGCACCAAGCAGGTGTGGCAGAGCCTGGGCATTCCGACCCCGCGCCACGCCGTGCTGAGCAGCGAAGCTGACTGTATTTGCGCAGGCGCGGAACTGGGCTTCCCTTTGATCGTCAAACCGGCCCATGAAGGTTCCAGTATCGGGATGGCGAAAGTGACCAGCGTCGATGAATTGATCGCCGCCTGGAAAGACGCCGCGACCTACGACTCGCAAGTATTGGTGGAGCAGTGGATCCACGGCCCGGAGTTCACCGTCGCCGTGCTGCGCGGCCAGGTGTTGCCGCCAATCGCCCTGGGCACCCCGCACACCTTCTACGACTACGACGCCAAGTACATCGCCAACGATACCCAGTACCGCATTCCGTGCGGTCTGGAGGCGGCCAAGGAACAGGAGCTGATCGACCTGACCGCCCGCGCCTGCGACGCCATCGGCATCGCTGGCTGGGGACGGCTGGACGTGATGCAGGACGAGCAGGGGCGTTTCTGGCTGCTCGAAGTCAACACCGCACCAGGCATGACGGATCACAGCCTGGTCCCTATGGCGGCGCGCGCGGCCGGCCTTGATTTCCAGCAACTGGTGCTGGCGATCCTGGCAGCCAGCGTAGAGTCGCGAGGTTAAGCCCATGCAAGGCGCGATGTTACGTCATCAGCAACCCGCCACCGGCCGTAGCAAGCCGGTGCCGCGTGGTGCCAGCCGGATGGTGGCCAAGGAGCCACTGTCGGCGCGCCTGCCCAAGGCCAACTTCAGTATTTTCAAGCGACTGCTCTGGCCGGTGTTGCTGGTGGCCGCAGGCTTTGGCGCCTATGAAGGTGCGCAACGCCTGATGCCCTACGCCGACCGGCCGATCACCAAGATCGCCGTGCAGGGCGACCTCAGCTACATCAGCCAGCAGGCGGTGCAGCAGCGAATCGCCCCTTATGTGGCGGCCAGCTTCTTCACCGTCGATCTGGCCAGCATGCGTGCAGAGCTGGAGCAGATGCCCTGGATCGCCCACGCCGAGGTACGCCGGGTGTGGCCGGACGAAGTGGTGATCCGCCTGGAAGAACAGTTGCCGGTGGCGCGTTGGGGCGAAGAAGCCTTGCTCAATAACCAGGGCCAGGCCTTCACCCCGCGCGAACTGGCCAACTACGAGCACCTGCCGCAGCTGTTCGGGCCGCAGCGGGCGCAGCAACAAGTAATGCAGCAATATCAGGTACTGAGCCAGATGTTGCGGCCAATGGGCTTTTCGATTGCACGGCTGGAGTTGCGCGAGCGTGGCAGCTGGTTCCTGACCACTGGCGCCGGCAGCGCCGGACCGGGCATCGAATTGCTGCTGGGACGTGATCATCTGGTGGAAAAGATGCGCCGCTTCATTGCCATTTACGACAAGACACTCAAAGAACAGATCACGAACATCGCCCGCATCGATCTGCGTTATGCCAATGGCCTGGCCGTTGGCTGGCGGGAACCGATTGCACCGACGACGGCCCAACCCGCCGTTGCGAAGAATTAGAGAGAGGCAGGACCATGGCAAATGCGCATAGCGGCAAAATGATCGTCGGGCTGGATATCGGCACCTCCAAGGTAGTGGCGCTGGTAGGCGAAGTCGCGGCCGACGGTACCCTGGAAATCGTCGGTATCGGCACCCATCCATCGCGCGGGCTGAAGAAGGGCGTGGTGGTCAATATCGAATCGACCGTGCAGTCGATCCAGCGGGCGGTGGAAGAAGCCCAGCTGATGGCCGGCTGCCGGATTCACTCGGCCTTCGTTGGCGTGGCCGGCAATCACATTCGCAGCCTGAACTCCCACGGCATCGTCGCCATCCGCGACCGTGAAGTGAGTTCGGCGGACCTTGAGCGCGTCCTCGACGCAGCCCAGGCGGTCGCCATTCCGGCCGACCAGCGGGTGCTGCACACCCTGCCGCAGGACTACGTGATCGACAACCAGGAAGGCGTGCGCGAGCCACTGGGCATGTCGGGCGTGCGTCTGGAAGCCAAGGTCCACGTGGTGACCTGCGCCGTCAATGCGGCGCAGAACATCGAGAAGTGCGTGCGCCGCTGCGGCCTGGAAATCGACGACATCATCCTCGAGCAACTGGCTTCGGCCTACTCGGTGCTGACCGACGATGAAAAGGAACTGGGCGTGTGCCTGGTGGACATCGGTGGCGGCACCACCGACATCGCCATCTTCACCGAAGGCGCGATCCGTCACACCGCCGTGATCCCGATTGCCGGCGATCAGGTGACCAACGACATCGCCATGGCCCTGCGCACTCCGACCCAGTACGCCGAAGAGATCAAGATCCGTTACGCCTGCGCTCTGGCCAAGCTGGCCAGTGCCGGTGAAACCATCAAGGTGCCGAGCGTCGGCGACCGTCCGCCACGCGAACTGTCGCGCCAGGCCCTGGCCGAAGTGGTCGAGCCGCGCTACGACGAGTTGTTCACCCTGATCCAGGCCGAGCTGCGCCGCAGCGGCTACGAGGACCTGGTGCCCGCGGGCATCGTCCTGACCGGCGGCACCTCGAAGATGGAAGGTGCGGTAGAGCTGGCCGAAGAGATTTTCCACATGCCGGTACGCCTGGGCGTGCCGCATAGCGTTCGGGGTTTGAGCGACGTCGTGCGCAACCCGATTTATTCCACCGGTGTGGGCCTGCTGACTTATGGCCTGCAAAAGCAGTCCGACGGCGTGTCCCTGACCGGTAACAGCAGCAACAGCTATGGCGATGAACCGAAGGCACCAGCGTTTGAACGTCTCAAACGCTGGGTCCAGGGCAACTTTTAAAGTTTCAAAGCAGTAGTAGTAGGCGCGAAAACTAGAGAACTGAAAGGAGAGGGAAAATGTTCGAGCTCGTAGACAACGTCCCGCAAAGTCCGGTCATTAAAGTGATCGGCGTCGGTGGCGGCGGTGGCAACGCCGTCAATCACATGGTCAAGAGCAACATCGAAGGCGTCGAGTTCATCTGCGCCAACACCGATGCTCAGGCGCTGAAAAATATCGGCGCGCGTACCATCCTGCAACTGGGTACCGGCGTGACCAAGGGCCTGGGTGCCGGTGCCAATCCGGAAGTCGGTCGTCAGGCCGCCCTGGAAGATCGCGAGCGCATCGCTGAAGTACTGCAGGGCACCAACATGGTGTTCATCACCACTGGCATGGGCGGTGGTACCGGTACCGGTGCTGCGCCGATCATCGCCGAAGTGGCGAAGGAGCTGGGCATCCTCACCGTTGCGGTGGTGACCCGTCCGTTCCCGTTCGAAGGCCGCAAGCGCATGCAGATCGCCGATGAAGGCATCCGCGCCCTGGCTGACAGCGTCGACTCGCTGATCACCATCCCGAACGAGAAGCTGCTGACCATCCTGGGCAAGGACGCCAGCCTGCTGTCCGCCTTCGCCAAGGCCGACGACGTACTGGCCGGTGCGGTCCGCGGTATTTCCGACATCATCAAGCGTCCGGGCATGATCAACGTCGACTTCGCCGACGTGCGCACCGTGATGAGCGAGATGGGCATGGCGATGATGGGTACCGGCTGCGCCAGCGGTCCGAACCGTGCACGTGAAGCGACCGAGGCGGCGATTCGCAACCCGCTGCTCGAAGACGTCAACCTGCAGGGCGCCCGCGGCATCCTGGTCAACATCACTGCAGGTCCTGACCTGTCGCTGGGTGAATACTCCGACGTCGGTAGCATCATCGAAGCCTTCGCTTCCGATCACGCCATGGTCAAGGTCGGTACCGTTATCGATCCGGACATGCGTGACGAGCTGCACGTGACCGTGGTTGCCACGGGCCTGGGCGCGAAGATCGAG
>Ga0247821_10000860_pt1 | contig 17029 bp, 16 predicted proteins | sample 13C_Glycerol_Day_FD_192481 | JGI IMG/M metagenome (GOLD analysis project Ga0247821, IMG submission 192481) | Soil microbial communities from agricultural site in Penn Yan, New York, United States - 13C_Glycerol_Day14 | ecosystem: Environmental > Terrestrial > Soil > Agricultural land | place... | reverse complement strand
GAAGCGGTAGACGCCGGGGTCGACGGGGATCTCGCCCGGGGCAGGGCGGTAGGTCGACGGGTCAGCCACTCCCCCACTCTAGGAGGGACCGGTGACGCTGCCGGAACCGGAGGTCGCCCTGCCCCGACGACGCCCCGGGGGCCCCGCTCCACACGTCCGCTGCGCCACCGCGCCACACCCGTCCGCTGCGCGGGCGCCCCGATGCCGGAGCGGAAGCCGAAGCCGAAGGATGGGTGTCAGGTGACGGTGATGCCCTCGCCAGTCACGGAAACCGTCTTGGTGGGCAGGGCCTTGGTGGCCGGGCCGTTCTTGACCTCGCCCGTGGCGATGTCGAACTTGCTCCCGTGGCACCCGCAGTTGATGGTCCCGCCGGAGACGTCGGCCACGGTGCAGCCCTGGTGGGTGCAGACCGCGGTGAACGCCTTGAACTCCCCCTCGGTCGGCTGGGTGATGACCACCTTCTGGTCGGCGAGGACCTTCCCGCCGCCCACCGGGATGGTGGCCTTGGAGATGGCGTCCTTCAGGGCGCTCGACGCCGCGGCCCCCGCGCTGGAGGCCGCGTCGCTGGCGATGTCCTCGGCCGCGCCACACCCGGCAAGGACCACCGCGCCGCCCGCGAGGCCGGCCGAGAGGAGCACGGCCCGCCGGCCACAGCAGAGGTCTGGGATCTGGTTCTCGGGGCTCATGGGGGTGCCGGCCTTTCGTCGAGGGACGTCCCGCCTGCGCGCGGGCCACGGTTCACGCGAGTATGCCGTTGAAACCTGAACGATGCCTGTGACACGACCGTGGGTGGGGCGAGTAACGACACGATCACCAATATCCACAAGGTGCTTACGGGAGTGGCTGGGCGCGTCTACTGTGCACAGCACCCCCCACGGGGTGGCCAGTGTGTGCTGCGTCCCGGCGCGCACCCAAGTGACTTCAGGAGGAGTCTTGCGTTCCCTGATCAAGATTGGCGCGCCCGTTGTGGCCGCTGCATTCGCGCTGAGTGCCTGTGGTGGTACGACGTCGTCCAGCGACAACACCGGCGGCGGCAAGGCGTGCGACCTCAAGATCGGCTTCTTCGGAGCCCTGACTGGTGACGCCGCGAACCTCGGCATCAACATCAAGAACGGCGCAGAGCTCGCCGTCAACCAGTACAACGAGAAGAACGCGGACTGCAAGGTCACGCTCGTGACCTTCGACAGCCAGGGTGACCCGTCGGTCGCGCCGGGTCTCGCGCAGAAGGCTGTCACCGACAAGAAGCTCGTCGGTGTCGTCGGCCCCGCGTTCTCCGGCGAGTCCAAGGCTGCCGACCCGATCTTCGACAAGGCCGGCCTGAACATCATCACCGCCTCCGCGACCAACCCGGCGCTGTCCGAGAACGGCTGGAAGACCTTCCACCGCATCCTCGGCAACGACGCCACCCAGGGCCCCGCCGCCGCGAAGTACATCAAGGACATCCTCAAGGCCGAGAAGGCCTTCGTCATCGACGACTCGTCCGAGTACGGCAAGGGCCTGGCCGACATCGTCCGCAAGGACCTCGGCGGCCAGGTGGCCGGCACCGACGCCGTCCAGCAGAAGCAGACCGACTTCTCCGGCACCGTCACCAAGGTGACCGCCTCCAAGGCGCCGGCGGTCTTCTACGGCGGCTACTACGCCGAGGCCGCGCTGCTGGTCAAGCAGCTCCGCTCGGCCGGCTACAAGGGCACCTTCGTGGCCGCTGACGGTGTCAAGGACGACGGCTTCATCAAGGCCGCCGGCAGCGCTGCCGAGGGCGCCATCGTCACCTGCCCGTGCCTGCCGCCGGACAAGGCCGGCGAGTTCGCCGCCGCCTACAAGAAGGCCTACAACTCCGACCCGGCGACCTACTCGGCCGAGGCCTACGACGCGGCCAACGTCTTCCTCGCCGGCATCGCGGCGGGCAAGACCTCGTCCGAGGACATGAACGCCTTCATCAAGTCGTACGACCAGAAGGGCGTGACCAAGCAGGTCAAGTTCGACGACAAGGGTGAGCCTGCCGAGGTCTCCGTCTGGGCCTACAAGGTCGACGGCGGCAAGATCGTTCCGGACCAGGAAGTCAAGTAGTCGACTGGTAGCGGCCAGGATCCTCGTTCAGCGGGGTCCTGGCCGCTACCGTGTTCCCGACCGGGCGCGCCGCTCCCCCGGCCTTGCCCGCTCCCCAACGGAGGTCACATGGATCTGCTGGTCAACCAGTTCTGGGCACTGACGATCACCGGTCTGGCCATCGGTGCGGTGTACGCACTCGTCGCCCTGGGCTACACCCTCGTCTACGGCGTCCTGCGCCTCATCAACTTCGCCCACTCCGAGGTCTTCATGTGGGGCAGCTTTGCCGCCGTGTGGGTCCTCATGGGAGTCGGCGCCACCAACGCCTCAGGCATGGGCGTGGTCGGGCTCCTCGTGCTGGGCTTCGCGGCCGCGATGGCCGCCTCGGGCCTCATCGCGATCGGGCTCGAGTTCTTCGCCTACCGCCCGCTGCGCAAACGGAACTCGCCGCCACTGATCGCGCTCATCTCGGCCATCGGAGCATCGTTCGTCCTCTCCGAGGCGATGGGCCTGCGCGACAAGCCCTTCGCGGCACTCGGGCTCGAGGGCCTGCAGGAGTACGTCGGCCGTCCCCGCGAGAACCTTCCCCTGCCGCGCCTGATCGATGCCAAGCCCGTCTTCGCGGTCTTCAACTACAACGTGACCAACGTCGACATCCTCGTCATTGTGTCCGCCCTCGTGATGATGGTGGTGCTCGACCAGTTCATGCGCCGCTCCCGCCTCGGCCGCGGCATCCGTGCTGTCGCCCAGGACCCCGAGGCGGCAGCCCTCATGGGCGTCAACCGTGACCGCGTCATCCGCATCACGTTCCTCATCGGCGGCATCATGGCCGGTGGAGCCGCGATGCTCTACCTGCTCAAGATCGGCGTCACCCGCTACAACGCCGGCTTCATCCTCGGCGTCAAGGCCTTCACCGCCGCCGTCCTCGGCGGCATCGGCAACCTGCGCGGTGCCCTGCTCGGTGGCTTCGTGCTGGGCGTTGCCGAGAACTACGGCTCGGCCATCTTCGGCACGGAGTGGAAGGACGTCGTGGCGTTCGTCCTGCTCATCGTCATCCTGCTGTTCAGGCCCACCGGTCTGCTCGGCGAGTCCCTCGGGAAGGCCCGCGCATGAGTGCCGTCAGGAACTTCTTCCACGCGATCCGCGTCCGGCTCGGCAAGCTGCCCAAGTGGGCCCAGATCCTCCTCTGGGCGCTCGCCGTGCTCCTCGTGTACCTGCTGCCGATCATCAACCCGCCGCTGCTCACCACGACCGACTCCGACTTCGCCTCGGTGCTGTTCTCGTGCGCGATGTACTCCCTGGTGGCGATCGGCCTCAACATCGTCATCGGGTATGCCGGGCTGCTCGACCTCGGCTACGTCGGCTTCTTCGCCGTGGGTGCCTTCACCGTGGGCGTGCTCAGCTCGGCCCACGGGTCGATCCCCCTCCTGATCGCCTTCCCGATCGCGATGGCGGTGACCCTGGTCTCCGGTGTCCTCCTCGGTGCGCCGACGCTGCGCGTCCGCGGTGACTACCTGGCCATCGTGACGCTCGGATTCGGCGAGATCATCCGCCTGGTCCTGCTCAACACGCAGTGGCTGGGTGGCGCCTCGGGTATCGCCAACATCCCGTCGCCTCCCAGCTGGGCGATCTTCGAGATCCCGCACATCACGTGGCAGGGCCTGACGGCCTTCGTCGACCTCGAGACGACGACCACCTTCCTGGAGTTCACCGTCGTCGACGCGGTGCCCTTCTACTGGCTCGCCCTCACCCTGGTCCTGATCGTGCTGTTCCTCGACTGGCTCATGCAGAACTCGCGCGTGGGCCGCGCCTGGGAAGCAACCCGCGAGGACGAGGACGCCGCTGAGCTCATGGGCGTGCCGACGTTCCGCTTCAAGCTGCTGGCCTTCGCGACCGGCGCAGCCATCGGTGGCCTGTCGGGTGCGCTGTTCGCCACCCGCCAGGGATTCATCAACCCCGACAACTTCTCGATCATCTACTCGGTGCTCTTCGTCGCCATGGTCGTCGTCGGTGGCCAGGGCAACCGCTGGGGTGTGGTCTCCGCAGCGGTGCTGCTGATCTGGCTCCCCGAGAAGTTCCGCTTCCTCGCCGACGGCCGTTACCTCCTGTTCGGTCTGGCGCTGATGGCCCTGGCCATCTTCCGGCCGCAGGGCCTGCTGCCACCCAAGCGCAGCGTGCGGGCCAAACAGGCCGAGGAAGAGGAGCAGGAAGTCCTGGAGGAGGGAACCGCACGTGTCTGAGACCCCGAACCCCCGCCATCCCGACGGGAACCCCGGCCGCCGGCCCGAGGACGTCATCGAGACGCCCGACACCTCGGTCGACATCAGTGTCGAGGAGATCGCCGATCTTCCCCCGGGGAAGATGCTCGAGGTCGACGACGTCACCCTCCGCTTCGGTGGCGTCAAGGCGCTCGACGGCGTCTCCTTCCACATCAACACCGGCGAGATCCTCGGTCTCATCGGTCCCAACGGTGCTGGCAAGACGACCTGTTTCAACGTCATGACGGGCGTCTACCAGCCCACCTCCGGTGGGGTGCGCTTCATGGGCGACCCCCTCGGCAAGCGCAAGAAGTTCGAGATCACCAAGATGGGCATCGCGCGCACCTTCCAGAACATCCGTCTCTTCCACAACATGACGGCGCTGGAGAACGTCCTCGTCGGCGCCGACGCCCACCACTCGACCGGCATCGCGTCGGCGCTGCTCCGGCTCCCGAAGCACCGCGCCGAGGAGGCCGAGGGCATGGACCGCGCCCATGAGCTGCTCAAGTTCATGGGGCTGGAACGCCGGGCCGACGAGCTCGCGCGCAACCTTCCCTACGGCGACCAGCGACGCCTGGAGATCGCCCGCGCCCTGGCCACGAACCCCAAGCTGCTGTGCCTCGACGAGCCGGCGGCGGGCTTCAACCCGGCGGAGAAGCGCCGGCTCATGGAGCTGATCCAGACGATCCGCGACCAGGGCTATACCGTGCTGCTCATCGAGCACGACATGAAGCTGGTCATGGGAGTGACCGACCGGATCGTGGTGCTGGAGTTCGGCAAGAAGATCGCCGAGGGCCTGCCCGCCGAGATCCGAGACAACCCCGCGGTCATCGCGGCCTACCTGGGAGTTGATGAGAGTGCTTCTTGAGGTTGACGACCTCTGCGTCAACTACGGGCGCATCGAGGCCATCCGCAACATCTCGTTCACGGTCGACGAGGGCGAGATCGTCACCCTGATCGGGGCCAACGGCGCCGGGAAGACCACCACGATGAAGACCGTGTCGGGGCTGCGCCCCGTGCGGCTCGGGTCGATCCGCTTCCAGGGCAAGGACATCACGGCGATGCCCGCCCACGAGCGGCCCGTCCTGGGCATCGCCCAGTCGCCCGAGGGCCGTGGCTGCTTCGTCGGCATGACGGTCACCGAGAACCTGGACATGGGCGCCTACGCCCGGCCGGACCGCAAGACGCCGAAGATCAAGGAGGACCGCGACCGGGTCTTCGGCCTCTTTCCCCGCCTCGCCGAGCGCCGCTCACAGGTCGCCGGCACGATGTCGGGCGGCGAGCAGCAAATGCTGGCCATCGGCCGCGCCCTGATGGCCAACCCGAAGCTGCTCCTCCTGGACGAGCCGTCGATGGGCCTCGCGCCCAAGCTCATCCAGCAGATCTTCGACATCATCACGGAGATCAACGAACAGGGCACCACCGTTCTGCTCGTCGAGCAGAACGCCGCCCAGGCGCTCAAGCGCGCCCACCGGGCCTACATCCTCGAGACCGGTGAGATCGTCCGCGAGGGAACCGGCGCCGAGCTGGCCAACGACCCGGCGGTGCGGGCGGCCTACCTCGGCGGCGACGCCTGACGGTCGCCGGCCACCCGGCATACATGAGGGCCCCGTCCGGCGGACGGGGCCCTCGTTGGTGCAGCCAGCGTCGTCAGGCCTTCTTGGCCGCCCGCTTCGCGGTGGCCTTCTTCGTGGTGGCCTTCTTCGTGGCCCCCGTGGTGGCCTTGGCCTTGGCGGTGGGCTTCGAGGCGCTGCGCGCCGCCGCCGTCTTCTTGGCCGCCGAGCCGGTGCCGGTGGGGCGGTCAGGGGTGCGGGCGCTCTTGGCGAGCACCGGCCCGAGGAACCGGCCGGTGTGGCTCTCGACGACCTCGGCAACCTGCTCCGGCGTGCCCTCGGCGATGACCCGACCGCCGCCGCTGCCGCCCTCGGGGCCCATGTCGACGAGCCAGTCGGCGTTCTTGATCACGTCGAGGTTGTGCTCGATGACGATCACGGTGTTGCCCTTGTCGACCAGGCCCTGGAGCACCTCCAGCAGCTTGCGGATGTCCTCGAAGTGCAGACCGGTCGTCGGCTCGTCAAGGACGTAGACGGTGCGTCCGGTCGACCGCTTCTGCAGCTCGCTCGCGAGCTTGACGCGCTGCGCCTCACCACCTGAGAGCGTTGGCGCGGGCTGGCCGAGCCGCACGTAGCCGAGGCCGACGTCGTTGAGCGTCTTCATGTGCCGCGCGATGGCCGGGACCGCCGCGAAGAAGTCGGCCGCCTCCTCGATCGGCATGTCGAGCACGTCGGCGATGGTCTTGCCCTTGAAGTGCACCTCGAGGGTCTCGCGGTTGTAGCGGGCCCCGTGGCAGACCTCGCAGGGCACGTAGACGTCGGGCAGGAAGTTCATCTCGATCTTCAGCGTGCCATCGCCCGAGCAGGCGTCGCAGCGGCCGCCCTTGACGTTGAACGAGAAGCGCCCAGGCATGTAGCCGCGGATCTTCGCCTCGGTCGTCTCGGCGAAGAGCTTGCGGATGTTGTCGAAGACGCCGGTGTAGGTCGCCGGGTTGGACCGCGGTGTCCGACCGATCGGGCTCTGGTCGACGTGCACGACCTTGTCGAGGTGCTCGAGGCCCTTGACGGTCTTGTGCCGTCCGGGCACCTGCCGCGCGCCGTTGAGCTTGTTGGCGAGCACGGTGTAGAGGATGTCGTTGACCAGCGTCGACTTGCCGGATCCGGAGACCCCGGTGACGGCCACGAGGTTGCCGAGCGGGAAGCTCACGTCGACGCCGCCCAGGTTGTGCTCCCGAGCCCCGACGACGGTGACCTCTCGACCCTTCTCCTGGGGCCGGCGCTCGGCCGGGGTCGGGATCTCCAGGCGACCGGAGAGGTACTTGCCGGTCATCGAGTCGGGGTGCTCGAGGAGGCCCTTGACGGGTCCGGAGTGCACGACCTGCCCGCCGTGCTCGCCGGCCCCGGGGCCGATGTCCACCACCCAGTCAGCGGTGGCGATGGTGTCCTCGTCGTGCTCGACGACGATCAGGGTGTTGCCGAGGTCGCGCAGCCGGGTCAGGGTCTCGATGAGCCGGTGGTTGTCGCGCTGGTGCAACCCGATGCTCGGCTCGTCGAGCACGTAGAGCACGCCGACCAGGCCGGAGCCGATCTGCGTGGCGAGGCGGATGCGCTGGGCCTCGCCACCGGAAAGGGTGCCAGCGGGCCGGTCGAGCGAGAGGTAGTCGAGGCCGACGTCGAGGAGGAAGCCGAGCCGGGCCTCGATCTCCTTGATGACGCGCTCGGCGATCTGCCGCTCTCGTGGGGTGAAGTCGACGTCCTTGAGGAACTTGGCGCAGTCGGCGATCGCGAGGGCACAGACGTCGGAGATGCTCTGGCCGCCGACCTGCACGGCCAGCGACTCGGGCTTCAAGCGCGACCCCTTGCACTCGGGGCACGGCACCTCCCGCATGAAGCCCTCGTAGCGCTCCCGGCTCCACTCGGAGTCGGTCTCGGCGTGACGGCGCTTGACGAACGGCACGACGCCCTCGAAGCCGGTGGTGTAGGAGCGCTCGCGGCCGTAGCGGTTGCGGTAGCGGACGTGGACCTTGTAGTTCTGCCCGTGCAGCAGGGCGTCCTTCGCCCGCTGCGGCAGCGAGTGCCACGGGGCGTCAACGGAGAACTTGAGGTCCTTGGCCAGCGCGCCGATGACCCGCTGGAAGTACTCCGCCGACCCGCTGCCCTGGGCCCACGGCGCGATGGCGCCCTGGGTGATGGACAGGTCCTCGTCGGGCACGAGGAGCTCGGGGTCGACCTCGAGCTCGGTGCCCAGGCCAGTGCACTTGGGGCAGGCGCCGAAGGGCGAGTTGAACGAGAACGAGCGCGGCTCGATCTCGTCCATCGCCAGCGGGTGGTCGTTGGGGCAGGCCATCTTCTCGGAGAAGCGGCGCTCACGCTCGGGGTCGTCGGCCTCGCGGTCGACGAACTCGACCACCAGCACGCCGCCGGCCAGGCCCAGCGCGGTCTCCACCGAGTCGGTGAGCCGGCGCTTGGCGCCAGCGTCACCGCCCTTGGCGACGAGGCGGTCGACGACGACATCGATGGTGTGCTTGACCTGCTTCTCGAGCTTGGGCGGCTCGGTCAGCGAGACGACCTCGCCGTCGACCCGCGCGCGGGAGAAACCCTTGCTCTGCAGCTCGGCGAAGAGGTCGACGTACTCCCCCTTGCGGGCCCGCACCACGGGAGCGAGCACCTGGAAGCGGGTGCGCTCGGGGAGCTCGAGCAGCCGGTCGACGATCTGCTGGGGCGACTGGCGGGTGATGGGTTCGCCGCAGGTCGGGCAGTGCGGGCGGCCGGCGCGCGCGAAGAGGAGCCGGAGGTAGTCGTAGACCTCGGTGATGGTGCCCACCGTGGACCGAGGGTTGCGGTTGGTCGACTTCTGGTCGATCGACACCGCTGGCGACAGGCCCTCGATGAAGTCGACGTCCGGCTTGTCCATCTGCCCGAGGAACTGGCGGGCATACGCGGACAGCGACTCGACGTAGCGACGCTGGCCCTCGGCGAAGATCGTGTCGAAGGCCAGGGACGACTTGCCGGAGCCGGACAGGCCGGTGAAGACGACGAGGCTGTCTCGGGGAAGCTCGACCGAGATGTCCTTGAGGTTGTGCTCACGGGCACCCCGGACGACCAGGTGGTCGTGTTGGGGACGCGCGGCGGCGGAGGGTCGGGAGGTGGGCACAGCAGTCACACGGTTCATGCTAAGTGCCCCCACTGACAGCCGCTGCATCGCGGCATACGGTGGGCGCCATGGTGACCCCCATCGAGGACTACGCCGTGCTCGGCGACACCGAGACGGCCGCCCTGGTCAGCCGAGGGGGCTCCATCGACTGGCTGTGCCTGCCCCACTTCGACTCGCAGGCCTGTTTTGCCGCCCTGTTGGGCACGCCCGCGAACGGCCGGTGGCTCATCGGTCCCGTTGGCCGGGCGCGGACCACCCGGCGATACCTCGAGAACTCGTTCGTCCTCGAGACCGTGCACGAGACCGACAGCGGCGCGGTCAGGGTGACCGATCTCATGCCGCTGCGCGATGGCCGGGCCGACGTCATCCGGCGGGTGGAGGGGCTGTGGGGCACGGTCCGCCTGCGCCACGAGTGGGTGGTGCGGTTCAACTACGGCCGGATCAGGCCGTGGGTGTCCCGGACACACGGCCCGACCGACCACGCCGAGCTCATCTCAGCGGTTGCCGGACCGGACATGGTGGTCCTGAGGGGCACCCGGCTCCCCCGCGCCGAGGACGGGCACCACCGCGACGAGTTCGATGTCGCGGAGGGCGAGCAGCACACCTTCTCGACGACCTGGTTCCCGTCGTACAACCCCATTCCCCCGCCCCACGACGTGGATGCGCGCATCGAGGAGACCCTGCGGGCCTCGAACGCCTGGGCCGACCGCTGCGACTACGAGGGGCCCTACCGCGACGCCGTCCTCCGCTCCCTCCTCACCCTGCGGCTGATGACCGACTCGCGGACCGGCGGGATCGTGGCGGCGCCCACCACCAGCCTGCCGGAGACCTTCGGCGGCGAGCGCAACTGGGACTACCGCTTCTGCTGGCTGCGTGACGCCTCCCTGACGCTGGAGGCCCTGCTCTCCTCCGGCTACGTGGAGGAGACCCGGCTCTGGCGCAACTGGCTCCTTCGCGCCGTCGCCGGGGACCCGGAGGACCTGCAGATCATGTACCGGGTGGACGGGGCGCGAGACATGCCGGAGCGGCACCTGGCCAATCTTCCCGGGTATGCCGGCTCCAAGCCGGTTCGCATCGGCAACGGAGCGGCACGGCAGCGCCAGACGGACGTCCTCGGCGAGGTGATGATCGCGCTGGAGAAGGCCCGCAGCACCGGGCTGGGCGACGACCCCCAGTCGTGGGCGCTCCAGTGCGCCCTGGTCGACGAGCTCGCATCCCACTGGGACGTGCCGGACAACGGGCTGTGGGAGATCCGCGGTCCGCGTCGCCACTTCACGCACTCGCGGATCATGGTGTGGGCGGCCTTCGACCGCGCGATTGCCGGAGTCGAGCAGCACGGCCTCGAGGGACCGGTGGACCGGTGGCGCGAGCTGCGCGAGACGGTGCGCCGCGAGGTGCTCGAGAAGGGCTTCGACCCGGCGAGGAACACGTTCCTCCAGCACTACGACACCGACGAGGTCGACGCCTCTCTGCTGCTCATCCCCATCGTGGGGTTCCTCCCGCCGGACGACCCCCGGGTCCTGGGCACCATCGCGGCGGTCGAGGAGGACCTGATGCGGGACGGCCTGCTGCTGCGGTACCGAACGGCGACCGGCGTCGACGGCCTCGCCGGTGACGAGCACCCCTTCCTCGCGTGCTCCTGGTGGCTGGTCAGCGCCTACGCCATGTCGGGGATGGTGGACAAGGCGACCGAGCTGATGGACCGCCTGGTGGGCCTGCTCAACGATGTCGGCCTGGTCTCCGAGGAGTACGACCCTCGCCGCCGCCGCATGGTCGGCAACTTCCCCCAGGCGTTCTCGCACCTGACCCTCATCGGGGCAGCCCACGCCCTCGCCCGGGCCGAGGTGTTGGGCGCCGCCCGCAGCGCTGAGCCGATACCGTCGGCGCCATGACCTCGCTGAAGTCCGACATCGCCGCCGTCGACGCTGCCACACAGGCTCTGCTGGCCACGGTGTCCCGCCTCTCCGACGCCGACATCGGCCGGGACTCGCTGTGCGAGGGATGGACCCGCGGCCACGTCCTCGCCCACCTCTCGCGCAACGCCGAGGCGATCGGGCGGCTCGTGGACTGGGCCGTGACCGGCGACCGTCAGGAGATGTACCCCGGCGGCACGCACGTGCGGGACGCCGACATCGAAGCCGGGTCGGGTCGTGGCGCCGCAGCGCAGCTGGCAGATCTGACCTCGACGGCCCAGGACCTCCAGCGCCAGCTGCCACGGCTGGTCGATGGCGTGGCCGTCCCCGAGGTCGAGGGCCGTGGCGGCTTCGTCGTGGCGTCAGAGGGCCTGCCGTTCATGCGGCTGCGCGAGCTGGTCTTCCACCACGTCGACCTCGACGCCGGCTATGGGTTCGCCGATGTCGATGGCGACCTGCTCGTGCGCCTCATCGACGACGCGGTCGGCCGACTGCGGCTCTCACGGCGGGCGCCCTCCGTGACGCTGCGCACCGAGCAGGGCGACACGTGGCAGGTCGGCGACGGCGACACCGAGGTCACGGGGTCGCGGGCCGGGGTGCTGCTGTGGCTGGCGCGGCGGATCGGTGACGGCCTCGCGAGCAGCGCGGGCTCGCTGCCCGACCTCCCGCGGGGGGCCTGACCCTCAGCCGGCGTTGGCGCGCTTGTGCACGGCGGTGGTCGACTGGACCCCGGCCCGGCGCGCGATGGCCACGGCCGCGAGGGCCGAGTGCACCTTGAGCTTGTGCAGGATGCTCTGCACGTGCGTGCGCACGGTGTTGGGTGACACGTGCAGCAGCTCGCCGATCTCGTTACGGGACATCCCCTCGACCAGGCAGCTGAGCACGTCGAGCTCACGCTGGGTGAGGCTGCGGATGCCCTCTGCCTCGGTCACCGAGGCCTGCGGCTGACCGGACAGCGAGACCAGCACGTTGGTGAGCAGCGCCGCGGGGATGTGCGTCTCACCACGCGAGACGCCCCGCAGGGCGGCAGTCAGGGAGTCGATGTTGGCCACCTTGCTCACCCAGCCGCGGATGCCGGACTGGACCGCTTCGAGGACCTGCTCTCCACCCTCGGCACCAGTGACGACGACGATGCCCGTCTGCGGCCAGCGGCGCAGGATCTCCCGCCCCAGCGCCAGCCCGTCGTCTTCGCCGAGCAGCAGGTCGAGCGTCACGACGTCACAGGTCGTCGAGGACAGCACCTCCAGCGCCTGCTCCGAGGTCGCGGCCTTGCCGACGATCACGAAGTCCGGCTCGTCCGCGAGACGGACAGCAAGGGCGTCCACGAACACCTGGTGGTCGTCGATGATGACGACTCGAATGGGCTTCTGCATGTTCATCAGAGTGCCGTCTCCGGGTCCTCCGCGGACCCCGCCTCGGTCTGATCTCGGTCTACGTCAATAGGATGACGAAGCTGTCCAACAGCGTTGCAGGTCAGCGCATGTGCACTGGCCACGTCTCCTCAGAAGCGTGCGCGGCCATGAGCGCCGCGGCCTGCAGCCTGGAGTGAACCCCCAGCTTGGTCAGGAGGTTCTGCACGTGGGTGCGCGCCGTGCTGCGCTGCACCCCCAGCGTCTCGGCCATCTGCTCGGTCGTCTGCCCATCCATGATGCAGCGCATGACCTCCCACTCACGGTCGGTCAGGAACTGCAGGGCCCACAGGGGGTCGTCGCTGGGTTTCTGGGGCCGCAGCGCCTGCTGCAGCAGCGCCGGGTCCACGGCCACGTGGCCGTTGGCCGCCTGGCTCAGCATGTCGACGATCTCAGAGATCGGTTTCTCCTTGCCGACATAGCCCGAGGCGCCCTCGGCGATGGCGCGCCCCACCACGGCGTGGTCGGACTCGGCCGAGAGCATCACCACCTTGCTCTCCGGGCTGGCGTCGCGGATCCGTCGGATCGCCGTGAGGCTGGACCCGTCAGGAAAGTTCACGTCCAGCAGGACGACATCGGGCCGGTGCTCTGCTGCGGCCTCCACAGCGTCACCGGGGCTCGAGACCAGAGCCACCACGTCATGCCCCCTCTCGCCCAGGGCCAGGCCGAGGGCTTCGAGGAGCAGGCGGTGGTCGTCACAGACCACCAGCCTCATGATGCGACCGGTTCTGGGGTTGCCGACCCAGCGTCGACCGGCTCGAGGCAGATGTCCGCCACCGCGCCCGACCCGTTGCCCGAGCGCAGCAGGAAGGTCCCGTGGCACGCCGCCACCATGGCCCGCGTCGTCGTCAGGCCCAGTGACGTGCGTGAGGCGACCTTGCCCAGCCCAGGCCCGTCGTCGGTGATGCTCAGGTGCACCGTGTCGTGCTCCTGCTCGACGACCACGGCGACGTGGCCACCGGGTCCCGCAGCGCGGATCGCGTTGTCGAGCACACACCCCACCGCACGGCCCAGGGCCACGGGACGGGCCCAGGCCAGGATCTTGCCCGGAGCGTCGACGGTCACGTCACAGGTGGCCGTCGGCTGTGCCCGCAGGACGGTCAGGGCCGCCAGCTCGGTCACGTCGACGGCACCGACCTCGTCGTGGGCGGCGTCCGACAGGACGGTGTCGACCAGCTGGCTGAGCCAGCGGGCTTGGTCGCTGATCACTTCCATCTTGCGGTCGACGTCGCCGTCACCGGAGTCGGACAGAAGGAGAATGGCAGCCAACGGCTGGCGAAGGTCGTGGCAGAGCGCGCGGATGGTGTCGATGTCCCGAGACGCGGTGGCGCGCGACAGGTCTTCTACTAGAGCGGTCATGTGCAGTCCTCACCCAACGTCGCGACCGGTGCGCCAGCACCCCCTGCTGGCACTCCCCCGCCGTGACCGCTCCAACGTAGGTCCGCCGAAATACGTCGGACAATAGTCAATCGGGACTAGGAGGCCCCACGTAGTCAGGCGTGGTTACTCCCCCCAATGCAGGATAGGCATATGACGTACACCGGAGATGTGCAGCCCGGCGGCCCTGTCGCCGTCCGCGACCTTGCCCAGGCGACGATCCGCAAGATGGCCGTCTCGGACATGGCCAACAATGTCTACCTGGTCACGTGCCGCCGCACGGGCGCGCAGCTGCTCGTCGACGCGGCCGCCGACGCAGACCGCTGCCTCGCCCTCGTCCGCGAGGGCGGGCCGCGCCTCGACCTGGTGGTCACCACCCACTCCCACTGGGACCACCACCGCGCGCTGGCCGACGTGGTCGAGTCGACAGGCGCCGCCACGGCCGCGGGCGAGGAGGACGCCGGCAGCCTGCCTGTGCGCCCCGACCGGCTCCTGCACCAGGGTGACCGGATCGAGGTGGGCGAGCTGGGGCTCGACGTGCTCCACCTCCGCGGGCACACTCCGGGCTCGGTCGCGCTGGCCTACCGCGACCCCGAGGGCGTCACCCACCTCTTCACCGGTGACTCCCTCTTCCCCGGCGGGGTCGGCAACACCAAGAACCCCGGCCAGAGCTTCGACGCGCTCATCGAGGACGTCACCACCCGGGTGTTCGACGTCTACCCCGACGACACCTGGGTCTACCCCGGCCACGGCGGCGACACCACCCTCGGCGCCGAGCGGCCCCACCTGGAGGAGTGGCGGCAGCGAGGCTGGTAGGCACCCTCACTACGGTGGGGCGCGTGCCCCGGACCTCCGCCGTTCCTGCCCCGATCCTGGTCCTGGCGGCGGTGGTGTCGGTGCAGTTCGGCGGGGCGCTCGCCGCGACGCTCGTTCCGGTCATCGGCGCCCCCGGGTCGGTCACCCTGCGACTGATCTTCGCTGCGCTCGTCCTCGGCGCCGTCGCCCGGCCCCGTCTGCGAGGGCACACCCGCCGGGCCTGGCTCACCGTGGCAGCCTTCGGGCTCGCCCTGGGGCTGATGAACCTGGCCTTCTACGCCTCACTGGTCCGGTTGCCCATCGGGGTGGCGGTGACCATCGAGTTCCTGGGGCCGCTCACCCTGGCCACGGTGCTCTCGCGGCGTGTCCGCGACCTCGGCGCCGTCCTGGCCGCCGGCGCCGGGGTCGTCCTCATCTCGCAGGCCCTGTCCGTGCCGCTCGCGTCGCTCGACTGGGTCGGGCTGGGACTCGCCGCCGCTGCAGGCGCCTGCTGGGCGGCATACATCCTGCTCAGCGGCCGCACCGGCGCCCAGTTCGAGAGTCTCGACGGGCTCGCGCTCGCCCTGGGGGTCGCCCTGGTGGTCGTGGCGCCGTTCGGCCTGACCACAGCGCCCCAGTGGACCGCCGAGGTCGTGGCCAAGGGCCTGGGCATCGCCCTGCTCTCCTCGGTGCTCCCCTACTCGCTGGAGCTCGTCGCGCTGCGGCGGCTCAGCGCCCGCGTGTTCGGCGTCCTGCTCAGCCTCGAGCCGGCTGCCGCCGCGCTGGCCGGCCTGCTCGTGCTGGGTCAGAGGCTCACGCCCACACAGCTCGTGGGCATGGCCCTCGTGGTCCTGGCCAGCGCCCTGGTGATGGGCGCCGGCCAGGGCAAGGACCCGGCCGCGGCCGCGTCAGGGGGCTGAGGACTCCAGGCGCGCGTCGCGCTTGGTCTTCCAGAGGCTGGCGACCGTGGTCACGCCCAGGATGACCACGATGGCGCCCAGCGAGACCGAGATGGGCACGTCGGGCACGGGGAGAGGCTCGCCGCCGTTGATGAACGCCAGCTCGTTCTCGTGGAGCGCGTGCAGCACGAGCTTGACGCCGATGAAGGCGAGCAGGACCGCGAGGCCGAGGCTGAGGTAGACCAGGCGCTTCAGCAGGCCGCCGATGAGGAAGTACAGCTGGCGCAGCCCCATGAGGGCGAACAGGTTGGCCGTGAGCACCAGGTAGGGCTCCTTGGTCAGCCCGTAGATCGCCGGGATTGAGTCGAGGGCGAACAGCAGGTCGGTGGTGCCCAGGGCCAGGATGACGAAGAACATGGGCGTCGCCAGTCGCTTGGCGTCGACCCGGGTGAAGAGCTTGGTCCCGTGGTACTCCTGCGTGGCCGGGAACCGGTGCTCCATGTAGCGCATGAAGCGGTTCTCCTCGTACTCGTCGTCGTCGCTCTCCCCTTCGCGGGCGAGCTTCACCGCCGTGTAGATGAGGAACGCACCAAAGAGGTAGAAGACCCACGAGAAGTTGTTGATCGCGGCCGCCCCGAGGGCGATGAAGATGCCGCGCAGGATGATGGCGATGACGATGCCGATCATCAGGGCCGACTGCTGCAACTTCTCCGGCACCGCGAACTTGGCCATGATCAGCAGGAAGATGAACAGGTTGTCCACCGAGAGCGAGTACTCCGTCAGCCATCCGGCGAAGTACTGCCCGGCGAAGTCGCTGCCGGCGAAGTACCAGATGCCCAGGCCGAAGAGGACGGCCGCGCCCACGTAGACGCTCAGGGCAGTGCCGACCTCCTTCGTGGAGGGGACGTGGGGCTTGCGCGCGATGACGAAGATGTCGATCGCGAACACGACGGTGGCCAGGCCGATGGTGGTCAGCCAGACCCAGGTGGGGACGTTCACAAAGGTTCCTTCCGGTCACGTCTGTGACCGGAGGTCTCTCCCGCCCTTGTCGTGGCGGACCGGTTCCCCGGGCCCACACCCGTATGCCGTGGGCACTGGGAGAGGCCGTGATGACGAGGACACCGCGTGGGGATACTCCCCTCCGATCGGTCACCGTGAGTCTCGCAGACGCGCACGATGCGCTCAAACCCGGCACACACGCAGGCGGGCGCGCCGGCGGGCGCTCCGCCCCGTGCGCCCACCGCTGGCCCGTGCCAGTTGGGGATGCGCCTGCCGCGGGCCAGGGATAGGAAAGAGGTGTCCGACCCCCGCACCGAAGGGAGCAGGGCCATGCCCGCGAAGAAGGATCCCGGTCCCAGCGTCAAGGACCCGAAGCTCTACGAGGAGCTGCGCGAGGACGGCGCCTCCACGGAGAAGGCCGCTCGCATCGCGAACGCCGCGGCCAACACGTCACGCTCCGAGGTCGGCCGCAAGGGCGGCAGGAGCGGCGACTACGAGGACTGGACGGTCGGCGACCTGCGCAAGCGGGCGGGCGAGATCGGCATCGAGGGCCGTTCGCGCATGAGGAAGGACGAGCTCATCAAGGCGCTGCGCAACCACTAGCAGGCCTGGCGCCGGCTCGAGCG
>Ga0247821_10000856_pt1 | contig 17101 bp, 4 predicted proteins | sample 13C_Glycerol_Day_FD_192481 | JGI IMG/M metagenome (GOLD analysis project Ga0247821, IMG submission 192481) | Soil microbial communities from agricultural site in Penn Yan, New York, United States - 13C_Glycerol_Day14 | ecosystem: Environmental > Terrestrial > Soil > Agricultural land | place... | reverse complement strand
GTGTCGTTTTCCAGGTCACCGTCGTTGTTCAGAACATTGCCGCTGGGGTTCAGGCCCGGCGTGGCGTTGTTCAAGCCACCGGCCTCGACAGCCGTGGCACTGTCATCAGTACCATGAGGGGCGTCGTTGCGGCCGATGATGACGATCGACAGCTGGGCAAGATCGCTGAGCCCGCCACGATCAGTGACTTCGTAGGTGAAGCGATCAACCACAGTCTGCAACAGGTCCAGAGCCAATACCGCCGGATTAGAGGTGTCGATGGTGTAGGTGTAGCTGCCATCGGCATTGATCACCAGGGTGCCGTATTGGCCGATCAAAACATTGCCAACGGTGCCGGCAACGCCAGTGCCGCTTTCAGCGCCGGTACGGATACCAGTGACCGTAAGTTGGTCACCCTGGTCGACGTCGCTGTCGTTGGGCAGCACGTTGCCGCTGGGGTTGAGGACCAGGCCATCGCCATTGTCGGCGACGCCCAGATCGATGTCGTTGCGCGCTACCGGCGCATCCCAGGCCCCCTCGATGGTCAGGGTCAATTGCGCCACACCGAGGGCACCAGCGGCGTCACGCATGCGGTAGGTAAACAGCTCTTGCAAGGTATCACCGGGCTTGAGCGCCTGGACGGCAGCCAGGTCATTGTTGACCAGATAGCGGTAATCACCGTTGGAGAACACCGTCAGAGTGCCGTAGGTGCCGCGTATGATCTGGCTACCGTTGACCGTAACAAAGGTGCCGCCGGCAAGGATGCCGCCGATACGAATGCCATTGTCGGACTTGGTGTCTCCCGCATCGACATCGCGGTCATTGCTCAACAGGTTACCGGTAGGGGCGACACCGGCAGTCCCATTGTTGGTGCCACCGGCTTCGACAGCCACCGCGCTGTCGTTGACGGCTATCGGGTTGTCGTTGCGCCCATGAATGGTGATGGTCAAGGTGGCGGTGCTGATAGCTCCAGTCAAATCGCGAATGGTGTAGGTGAAGGTCTCGCGCAAGGTATCGCTGGCCCTGCGCAGGGCTTGTACCAGAGGATCTGAGTTGTCGACCTGGTAGCTGTAGCTGCCATCGGCATTGAGCGTCAGGCTGCCGTACTCGCCGGCAAAGCTGTTGCCGAGGCTGCCGATGCTCAGTCCCTGACGCACGCCAGTCACCGTCAGGGTTTCACCAAAGCGGTCGACATCGGTGTCGTTGCTGAGCACGTTGCCGCTTGGGTTAGTGCCAGCAGTGGTGTTGTTCAAGCCGCCGGCCTCGACGGCGATGGCGTTGTCGTTGTTGGCCACCGGCGCATCGTTGCTGCCGCGAATGGTGATGGTCAACAGCGCGATGTCGGTGGCGCCTGCGGTATCGACCACGGTGTAATTGAAGGTTTCGATTAGTGTATTGCCCGGTCGCAGGGCCTGCACCGCCGCCAGGTTGTTGTCCAGGCGATAGCTGTAACTGCCATCGGCATTGAGGGTCAGCCAACCATAGGTGCCGCGCAATTCGCTTCCCAGGGTGCCGGCAGTCCCAGCACCCTCAACGGCACCCGTACGTACCGCGCTCACCGCTTTGGTTTCGCCATAGTCGATCGGGTCGCCGGCACCGCCATCAACATCGGTGTCATCATTGAGCACATTACCGCTCGGGTCACTCCCACCGCTGGCGTTGTTGACGCCACCAGCCTCTACCGCCTCGGCCTCGTCATTGTCGGCCACCGGGTTATCGTTCTGGCCACGAATGACGATGATGATCTGGGCATCATCGAACTCACCATCGGCGTCGGTGACCCGATAGGTGAAAACTTCGACCAACAGATCATCCGGTCCGCGCAGGGCGTCGACCTCGAGGTTATCGTTGTCGACCACATAGCGGTAGGTGCCATCGGCGTTGATCGTCAGTGCGCCATAGCTGCCGTTGAGCGCGCTGCCGACGACCCCGGCGGTGCCGGTGTCAGTCTCACGGCCGGTGCGCACGGCGGTTACGCTGACCGGGTCCCCATCAGGGTCGACAAAGGTGACTTGCCGCCCTGGGCCCGGAGGTACGCCGGGGTCGACGCCGGGTGCAGTGTTGTTGGCCCCGCCTTTTTCGGTGGCCAGCGCCACGGCGTCCTGCGCGTGCGGCGGGTTGTTGGCGCCGCGCACCACAATAACCAGTTGCGCGGTGTCGGTAAGCCCAGCTGAGTCGACGACCTGGTAGGTAAAGATGACGTTCATCGTCGCGCCACGCGCCAAGGCGACGATTTCAGGGTTGTCACTGTTGACGTCGAAATTGAATGAACCGTCGGGGTTGATGGTCAGTGTGCCGTAACTCACTGAACTGCCTACGGGATCGCCGTTGTCGAACTGGGCGAAATTTGCCTGGACGATTACCGCGCCAGTGCCCACCGTGGTCAAGGCGCCGCCGGCTAGCTCTGGGCCATTGCGGATGCCGTTGACCTTGAGCACTGAGCTCGGACGGTCGGCGCGGTCGACATCCAGGTCGACGCCGGTGCCACCGGGCTGGTTGACCGGCCCCGGGCGGCTGGGAAACAGGATGACGTTGCCGACCGGATTGCTTTCCGGATCGGCGTTGCTGACCCCGGCCTGAGCGGACGCCTGGTCGTCACTGGCCACCGGGTTGTCGTAGTTGCCGACCACGGTGATACGCAGCTCGGCCAGGTCGTTCAGACCGAGCTGATCGGTGACCTGGTAACTGAAGTACTCGGTCAGGGTGTCATTCGGGCCCAGGCGCTGCACGGCAGTGTTGCTGTTGTCGATGACGTAGGTATAGGTGCCATCGGAAGCAATTGTCAGGGTGCCGTAGGTGCCGGTGACGCTGATCGACCCACCGGCAGGCACGACGGTCAACGGCCCACTGGCTGCTTCACGCAAGGGCCGCACGCCAGTAACCGCCTGGGTCTCACCGTAATCGATCGGATCGGTTGCGCGCTCACCGCCATCGACATCATTGTCGTTAGTCAGCACGTTGCCCGTCGGGTTGACCCCGTCAATCGGGAAGCCACTGGGCGGGGTGTCATTGGGGTTGCCATTGTCGGTGTTGTTGACGCCGCCTTGTTCAATGGCGGTGGGGGTATCATTTGCCGCGTCCGGGGCATCGTTGGCACCCTGGATCAACACGTTCAAGGTGGCACTGGACTGCAACGGTGCGCCGCCCAGGCCGATGTCGGAAACGGTGTAGTTGAAGGCCTCGGTCAACTGATCGCCCGCCAGGCGCAGTGCCTGGATTTCGGCGTTGTTGTTATCGACGATGTACTGATAGGCGCCATTGGCCTGGATCACCAGCTTGCCGTAGCGGCCAATGACCTCCACCGAGCCGACCACCGGCACCGATACCACCACGCCCAGCGGTGAAGTCACCGAGACCACGTTGAGGAAGTCGCCATTGGTGGCTATGTCGACATCGGTGTCGTTATCGAGAAGATTACCCCGTGGGTCCACACCCTCCAGGCGGTTATCGGTACCGCCAGCTTCGACCGCAGTCGCATTGTCATTCACGGCCGCTGGCCGATCATTGACTGGGGTGAGGTTGATCACCAGAACGTCTAGGTCGGTGCGCGCATCGGTCGCCTGCCCAGGTACGCCGTTACCATCGAAATCGCCGTAGTTGCCCTGGTCAGTGGTGGTGACTTGAAGAAAGTCATTGCCGTTGAAGTTCAGGTTGCCAAGGTAGCTCAGACCGGCCAACGCCGCATTGATGTCGGCGATTCGGCCCAGTAGCACCAGCGTTGCTGTGCCGTTGCCACCGACTGTGACGCTGCTGGTAGTTCCGGTCAGCGACAGGGTGCCGTGGGTGACCGTGAGGGTGACCTGGATCGCGCGGCCATTGACGTCCGGATCGCGCTCGGCATCGATGTCGCTGACGCGGATGCCGGGGATTGCCAGCGGTACATCCTCCAGGCCGCTCTGCAGCCCGGGCAGACTGTTGACTGGCGCGTCATTGAGTTCGACATACCCTGAGTTGGCCTGCGCAGTGCTGCCTTCGCCCAGGGTCACGCCCACCTGGCCGAGTGTGCCTGCGTCCGTGTCTATGCGCAGGCGCAACTCGCCGAACTGGGCGATGCTGTTGACCGTGGTGGGGGCGTCCAGGCGGTACAGACCAGAGGGCAACACGCCAAACGTAAAGCGGCCATTGCTGTCGGTGGTAGTGCTGAAGGTTTTGTCGTCAGCATTGCCGAGGATGCCATCAGTACCCGCCCAGATCAGGTTGATTGTCTGGTTGGGTACGGCCAGTTCATAGCCAGGTGTGCCGGGTACCGGATCCACATCCGGGGTGGCGTCGTTAGGCGCTGTGGCGGCAGTGCCGGTATCGTTCCAAAGCGTGCCACTGATGATCCCCAGGCCCGCACCTTCGCGCAGCACATAGTTGTTCAGGGTGCTGGCATCCGGACCAGGGCCGTTGGCCCCCGTGCGCTCGCCGCTGGCGCTGCTGTCGGCTCCTACGGCTGAGCCACCCCAACTGGTGAACGTCTCTGGCAGGCTGCTCCAGCTCAAGCTGGCATCGCTGCTGGCGATGGCTGTGCCATTGGGGACGCTGACCGAGTACAGCACGCGGACCTGGGAGCCGATGTCGACCCGTGCAATGTCCACACTCAGGCCGCCACTGGTGCTGAAGGTCACCCCAGCCGGCAGGTTGCCCGGACCGTAGGTGGTGCCGTCAATGGTAATGCTGATCAGGTTGTAGTTACTGCCGGTCGGGAAACCGTCAGTCAGGTGCACGTCATAGGCCGGCAGGCCACCACTGGCGGTAAAGCTGACGCTGACCGTTGCGCTGCCCAGGGTGGTGCCCGGATTGGGGCTGAAGTCGGTGACCTGTTTGTTCAGGCCGGTAAAACCAGCTTCGACGATACGTTCGCTCAAGGTGTTGCTGGTGGCGCGGGTAACACCGTTTACCCGATCCTGAACCGTGGCGCCGAGGACATCGCCGGCCTGGTTCTCGACCCGGTTGTCGACCCTGGCACTGAACTCCACCACGATGCCTTCAAGGTCGTCATCGTTGCCATCGTTACCGCCGCCAAAGGCGCCGTTGGTGATATTGCCCAGGTTGAGGGTGATGATCTGGTTGCCGTTGGCATCGGTACTCAGTTGCACGTAAGCCGAGTTGAGTACCCCGGTGGGCGCCGCGCCGGAAAGGTCCGGGGTGATGAACTGGGCTTCGGGGCTGTCCTCGTTGCCGATGATCTGCAAGGTGCCGCTGGTGATCAGGTCACTCAGGCTGGTGACCAGGCCGCCGTCGGAGACAAAACCGATGCGCATCGTGCTCAGGTCCGCCAGGGTCAGGCCTTGACCCAGGGTAATCACCAGCTGGTAATTGGGGTTATTGCCTTCGGGCACCAACACCGTGGCGCGGTAACGGATGATTTCACCGATGGCCGCCGTCTCTTGCAGGGCATTGGTCGGGTTGGGGGCGCTGGTGTCGGGCAGGCCGCCGACCCGGGAAAACTTGATGCCCTGGGCGACCGGGATGATCAGCACGCTGTCGCGGCGGTAGTCGTTGAGGGTGCCACCGTTGAGTGGGCCATTCTGGCCTGTGCGCTCGCCAGCTGGATCGGCACCTGCGCTGCTGTTGCCATTGAGGCTGGTCCAGCGCACTTGGGCAAGGTTGTCGAATTGCGCCACCGAGGCGCCAGTGGCATTGACCACGCCAGACACACGGATGACCACGCTGCCGCCTTTGGCGATGTCGACATTGCCACTGTTGACCAGGGTGCGGCCGCTCGGGTCAAGGCTGAAGCTGCCAGTGATGTTGGTGCTGACGCCATTGACGGTGTAGATCACGCTGACCAGGGTCAGTTGGTCCAGTTCGGTTGGCAGCTGGCTGCTGAAGGCGATGTCGTAGGCATCGTAGTCGCTACCGGCTGAGCCGTTAGTGAGGGTGATGGTGTATTCAAGCGGGTCACCTTGGTCGAAGCCGATCCCTGGTGGGGTGATCAATTGCTGGCCCAGTTGCAAGGTGGGTTCCTGAATGGTCACGCTGGGCTTGCTTCCCGTAACCGCTACGTCACGGTTGATCGGCGTGCTGCCGTTGGGCGTATCACCGTCAGGGTCGCTGTAGGTGAGGGTGGCATCATTCAGGCGAACGGCGCTGGTCTGGTTGCTGGTCACGTTGCTGGCCACCAGGCGCAGGCGAATGACGAAGCTGTTGTTGGCGGTGTTGTTGTCACCGGTGGTGGTGGAGACGGTAAAGGTAAACCGCGCGTCAACACCGTCAGCGCCCAACGTGCCTGACGGTGCGGTGAGGCTGCCAATGGTGACCGTGCCGCCGAAGTTTTGCGCCAGTACACCACCGGCGGTGGTGATCAGCAGATAGCCTTGATTGTTGAAGCTGGTATCCAGGCGCATGCCGGGCGGAATCAGGTCATCGATGCGCAAGGTCTGCGTGGTGCCTTCGGGCAGGGTGACGACGATGTCATAGAGCATGCTTTCGCCCACCACCAGGTTTGCCCCGGTGGTATGGCTGGCGCTTGAGTCACTGTTGTCGAGGCTTCCGCCGGCATAGGTCTTGGTGATCGTCGGAGCGGCGACCTGCTGGCTGGCTAGGTCGCTCAAGGGTGTCGCCCCGAGGAAGTTCTGTCCGCCTTCGACACTGGCGTAGCCCGTCAGTTGCGCGGTGCTCTGCAGGGTTCTGCTGGCGGCAATGGCGGACGCGACGTTGACCTCATAGGTAATCACCACAAGGTTGGCACCGCTGGTATCGGCGACAGTGCCGGGACGACCAGCAAGCAAGGCGCCGACACCGGCGCCGTCGATGAAGGTGATGGTATTGGTGGCGTTGTTCACGGTGTAGTGAGTGCCGGCGATCAGGCGCGTGCCGTCACCACGATAGATCAGCAGGTTGGCCGTCGACAGGCTGCCGCCCACAAATGAGAGGCCCGGGGGCAGGGTGATGCGCGTGCTGACGTCAAAGGCGTTGCCGCCGCCGCTGTTCTCGATGGCGGTTGCCAGTCGCAGGCGATCATTGGCATCGATACCGCTGACATTGCCGTTGACGGCACTGATATCGGTGATGCTGCCGTTGAAGGGGATGCCGGTGCCGCCTGGCGGGTTCCAGCTGCCAGTGGTGCCGGTCACTGTGCCGTGGTTGGTGGACACCACGCCATGGCTGATGCTCAGGACCGGTTCGGCGACCGAAGCGATCAGAGTCACGTCATCGGTAGTTTGCAGAACGCTCTTGTCCAAGGTGCGGGTCTGGTTGGATTCGCCCAGCACGTTGAAGGCACGTTGGTCGGCGAACGGCTGGTCGCTGACGGTCAGGGTGAAGTCTATCGCGATCCGGCTGCCATTGATCCCAGGGTTGACGTAGTCGGCGAAGGTGAACACCAGCGAGTTACCTGGGCCAAGGGTGACGGAGGTAGGGCTGTTGGGGTTGGTGTTACCCGTGGCCAGGCGCCAGATGCTGTTGAGGTCCAGGCCGCTGAGGTCGAACAGTGGCAAAGGCAAGTAAGCGGTGAGCTTGAAGTTCTCGTAGTCGCCGGTTATCAGGTCATAGCTCAGGCGGAACGTGACGCTGTCGCCGGGACGCAGTTCCGTGCCAGGCGCAGGTGCACCGTTGCCATTGAGGTCGGCGAGGTCGATCTGCACTTGGCTGTTGGGGATGCGCGAGAGGGTACTGGAGCCGTCGCTCTGGTCTTGACCGCTGAGGTTCAGCGGGTCCAGCAGCACGGTGGCGGTGACGGTGGCCTGGTTACCCAGCGGATCGCCTTCGTTGATTTCACTGTGGGGGTTCCCCGCTGGTGGCGTATAGCTTTGAGCGACCCGCGCCTGGTAGCTGATCACCGCGAGGGTCGCACCCTGGAGCACGTCATCGAAGGCCAGGTCACCATTGAGCCAGGAACGCACGGCGAAGGCATTACGCAACGACTGGCCAATGTCGAAGACTATCGAGGTACTGCCGTCGCTATTGACCACGCTGCTGCGGACCAGGGTAATGCTCTGGGTCACGCCGTTGACCGTCAGGGTCAGGGTGGGGCTGCCCGTCACCAAGGTCTGGCCGTCGCTCAATCCGTCGGCGATGACGAAGTTGCCACCGCCCAGAAACGTCTCGCCAAAGGCGAAGTAATCGGACAGGGCGATCCTCAGGTCGTAGGTCAGCGTGTCCCCTGGGCTGATGCCGGCACTGCCGCCGTCAACCGTGACGGTGACCTGCTTTTGCAGGGTAATCGACTTGGCGACGAAACTGACATCCTGGCCCTGGCCGCTGAAGTCGATCTGGCCGCTGGCGGCATCGCGTGGGTCCAGTGGCTGCCAGCTGCCGGTGGCGCTGGGACCATCGAAGGTAATGGTGACGTCATTGCCGCTCACCGGGTTGATCACCGGCACACCGTCGGCATCGTCTTCGGGCACGAAGAATTGCACATTGGTGCTGGTCGGGCCACTGATAGTCGGGTAGCGGACACTGAACTCGCGGATGTAGAGATCGTTGCTAAGGTTGCCGTCGTTGTTTTGCGCGAGGATCGCCTGGATCAGCGCCGGATTGGTGACGGCGCGGCCATCGTAGAGGGTAATGGAGGTCAGCGTGCCGCCCCCGCCAGGGGTAATGGCGGTGACGATGACATTGTCCGGCACCGGTTGCTTGATCACGACGTCGGTCAGGGTCTGCTCATCGGCGGGGGTGAGGGTGACGTCGAGGTCGCGCTTGAAGTTGGGGCCGGTTGCCGTTTCACCTTCCGGGGTGGTGACCACTTGATCGACGGTGATCACCGTCGGATGCACCCGATAGCTGTCGGCGTTGGCCGCAGGCTCCAGGATGCTCGGGTCGGTGGCCGGATTGTTCAGCGAGTCGTTGCCGTACTGAAAGCCGCTACGGGCACGGATGGTCAGGTCTGGGGTCGAGCCGGAAAAGGAAAAATCGGTGTCGGCCAGGTTACTCAGGCTTGCCGTTACCTGGATGGCGATTGGTGGCTGACCCTGGCTGACACTGGCAAAGGGTAGCTCCAGGACCACCATCTGATCACCCGCGCGCATGCCGAAATCGGCGGCATTGATCACCAGCGGCTTGCCATCGCTGCCGACGGCCAAGGGGTGACTGGCGCGGCCATTGGCATCGAAGGTCAGGACATGCGCATTCAGCGCCTGGCCCAGGTAAGTGGCGGATACGAAGGTGACGCCATCATCGGTTTGCGAGCCGGCGCCGTCCTTGCCCGTGGCGGGGAAGAACAGGTCGACAAACGGCGCATAGCCGGTGTCACTGGTGCTGTTGGTGAAGGTCACGGTAAAGCTGAAGGTATCGCCGATCAGAACGTTAGCGCCGCCGGACAGGTCGGTATTGGGCCCGGCCGCCAGCAGGCGGTCATAACCGGCCATGGCGGTGGCGGTTAGTGCAACGGGCTTGTCCAGTACGCCACGGGTGACTTCCAGGGTCCAGTCGCCCCCGACGCGGGCGCTGCCGGTATTGTCATTGGAGGCGCCAACATCGGCGCCGGTCAAGCGTGACAGTTCATCGACCAGGGTGCGTCCATCGCTGCCTGCACCAACGTTGCAGCCATACAGTTGGATGTCCGCGCCCTCGCTCAGGGATTGGCTCCATTGACTCAGCGGTTGGGAAAACTGCTCGATAGTGTCGGCGCTCAGGGTAGTCTTGCCGAGGGTGAACTCGCCTGCGGCGCCGTGGGAGAGGATCTGGATCGAATCGACCTGCCCCAGTTGCGCCAAGGCAGTGGAAATCGCCGCCAAGCCATCTTCATCCGCTTCTACCACCAGCACATCGACATTGCCGGGCAGCTTGGCGGTGAGCTGCTCGCGGCCTTCGATGCGGCTATCGAGGACCAACAGGTGCCGGGCAGCAGAGGGTTGCTGGCTGGGTTCACTGCGGGCTTCAGCGGGGGTCGCGTGGGCGGTATTGGCATCGGCGTTGTCGCTGCCGTCTTGGTGCTGCTGGTCGGCCGCCGCCGTGGCGGCAGCGCCGTCAAACAAGATGCGCGGTTCCAGGGCCAGCGCTTGGCGCTGGGGTTTGAACGCGGTAGGCACTGCAGAACGGGGCTGGGTCGTCATGTCCACATCATCACTCTGAGCCCTGGAAGAGGGCAGGCCATCAGGGGCATCGCCACACAGCGGTCAGTCCCTCAGATGCTGATTAGGGAAAGGGCTGGCGTTGTTGGGTATCAAAAACAGCCTAGTCGTTTTTTTTAGCCTTGTAGGGCCGTGCTGAGGAGCGGTTCTACAGTCGATTGCAAACTGCAGGTACAAGCGTAGAACCCGGTCTATCCTGACGTTGCCTGCTCAACGCGAGCGGCAGGTGCGATGCAGTCACTGGCCACGAATGTGCCGCAGACGACGGTTGTGCCCTGACAAGGGAATCTGGCTGGAGCAAGAGTCATGGAGAGTTGGGTGAAGCGCTGGTATGTGCGCGTTTTTTTCCTGTTGTGGGCTGCTTTTCACTTCCCTGTGTTTGCCGCGCAAGATTCGCCGGAGGTGACGGCCCCACCGGCCGAGCTGAAGATTGCCAATCGCAGCATTATTACCTTTCAGGCCACTTTGCTCGGCGAAACCCCCGCCGCACGTGCCCAACGTGCGCAGACGGTGATCAACGAAACCCTCGACGGTACTGAAGATCCCTTGGTGCGCCTGGATACCATTCAAGACAGCTACCTGGTGCTGATCGGCGAACGCCGAGCGTTCATCGTAACGCCCAAGGATGCAGGCCAAGACCTCTCAGTTGCCGAGGCTGCAGCGCAAGCCGGCCAGCACCTGGAAAAGGTCGTGAATGAGTCCCAACAAGCTCGCAGCGTGCGATTTCTGGTCACCGCAGGGGGGCTGAGTGCGGTGGCCACGTTGCTGTATATCGCTTTGGTGCGCCTGGCAGGCTTTGTCCGGCGCAAACTGCTGTCCTGGCTGCCCAAGCGCATACGGCGACACCACGATGTGCTTAAAGTCGGCGAAACCCCGCTGCTGGACAGCAGCAACCTGTTTCCGCTGATCAGGCGTTTGCTGGCGTTGTTGTACTGGTCGATTGTGTTGCTTCTCACCTATGAATGGCTGACCTTCGTCTTGCAGCGCTTTCCTTATACCCGGCCCTGGGGGGAAAGCCTCGATCATTACTTGCTGGAACTGTTGCGCTACGTCCTTGATGCCATCGTCAGCGCCATACCGGGGTTGGTCATTGCCCTGATGATCTTCTTCATCGCCCGCGGCATCAGCGCTTTCAGCAAACGCGTGCTGGAGCGCTTGGCCAAGCCCGGGACCATTACCTGGCTGAACCACGAGACCCTGCAGCCGACCACCCGCCTGACCTCGTTGGCAATCTGGCTATTTGCCTTGGCAATGGCCTATCCGTACTTGCCTGGCGCTGGCACCGAGGCGTTCAAGGGGTTGTCAGTACTGATCGGTCTGATGATCTCGCTCGGCGCCTCCAGTGTTGTGGGCCAGGCCGCTGCTGGCTTGATCCTGACGTACACACGCACCTTGCGCCCCGGCGAGTTTGTGCGCATTGGTGAGCATGAAGGCACCGTGACCGAGCTGGGCATGTTCACCACCAGTATCCGTACCGGGTTGGGGGAGGTACTGACCATCCCCAATTCAATGATTACTGGCGCGGTGACCAAGAACTACTCGCGGGTGGTGCAGGGGGCCGGTTATGTGGTGGATACCGTGGTGACCATTGGCTACGACACCCCATGGCGTCAGGTCGAGGCGATGTTGCTGGAGGCTGCGCAACGCACTGCCGGGATCTTGCAGACCCCCAGCCCGCAAGTCTTTCAGACGGCGCTCTCAGACTTCTATCCGGAGTACCGCCTGGTCGCCCAGGCAGTACCCAGCGAACCACGGCCACGTGCCGAGTTGCTGACCTTGCTGCATGCCAACATTCAGGATGTGTTCAATGAGTACGGTGTGCAGATCATGTCGCCGCACTACCTGGGCGATCCCGAGCAGGAGAAACGCGTACCCAAGGAGCGTTGGTTTACCGCACCCGCGCAGGCTCCAAGCGAAAAAGGTGTCGAGCAATGATCGACTTCGTGCTTCATGCGTTGCGCTCCAACCCCGAGATTGCGGTGTTCCTGGCCATTGCCTCGGGGGTGCTGATCGGCCGGATTCAGCTGGGCAGTTTCCATTTGGGCTCGGTAGCCGGGGCCTTGCTGATGGGCTTGATCATTGGCCAGATCGGCCTTGAGGTGCCGCAAACGCTCAAGTCAGTGTTTTTTGTGCTGTTCATCTATGCCGTTGGCTTCAAAAGCGGCCCAGAGTTCTTCAGTTGCCTGAACCGCAGCAGCCTGAAGCTGGTGCTGTTTTCGGTGGTGCTGTGTGCCACGGCGTTGGGCGCGATCTTGATGATGAACGCGGTGTATCACTTCGATGCAGGCTTTACTGCAGGATTAGGCGCGGGCGCCCTGACGGATACCGCAATCATGGGGACTGCGAGCAGCGCCATCGCCCAGTTGCCCCTTGATGATGCGGCCAAGAATCAGCTCTACAGTCATATGGCAATTGCCTATGCCATCACCTACCTGTTCGGCACCATTGGCCTGATTGTGTTCGTTGGCACCATTGCGCCGAAGCTGTTGGGTGTGGACTTGCGCGCATCTGCCCGTGAGTTGGAACTGGAGTTAGGCATCGCCAGCAACGAAGACATCATCACTATTCCCTATACCCGCATCGTGGTGCGTGCCCATCGCGTGGCAGACAGCGCCAATGGCATGGCGATCGCCGAGTTTGAGCGCCGTCACGCCAACATCACCATCGAGCGTGTGGTACGCGGCGACCTGGTTCTTGAACGTGACACTGGTTTAGTCCTGCAAAGCGGCGATATCGTCGGCGTCTATGCCCTGCGGGAAGACGTTGGCGTGCTGGCGCAATGGCTTGGCCCGGAGATCGACCACGCGCAATCGCTGTCGTTTCCCACTCGCAGCGCCGACGTGGTGCTGACCAGCGACACCTTGGCCGGTAAGACGGTGCATGAAATCAAGTCTGCACTGGTGGGCTCGGAGCGTTTGGGGTGCTTTGTCAACACCATCACCCGCCAGGGGCTGGAGTTGCCGATGCTGCCCAACACCGTGCTGCGCAAAGGGGATGTCATCTCACTGACCGGGCGCACCTCAAGCATTGTCGCGCTGGCGCAACAACTGGGGCGTATTCGCGAGCACAGTTACAAAAGCGATATTGCCGTGCACAGCCTGGGCATGGTCGTTGGTGCGCTGGTCGGCATGCTATCGACGCATATCGGCATGATTCCCATCGAGCTGGGTGTGGGCGGTGGGGTGTTGTTGGTTGCGCTGTTGATTGGCTGGTACAACTCCCGCCACCCAGAGGTAGGCGCCTTGCCGGCCGCGGCGCAGTGGGCGTTTTCAGAGTTCGGGCTTACTGCCTTCGGTGCCGTGGTGGGCCTGCTGGCAGGTCCCGCCGCTATCAGCGCGATGCAGAGCCAAGGGGTTGCCTTGCTGATTTCCGGGGTGGTGGTGACCTTGTTGCCACCGCTGGTGTCGCTGTATTTCGGGCGTTATGTTCTGCGCTTGCACCCGATGGTGCTGTTCGGCGCGCTGGCCGGGGCCCAGACCGAGGCGGCGTCGATGAACAAGATCATTGAACAATCCGGGAGCAACACGCCTGTGATTGGGTTCACCGTTTGCTACGCCATTTCCAATGTGCTGCTGGCGGTGTGCGGGCCAATCATCGTTTATGTAGCGAGTTGATCCTGCGGCCTTCAGGCAACTGCGCCCGGTGCTTTGCTCAAGGCCCGGTGAGCTACGCTGTGCAGACGCGTGATTGTCCGGTGCCACCGGATGCTTGCTCAAGCTTAGTGTTGCAATGGAGAGAGCCACCTGATGGAAAACCCTACCAAGCCAAGGAGCACCCTCAATCCACCGGTGTTCTACACCAGCGCCGTACTCATTTTGTTACTGGTGTTCTATGCCGTGGCTTTTCAGGCACAGGCGCAATCCCAGTTCAACCATATCCAGCAGTGGATCATCACCAACGCCAGCTGGTTTTACATCCTGGCCGTGGCGTTGATCCTGATCAGCGCAGTGTTCCTGGCGATCAGCCGGTACGGCGACATCAAGCTTGGCCCCGACCACAGCGAGCCGGAGTACCGCAGTCGCAGCTGGTTCGCCATGCTGTTTTCCGCAGGGATGGGCATCGGCTTGATGTTCTTCGGGGTTGCCGAGCCGGTCATGCACTTCACCAGCCCGCCGGTGGGTGAATCGGGTACCGTGCAGGCCGCCCGTGAGGCGATGAAGATCACCTTCTTCCATTGGGGGCTGCACGCTTGGGCGATCTACGCGATCGTCGGCTTGATCCTGGCGTACTTCAGTTTCCGCAAGGGCTTGCCACTGACCCTGCGCTCGGCGCTGTACCCGCTGATCGGTGAACGTATCTACGGCCCGATAGGCCACGCGGTGGATGTATTCGCGATCATCGGCACGGTGTTCGGCGTGGCCACCTCACTGGGCTATGGCGTGCTGCAAATCAACAGCGGCTTTCACCAGTTGTTCGGGGTGCCGATTAATACCACGGTGCAGATCATTCTCATCACGGTCACGTGTGGCCTGGCCACGCTGTCGGTTGCCAGTGGCCTGGACCGCGGTGTGCGGATACTGTCGGAGCTCAACCTGGTACTGGCGCTGGTACTCATGCTGTTTGTGTTGGTGCTCGGGCCCACGGTGTTCTTGCTCCAGGCTTATGTGCAGAACACTGGCGCGTATCTCTCTGAGATCGTCAATAAGACCTTCAACCTCTACGCCTATGAGCCCACTGACTGGATCGGCGGCTGGACTCTGTTGTATTGGGGCTGGTGGCTGTCCTGGTCGCCCTTCGTTGGGTTGTTCATCGCACGCATCTCCCGCGGACGGACCATTCGCGAGTTCATTTGCGGCGTGCTCTTCGTGCCGGCCGGCTTCACCCTGTTGTGGATGACTGTGTTCGGCGATTCGGCGTTGCACATGATCCTCAACGAAGGCGTTAAGGATTTGGCCGTAGTGGTGGGGCAGGACAGCTCATTGGCGTTGTTCGCCTTCCTCGAACACTTTCCGATGTCCAGCGTGGTGTCGATGGTCGCGGTGCTGATGGTGGTGGTGTTCTTTATTACCTCCGCCGATTCCGGCGCGCTGGTGGTGGATATGTTGGCCTCCACCGGGCATGACCACTCGCCCTTGTGGCAGCGCATCTTCTGGTCAGTGAGCATCGGTGTGGTAGCGGTAGCATTGTTGCTGGCCAATGGGTTGAAGGCTTTGCAAACCGCGACCATTGCCAGTGCACTGCCGTTCTCGATCATTCTCCTGGCGTCGATCTGGGGTCTGTTCCGTGCTCTGAACCTGGATGCCACACGTCAAGGCTTGCGTTACCAGGCGCTCCCGTCGCCGCGTCACGCCGCCCATTCGTTCGGTGGCTGGCAGCGACGCCTGCGTAATATCGCCATGATGCCAAAGCGCTCGCACGTGACGCGCTTTATCGGTGAAGTGGTCAAGCCTGCCTGTGAGGAAGTGGCTGGGGAACTGCGCAAGCAGGGGTATGAGGTGACCCTTCAAGAGCAGGACGATGGGCGCATCACCCTGGAGCTGGATCACGCCGGGGAAGGGCGCTTCCTTTATGAAGTACGGCCACGGGCTTTCGTGATGCCCAGCTTCGTGCTGCAGGAACGTGATGACAACAGTGATGCGCGCAAGTATTTCCGCGCCGAAGTGCACCTGCGCGAAGGCGGTCAGGATTACGACATCATGGGCTGGAGCCGTGAGGATGTGATTGGCGACATTCTCGATCAGTACGAACGGCATTTGCATTACTTGCATATGGTTCGCTGAGCCGGTTTCTGGCCAGCCACGTTGGTGAGAAGGCATACATCAGCGCCTGTGGCACACACGTCCACCTTACCAGGGCGGGCGTGTGTGCTGACGGATCAGCTGTATCCATTACGGTTGCCCAATCGGGGTGATGGTGCATTTTTCCGTGCCATGGTTGAACTGTCGTCGAGCACATCGGCGATGGATTTAGATCAACTGGACGTGAAGTGAAGATATGCGTGCAACTGCCAAGATGTACATCTTCCGATCATTGTAATGAATATAAATTATTGGGTGTTTTCTGACTATTGTTTCAATGAGTGGCGAACTGATAGCCCCCGCTAAAGTACTGTGAGCAGTAGCATTATTGAACTACAGGGTATGGCATTTTGAGATTAAAGAATAAACAAAATGTTTATTGAATTCGCAACAATTCATGCTTCAACCTACAGTAATGGAAAGGAGTAGTAACACGTGGCGCAGGAGTAATTGGGCTACGTTCATGGAGCTGGACAACGGTAGGGTGTTATGCGGCAAAAAGACTGGGAAAATCTGACTCATGCGTCAACGCTGTCAAACGCATTCGATTATGCCTGTCAGGGCGTAAAGGAGCTGGGTTTCGATTTCTGCAGTTTTCTCTCCTGGAATAGCCTTGAAACCCGACCTGTGCTGTTAAGTACGTGCCCGACGGCGTGGGTTGAGCGCTACATCACAATGAACTATGTCGAATGCGATCCACGCGTGAACGCATGCCGACGCACGTTACTGCCGGTGTGCTGGACCGATACATTGTTTGTGGATACCCCCGAACTCTGGCAAGAAGCCCAAAGCCACGGCTTACGTTGCGGCGTGTCGCAGGGCAGCCACAGCGCAGGGGTCTTCAGTGTCTTCAGTGTTGCACGGACTGAACCGACCCTGTGTACGTCTGAGTTGTACGAGAAGGCCGGCGACATCCAGTTGCTGGCGACTTTCCTGCATATCCGCCAAGCAGACAACGCACGCCAGCAGGCAACCGCGATGCACCTGAGTGCGCGTGAAGTTGAGGTGTTGCAGTGGACGTCCCACGGCAAAAACGCAGAGGACGTGGCGAAGATCCTGGGGTTATCGTGTTCTACAGTGAGTTTTCATTTGCGCAACTCAATGGCCAAACTGGGTGTTCACAATAAGGTGGCGGCGGTGGCGAAGGCGGCGAAATTGGGGCTGATCGATGAGGCCTGATCCGCGCGGGTGCGCTGGGCACGCGACGCTGTTGGCACATTCGGAATAAATGTTAGGTCTTTTTGGAATTTAACTTAAGCCACCGGCTGAAGATGCACTAGCCTAGGCTCTGTATGAAAAGTTTTGAGACGAAGGTCAGGCAAGGCGAAAACAGCCGAGGAAGCGGAGTTTACGGGTTGTAAATGAGCATTCCGAGGCTGTTTTCAA
>Ga0247821_10000855_pt1 | contig 17104 bp, 25 predicted proteins | sample 13C_Glycerol_Day_FD_192481 | JGI IMG/M metagenome (GOLD analysis project Ga0247821, IMG submission 192481) | Soil microbial communities from agricultural site in Penn Yan, New York, United States - 13C_Glycerol_Day14 | ecosystem: Environmental > Terrestrial > Soil > Agricultural land | place... | reverse complement strand
GTGAAGATCCGCAACGGGCGCGCCGTGTCCGGGCGGGTGTTCGGAGCCGCGATCGTTGACCAACCCGCATTCCCGGGTGCCACCCTCCTCGCGGCGGCGCCCGACACCGAACCCTCCTCGGCCGGGGAGAACACCCCCGTACCCCCGGCCGAGGAGACCACCGACCCGGAGCACCTCACCATCGATGCCGAGGTGCTCCCCGTAGACGTGACCGTGACGACGCCCGATGGCGCCGCGGTCTACGAGCCCGTCGCCTCGACCGAGGCGCCGGAACCCACCATCGAAGGGAACGGCACTTTGACCGCCACCACCACCGCCGAGGCGACGAGCACCCCCGCTCCCGGTTCGGTTCCCACCACCCTCCTCGCGTCGGGCTCGACCCCGCCCGCGGCCACGAGCCCGGCGACCACGAGCCCGCGGGAGACCGCATCGGCCGGAACCCTGTTCGCCGCGTTCTCCCGCGTCAAGGCGGGGCTCGCGTCGGTCGAGGATCACACCCTCCTCGCCGCCCTCTCGAACGTGACCATGAGCGGCGGCGGCGCCGCCCAGCTCCCCGCCGCGGGCGTGCTCCGCCCGGCATGGCTGGGAGAGGTCTACAACGGTGTCTCCTACGTCCGGGAGTACATCCAGCTTCACAACCTCGGCACCGACATCAGCGCGGGAGGCAAGAGCGGCTACCAGATCGGCCGCGGCGCCAACGAGGCAGGAGAGGTGGATCACCTCGACGGCTCGTGGGCGGGCAACCTCGCCGACGTCAAGAGCGGGCAGGGGTTCACCAAGACGATCAACTCGACCGTCGCCCGGTTCGCCATCGGGAACAAGCTCGGCCGGGAGTTCTTCGACCTGCCCGGCGGCGCCGAGACCGTGGCGGCGTGGTTCGGGCTCATCGCCGAGGACCACCTCTACTGGTCGGACATGGAGGCTCTCGCCCTGATCATCGCCACGGCCGGGAACCCGGTCGCCGCGGCAACGGCCAAGTACTCGAACAAGTACCCGGTGGCCGTGGGTCAGCTCATTCAGGGCATCCTCGCGGTGAAGCGCCGCAAGGCGGATGGCCGGAAGGATGTTCCCACCTACGCGATCGCCAACGAGCTCGCCTACGAGCAGATGGCCTACGCCGCGGGCGGTGAGGAGAACCTCCCCGCGTTCGTGTCCCTCGTGGTGACCACCGCCTCCGGTGGCACCGTGGATGGCAACGTGCAGGTGGTCGAGGGTGACACCGGCATCGACAACACCCCCTCGGTCATCGTCGGCGCCAAGCAGGCGATTGACTTCGACGAGCTGCCCGGTGGCCCGCTCACCGTGGACGCCCTCGACCTCGCCAAGGGCGGGGTGGATCGCGCCGTGCACGGCTACCTCCAGAAGTTCGTCAAGCGTCCGGAGGCCATCGTCAAGATCGGCACGGCGGACGCCTGAGACCCGGGAGCGTAGGCGATGGCTGAATGGTTCACGGTCGAGGGCACCACGCCCGAGGAGGCCAACACAGCACAAGAGAGGCTCGCCGCGGCATGGCCTGACGCGCCGATGTCCAACCTCGAAGTCTGTTCACTCGTGCTCGAAACCGCCCGTGAGCAGGTCATCGCCTACGCCCCCGACCCCGAGGAGGCGCCCGAGCAGATCACGGCGCTCCTCGAATCGCTCGGCTACTCGGCCGCGGCGATCGCCGCGGTGCTCGACGGGCTCGCCCTCGACCCGCCCGCCGACCCGCTCCGCCGCTACGTCTACGCCCAGCTCTCCCAAGCGGTGAACCTGTGGAACGCGGGTCGGGTCTCCTCGGATGGCGATGTCGGGGTGGACGGGTTCACGTTCACGCCCCGCCCCCTCGACAAGACCATCCGGGCGATCATCCGCCCGACCGGAGGGAGCTTCGATGTCGGATAGCCCGGAGAGCGTCCGGGAGTACATCCGGGCCCACGTCACCATCCCGGAGGCGTTCCGCCTCATCCCCAACCAGACGATGCCGCAGACCATCGACCGCCCAACGGTGGTGGTCAAGCACCTCCGGATGGAACCCCTCGCAGAGGCCCCGGTCGGGCACGTGCGAAACACCGTGATCCTGACCCTCGCGGACCACCACGAAACCGAGGCGATCGCCGAGGAGGCGTTGGACACGGCCGTTGTGGAACTCCTCACCGCCCTCGACGGCCACGAGGCGATCACGTGGACCGAGGCCGAAAAGGTCTCGGTGGTGGATCGCTACCTCGGCTGGGACATCACCCTCACTGTCATCACATCCCGAAAGGAAACCGCCTAATGGCAACCGTCGTTCCCAAGCCCTTTATCATGGGCAACGCGCTGGTCAAGATCGGCGCCGACAACCACGAACTCGCCGTGAACTCGGTGGAGTTCAAGCCCACCCCGATCACGGCCATTTTCCGTGGTCTCACCCCCGCCGCCCGCTACCCGGTCTCGGGCGGCTCCGACTGGTCGGTGGACATCGGCTATGCGCAGGACTGGAACACCACCGGGGCGCTCTCCCGCTACCTCCTGACGGCCGAGGGAACCACGGTCGCCATGGAGTTCACGCCCGTTGCGGGTGGCCCCAAGGTGACCGCAAACGTCACCATCGTTCCCGGCGCGATCGGCGGGGCGGGCTCGGCGGTCGCCACGGGTTCGGTCTCCCTCCCGTGCGATAAGCCCGTTCTCGGCGCTGTGATCTAGCGGTGGCCAGCTCGGGCCGAATCTCCCTGTTGGTCTCCAAGGACCTACAGCTCGTGGCCGCGGTGGCCGCAAATCTCGAGCCCGAGCTGTCCAAGCAGCTCAACGCCCAGACCCGCCAGCACGCCGAGCCGGTGTGGCAGGAGGAAGTCAGGGACCGTGCGAGCACCCGGTTGCAACACCGGGTGCTCGCCGACTCGGCCCGGGTCTCCGCCTCACGCGCCAACGTGATGCTCAAATCGGCCGGCGTCGGGCGGCTCTCCTCCGGGACCAAGCCCTCAATGGTCGCCGCGGGCGCCGAGTTCGGAGCCGCACCCGGAACCATGGTCGCCACCCGGAGCCGGAAGGGCAAGCGGTACAACCGCCGTATGGGCTCCACCTTCCCGAGCCCCCGCCGCGGCGGGTACGTGATTCACCCGGCCGTGGGGGCGGTGGTGCCGCGCATCGCTTCACTGTGGGCCCAGACCGCCTACCGCACCGTGGCCGACCTATTCGAGAAAGCACGAGGATAACCCGTGGCGGGTAAGACATTCTCTGTCGGCATCGCGTCCGAAACCAAAGCGTTCAAGCAGGGCATAGAGACCGGGGTTATCGCCCCGGTGAAAACCTCGATCGAGGCACTCGATAAGCTCGCCAACTCCCGTGGGCCCGAGCAGCTCGAAGATGGCATGCGGGACGCCCAGCGCCAGACCGAGCGGCTCGGCGATGAAGTCAAGGACACCGCCCGGGACATCGAGCGGGAGTTTCGAGACTCCTATTCCGGGGTGAAGCGCTCCGCCGATGATGCCCATGACGGTATCAAGCGGGGCGCCAATGAGGCCAAAGATGAAGTGACCTCGACCGCCCGGGAGGGCGCCGCCTCGTTCTCGGGTGAATGGTCCGACGTGGGCGATGTCGTGCAAGAGTCCCTCGCCAATGCGTTCTCGGGGTTCGGTCCGGGCGGCGCCCTCGTGGGCATCCTCGCCGCGGCCGGTGCGGGCGCCCTGATCACCTCGTTGCAGGATGCCCAAGCCGAGTCCGACGCCCTCAAAGAGAAGTTCAAAGACATGTACAAGAGCGCCGCCGAGGAGGGGCGGAACTACCTCGATGAGGCCCAGATCATCGCGGAAGCAAACGACCTGATCTTTAACCCCGAGCGGGCCGAGGAGGAGAAACGACTCCGGAAGGAAGCGGCCGCCCTCGGGTTGGACGCGTCCACCTACATCCTCGCCATGGCAGGCGACGAGGAGGCCATTAACACCGCCCTCACGATCGGCAATCAGAAGCGCCAAGAGCGCCGGGATTGGGCCAACGAGAACCTCGCCGCCGAGCGGGAAACCGGCACGATCACCGACGCCCAAGGGTCGCACATGGATGCTCTCCTCGGGAAGCTCCAAGAGCGTAAGACCCTCACCGACGAGAACAAGAAAGCCGCCGACCTCGCCCTAGAGGTGGAGTCCGAGGTGAACCGCCGAGCCGCCGAGGGCAACGCCGCCTCCAAAGAAGCGATCGAGCAGCGCGGCCGGGACTGGCAGGCGTTCGCCGACCGGGTAGCGGCCACCCCCAACCCGGTGCTCAAACCCACCATCGACACGTCGGGCGCCGATGCCGAGCTGTCCCGCTTCATCGCCCGCCGCCGCCCCCAAATCGAGGTTGACATTTTCTACAAGCCCGGAACGGTGAACCGCTAATGCCCACCACCCTCACGAGCGGCGCCACGGTCATCACACCCGATATCGTGGACGGCTACCAGTCCGCCCGCCCCGCCCAGACCATCATTCACCGGGTCATCGGCCGACCCGACCCGGACGTGACGCTCCGCCCGGCTGGCACCCGCACCGGCACCCTCGAACTCGTGTTCGGGGTCGAGGCCACCGCGATCGCCGCCGAGCAGGCGTTGGCAGGCGCCGACGTGTGGACCCTCTCCGACCCGGACCGGCCGAGCATCGGAATGGTGTTCGTAGTGGCCGATGGAGACCTGTCCCGAGACCTCGACCCCGAGACCCGTAACGCATGGATCGTGACGGCGCCCTACGTCGAGGTGATCCTGTGATCATCGAGGATGCCTATTCGGTCACCCTCACCGGCGCCGAGCTGGAAACCCGGCGAAACCTCGCCCTCGACCCGGCCGCTACCAAATACATCAGCGGCAACGCCCGGCTCGGCTGGCGTTCCGTGCGGTGGTTCGGGGCGGCTCCCGCGGCCGGGACCTACACACTCGTAACCGGCACTGGTCCGCTCCCCGGCGTCAACACGTATGCGCGTAAGACGTGGACCGTTGCGCCCGCGGCGCTCGGCGGCTCGGGTGATACCGGGTTCGAGCACGTGACAGGCTCGGCGGCGGCGGGTTACCCGGTCACTCCCGGGGATGTGTATGTGATCAGTTCCTATCTCCGGTCATCGGTCCGCCGCCGCATCGGGATTGGCGTCTATCAATGGGATGGCGCCGGGGTCGCCATGGCCCGAATCTACGCGCCGCGGGTCACGGCTCTCCCGGGAGTGTGGACCCGGATTAGTCACGTCTACCAAGTCCCGGCCGGGGTGGCGACCATGGCGCTCGTATCCGACTCACACGCAGAGGCGGTGGACGGTAACGCCGTGTGGACCGTGGGCGCCACCCTCGACGGGACCGCTCTCCTCGTGGAGAAGTTCCCCGACCTCGCTTCCGCGATCGTCGCCGACTATTTCAGCGGCGCCACCACCGACACCACGGATTACCGTTACGACTGGGTCGCCGCGGCCACCGATTCGCCCTCCACTCAGACCCGGCTCCGTCACCCGCTCTCCCATAAGGGCGGACCGCTGACCCTCGATGATGCGTGGGCGCCGCGCGTTCAGGGGTCGGTCGAGGTGGCCATCCCGGACACCGGCACTCTCGAGCTCCTCGACACCCGGGAGCAGCTCCGACTCACCGTGGCATGCTCGGCCTCCTACTCGGCCGGGTCGCCCACCGCCCGCACGTTTGACCTCGCCGTGAGGGGTCGGGCGGTCGATCACGAGGCGGGCACGGTCTCGATCGATGTGGCCTCGGATGAGGCGCTCCTCATGGATGACGTGTGGATCGATGACGAGCCCAACCTAGACGGGCTCGACCACCAACACTCCCTCCGGTCTCTGATCAATGCGGTGATCCTGTCCCGGATCGGCGCCGCCCTGCAACCCGGATCGGCCGACTCGACGTTCTACGTGCTCGAAAACGCCACCAATCAGATCGTGAACCCCACGTTCGAGGCCAACGCCAACGCGGTAACCGCGGGCGGTAACTGTACGTTCGTGCGGGTCACCACTCAGGCATACCTCGGGACCGGCTCCCTCCAAATCGCCAACTCGGCGGTGGGGCTGTTCGCCGTCGCCCTCGACACGTCGGCCTCGGTCGGAACCCGACCCGTGCGGGCGGGTGACCCGTTCACGTTCCAATGGCGCACCAAGGCCAATAGCGTGCTCGACGTGTGGGCGGCGGTGCGTTTCTTTGACGCCTCCAACGTGCAGGTGGGCGCCGATGTGGCTGGCGTGCATGTCGCCACGACTACGACCGGATGGCAGCTCGTGACCGTGGCGGGCACGGTCCCGGCGACGGCCACCAAAGCGCTCCCGCTCGTGTTCGGGCAGGCAACCTCGGGCGGTCACCTCGTGTGGGTGGACGCGGCCAGCCTGTCCGAGTCTCCCGACTACTTCGACGGCTCCACCCCGGACACCCTCGACTACGCCTATCAGTGGACGAGTGTTACGGACGGCTCCACCTCGACCCGGACCGCCCTCGTGGACCGCTCACCCGATCTCCTCGACTGGGAGCCCGGCGACTCGGCATGGTCATTCGTGCAACCCCTCGTGCAGGCGGCGGGGCTCCGCCTGTTCTGCGACGAGCAGCGTCGGTGGTTTCTCGTGGACCCCTCCTACATCGCACCCGGCTACCTGCAACTCTCGGTCCCGTACAACCTCGGCTCGGCCGTGGATCGGATGTCGAGGGATGACCCGGAGTGGTTCGATGCGGCCATCCTGATCTATCGGTGGCTCGATTACATGGCGGTCCGACAGGAACGCATCGACTACTACGCCGCCCCGGGTCACACGAAAACCCGAACGTTCGTGATCGAGAGGCCCTATCCGGGTCCCGGCGCGGCCGAGTATTTCGTGACCCGGGCCCTCGGCCGTGGGCGGACCATGCGGGGGTTGGAGACCCTCGCCCGGTTCGATACCGAGCCCGTGCAACCCCTCGTGGTGACCCTCCCGAGCACCCCGATTCAAACGGGCGTGGTCGCCGCCGTGACGTTCGACACCTCGACCGGCCGGATGTCGGTGGACTCCCGCGGGCTGACCGACACCCCCGCTAACGCGGTGGTGTTCTTGCCCGGCACCATCGACAGCTTGCCCGGGACCATCGACTCCCTGCTGGCCTAACGGAAAGGAAACAACCATGGCAATCGGTGATGACGCGGTAGCGGCGGGGATGGCCCTCGTACCGGGCACCCTCGCGGCCAACCAGCTCGACACGGAAATCAACCGGACCCGCGATTATGTGGCGCTCCGCACGGCGACGGTTACCCCGGTCGCCAAGGGCGGGACCGGCGCGACCACCGCACCCGCCGCCCGCGCGAACCTCGACGCGGCGCCCACCTCGCACACACACCGGATTACCGATGTTCTCACCTCGGACGGGTCCGGGCCCTATGCGGTGGCCCTGCAAGCATCCCTCGACGCCAAGCAGAACGCGGGTAACTACATCGTTCAGGGGGCGGGCGACATCCACACGGGCGGCGGGCGGCTCAACTCGATCGGCTCCCGCAATTTCTCGGTCTCGGTCAACTACGTATCCGCCTACCTCGATGGCAACAATTGGCTTGGTATCGCACCCTCTGCCGAGCGGTTCAAACAGGACATCGAACGGGCGGCGTACAGTCTCGCCGACGCCCTCCGACTGGCCGAGTGCGTGGCCACGTACCGGCTCCGGGCCCGCGTCGAGGGCGTCATGGCGCCCGAGGGCGACGGGTGGGAGACCGAGCCCGACCCGGACGCGCCGGGGGAGGTGGGCGTGATCGCTGAGTGGTTGATCCGTGAGGGGTTCGCCGAGTTCGTGGTGTTCAACGATGCAGGCGAAACCCTCTCAGTCAATTACGAACGGCTCGTGCTCGTGGTGGCCGGTGGGCTCGCCGAGCTGGCCTCCACCACCCTCACGATCGCCGCCGAGGTGTCCGCCATCCGGGAGCAGCTCGACCGGATCGGAGGCGACCCCGCGTGACCCACTCGACGCTTACCACCTCGATTCGCCTGTCTGACCAGTCCTCGCCCCGCAATGGCGCCACCATCGATACCTACCTGATCCACCACCTCGCCGGGACCAACGCGGACGGCGCCGTAGACGCCATGATCAGCGGCGCTGACGGCGGCTCGGCTAACTACGTCATCACCAATGAGGGCGACATCATCCTCGTGGTGGACGAGACCCTCCGGGCGTGGGCGTCCGGGTCGCCCGATGACGGCGGGAAAGGGGCGGCGTGGGACCGCCGATCGATCACGGTTGAGATTGAGAACGAGACCGCCCACCCCGATTGGAGGATCAGTGACGCGGCCCTCAACGCCGCCGCGGCGCTCCTCGCGGACCTCCGCACCCGCTACCCGATCGCCAACGTGCTCGGCCACCGTGACCTACACACGGCCGAATACGGGTGGGCGTCATATTCGACGTATTGCCCGGGCCCGAACACCGTGGCCACCATCCTCGACCGTGAGCACCCCGCCACGGTAGAGCCCACCCCTGTTCCCCTGTGGGAGCGCATCGAGAGAGAGAGTGACATGTTCCTGTTGAAGATCAACGACGGCGCCAACCGATACGGCGGGGGCACCATCTACGCCCTCACCAACGCCGAGGATCGGTGGGTTGAGTTCCGCACCGAGGAAGCGGCCAACACCCTCGCCGAGCGTTTCGGGGACGCGGCCAACGTCACCTACGCCGAGTGGGACGCGTTCAAGCTGGCCGCGGGGGCGTGACCGAGGTTCTCGTGGCGACCATCACCTCTAGCCTCTCAGCGGTGGCATTGGTGATGGTCGCCCTGATCAGTAACCGGACCCGCCAGCATGCCAAAGCGGCCCGGGAGCAGGTCGCCAACTCCCACTCGACCAACCTCCGGGAGGAGTTGGACGACCGGCACGTCGAGACCAACGCCAAGCTCGACCGCCTCGTGGAGTGGCAAGTAGACCACCAAGCCCGCTCCATCCGGGGGAGTGCCCGCACCACCCGCCTCGAACTCACCACGGGAGCCCTCGTGGTGTTCACCCTCACCGCGGCGATCGCCCGCATTATCCGGAAGTAGGTTCCCTTGCACGCCCTCATCATTCAGATCATCCGTACCGTGGTGCCCTACCTCGTGGGGCTCGCCGTCGCATGGCTGGCCACCATCGGCCTCGGTCTCCCCGAGGATGTCGTGGCCGGTGCTACCGCCCAACTCACCGTGCTCGTGGGCTCCCTGTACTACCTCGCCGTCGCGTGGCTCGAACGGCGGTTCTCGTGGTTCGGGTGGCTCCTCGGGGTGGCTCGGGCGCCGATCTACGACTACGAGCCCAAGCACCGCGCGGGCACCCGATGACCGAGGTTCTCGGCCGGGTGGGCGTCGGAGCGGGTTGGCCCCCGCTCCGACGCGGGCACCCGATGTCGGTTACGGTCAAGCCCCCCTATCGGCGGGTGACCGGGGAAACCACGATCGAGCCAGTGCCCGCCCCGATCCGCCTCGAACTCGACGGTTCGTTCTCGGCGGACATCCCGGCCGGGGTGTGGCTGTGGAGCATCGAAACGATCGGCTACCGAGCCGCCCGGGCTCTCGCGGTTCCCGAGTCGGCCGAGCCGGTCCGGTTCGAGGAGCTCTCCGAGGTGGACCCGTCCACCCTCGAACCCCTCGAACCGCTCCCACTCAACGCCGCCCAAGTGCTCGAACGATCCGAGGAGGCGGTGGCCGCGGCTGAGGAGGCGATCGCCTCGGCCGTTCCCGGACCGCAGGGCCCCGCAGGCCCCACGGGCCCGCAGGGCGCCACGGGCCCGCAGGGCGCCACGGGCCCGCAGGGCGCCACGGGAGCGGCGGGAGCGGCGGGTCCGCAGGGCTCGACCGGGCCCACGGGTCCGCAGGGCTCGACCGGGCCCACGGGTCCGCAGGGCCCGCAGGGCGCCACGGGAGCGGAAGGAGGCCAGTACGTGCCCGCGGTTGGTGGGACGTTCACCTCCTCCTACTTCACAAGCAACATCGCCACGGCCAACCTCCGGGACCGCAACACCGCCCCGATGCCGCTCTGTGTGGCCGAGGCTATCTCGGTCGATCAAGCGTCATTCAACGTGCCCACCGTGGCGACCACGGCCGGGCAGACCGCCAAGCTCGACCTCGTGCAGCTCGTGGGCGCTACGTGGACCCTCGTTACGGCTCTCGCCACGGGTATCGCCCTCACCGGCTCGACCGGGGTACGCACGGCGTCATTCGCGCCGGTCGCCCTTACCCCGGGCGTGGTCTACGGGCTCCGCCTCTCCGAGGAGCAGGCATACGATACGGCGCTCCGGGTCACGGCGGGAACAATGGTCGGTCCCGGCATCGGCACAACCTCGGGGTTCGGGTCCGGGTTCAACCTGCCATTGGGCGCCAATACGGCCACGGTTACAGCGGTCCCGGTGATCCGGTTGAGGCGATCCGCCTAACGCAACGAGAAACGGCCGAGGGATTCAATCCCTCGGCCGTTCTCGTGTTCCCCTCCGAGCAGGCTACCCGCTCCGCTCGGCTATCCCTCTACCACCATCCGGCAATAGCGGCATTCACTCGTGACCTCATCGAGGGCCCGCCACTCGTGGGGGAGCACCGAACCGTCACGGTCGATGTCGCACCACAGCTCGTAGGGGATGTCCTCGGCCGGTCGGGTCTCGGTCACCTCGCCGCCTCGATCCGGTGGGCGTAGCGCTTGAATGCCGCTTGGCGGGTGGTGCCGAGGGCGTCGGCGATACCTGCCCACGATCGCTGGGAGGGCCCGTGCATCTGCCCGGCGATCGCCGAGGTGATCGCCGCCTCTAGTTCATCCCGGAGGGTGAGCATTTCCGCCAGCTCGAACTCATCCGCTTCGCCCACTCGGCGCCCGGCCGCTCGAATCATTCGCTTGACCGCTTCGAGGTATGAGAGCGTTTCTACGGCCATTTCGTGTCCTTCCTAGGGGGTTGGTGTGTGCTCCATTCTGGTGTCAACCTAGGGTTTACGTCAACTCAGGGTTTACACGAGAACCGCCCCGGAGGCGGGTAGCTCCTCCGGGGCGGCTCTCGGGCTCTAGGTCAGTCTGAGGGGATGACCTGTAGCGGTTCGGTGGGGGTGAGTTCGGAAGTCTCGCCAAACAGGTAGGCGACGGTTGTTCCAAGAGCCCGGGCGACCGAGACAACCTGATCAGGTGTCCAACCCCGATCGCCTCGGAGCCGCTTGCCGAGGCTCGATTGATCCATGCCGATCGCATCGCCCAACTCCTGCTGAGTGATGCGCCGGTCCCACATAATCAGGTGAACCCGGAGACCAATGGCGGCATCCATCGGCCGGGTGGTCTGTTCGGTGGCGGTCACTTGGTCACATCCTCTCGGGGTCGGGGGGGAACCTGTGGGAAACCACTATAATCCCGGATCGGCCCTTCCGACAGATAGCGGCGTGTCAATTGCGGAATAGTCGCATCCGCCCTAGGGTGGCGGACATGACAAATCTCCGCCGCCTCACCGCCGAGGCGTGGCTGTGATCCCGCCCTAGGCGCCCCCGTAGAGGGGACACCAGCACCAAACCACCCGAGGGGCCGACATCGAGCCGCCCGCCCGAGGTGGAGACACCCGGGAGGCGCTCCGGGAAACAAGATGCCACCCCGAGAGTGGGGGCCGCGCGGTAAAGGCATATCCGGGCGCGCCAGTCCCCCAAGACAGGCCACCCACTCACATCCCGATCGTGACGGCCTAGCCGTGCTCGTGATGCCTGTACTCCGATGCGGCGTACCGATGGCAACGTGAGCCCCTCCACCGCTGGGAGAACACTCGTTCTCTCGGCTGTGGGGGGGCTCACTCCACCTACCACGCTCCACGACCCCCGAGTTAGGAACGGGACATGCCCTGTGATCGCTTTACAGAGTCCGGACATCGCTACGACAGCGAATCCGGATGGTGCCTCGGAGGATGTGGCCGACGCGATGATGGCCGAATCACTGGCCACGGCGGCTCCGAACTCAAACCACCGACCACGCAAGAAACCACCACCGAACCCAAGGAAACGCAATGATCCGCACCCGCACCCGCCGAGCTTCATTCGTTCGATCAGACGCCAGTACGCCGCAGATTCTGCGATACGTGCTCGGCCTCACGAGTGCCGCTATCGTGCTGTCCGCCTCGGCCGTGTGGATGCTCGGAAGCGCTGTCGAGGTGTTCCTGTGAGCGTGGTCCCGGCTGTTGAACTCAACGGGTTGGACCTCGCCCTCTTGCCGCTGTCCAACCGCCTCCTCGCCCTCGCCTCCGATGCCGAGGCGATCGCCACGAACGAGGCCGAGGCGCCCAAGCCCAACATGCGGCTCGTGAACATCCTCCGCCGTGATGCCGCCCAGCTCCGAGCCGTTCGTGAGTTGCTCCACTCCGGGGGTTTCCCGCCGCATGTCGCCCACAATTGGGCCACCGTGGCCGACCGCTACATCACGTTCGTTCGAGCCGCCCGAGGTGAACGATGACCACCGACCCGATCAACCTCGACGCCCTCGACCCGGCCGTGCTCCTCGTGCTCGCCCTCGTGGCGTGGGCGGGGCTCGGTATCGTCGCGTGGCGGGAACGGGTGTCATCCGCTCGGGATAGCGTCATCGAGCAGGAGGCGGAGCGGTGAAGCATCGAGTAGAGCGGTCGATCGGCGACCACGGCTACCGCCCGGGATGGCTCGTGCTCGATGCCGAGGGCGCCGTGATCACCGACCGGCCGACATGGCGCGCGGCGTTCGATTGTGCATTCACGCTCGGACAGGGCTTGGGGTTCGAGGGCATGGTGACCGAGCGACTCGACCCGGACACCCTCGACCAGCTCGGCCTCGCGGACCACCTCGACCGGATCGAGCTGCACATCCTCGACACGCTCACCCGACCTCGACGCGTCGGGGTGGTGAGGGTCGCATGACCGCCAAGCATGCCGACCCCGAATACCGAAAGAATGCCCGCATCATCCGACAGGGCGTGGCCAAGAAACGCCGCGCCGGGGTCGATGTCACGTGCTGGCGGTGCGGTGGTGACATCGACCCCGAGCAGACCTACGATGTCGGCCACATCGACCCGGCCGCGGGCCATGGCATCGGTAACCTCGCACCCGAGCACCGCTACAAGCAGGGCGCCCGATGCCAAGGGAACCGAGCAGCGGGTGGCCGACAGGGCAAAGCCATACAGACCGCCAAGCAAACCGCATCGAAGGGACTACTACCGTGGTAAAAGCGCTCCTCATCCTGACCGCCGTGTGGGTGCTCGCCCTCGCCCTCGCCGCCATCGGCGCCACCCGCCTCGCGGACACCCAACGATGCGCCATCGAACAGGGCTCGGCGCCCGTGCCCGTGGAGTGCGGGCGATGACCGAGCGCCGGTGTCCGTGCGGTGGATGCACCCGCCTCGCCCAGCTCGACGCCATCGCCGCCAGCACCCCGAGCGCATGGGCCGAGCCCGAGCCCGAGCGGCCAGCCCGTCCGGAGTGGGCGACCGTGGCCGAGTGGGCCGAGGCAAACGGCCGGCCGCTACAATCCGTGGTACAAACGACGTAACACCTTACCGAGCGAGTCTTTTTAAGGCTCGGCGGTGGCACCCCCGCCTATGGCTCTACAGCAACGCCCCCCCCTGAACTGAGACAACGATTGGTACAAAATGGATCACCGAATCCCTCGCCCGAGCGACAACCCGTTCGCCGAGCCTCGGCCACTCTCACCGGCCGAGCGCCGCACCGCCACCGGGTTCCCGGCCGAGCGCCGCACCGCCACCGCCACCGCCACCGCCTCCGCCGCTGTCGCCATGGAGTCCGCCGTGACCGCGGCCACGGTCGCCGCCCGGCGCGCCGAGCTGGCCGAGCGCCGGGCACGGATCGCCGCAGAGGTGGCCATCATCGCCGCGGCGTTCTCCGCCGTCGCCGCGGTGCTCGGGTGGCTGACGTGACAACCCTGTTGGTTCGCCCGGCGCCGACCATGGCGGACCTCGCCGACGAGGCCACGTGGATCGAGTGGAGAGAGCTCGCGGTCCCGGCGCTGCATGCGACCGAGTACGTCACGACCGAGCAGACCCGAGCCGAGTTCCTAGAGGGGGCTCGGCTCCTCCGCCTCGACCGGATGACGAGGGCGGGCGACGGCGGGACCGGACCGACGCCCATTCAGCTCGCCATCGCGGACATGCTCAACGCGGGGTACTTCATCAACGGGATTCTCGAGCCCCGCCGCACGACCAAGACCACGAGCATTCAGGCGGTGCTCCTCGGCCGGTGTTCGCTCCGGGAGGATTACGTGGTCGGGTGGACCCTCGCCACGACCGGCGCGAAAGCCTCGGAGCGGTTCCGCAAGGACATTGTGGCGCCGATCACCCGCCTCTATCCCAACCCCAAAGACATGCCATTCACGGTCAATGTGGGCAAGGGCACCGAGCACATGCACTGGCCAACTATGGGCTCGTGGTTCAACGTCTACGCGCCGGGCGGCGACGGGTTCCGATCGGGCGGGTTCGATGCCGGGTGGGTCGATGAGGGTGGAGAGGCCGAGCCCGAGCTGTCCGAGGACTTGACCATTGCGGTGCTCCCGACCATGGACACCAAGCCCGGCGCGCAATTCATTGTCTCCGGGACCGGCGCCAAGTACCGCGATGGCAACCTGTTGTGGGACACCCTCAACGACCCGACCGCGGGTGTCATCCGGCACTCAGTCCCGGACATGATCGACCCGGAGGAGTTGGAGGCGTGGGAGCCCGACGCGGACCACCCCCGGGCACGGGTCCGGGCCCTGATCGAGAAATACCACCCGGGCGTCGGGTGGACTACCCCTATCGAGGCGGTACAACGCAACTACGAGAAGTTCCCGCGGGAGAAGTTCAACATGGAGTACCTCGGGCTATTCGGCTCCGAGGGCTCCAACGTGGGGCTCATTCCGCCCGCCCAGTGGGAGCGCACCGTGGTCGGCGGGCAGCTCCCGCCGCCGCCCAAGCGGTTCGCCATGGCGATCGCCATTCACCCCGACGGGCTGTGGGCATCCGTGGGCGTGGCATGGCACCATGACGAGGCGCCGACCGACCTCGTATCCGAGGCGCTCCGCCTCGACGGCGGCGCCGACGAGGCCACCCCGGCGCGCGTCGGCATCGGCCTCCTCCACCACCAGCAGGGAACCTCGGGGTTCGCCAACCGGGTGCTCGCCCTCGCCCGCAAATACAAAACCGACATCATCTACGATCAGCTCTCCCAGTCGGCGGGTGTCGAGGTGGAGACCCTCTCCCGGGCCATGCCACGCCCGACGCTCACCCCGGCTACGACAGTGGATGTCCGCCGAGCTGCGACCAAGGTTCTCCAAGGGCTCGACCCCGAGCACGACACCATCCGGCATTGGCGACAGTCGCAACTCGATAACGCTGTGGCGATCGCGGTAAAACGCTCGATCGGCTCGGCCGGTGGGTTCGGGTTCGGGCGCCCCAAGGGCGACTACGCCGCCGACATCACCCCGGTGGAGGCGTGCTCACTGGCCCTGCATTTCCTGCCCGAGACCAAGAAGAAACCCAAGGTAGAAGTGACATTCGGCTAGCCGCCTCGAACTACCCCTAGAGCCGCCCACGGGAAACCGTGGGCGGCTCTCTCGTTGGCTCCTGTGGAACCTGTTGTAGCGACAACCAAACGCCGCTTGTAGGAATCCGACATGCCGGCTAGGTGATCTGTTGTAGGAAACCTCCAAACGCGTGCTACGGTTTCGATCGTGGGATTCTGGTCAAGACTTATCGGCGGCTCGGCCGTAGCCGCTCCATCGGTGGGCATCCAAACACCGTGGGCGCCGCCGTCCGACGCTCTCGCCACGTTCACCGCCCAGATCATCGGCGCCGATGATGCCGAGGTGGTGACCCGGGAGAGCGCCCTACGGGTGCCCGGGGTCAAGCGGGCACACGGGATTCACGCCTCGATCGTGGCGGGCGCCTCGTGGTTCGAGTTCGAGGGCGACACCAAAGCGGCCGACCAGCCCGGGTGGCTCCTGTCGAGTCGGTCCGGGGTCTCCCCGTATCACCGCATGTTCGGGGTCGCCTCCGACCTGTTCATGTCCGGGTGGGCGTGTCTCGCGTTCACGGGCAACCCGTGGGAGGAGGGCGTTGACGCCCTCCACATCCCGGCCGGGCTGTGGGGTATCGACCCGAACAACGGCCGGGTGGTGCTCGACTCGACCATCCCGGCCGAGTATCACGCCCTCCCGGTGGCCATCCCGCTCGGGTTCGGTGAGAACGGTCTACTGATCGACGCGGCCGATACCGTCCGAGCCGCCCGTTCGATCGAACGGGCGTGGATGGAGCGGGTAGAAAACCCGATCCCGGCGACCGACCTGCACATCAACGACCCCGCCTACAACGGGATGACCAAGCGCGAAAAGACCAAGCTCGTAGACCAGTGGAACGAGAACCGCAAGCGCTCGGGCGGACAGACCGCCGTAACGCAATCGTTCCTCGACGTGCGGGCCCTCGGGCAGGTCTCCGCCGACCTGTTCGAGAAAGGGCGGAACGCGGTCCGCCTCGACTTGGCCAACCACTCCGCCGTGCCCGCCTCGATCATCGAGGGCGCCAAGGATGGCGGCGGCTCGGACCTCAACTACACCAACGACGGCTCGAAGCGGGCCGAGCTGTACGACTTCGGAACCGTCCGGTTCGTGCAGGCGATCGAGGCCCGGCTGTCCCTCGATGACGTGTGCAAGCCCGGCCGCTCGATCCGCGCCGATGTCTCGTGGCGGACCGCGCCGCAGACCCCCGACACCAACCCGACCTCGGAGGACTAATGACCAACGCAACCGTCACCATCGACGCGGGAACCCTGCTGTTCGCCGAGCACGACGACATGCTCGCCACCGGGCTCCTCGTGCCCTACGGGGTCGAGGCACGCTCCAACCTCGGCACGTTCACGGTTGACCCGGGCGTGTTCGAGCTGCCCGCCGACGTGACCGGGATGTCGGTCAACACCGACCACGAACGGGAGCGGGTGGTCGGCGGGTTCGAGCGGGTGTGGGAACAGCCCGAGGCGGGCATCCTCTACGCCATGCGGTTCGCCTCGACGCCCGAGGGTATCAAAGCGCGCGACGAGGCCCGATCCGGGAAGCGTCGGAACCTCTCGGTTGAGGCATCCGATGTGAAGATCCGCAACGGGCGCGCCGTGTCCGGGCGGGTGTTCGGAGCCGCGATCGTTGACCAACCCGCATTCCCGGGTGCCACCCTCCTCGCGGCGGCGCCCGACACCGAACCCTCCTCGGCCGGGG
>Ga0247821_10000854_pt1 | contig 17111 bp, 12 predicted proteins | sample 13C_Glycerol_Day_FD_192481 | JGI IMG/M metagenome (GOLD analysis project Ga0247821, IMG submission 192481) | Soil microbial communities from agricultural site in Penn Yan, New York, United States - 13C_Glycerol_Day14 | ecosystem: Environmental > Terrestrial > Soil > Agricultural land | place... | reverse complement strand
TGCGTACAGAGCGCGCGCGTTTCGACGCGATTGATGCCCCTTTCCATGACCGCCTTGCCGTCTTGATGGCGGCAGAGACCGTCCCGGAAGGTGAACGTGTGGCGCAAATGGACCGCATCAGGGATACCCGTCTGCAAGCGCAGCGAGCCTTGATGCTTGAGCTCACGCTAGCACTGTTGCAGCCGGGCCCGGTGCAACAATTCACCTAGCCACATCACCTGTGCCGCTTTCTCGTAGTATTCGTTGCTCGAGATACTGTCATTTGAGCGCAGGACACTCAAGCTGCTGTGCGTGTGCTGGCTGTGGGTTGGCTGAACCCAACCGTGCCGCAAACCACATGCCTGCGCTTGAGCCCAGATTTCAGGGGCGCTGCTGAAAATCGTTGCGTCCCACATCAAAGGCAGGCTGGAGGTCTGACAATGGACGACCACCGGGTCAAGGGCGGCATAGCCGTGCTGTTTGTAGTGTTCGAGCCAGCGGGTAGGGAAGTTGCTCGTGCTTTCCCGTCGGTTGGGGCTTATGAAGGTAAATGCCCAGAAGTGAAAGCCTAACGAATTGATGAACAACGGCAGGTTGTCGAGCAGGTGAGGCAAGTCGACCCTGCTCGGCCATTGCGCTCCTGTCAGATTTTTCATCATACCTCCATGTAGGATGAGTCGGGTTTTCCTGTAGGCGTAGTAGTTTAGACCTAATGCCCGATACCGCCGGTTTTTCTGCGGGCACTCGCCCGGATCACGCTGATTGCAGGCCTTAGCATAGCCGTGCCGATTACACCTGCGTGGTGACTCAGGCGGCGTAAAGGCGCAAAAGGTGCCGCATTTTCGCCGCCTCGAAGCAATCCACCCAGGCCGGTGTCGACCTGGCATTCACCACCTGACCCGGACTCCCAGGTTGCCGATCACTCCGTTCAGATCATTGTCATCGACATCGCTGCTGTAGTCCGCGCTGACGAACAGCGCCACTTTGGGGGTTACCCTTGCCACCAGGCCCAAGCCCAGTTCGACAGTAGTGGAACTGCGCCCGCTGCTGATTTTGTCGACTTTGTCGAGGCTGACGGTGTCGGCGTTGGAGAAGTCGTGCCAGAGGTTGGTCCGCACGAAGGGCTCGACCGGCATGCCGCGCACGTTGTACTGCGCAGACAGTTTGGCACCGACCCGACCGGTCCAGTTGGGCTGTTGGTCGAACGCTTGCTGGGTATCGGTCTGGGTCTGGCTACCCGGGAAGTATTGCTGATTGATCAATTGCGCTTGCGGTTCGAGGGTCCAGTTGGCGCCCAGTTTGATCGGGAACCCACCTTCGACCGATAAGGTCAGTGCATGCCCATCGCCATCCAGACGCTGGCCGTTTTCGCTGCGGCCATTGACGTCGAAGCGGGTACCCATGGCCACCGCATCCAGATGCCAGCCCTGGTCGTCGGTCATGCTCCAGTACACACCCAGGCTTTCACCTTCAAGGCTGACGTTGGATTTCTTGTCACCGACCTGGGGTTTGCGCATGCCGTCGAAACCGCTTTGCAGGTTGCTGTGACCGACGAAGAAACCGGCACGGTGAGTATTGCCGCCGCTGGTTTCACGCACGAACAGGTTCGGGCTGATTTGCAGGCTCTGGTTGTTCATTTCCAGGCGCGAAGGGGCGGGGGCACCGTTTCTGACCGGGGCCGGGAAGTACGGTGCCCACTGGCTGGAAATCGTCTCGCCGGTGCTCGGCGCGTTACGCTCGGCCAGGCGCTCGGAGAAATTACTCAAGGTGTTCAGGGTCAGGCCATGGGCACTGACGGGGGTCAGCGACGGCGCCGGCAGGGTCTGTACCTGGGCTTGCATAAGGGTGTTGAACGGGTCGTTATCCTCCAGGCCCAACGCATGGGTTTCCAACGGGGTTGCCAGTAGCAGCGACGTGGAAACCGCGTAGAAAACATACTCAAAGCCGGCAGGATTCAGAGTTTTTTTCATGGCGGATCTCCTCTGGTGTAACAGCCAAGGATTCTGGCCTGATGTCACGGGCTGTAAGGCAAAACCAGAGGGCGACCCAAACCAGCAAAACAGGTCTCTACGCGCGCTGAAAAGCGCGAGCTAGAGGCTCGGAATGAAGTCTGCAATGCTGCATTACATGTAGCTAAGGAGAGGAGTGCGCGGGCGTCAAGAATGTGTGAATCAACCGTTGTCAAGCTATTGGATGGGGCAATGCGCTGAAATTAAACAATTATTTACATTCGATAGTCGTGATGGCAATTTCGGCCATCACGGCTATGCCGAATCATTGCTAAAGCTGCACTTCTACCGCCAGCGGCAGATGATCGGACAGGTGCGTCCATGGCTTGTTGCCGAGGATCCGTGGCGCATGGCTATTGGCGTTGCGCAGGTAAATTCGGTCCAGGCGCAACAACGGCAAGCGCGCCGGGTAGGTTCGCGCCAGCAAGCCGTGATGGCGCTCGAAGGCTTCGTGCAGGCCGCGGTGCAGGCCCAGGGTGCGATTACCGTGCAGCTTCCAGTCATTGAAGTCGCCGGCAATGATCACCGGTGCATCGGCCGGCAGCGAGTCGAGCAGGCGGCGCAGCAGTTGCAACTGCTTTTGCCGATGGCTCTCCAGTAGCGACAGGTGCACACAAATGGCGTGTACATGAGGCTGGCCGGGGACATCCAGGACGCAATGAAGCAGGCCACGGCGTTCCGGGCCGGTGATCGATACGTCGAGGTTACGGTGTTCGATGATCGGGTATTTGGACAGCAATGCATTGCCATGGTGGCCCTCGGGATACACGGCGTTGCGGCCGTAGGCAAAGTCGCTCCACATGCTGTCGGCGAGGAATTCGTACTGTGAGGTTTTCGGCCAGCCGGCATGGCGAGCGGCATGCCGCTGGTGACCACCGAGCACTTCCTGGAGAAAGACCAGGTCAGCCTGGGTGCTGCGCACGGCTTCGCGCAGTTCGGGCAGGATGAAGCGACGGTTGAAGGCGGTGAAGCCTTTGTGGGTGTTGACCGTCAGTACCTGCATGCGCCGGACCGCAGGTGCCGTCTGGGGGGGTGTAAGGAGAGTGGGATCCGCTTCGGGTTTCACGGTCGCTCCTGATCTACAAGCCTACTGCATGGGACCGACCCCGGGGGTATCGGTTCCCGCCGTTCAACTGTCATCTTCGGGGTGCAGCTCCAGCAGCACCAGCGAGCGACCCGACACGGGCAAGGGCGTGTCGAACGCATGCCACTCGCCTTTGCGCAATTGTGGCCGATCGGTATCGATCAGGCAGTTCCAGTGCTCACCTGCGGGTACCTGCGGCAGGGTGAAGCTCAGGCTGTCGTGGTGCGCATTGACGATCAGCAGCAGGGTGGCATCGGCGCCCGGGCGCTGGATACCGCTGACCTGGGCGCGGCCATCCATCAGCATGCCCAGGCATCGGCCCTGGTTGTCCTGCCATTGCTCGACACTCATCTCGCTGGCGTCCGGTGCCAGCCAGGTAACGTCCTTGACCCCGATGGCCTCATTGTAGTCACCGACCAGAAAACGCGAACGGCGCAGTACCGGGTAGGCCAGGCGCAATTTGGTCAGGCGCTTGACGAACTTGAGCAGCGCTGCGCCCTCGTCATCGAGCTGCCAGTTGACCCAACCGATTTCGCTGTCCTGGCAGTAGGCGTTGTTGTTGCCGTGCTGGGTGCGGCTGAACTCGTCGCCGGCGACGATCATCGGCGTGCCCTGGGCGAGCAGCAAGGTGGCGAAGAAGTTGCGCATCTGGCGCAGGCGCAGGGCGTTGATCTCGGGATCGTCGGTAGCCCCTTCGACACCGTGGTTCCAGGAGAGGTTGTGGTTGCTGCCGTCCTCGTTGTTTTCGTCGTTGTCTTCGTTGTGCTTGTCGTTGTACGAAACCAGGTCGCGCAGGGTGAAGCCATCATGCGCGGTGATGAAGTTGACCGAGGCGTAAGGCCGGCGCCCACGCCGGTTGAACAGCTCGCCGGACGCGGTCATGCGTGCGGCAAAGTCGGCCAGCTGGCCTTCATCGCCTTTCCAGAAGGCCCGCACAGTGTCGCGAAAACGATCGTTCCATTCGGCCCAACCGGGAGCGAAATTGCCCACCTGATAGCCGCCGGGCCCGCAGTCCCAGGGTTCGGCAATCAGCTTGACCTGGCTGAGCAGCGGGTCCTGACGACAGGCCACGAGGAAGCTGTGACGCTCGTCGAAGCCTGCATGGTAGCGGCCCAGGATGGTCGCCAGGTCGAAGCGGAAGCCGTCCACATGCATCTCGCCGGCCCAATAGCGCAGCGAGTCGGTGACCAGTTGCAACACGCAGGGGTGACTCAGGTCCAGGGTGTTGCCGGTGCCCGAATCGTTGATGTAGAAGCGTTTGTCGTCGGGCTGAAGGCGATAGTAAGAGGCGTTGTCGATGCCGCGCATGGACAGGGTCGGGCCCAGTTCATTGCCTTCGGCGGTATGGTTGTAGACCACATCGAGGATCACCTCCAGGCCGGCATTGTGCAGGTGCGCGACCATTTCCTTGAACTCGGCGATCTTGCCGTTGGCCAGGTAGCGCGGGTGGGGGGCGAAGAAGGCGATGCTGTTATAGCCCCAGTAATTGTTCAGGCCCTTTTGCAGCAAATGCTGGTCGTTGACGAACGCATGGATCGGCAGCAGCTCGATGGAGGACACGCCCAACTGCTTGATATGCTCGAGCAAGGCGTCGCACATCAGCCCGGCAAAGGTGCCGCGCTGGCTTTCCGGCACCGCCGGGTGGCGCATGCTGATGCCGCGCACATGGGCTTCATAGAGGATGGTGCGGTCCCAGGGCACGCCGACACGCTGGTCGCGGCCCCAAGTATAGGCCGGGTCGATGACTTTGCATTTAGGCACGAATGGCGCACTGTCGCGCTCATCGAAACTGAGGTCGCCGTCAGGGTGGCCAATGGTGTAGCCGAACAGCGCTTCGGACCATTTCAGGCCGCCGACCAATTGTTTGGCGTAAGGGTCGATCAGCAGTTTGTTGGGGTTGAAGCGGTGACCGTTCTGTGGCTCATAGGGGCCATGCACGCGGTAGCCGTAGATTTGTCCGGGATGTGCGTCGGGCAGGTAGCCGTGGAAAATTTCGTCGGTGTATTCCGGTAGTTCGATACGTTCGAGCTCGACCTCGCCACTGGCGTCGAACAGGCACAGTTCAACCTTGGTGGCATGCGCGGAGAACAGCGCGAAGTTGACGCCCAGACCGTCCCAGGTAGCACCCAGCGGGAACGGCAGGCCTTCACGCAGGCGCGAGGGTTCTACGACAGGGGCGGGCTTTTTCATGGGACTCCTTGAACCGCTTGGTTTATCGCGGGGCAAGCCCGCTTCCACTGGCTATGTAAATCCCGGTGGGAGCGGGCTTGCCCCGCGAAAAAATCATGCAACCGGTGGCTTTTTACTCGCCCGCGGCTTTTTCACCGCTGCCGGTTTGCTTGGCGATGTTACCGGCGCCGCCGGCTTGGCCCTGGCCTTGCGCGGTGTCGCCTTGGGTGCCAGGGCTTCGGCCTCGGCAAGCTTGCGCGCCATCTCCCAGTGCCGGGACTCCTGGCCTTCGGGTTTACCTTCCGACTCCCAGATCTGATAGGCGAATTCGCGGATACGTTTTTCTTCGATACTCATCTCGACGCTCCTGAGGGCTTAGGCATGATCAATCAACAGGTTGACCGGGAACTCCTTGAGTGCAGCGCTGAGTAACAGCTCCTTTGAGGCTGTGACTGCACTGCCGGCAAAAAGTCCCGAGCAATGGGCAGGTGACAAGGCAAACGGCAACAGCAGGTGGGTGTCGTCCCAGTTCTGTGCCGGGATCAAGGGAACTGCACTATCAGCAAGCAAGCCACAGGCCAGGCGCGGCACAATCACCAGCGCTTGCGCGCTGTCACTGACGCGGGCAAAGGCCAGCACCTGTTCGGCGTGTCTACCGCGCACCTGCACGGGCAGGTAACGACCCTGGCCGAACAGCTCGGGGTACTGGTGGCGACGTTCCAGCACCTGGCTGATCAGCGCTTGCTTGATGCGGCCACTGCGCCAATCCCGGAGCAGTTGCACGGTGCTGGTGCTGTCATCCAGGGCCTGGCGCCGTGCGGCGAAGTCCACCGCGCGGCGGTTGTCCGGATCGACCAGGCTGAAGTCCCAGAACTCGGCGCCCTGATACAGATCTGGCACACCCGGTACGGTCATGCGCAGCAGGCATTGAGCAAGGCCGTTCAAGGCCCCGGCGCAAGCGATCGATTGCGCCGCCTGAGCCAGCGAGTGGCGCAATTGCTGGTTTTGCCGGTCGTGCAGCAGGCCGCGGATGTATGCCTGGCAGGCGTGTTCGTAGACTTCGTTCGGCGCGTTCCAGCTGCTGCGCAGTTTGGCTTCACGCAGGGCCTTGCATTGCCATTGCAACAGGCGCTCGGCATAGGCCTGAAGCGCCAGCGGGTCGTCTTCGTTCAGGTCCAGCGGCCAGCTGCCCAACAGGGTCTGGTACAACAGCCATTCATCCCCCGGCCCCGGCGCCACACCCTCGGCCAGCGTGCTGCGCAGCGGCGCGGCCAGTTCACGCCAGTGCTCGACCCGGCTGACGAACCAGCGGCTGCGTTCGCTGAGCACGGCCAGGCGCGCGCGGCTGTCTTCACCACGCTTGTGATCGTGAGTGGCAGTACACAGCAGGTTGTGGGGAAACTGTTGCCAGCGCTGTTCGCAGGCCTGGTGAAAGGCCTCGACCGGCGCGCTGAAACGCTCGGCATCGAAGCCGACGTCATTGCGTGACAGCAGCAACGCCGAGCGGTAGAAGGCGGTGTCTTCGACGGCTTTGGCGGCGGTCGGTGCCGTCAACTGCTGGAAGCGTACGCAGGCATGGCGCAGGTGCTTGCGTGACGGGCCTGGCGGCAGGCTGCGCCAGGGTTGGCCGCCGAGCCAGCGCTGCAGCGAGTCGAGCACTGGCCAGTCGCTTTCGCTCAGGCTTTGCCGGGCGGCCGCCATGGCCTGGGTGAAGAACGGTAGATCTTCGTCGCTACGCCCGCCCGCATGCAGGTAAGTCCGTTAAACCGGGTAATGCTCGACCAGCGCCTGCAGTGCCCGGCGAATTGCGCCCAGGGTCAGGTCACGGCTCATCAGGTCGTCGCGGGCGACCTGCAACAAGGCCTGGGCGACCGATTCGAAATCCCCGGCCAGACCGGTGGTAAGCACCTGCTGGCGGGCCAGACGCAGTTCTTCGGCAAATGCCGGGCGCTCGCTCAGGCTGGTCCAGGCTTCGTTGAGGGTACCTTCGCCCTCCGGGTCATGTTGCAACAGGCTGACCTGGTTCATGAACTCGTAACCGGTGGTGCCATCCACGCCCCAGTCACGGTGCAATTGCTCGTTTGCACCGAGAATCTTCTCGACGTAGATCGGCAGGTGCGCCAGCGCCGCATTCAGCGGCCGCTGTGCCAGCAGGGCATCGACACGCCGGCGCAATTTGCGGCAATAGCCACGCGGGTCGGCCAGACCGTCGATATGATCGATGCGCAGGCCGTCGACCAGGCCGCTAGCGATCAGCTCGAAAATCTTTTGATGGGTGGCTTCGAACACCTCGTTGCGCTCGACCCGCAAACCGGCCAGCTCGTTGATGTCGAAAAAGCGCCGCCAGTTGATGTCATCGGCCGCGGTGCGCCAGCTCGCCAGGCGATAGGCCTGCCGTTCGAGCAGGCGGTGCAGGCGCTCGAAGCCGGCTGCGGTGCGCCCGTCAAAGGCCTCGAGCAGGCTATCGAACGAATGCTTTGCGCTCAGCACCTGCAGTTCCTGCTGTAGCTGCACTGCGTTGTCGGCGGCCTGGGTGTCGTTGTGGAGCGCGGCGAAACGCTTGCCCAGGGCTTGTACGGCAGGGCTTTCACTCAGGCCGAGGATCTGTCCGTAATCGGCCGGGCAGACGGGAAAACGTTGCGCGTGGTGGCGGACGTGGAAGCTGCCCGCGCTGGCCTGGAAGCACAAGGGAATGTCCCCGGCCTGCAAGGCGGCGCCGTAGTCAGCGGCGAGAAACGGCAGCAGCAACTGGCCTTCGAGCAACGGGTCGGTGGAGTGCCACTGGATATCGAAGAACGTGCTGTAGCGGCTGCGACGGCCCCAGGCCAGGAGGTCTTGCCACCAGGGGTTGTCACTGCCAACCGCCATATGGTTGGAGACAATGTCGAGGATCAGGCCCATACCATGCAGGCGCAACGCCGCCACCAGCCTGATCAGTGCCGCTTCGCCGCCGAGCGCCGGGCTGACGCGGCTCGGGTCGATCACGTCGTAGCCATGCAGTGAACCGGGACGCGCACTGAGCAGTGGCGAGGCGTACAGGTGACTGATGCCCAGGCGCGCGAAGTAGGGCACCAGCGGCACCGCATCGTCGAGGGTGAAACCGGCGTGAAACTGCAGACGCAGGGTGGCGCTCACGGCGTTCAACGGTCGCGCTCCCAGGCCTGTTCCCGGGCTTGCGCCAGCAGTTCCAGGCGTCTTGCGGAATCGTCATCGTCAAGCAACGCCGTGGCCGGCAGGGCGAAGCGCCGACGCCAGTTGGGATGACCGTCGACCGTGCCTGGCAGGTTGGGTTGCTCGTCGACGCCCAGCAGGTCTTCCAGCGGCAACAGCACCAGTGGCGCACGGGTATGACCCAGGTAGCGGATGCAGGCATCGATCAGGCTGTCACTGTCGCTGTCCACGGCGTAGTTGCGCTCCAGGGTGTGCTGCAGGCCCTGACGTTCCTGCTGGCGGGTGTCGCGCCAGTGCCGTTCGGTATGAGTGTCGATCAGTGCCAGACGTTGGCTCCAGTCGATGTCACGGGCTTGCAGCCAGCCGGCCAGGGACGGCAGGTCATGGGTGCCGGAAGTGGCCAAGGCGTTATCGGGCCAGTCGAGAATGGCTTTGAAGTGGCCGGGCCTGTCCTGCTCAAACTGCAGTACGCGCATACCCAGAATGGCCCGTTGCGCGAGCGTTTCGCGCAGGCCTTCAGGTACGGTGCCGAGGTCTTCTCCCAGCACAATAGCTTTATGGCGCACCGACTCCAGGCACAGCAGGCGCAGCAGGTCGTCGAGTGGATAGTGCAGGTAGGCGCCTTCACTGGCGTGTCCGCCCCGCGGGATCAGCCACAGACGCTGCAAACCCATGACATGATCGATACGCAAGCCACCGGCATGGGCGAAATTGGCGCGCAGCATCTCGATGAAGGCGCGATAGCCGTTGCGCCGCAAGCCTTCGGGCGAAAACGCGCAGATGCCCCAGTCCTGTCCCGAGCGATTGAGGATGTCGGGCGGGGCGCCAACGTTGAGCCCGGCCAGCAGTTCATCCTGACGGCTCCAGGCCTGACTGCCGGCACCGTCAGCACCGACCGCAAGGTCGGCGATCAAGCCGATGGCCATGCCATGGCTGCGGGCGGCGCTCTGGGCACGTTGCAGGCTGCGTTCGATCAACCATTGGCAGAAGGCATGGAACTGAATCTGCTGCGGATTTTGCTCGATGAAGGCGCTCACCTCGGGGCTGTGCGGATCGTGCCAGGCAGCCGACCATTGCCGCCAGTCCTGGCTTAGCCCGGCGGTTTGAGCGTGTTCCTGCAGTGCTTCAAAACAGCAATGTTGCGTGAGGGCCACGCCGGCCTGTTCACGGTAGCTGTCGAAGTCGACCCGCAGCGGAGTGTCGCCATCGATGAAGTCTTCAAACAGCAGGCGCAGCAGTTGGTAGCGGGCCGTGGCAGCCGCGGGCCAGTCGATCAAGGGCTGTTGTTCAAGGTGCTGGAGCTGTTCCTCCAGCCCCAGCGTCTCGATGGCCATACGCACGGCTCGTTCGCCCAACACCACCGCAGGGCTGGCGTAAACACTGTTGAGCCATAAACGGCTGGAGGGCGAATAAGGGCTGTAGCGCCGGGTGTCGCTGGCGAACATGGCGTGCAGCGGGCTGATGGCCAGGGCATCGGCACCGCGTTCGGCGGCACTGCGGGCCAGTTGCTCCAGAGCCAGGCAGTCGCCAAATCCGCCATCGCCGGGGCGGCGCAGGCTGTAGAGCTGGGCGCTGATGCCCCAGCAACGGGGCGTCGGTGTATTCAAGGCATCCTGCAGGCTGAAGCAGCGCGGCGGGGCGACGGCGAGCGTGAAGTGCTGCTCGCCGATCTGCACCTGGTGGTAGCCGATCGGCAGCCCGGCCGGGAGGGCGCTCTGGGTGTCGAGCTGCAGTTGTTGTTCGGTGCCGTCTTCCAGATGCACCCGGCAAGGGCTGGAGGCAGTGAAGTAAGCGGACAGATCCAGTGCCTGGTGGACGTCGACGGTGAACAGCGGCGGTAAGTGCCGGGCATCATGGGCGGTTTTCAGTGCCTGCAGGCTGGCGCTGATCTGTTGTGTGTCGCCCGCCGCCAGGCCAAGCCCGGACAACACCTGGCGCAAGGCCGGATCGCTGACCCGTTGCGCCCGGCCGTTGGCATCGATCCAGTCCACGGCGATACCCGCCCGTTCGGCCAGTTGGCGTAGAAGTGTGTCAGTCATGAACTCGCTCCGACGGGTGAGGGGGCAGCAGGCTGACCAGCGTGGAGTAAGCGGCCAGTTGATCGCGGCCCAAAGATTCGCGGGTGCAGGCATACAGGTGGGTCGAGGCCTCCGGCAGTCGACACGGCACGGCAGTTGCGCCGAGGTTCAGGTCGATGCGCAGGACGCGGCCGTCGGCCAGGCGCCAGCGGGCAGTCAGGGCCTTGTCGGCAATCACCTCGGCGCCGAGGGCGCGACAGCCCGGCAGGTGCTCGGTGATGTGCTGGTGGCGCAGGTGCAACAACTGTTGGTAGAACGCTTGCCAGGGATCCTGCGGATCATCCGTCAGGTACGGGCGTGAGGCGCTGTAGGTGGCAAGGGCGTTGGGATCGGCAATCGTCGCCCGCTGCGCGGGATCGGCAAAGGCGTTGAACCCGGCGAACTCGGCCCGTCGCCCCTCGCGTACGGCATCGGCGAGCGCGTCGTGGTGGTCGGTAAAAAACAGAAAGGGCTGCTCGCTGCCCGTTTCTTCGCCCATGAACAGCAGCGGGATCATCGGTGCCAGTAACAGCAGGGTGGTCGCGGCGCGTAGCGCCTGGGGCGGGCAGAGCCGGGTCAAACGTTCGCCCTGGGCGCGGTTGCCGATCTGGTCGTGGTTCTGCAAGAACAGCACGAAGGCGCTGGGTGGCAGGTGCGCGCTGGACTCGCCACGGGGACGGCCATTGCGGTCTGGCTGCCCCTGGAAGACGAACCCCTGGCTCAGGCACCTGGCCAGTTTGTGCACAGTCGCCTGGCGGTAATCGGCGTAATAGCTTTCATCCTCCCCGGTCAACAGCACGTGCAAGGCGTTGTGGCCGTCATCGTTCCACTGCCCGTCGAATGCGCCTTCGAGCAGGCCAGCCTGATTGTGCTCGTTTTCAAGCACCAGCCAGACCTGTCTTCCCGCAGGGACAGCGCGGCGTACGCGCTGGCTGAAGGTGTGAAGAAAGTCCGGATCGTCGATGGCATGCACGGCATCCAGGCGCAAACCGTCGAAGCGGTAGTCGTGCAGCCACATCAGCGCATTTTCGATAAAGAAGTCACGCACCTGGCTGCGGCGAAAATCGATGGCAGCGCCCCAGGGCGTGTGCCGGTCCTGGCGAAAGAACGCACCGGCGTAGTGATTGAGGAAGTTGCCGTCCGGGCCGAAGTGGTTGTAAACCACGTCCAGCAGCACCATCAAGCCATGTCCGTGGGCCTGGTCGATCAACTGGCACAGTTGCTGCGGGGTGCCGTAACTGTGTTGCGGGGCAAAGGGCAAGACGCCGTCGTAGCCCCAGTTGCGCTCACCGGGGAACTGGCCAAGAGGCATCAGTTCGATGGCGGTCACGCCCAGCGCCGCCAGCCGGGGCAGTTGCTCGATTACCTTGGCGTAACCGCCCATGAGGCCGACATGGATTTCGTAGATCACGGCCTGGTGCCAGGGCCGACCTGACCAATCGGTGTGTTGCCAAGGGTAGGCGGCAAGGTCGACGATCTGGCTGGGGCCATGGACGCCTTCGGGTTGAAAGCGCGACGCCGGGTCGGCCACCTGCAGTTTGCCGTCGATGCAGTAGCGATATCGACTGCCGGCCGTTGCCGGCCAGCGCCCGCAGAACCAGCCATCGGTGCCGCGCTGCAAGGGTCGGCGCAGGTCGGGCAGCAGACACACCTCGACGCTGTGGGCATCGGGTGCCCACAGCGCGAAGCGTACGGTGTTGCTGTCGAGCATCACGGCCCCGTGGGTCGCGACCTGATCTGACCTCAAGGGCATACCTGCCACCTCGTGCTCAGCGGCCCGCCACGAGCGCCCGCTCGACCAGTTCCTCATACAACCGCGCATAGGGTTCCACCGCCTGACACCAGTTGAACGGCTGGGTCATGGCCAGGCAGCGCATGGCGCCGAGCAGGTCTTTCTTGCCGTAGACATAGAACGCCCGGCTGAGTGCTTCGCGGTAGCTGTCGACCGTGGACTCGTCGAACAGAAACCCGGTGACCCCGTTTTCAATGGTGTCGGCCAGCCCCCCGGTGTTGCGCGCCACCGGCAGCGAGCCGAAGCGTTGTGCGTACATCTGGCTCAGGCCACAGGGCTCGTAACGCGATGGCATCAGCAAGAAATCGCTGCCGGCGAACATGCGCCGGGCATCGGTTTCATTGAAGCCGATGCGCACGCCAATCTGACCGGGATGACGCAGGGCCAGTTCGCGCATGGCCTGCTCTTCTTCGGGTTCGCCACGGCCGATGATCGCGATCTGCCCGCCCTGGCTGACGATGTAGTCGGCCACCCCCAGCGTCAGGTCCAGGCCTTTCTGGTAGACCAGCCGCGAGACCACGGCAAACAACGGCCCGGTCGAGGGCTTGAGCGCGAACAGTTCGCGGACCTGACGACTGTTGACCGCCTTGCCCTCCCAGTCATTGAGACTGAAGGGGTGCTGCAGGTGCGGGTCGCTGGCCGAATCCCAGCTTTCGTCGATGCCGTTGGGGATGCCGCTGAGCAGGCCTTGTTGCGCCTTGCTGCCGAGAAACCCGTCAAGACCGCAGCCGAACGCCGGCGTGGTGATCTCCCGGGCGTAAGTGGCGCTGACCGTGGTGATATGGCTGGAGTAGGCAAGACCGGCCTTGAGGAACGACAGCTTGCCATAGAACTCCATGCCTTCCTGTTGCAGGGCATGGGCGGGAATTGCCAGCTCGGGGCAGCAGGCGCGGCTGACCACGCCTTGATAAGCCAGGTTGTGAATGGTGAACAGGGTCGGGGTTTGCAGGCCGCGCCAGTGCATGTACGCCGGCGCCAGACCGGCGGGCCAGTCATGGGCGTGCACCAGGTCAGGCTTCCAGTGCACCATGCCTTCGCCGGCGGCGATTTCGGCTGCGGCCAGGCCCAGGCGGGCGAAACGGATGTGGTTGTCCGGCCAGTCGCGGCCATTGTTGGCACCATAGGGGGTACCTTCGCGCTGATACAGCTCCGGGCAGATCAGCACATAGATGACCAGGCCATCGGCCAGGTCCATGCGTCCGATCTTGCAGGGCGGCAACGCGGCATGGCCGCCCAGCTCACCCACCAGGTGAATGGGGTTGTCGCTCTCCAGTACCTGCGGATAGCCGGGAATCAGCACGCGTACATCATGCAGATGACGCATCGCGCGCGGCAGGGCGGCGGAAACATCGCCCAGGCCGCCGGTTTTGACCAGATCGGCGATTTCCGAGGTGACGAACAGGATTTTGCGCTTGTTCGGATTGTGCCGGGAATCGGCGCCGGGTGCCTTGGCTGTCGTAGTGAAGTCCGTGGCCAGCGGCGCACGGTTGTCCGGGGTGAAATGCTCTACATTCGGTTCGACAGCGGCACTGATCATACTTCTCTCCGTCCCTATGTTGCGGGTGTGGTCACCCAATGTTGTGTGTCTGCTAACGGCGTCTCTCTGTGTGGGGAAACAACTTGCAGTCCATGCCCGTAAAACGTGCGCGCAAGCGCTACGCGATGCGGCAATCCAGCCGACGGCGTAGTCAACGCATGGGGTTTTAGGCCGCGTCTGGAAGTCCAGAAAGCCAGGCCTCTTTACTTGCTGACCTACTGCGATTTCAGAAAGTTCGACTTTTTTCTGTCGTATTTTCCGGACAATCTCGTGGCCGAATACTGAGTGTAGGAGAGAAAACGTGAAAAATGTGACCCGCCGGTCATTTTACTTTCAGGCAGGAGAGCACTGGCATTAATTGCTGGATGGTTTTAACGCTTGCCGGGAGGCACTGGGCTGCTGGCGGGGGTAACAGTGGATGTTGAACAGGCCACTGCAGGCGCTTCACTGATTGCCAGCAAAGCGCGCTGGAAGGGGCTTCAGAGGGCTCAGGCGTGTGTGGCCGCCTGAGCTTGTTGCAATTGCTGGCTCAGCTGCGCTACCTGCTGCTGGAGGCGGTCGCGTTCTTCGCGCAAGCGGCGCAGTTCATCGCGGTGGACCGTCACGTAGAGAGTCTGGGGTGGCATTTTCGGTAGAAGGGTGGCCATTGCATACCTCGCGAAGGGCTGATCGTTGTTACAAGCGTAGCCGCTCGGTCGGGCGCGATTCTGAATTCTTTTCGCCGTCATGGGAACTTTTTTGTTTCACGTTGTCTTGCCGCTCGTCGATGAACCAAGCAGGCCCAGGCTGGACTAACCTTGAAGGCCTGAACGGTCCGTTTTCATCAGTCAGGGGAGCATCGGCACATGCAACTGGGAATCGTGGGGCTGGGCCGCATGGGCGGCAACATTGCAAGGCGCTTGATGCGCGGCGGTCACAGTACGGTGGTGCATGACCGCGACCGCAGTGCCGTGAAAACACTGGAGGAAGAGGGCGCCAATGGCGCTCACGACCTTGGCGCGCTAGTGGCCAAACTGAAGAAACCGCGGGCGGTATGGGTCATGTTGCCGGCTGGCGAGCCGACCGAGCAGACCATCGCTCAACTTTCGGACATGCTCGACGCCGACGATGTGATCATCGATGGCGGCAACACCTTCTACAAGGACGACATTCGCCGCGCCGCCGACCTGGGCGAGCGTCAGTTGCACTATATCGATGTCGGCACCTCGGGCGGTGTCTGGGGGCTGGAGCGCGGCTACTGCATGATGATCGGCGGCGAAAAAGCCATCGTCGAACGGCTTGATCCCTTGTTCGCCACCCTGGCCCCCGGCGTTGGCAGCATCCCTCGTACCCGCGGTCGCCAGGGCCCGGCTACCCGTGCCGAGCAGGGTTACATCCATGCCGGCCCCGCCGGTGCCGGGCACTATGTGAAGATGATCCATAACGGCATCGAGTACGGCTTGATGCAGGCGTATGCCGAAGGCTTCGACATTCTCAAGAGCAAAGGCAGTGAGGCCTTGCCCGCCGCGCAGCGCTTTGAACTGGATGTGGCCGAGATCGCCGAGGTCTGGCGGCGCGGCAGCGTGGTCACCTCCTGGTTGCTGGACCTCACCGCTGACGCCCTGGTGGCCGACCCGCAGCTCGCGGGCTACAGCGGCTCGGTGGCCGACAGTGGCGAAGGGCGCTGGACCATCGATGCCGCCGTGGAGCAGGCGGTGCCGGTGCCGGTGCTGTCCAGCGCCTTGTTCGCGCGCTTTCGTTCCCGCCAGCAGCAAGGCACCTATGCCGATCGTATGCTTTCGGCGATGCGCTTCGGCTTTGGCGGCCATGTCGAGAAGAAAGGCGAATGAGCAACCTAGCGATCGACGCCGCACCACCCTGTACCCTGTTCCTGTTTGGCGCCAGTGGTGATCTGGTCAAGCGCCTGTTGATGCCGGCGCTGTACAACTTGAGCCGTGACGGCTTGCTGGATAAAAACCTGCGCATTGTCGGGGTGGACCACAACGCTGCCAGCGATGCCGAGTTTGCCGAACGCCTGCAGGCGTTCATGCGTGAGCGAGACAACGCCAGTCAGGGCACCAACTGCCTGGATGAAAAGCACTGGAGCCGCCTGGCCAAGCGCATCGGCTACCTGACCGGTGACTTTCTCGACGATGCCACCTATCAGGCCATTGCCCGGCGCATCGAGAAGAACCCTAGCGCCAACGCGGTGTTTTACCTCGCTACCTCGCCACGCTTTTTCAGCGAGGTTGTCCAGCGTCTGGGCGCAGCCGGGCTGCTCGATGAAAGTGAAGGCTTTCGCCGGGTGGTGGTGGAAAAACCCTTCGGTTCGGACCTGGCCAGTGCCGAGGCCCTCAATGCCTGCCTGCTCAAGGTCATGAGCGAAAAACAGATCTACCGAATCGACCACTACCTGGGCAAGGAGACGGTGCAGAACATTCTGGTCAGTCGTTTCTCCAACGGTATCTTCGAGGCGTTCTGGAACAACCATTACATCGATCACGTGCAGATCACTGCTGCCGAGACGGTAGGCGTGGAGAGCCGCGGTGCTTTTTACGACAGCACCGGCGCCCTGCGCGACATGGTGCCCAACCATCTGTTCCAGTTGCTGGCCATGGTCGCGATGGAACCGCCGGCGGCGTTTGGCGCAGACCCTGTGCGCAGTGAAAAAGCCAAGGTCATTGGCGCCATCCGCCCCTGGTCGAAAGCCATGGCCTTGAAAAACTCGGTGCGCGGTCAGTACACAGCGGGCAAGCAAGGGCGCAAACAGCTCGCGGGCTACCGCGATGAGCCGCGGGTCGATCCGCAGAGCCAGACGGAAACCTACGTGGCGCTGAAGGTCATGATCGACAACTGGCGCTGGGTCGGCGTGCCGTTTTATCTGCGCACGGGCAAACGCATGAGCGTGCGCGATACGGAGATCGCCATCTGCTTCAAACCGGCGCCGTATGCGCAGTTTCGCGATACCGAAGTTGAGCGGATACAGCCTAATTACCTGCGCATCCAGATCCAGCCCAACGAAGGCATGACCTTCGACTTGCAGGCCAAGCGGCCCGGGCAGGCGCTGGTGATGGAAAACATCGAGCTGGGGTTCGCCTATAAGGACTTCTTCGAGATGCGACCGTCCACCGGCTACGAGACCTTGATCTACGACTGCCTGACCGGCGATCAGACCCTGTTTCAGCGTGCCGACAACATCGAAAACGGCTGGCGTGCGGTGCAGCCGTTTCTGGATGCCTGGAAGGAGGGGGGCGAGGTTCAGCCGTATGCAGCCGGGGAGGATGGGCCGGCGGCGGCTGATGAGCTGCTGGCCCGGGACCGGCGGGTGTGGCAT
>Ga0247821_10000853_pt1 | contig 17129 bp, 18 predicted proteins | sample 13C_Glycerol_Day_FD_192481 | JGI IMG/M metagenome (GOLD analysis project Ga0247821, IMG submission 192481) | Soil microbial communities from agricultural site in Penn Yan, New York, United States - 13C_Glycerol_Day14 | ecosystem: Environmental > Terrestrial > Soil > Agricultural land | place... | reverse complement strand
ACCCTATATTGGCCGTACCGGAACGCCCGCCCCCGCCACCGCCACCGATCACAGTCACCCAGGCTTTTTTCACGCCTACAGGAACATTCCATGTGAAAACACCAGCTGTTCTGTAACTCTGCGTTCCAGCGAAAGGGGCATGATCGCGTGTCGTTAGCTCAGCCCAAGTTGGCTGGACACCTGCAGTGACTTTGACGCCGACAAAAACACGCGTGGCCGTGTAGCCGTTAATGATCGCCAGGAATGTCTTGTAACCAGGATTGACGTAGCCTCCACCGACCACGACCGACATTGACGTATCACCGGTATCAGGCGGACAGCCGATTGACGCCAGAGCACTGCCCGACGAAAAGGCCCGATACAGTCCCGGCCGAATATCATGCGAGAAGTTAGTGATCAGTGGTTGATTGGCTGCCTCCGGCCCGAGCCCGTAGGTATCAAGCAGGGTCCGCACTCGCTCAACGGTCGTGATCTGCTCCCACTTGGTCCAAACTCCATTGGCGTTACGGGTACGCACACACGTAATCGGATCGATAGCATTGACCAGGGAGTCCCAGAATTGGGTGGCCATGTTGCTGCTGCCGCGCTCCATATGGAACACGGTGCCATTTGGGATCGGTCCCGTGCCTTGCTGAGCAGGGTATTCCGGCTTCGTTCCCGTGGTCGCAGCGCTCACCACGTACACGCCGCTCTCAGCAATCGTGTCGATATCCCCGGTGTAGTTGTACGCTGCTGAACCCAACCCGAACCGCGCCAATATCGCCCGCACAGTAGCCGCGTTGGCGATCTTAGTGCTGACGTCGGTCCCCGCGAGCGTCGGTGCAGTTGGCGCTCCGGTCAACGCAGGACTGGCCAAGGGCGCCTTGAGAGCCAGTTGATTTACCATCGTAGTGGCAAAATTCGGGTCGTTGCCGATGGCCGCCGCCAGCTCATTAAGAGTGTCCAACGCAGCGGGTGACGACGACACCAGCGCCGCAATAGCCGACATGACAAATGATGTGTTAGCCGCCAGCTGGCTGCTGTTGCCAGCAGCAACGTTCGGAACGCTGACCGCCCCCGTGAAAGTAGGGTTCGCCAAGTTAGCTTTGAGCGCGCCGAGGGCAGCAACAAACGCGGTGTTGGCCAGTTGTTGGCCGTTGGAGCCAGGCGCAGCGGTCGGCGCGGTTGGCACCCCGGTGAATTCAGGCGACTCCGTCACTGCACCCTTATTCCAACGACCCCAAGTGCCCTGGAACAGGCTTCTATGGAAAATTGCATCTGCCGTAGTTACCGTCCCATACGGGTAGGCTATCTGGGTCAAGTTGGTGCTGTATTTCAGGACGAGACAGTAGTAAAACGGCGTCGAAGCCCCTGGGCTGTTTAGCGAAGATGCCGACAAAAGACTGGGGAACCAGCCAGGGGTAACGATTGTGTTCCAGTCGGTGTTCGGGGTACTCGAATTGAACTCTGGAAGGGCATCCAGTAAAGCTTTGGTGACAAACGCCGTGTTCGCCAGTTGGGTGCTGTTGGTACCAGCGGCGGCCGTCGGAGCCGTGGGCGTACCAGTGAGGGCCGGACTCGCCAACGGCGCCTTGAGGGCAAGCGCCTGATCGATCTGAGTTTTGGTGTACACGTCAGTCAGGCCGTAGCCCGCCACCGTGGTCGGATTGGTTGCCGCCACCACCCGGCCGTAGGCATCTACCGTCACGCTACGGTAAGTCCCGGCCCCAACACCCGTGCACCCGAACGCCATTTCGAAAGCCAGCGGCGTCACGCCCAAAGTAATTGGGCCGTCGGTCACCAACTGCCAGGTGCTGTCTGCGTTGATGGTGCCCTTTTCCACCGGCACCAGCATGCCGGGGGTCACCTTGGCGCTGGTATCAACATCGGCGCAGCGTGTCCAGGCGCCACCCGCAACCACCAGGTACAGGCCGTTATCCTTACCGGCCGCCTGATTCTTCACCAACACCCGCGCCCCGGCGGACAGCGCCACGCCGTCGACGGTCTGCAGGCCGCTCAGGGTGATGGCCGCCGTGGTGGCGACCAGCGCCGAATGCTTGAAGTCCTGCTTGGCCAGTTCCTCGGTCACCCACTCGCGGGTCGCCAGGACAACGCTCGGGTCAATCTTGAGTTGCACATTGCTGGAGCTGCTGACGATCAGGTTCATCCGCACCACCTGGGTGCGACCCGAGCCCTGACTGAGCAACGGCTTGTAGGTCGGCGCACAGTTGGCCACCGCGACCATATCGCCGTCCGCATCGAACAAGGCAACTTCGCGAATCCAGCGGCCACCCACATCGGCTGGAATCACCTGCTCGGCGACGATGATCGAGTTGTCTTTGTCATCGACCTTGAGCTGATTGAGCGGCGCCCGGCGCCACTCGTTGAGCAGCGCGGTTGCGCTCGCGCTCGGCATGGGCAGCGGCGGGTTTTCCAAACCGCCCGGGTTGCCGTCACCGACGGCCATTTGCGTGATTTTCCAGGGAATGCCAAGCGCGTCGGCATTGGCCTGTTTGGCGGCGCCCACCTGGGTGAGGATCGCGTAAAACTGTGAAGTCTGGTCAACCATGATAAACATCCAGATAGTCAATGATGTGCTCACGACCACCACGCCCAATGCTGCCGGTGACTTCAATGTCAGTGGCAGCAGGCGGGTAGATGTCGAGCGTGTCGCCGTCGTAGATCGTGGTAGCCAGGTAAATCGGCCCGGTGGTTTCCAGGCTGATGGCCAGGCCGGTCATGTGCCGACTGACCGGCCTGGCGTCATCGATCAACCAGGTCAGCTCCTGATAGGTTTCTTCGCTGATCCCCTCATCGGACACGCCGACCTTGAGCGCGAAGGTGCCCGGCACGCCTTCGGGTACCGTTTCGAACCATTCGATCACCTCGATCAAATAGCCGAACGGATCAACCACCCGACGCAGCGCGCCGATGGTGCCTTTGTGGGCATGCACGTAGAACGCCGAGCGGATCACCGAACGCTTCACCGCCTCCGACCAGGTATCGTCCCAGCGATCCACCGACCAGGCCCACGCCAGCTGGTACAGCAGGTGCGCCGGGCAGGTGTCGGGGTTGTACAAAGTGCGCAACGGTACTTCGGTGGCGCCCTCGGTCGCTGCCTCAATAGCGCGTTCCAGGTGGGTGCTGTTGAGCGGGAGCAGGCTGCGCATGTCAGCTCCCCCGCGTCACAGTGACGCCTTCGCACCAGGCCGCTTGTGCTTTGGTTGGGCGAATATCGGTCCAGTTGCTCAGGTCGACCCGACTGACGCCGTCGATGTGCAACTGGGCATCCACGCCTGAGCGGGCCACCTCGACGCCGAGACGGCGCCGGGGATTGACCCAAGCCTGTAGACGACGTTTGCACTCGGCCAGCGTGGCCTCGTTCTCCGGGCCGTTACCGGCCATGTACACCACGGCGTCGATCCGATAGCGCAGGATCGCGGCGCTTTGCACGGTCAAGCGGTCGCCGACCGGGCGCACATCGTCGTCGTTGAGCCTTGCCCGCACGGTCTCCAACAGCCCCGCGTCGGCCGTGCCGTCGTCATCCAGGCCCAGTACCGTCACCACCACTGCCGCCGGTGAGGGGCTTTCAGCGGTGGCGTCGGCGACCAAACCTGAGGCGTTGCGGGCATGCAAGATATAGCTGTTACGCGGCCCCGCCGTGGTCAGCCCTTCATAAACCAGCTGGACCCGTTCGCGCAGTGCATCGTCCTCTTCCAGTACCGCCGGTACCGGCGGCACAGCGGCCAAATCCTCGGCCTGAATCACCAGGCGCTGCAGCTGTACGTTGGCAGCCAACTGGTCAAGGTCGCTACCCTGGGCATACGCCAGGAACAGTGCCTTGGCCGCGTCGTTGACCCGCGCCCGATCCTGTAGGCGCCGATAGGCCCCCAGCTCCAGCAGCTTGGTTACCGGATCGCTCTCAAGAAGCGCGGTCCAGTTATCCCCCATGTACTGACGGAAAACGGCCAGCTCGCCTTGATAGGTTGCCTCAAAGTCGAGGTCTTCCAGCACTTGCGGCGCAGGCAGCGCCGACAGCTCGATTGTGCTCATGCCGTCACCTCAAGTATTGCGCTATCGCCCAGGTATTGGCCGGTGAGCTGCAGGGTGATCTGGCCGCCGATCACTGCGGTGACCCTCACTCGCTCCAGCTTCAGGCGTGGTTCCCAACGCCCCAGAGCGCGAGCCACCTCAGCCTGCACCGCACTTTTCCAACCTTCGTTGACCGGCAGGTCGACATAACGGCGCAGCTGGCTGCCGTACGCCGGGCGCATGCGCCGACTGCCGACAGGGGTAGTCAGGATGTCTTCAATGGACTGCCGCAGATGCGCCAGGCCGGAAACAGACTGACCCGAGCGGCGATCCATTCCGATCATGGGCCTACTCCCGCACCTGCTCGAAGTCCGAACGCTTACGCAGGAAAGCGATGGCGGTGGTGTCATCACCCTCCACCGTCACCTTGAATTGCTCCACCAACAGCACACGCCAGTCCGGCAGGACCAACATGCGCGAGCGGTATTCCTTGTCGCGGAAAGTGGCCGGCTGCGCAGGAGTCGGCTCAGCTGCGGGTACCGGCCCTGTGACCGGGTCGTCTTTTTCTGATTTGGCCATGATGTCTCCAGGCACAAAAAAGCCCGATTAAGTCGGGCTGGTTAGTGTTTGTGGTTGGCTGTGTTGCCAGCCGTGTCGATGATCTTGCTGCCACCGAGAATGTCGCCGGTGACCTTTAGTAGGCCATTCACCTGCACCTGCCCCTCCAGGGTGATGCTGGCCGCCTTGATGTTGATCGCGCTGTCCGTCACGACCACGGTGCTGCCACCGACTTTGAAAGTGGCCGTGCCGGTGGGCAGATCGATGGTGTAGCTATTGGCCTGCCAGTCGTAGACCAGCGAGCCGCCATCATCAAAGCGCCAAACCTCGACGTGATCGCGGTTGTCCGGTTGGGCCCCAGCGTTGCCATACAGGCCCGGCACAAAGGTGCCCTGCGCCGGTTCGCCGCTCGGACTGATCAAGGCGCCCTGCTCGTCCAGGCTCGGCGAGCGCCAGTGCCTGGCTTTGCCAGCGGCCTGACTGTGCCAGCGCACCCACGCGCTGGTCCAACCGGCACCGTCGGACACACGCACCATCGCAGCGGCCAGATCGACCGCCACTACCCGGCAAGGAATAACCAGAGCGGCCAACATGCGGTCATGCGCAGCACTGGCGGCACTCATTCCATCGCCTCCGGTGGTTGGTAGCTGCCTTCACTACCAGGGCCAGTGTTAGGGCTGAAACCCCACATCAGGCTGCCAGGTGGCTGGTTCAGCCAAGGCCATTCTTCCTCACCGAGGTAGATGCCCTGGGTCCACTCGACCACCCACACGGCGTAACTTTCCAGCTCGGGCCGGGTCCAGTCCTGGGCAGCCCGTATGAACTCGGCCTGCTCGACCTCCAGCCCCCACGTCTGCATACGCAGCAACACCACCAACTGCGCCGCAGCAAACGCTGCCTGCTGCTGGCATTGCTCCTGTTCACTGCCAACAATGATGCGAGCCTCAAAGCGCGCCTCAACACCAACTTCCCCGGTACCAGGATCGCGGCCTGGCTCCAGCTCCGTCAGCTCCAGTACCACCGCAGGTAAGTCCACTTGCGCAAGCATGTCCGGCATAGTGCCGACGAAGGCCAGCCCTGGGATGGCATCGCGGATCCGGGCCTCGATTACTCCATACAGCAGGTCGAGACTAAAGGGTGGTTCAGACACGGGAAGATCCTCGCAAGTACTTCTGCAGTTCAAAGTTCAGCTCCTGCTGCAGCACCTTCAGCAAGTGCTCATCAGCGCGCTTGGCCCACGATTCGAAGTGCGGCCGCACGTCATCCAGGGATATCTTGGCCTTGGCCAGTGGGTAGCGACTGCCGTTTTCGGCTATCCAACCTGAGCTGGCACCTCCACCGCCAGAGACCTCACTGTCGGGGTAGTCACTGGCCTTAAAGTGCTTACTGGCCGTACGGATCCAGATGTCGGGTTGGCCGCCATAGACCTGTTTGAAGAACGCACCCTGATAGCGGCGACCCGCCACCGAGACACCCGTCCGAGTTTGCCGGGGCCGACCGGCGCGACTGGCCTCAATCGGATTGATGCCGAACCACAGCTTGCCCTGGCCATTGCTGCTAACCGGGTAAGCCCGCAAGCGCTGCCGTACTGCAGTAGCGGCAATACGCTCCTGCCGACTGACAGCGCGAGCGATGTGGGTACGCAACCAGCGCAGGGTCTTGTTGATGGCTCGACGCTGAGCAGCGAGTGCCGCTTTGGGAACCAATGCAGCAAAGTCAGCGAAGGCCTTCAGGTCCGACTGATCGGCCTGCAGCGTGATTAAGCCTGTGCTGGCCGATTGCTTGACGTAGCTACCGACGCTCATGGGGATAACCTCAACACCAAAGTCACCAGACCATCACCTCCCGGCTCTGGTCTGACGATGATGTAATTGCCACCGCCGTCCTGCACGGGCAGGTCCACAACCACTTTCTGACGTTCACTGACGCCCTGGGCATCCGCTACCCGGATGACCAGGTGCGGCTCCCGCAAGCCGGTATTGATTCGGCCGAGCTTGGGCTGCAGCCAGGGCGCCGAGAACATCCCATTGACCTCACGGCCCTCGATCAGCACGGGATCGCCGAGCACATCGAACACCGTGTCGTCCAGGTCGTCGATCAGCTCACGGAAGCTCATGATCAGAGCTTCAGCTGGATGACAGCGCGAGGCCGGGTGCAGATATGCAACGGGTTGGACTGGGCTTCACCAGCCACCCCTTTGCCAAATGGCAACGGCTCAAGCTTGCTGTAATACGGCAGGCCCTGGGTGTTGACCGTCTCCATGTAGTCAGCCGGTGCGTAGACCGAGAGGAACATCTCAGGAACACCTTCGGGCACCAGCCGAGCGTCGTCATCGGCGACAAAAGCGATACCCGCGACCTTGCCGCGGTAGCGCTCCCAGGTAATACCCCCGAACTCAAACGCTTCACGTGCATCCCCCCGCAGGGCCGCCGCTTGCTGGCTGCCCTTGTAGGTATCGACCACCGACGGATGAGAGATCAGCTTCTTCCAGAAAGTTTTGCCGCAGAACGCACGCGAGGATGTAGTAGTGACGTTGCCGAGCGCATCTTCTTGCATGTCCAGCACTTCAACACACTGGACCTGTACGTTGGTTTCGGGATCGTTGAGCCCCATCGAGAAGGTCTGCCGCTGTACGCCGAAACGGTCATAGATGTCCAGCAGTACAGCCTTGCCGTCGGCATCGAGCACCTTGCCGCTCAGGGCGCCCATGCGGTGAAATTCATGTGTGGCATCCAGCTGCCGCCGAGCTTTGTCCAGGCGCTTGTTGACGACGTCCTGAACCGCCTGCAGCTCGGTCTGAGTGCCGAAGGCACGAATGCCCTGGATCTCGTCGGCTTTGATGGTGAAACGCTGAGGCAGGTGCACAGTATTGAACGGCAGCAGGATTCGCTTGCTACCACCAACCACCAGCCCGGAAGTACCGCGCTCACCCGCTGGGACCAACGCGAGCTTGTCGCCGTCCTTTTCGATCTGCACGGTCAGGGTCGCAACGCCCTCTTCCTCGAACAGCCCAAGGCTGGCCAAGCGACCGGGTACAATTTCTTGCTCGTTGATGGCGGCGGTCAGTGCGGCAACACCGAATGCGTCGTCTTGAAAAATGGCGATATCAGCCATGTGTACAGCCTCCAGAAAGTACAAACCCCGCTCAAGGCGGGGTCAGGGAATGGTTGCTGATGCGATCAGCGAACGATGATGAAACGCGTAGCCAGGACCTTTTCGGCATCCAGGTCCAAACCTGTCAGCAGGCCCTCACTGACTTCGGCAAGCCGCACCACGGCGCTGCACGTCTGATTCCCCTATGGACGCAAACAAGATGCAGGCGGCATTCTCGCTTCCGTCTTCGGCTGCCGGGTTGTAGGGGGCAAACTCTCCCGTGGCGGTCACCAAACCAAGGACCTGGCCCGCGACCAGGGCCGGGCCGGCCGCGATGCTGATTGCTTCGCGAGAGATGTTGCCTTGACCTTCCGACAGCAGGAACTCACCGGCGTGGACCGGCTCGTGGTGAATGTTGCTCATGCGGATGCTCCTTTACGGGTTGCCTGCCGACGGGCAGACCAAATGGTGCTGGGATTAGGTAGCTGGGCCTTGACCTTCTCCGGCTCGTCATCGGCCGGGGGCAAGCTGTTGTCAATCTCGAAACCCTTACCCGAGCCGACCAGCTTGTCGAACAAGCGGGCACGCACAGCAGGGGCATCGAGCCCAGCCTTAACGTATTCGACGGCCAACTCAGGCAAGCGCGCCGCGACACAGAGGTCGCGCACCGCTTTGGCACGGGTCAGTGCGGCCTGCACCGTGGCTTCATCCGCAAGCTTGGTCGACGCAATCAACGGCTCGACCAGGTTGCTGATACCTGCTTTGCCGCACGCCTGGGTGATCATCAGCGCGAGTTTGGCCGAGTCGGCAATTACGGGTTCGGTGGGATTGTCCTGAGGCGGTACGTTGTCCGGTGCAGACGACTCCGGCTGTACCGCTTTCAACTGGTCGAGCAAAGCTTGCGGCGTGTTGCGGTAGCGCTTCATTGCAGCGCCCTGCCCCAAGCAGGCTTTCACCTCCACGCCAGTACCGATTTCGTCGGCCAGTCCCAGCGCCAAGGCTTCTTGGGCGGTTAGCCAGGTTTCGTCGTTGACCAATCGTCGCAACTCAACTTCATCGATGTCAGGGGACTTGGCCTTGTACGCGGCGATGATTGCTTCGAGCGTCTGGTCCAGCACATCGGCGACCTTGCGCAAATCCTCAGCATCGCCTGATGTCCAGGTCCAGGGGTTGTGGATCATCAGCATCGAGTTAGAAGCCATCACTATACGGTGCGCACCGCAGGCGGCCACACTGCCAGCACTGGCCGCTAACGCATCAATCCGGGCCGTGCAGCGCTCGCCCAGGCGCTTGAGTGCGTTGTGGATCGCCAGGCCCTCGAACAGGTCGCCACCGTTGGTGTTGAAGGCGGCCACCACCGGCGAAACGCCGTCATCAATCGCCCTCAGGTCCTGAATGAACTGGTTGGCTGTGATGCCCCACCCGCCGATCTCGCCGTAAATGTAAATTTCAATGACGGTCTTCTCGGCCTGGACCTCGGCCTTGATCCGGTACCAGTGCTCATCCTCGACCGGCAGCACGGCCGGGGCTTTGTTGTAGATGCGAAACGGCATCAGCGGTTTCATGGTTTCTCCTTCTCGTCGGGTTCCTCATCGATGGCCGACAAGGTGGTGTAGTTCAGGCCCAGGCTGAGGGCGCGTGCCGCATCTGCAGCGTTCTCTGCGTCCACAATCTCGGCATCGGTGCCAGAGCGCAGGCACATCTCGCTGCGCGACCCAAGCCCTGCATTAATCTCAAGGATTTTCGACTGCACGTCCTGGACCGGATGGATGTAGGCCCACCCTTGTGGTACCCAGCGTGTACGCAGGTACTCGCGGCGGCGTTGCCCGTAATCGTCTAGCGGTAGCGCTCCAGACAACACCGCCAGGTCCATCCAGGCGGCTCGCACAGGGCGACACAGCTGATGGACGTACACCGCAAACTGCAGCTGCTCCAGGCGCCGTCGGAACTCGTTGAGCACCACGCGGATTGCCCGGTCGTTTACATCGCGCATGTCGCCGGTCATCAGCTCGTAGGGCAGACCAGCCCCGGCCGCAGCAGCCATCAGTTGCTGACGCATGAAGTCGGGATAGTTGTTGCCACCGTCCGGCGGCCTGGAGAACTCCACCTCTTCCCCTGGCAGCAACTCCTGCATGGTGCCTGGCTCAAGCGCCACCATCGGGGTGAAGCCGTCATTGCCAACCTTGATCGGCGCGCCGGTCACTGGGTCCAGCATGGGCGGCCCTTCCGCTGAAGGCTTGCGAATGAACCCCGCGAAAAGGTTCGCCACCTCTTGCCGAAACAGCACCGCGTCGTCGTAGTTGTCGAGGCTACGCAAGCGCTTGAGCACCGGAGCCAGCCGGGGCACACCGCGAAGCTGGCCGGGCTCCAAGGGCTCGAAGATGTGCAGCATCTGGCTGGCCGGGATCCGCACGAGCATGTTGTAGCCCGCACTGAGCGCGACCATGTCGCTCGGGTGCGAGCGATAGCACCAGTACGCCACCCGCTGCCCCAGGCTGTTGAATTCGATCCCGGCGCGGATGACATTGCCGGACTTAGTTACCTCGAACTTATCGTGCGGCACAAACTCAGGGGCAAGACACTGCAGTTGCAGCGGCACCGCCAGTCCATCCTCCTGCCGACGTGGCCGCAAGCGGATGAAGCACTCGCCGGATTGCTCGACGGTGCGCGCTACCAGGGCCTGCTGGCCGTAGAAGTCAGTCAATTGGTCGGCGTCGGATTCATCGACCCAGTCCTCCCACAGTTCCTGCAGCAGTGTGCGTAGCTCTTTGTCTTTCAACCGCGGCTGCGGGGTAATGCCGGTGCCGATCAGGTTGCTGACCCGGCGATCTATCGCGTTGGCCGCGTAGGGGTCATTGCGCACCGCTGCCCGCGAGCGGGAACGCAGATTGCGCAGGGCTGGCATGATCAGGCTATTCGCGCCGGTGTCCGGTGCATCCCAGCTGGAAGAACGCCGCCCATCAGCGGCCCCCTCATAGCTAGCCTTGATCCGCTCGGGCACCAGCAGACCAGAGCGAGAAAGGGTCAGATAGCGTCCGCTCACAATCCCTTGCCTCCGTGGTAAATCCGAACCACCCGCGAACGCGGTCCGGCTGCCTCAGTGAGGCTGGTGCGGATCACATCGCGAGCCTTCAGCAGTTCATCAATCGAGCGGTATTCGACCGTGCGGTCGGTGTAGCGCACGACTTTTTCACCACGCGCAATTGCCCGCTCGACCGCGTCGAGGTGCTTCTGGGTATAGGCCATATCAGCGTCTCTTCAGGTAGCCGCTGCTGGAGCTGCGGCGTTGCATAGGTTGAGGGGGGGGCTGACGAGTCGGCGGCAGGGAGGCAGGATACGAAGGCGCTGGAGCAGACGGGGCAAGTCGGATTGAGGGCGGGGCTTGCTCCTTCTCGACAACTGAATCAAGACCGTTATCGTCTGGCGAAGCGCTTTCCATCGACTTCGGCGGCTCGGGCTCATCAAACAAGCTGGCCTGGGTAAGGGCTTGGCGCACCCGATCCCAGTCCCCACTTTGATAGCGGTTGATGCCCAGGTAATGGGCCATAGCTAGGCAGTACACCATTAGGTCTAGCGCTTCGTTTCTCTCACCACTTCCTTTTACCCATTCGGTACGCACTCCCCCTCGAACTTTGCGGGCAACCTTGCGTTCCGCGACACATTGATCGAAGAACTCATCATGCAAGTCATTGGGGAAGTGAAGTGCCCCAGGTCCCGATTCAAATGGATACCGGTTGTAGATCCAGTCCTTGGCGGTGTCAGTACCTACGAACCACAGCTCAACGCCGTTTCGCTCGGTCTGCCCTTTCCAGGTCACGTCCATCATGGAAGGCCGCTGCGCGATCACTGGTTTGCCTGGCTTGCTCGCCCCTTTCAGTGCAAAGACGTTACGCCAACGGCGAAGGCGGCAAAACTGATACACCTCGTCCGTATGGTGACCACCAGAGTCAATTCCCACAGCGAGAATCCCTAAGTTGGCGCCACACGGATGTCGATAACGGGCTTTCAACTTCTGGTCGAGCAGTAACCAGGTACTGTCTTTTGCCGGGTCTCCCCAGATCACCTGGAAGTCTACCAACCAGCGTTCCATGCCAACGCCAAAGCCCATGACGAGCAATTCCAGTCGGTTGGCCTGGACATCGACAGATGCCACCAACATCAATGTCTCGGAGGTCATCGCGCCCAGGCCATAACGTTCAAGCTTGGCCCGGTCCCTTAATACCTCGGCCTTGGTCTGTTCCTGCGCGCTGTCCCAAACCCTCGCGAGGCGGGTGTTGTAGAACACTTGCATCAAGCCCAGCTCACCACTCTTCTGAGACTTCTTCGCCTCTTCGAACTCTTTGGCAAGTGACCCCCAATCCAACCAGCCTGGTGGCGAGTAGAGCCCGTTCAGATGGAAACCCACCGTCTGCCCGTCGCCGGTCGCATGTGAGCGCCATTCACCACGAGCCAGCATCCTGCCCTTGTGGTGCTCTTCGATCAGCACATCACAATCCTGCCCCGCGCATTGATAGTGGACCTTGCTGAAGTCGGCGCTGTACAGCAATCGCTCCCATTCGAGTATCTGCATATGGCCACAGTGCGGGCATGGAACGTAGTAGTACCGCTGATCACTGGCCTCGAATAGGTCAGCGATCCTTGACGCACCTTTGATGGTGGGAGAGCTGGAGAAATAGATCTTCGCATTCCGACCAAAGTTGGTAGCTCGGACTTCAGCCAAGGCAACAGGGTCACCCTCCTGGCCGACATCGTTCTCCCAACGGTCGACCTCATCGCCGTAGATGTACCGCGAGGAAAGTTCGGAAAGGTTGGCCGCCGAGCCAGCAGTCGTGACATACAAGGAGCCGCCCTCAAACTCCTTGGTATCCATGGTGTTGCGAGCATCCCGCGAACGGTTGGCCGCTACCCGCTCACGCAGAACAGGTGTCGCTTTAACCGTCTTGCTGATACGACCTGAGACACGCTTGGACAGCACGAGACTCGGCAGTAGCGCCAAAATATTGGAAGGCGCCATGTGAATCAGAGCCCCCATCCAGTTCAGTGCGATCTGGGTTTTCATCAACTGAGAGGCCACCATGGTGACCACACGGCGACAAGGATGAGCGGGAGAAAGACAACGCATCGGCTCGCGGGCATACGGCGTACGCTCGGTCCGATACGGGCCGGGCTCGGGCGCTCCCGTGTCACGCGGGATTCGCATGTACTCGTCGGCCCATTCGTCGACCCAAAGATCTGGGTCGGGATGTAGCCCACGAAAGTACGCCTCACGGTACACCTCTGCGCCGTCAGGAAGTTCGACTGACATAGAGTTAGCTCGGTGAAATAGCGTGATCAAGATCCGCTGAGGAAAGTCGCTCAGCGTCTTCCAAGGTACGGCGGAGCGCTGTCGTGAGGTGCCGCTCGATCTCCCACGGATCGCTCATGCCTGCCAATTCCGGAGCAACCTGCGAGCATAGTCGGAGCAACTGATCACGTAGCATTCGGCCCGAGTTGTAGGCACTCGTCTCAACAGCCTCGCGCTCAACGAGCGAGCCTTGAACCTTGAGCAGTTCAATCTGGCTCAGTTGCGCCAGGCTGTGCTCGCGCAGTGCTCGGGCTTTCTGGAAGTCGGGTAGCGCCCCAACAGCTGTGGGAGAAGGCAATGGGGTGGAAGGCGTAGACTCAATCGCGGTGTCCAACTGGTTATAAACCCCACGCTGGAGCCTGTCCTGGTGATGTCGAGCGGCGACAGCGGCCTTGCTGGGATCAGCGGTTTCCTGGATTTTGGCCTCGGTTGCAAGGACGTCCACCAACTTGCCATCCGGCGCAAGCACCAGCCGGTCATTGTCCTTCAACCACGTGATGTAGCTCGGAGATCTACCGATGCGAGCCGCGAAGGTGCTCTTTGACATGTAGATTGGTTCTGTCATGAGCCCTCCTTTTTCAATGGCTTTTCAACAGGAATCCTTTCAATTTCAACGGGTTGAATTTCAGTAAGCTGACAACCCTGCCGCTAACACTTTCCCGCGGGTTCCCAGTCCCGTACCCGGCGATATTTGCCAGGGTCCCCGCCCCCTTCCACGGCTGCGCCTCGCTCACTGACCCGGCTCGCCGCTCCGTGGCGGCACCTCGCAGACCCCGAGGCGCTTGGCTGCCCAGCGCTCATACAACCCAATCGCCACATCAGCACCGGCCATCGCAGTCAAGCAACCGAACGCACCCGCTGACCAGATCGACAGACCTGCGGAATAGAGCAGCATGATCGTGGACAAACCACACACGATGCAGGCACCCGAGCGCAGTACGATCCTGCGCACCAAGGCCCAGCCATGGACGCCAGCCTTATCCGCTCGCCACATCTCACCAGACACCCCGCCCACCAGGGCGGCGATGACTACCATCCAGATCGGCATCTCAACCAAAGCTTGTTGCTCACTGTTCATTTCAACTCCCATTTCTGATCACAGTCTTGATTCAGGCTGTCTGGCACTTGAGCAACCCTGATAATCTGTCGTCCCCCATACAGAGCTAGGAGGCTCTAGATGTCCGACAAAGAGAAGTACGCAATATGGAAAAGGCTTCATGAGGCCGAAGGGCAGCTTGCATATCACTTGGCTGTTTTCGGCGACAGGCTGGCCAAGCGTGAGAAGTACAAGTCCTTGGACGGTCTCGATGCAGTGCACTTCTATCTTGTTCAAAAGTTCAGCTGGCTGCCCTCTCAAGTTCGCAGCATGAGTTACGAAGACCTTCGGTTCGTCCTGCAAGAGGAAATGGAAAACTTCGTACTGCCAGCATCGGCCCGCAAAACTAAGGATTGATGCGTCGTAGGCTCTGCTCTAAGCAAACAGCCTTCGCTTCGAGCAGAGCCAAACGTGCTCGCTTGATTTCCTTTACCCCGACTTTCTGCTGCTTGGCTGTTTTCCGTACTTGCATAATTTCCTCATAGGTCGAAAGCACGGCGCCGGAAATAGAAAACCCCGCCGGATGGCAGGGTTCTCGATGCGCCGAAGAATCGGAGCGGGTTGCGCAGCACGGTGCTTGTTGGGTCAGCGCCTAAGCGCACTTTTCATATCGTGGCGCCTTTTTACATGCCACCGGAAAAACCGAAAAGGGGCATCTTTCGGTACTTCACAATGTGGCGCCTATGTAGCATCAATGTTGCACACAAGTCGCATAGTGACACGACGAACGGTTTGTTCGCGGACCCGCCCAGCCCTGGCCGCCAAGATGGCAAACACCTGTAAGTGCAGCGCCTTAACCCAGTTGCGGTATGTCCGATCAGCGTCTTCGGCAAGCCCCACTTGGCGCATCTGTTCACGGATCGTTGCGCCATGCAGGTAACGAAACTGGGCCAGCTTAGCCAGCGTTGCACCACGTTGGTCGCGACGCTCCAATTCAGCGACCGCCGCATCGACCTCTGCCGCTGCATGATCGAGGCCTGCACCAGCCACCAGGATGCGCGCCCCAGATGATCCGCCTCGGGGTGCAGCCCCTTTCCATTCCATGATGCTGCCCATCTGGCTACCAAGGCTGGCATCAAGACCCCGCTGGGCGCGCTGTTGCCCCCAATGCCCCATCAGCTCGCCGATCAAGTGCAGCCGCTCTGCCGGATCTATGAGCTCCGCCATCTCAGCCCGATGAAGCATGAGATGCACTAGGTGCTCTGAGCGTACTTCCTGTCTGTTCGTCATTGCCACCCCTCCGAATTCAACACCCAACACAAAATCGCGCAACCCAACACAGACCCAACACACACAGAACCCAATAGAATCAATGCCTTGAATGAGGCTGAGTTGGGTGTGTTGGGTGTGTTGGGTTTTTGAGGGTTCGCATGAAAAATATTTACCAGCCCGCTATCAGCACTAGAAATAAGGCGCCTGCGCGCGCGCGTACGCAAACCCAACACACCCAACACACGTACCCGCCAAGCCGCAGTTTTCGGGACTCTAGACTGTGTTGACCTTACAAAACCAACCCAACACAAACCCAACACACCCAACACAGTTATCGTCGCACTCATGCCGCAAGCCTCTTGATGTGCTCCCAGCTGTCGACGTCCCACCCAGAAAGCTTTGCCCGAGCACGCCACTCCGCGACATTCTTCCCCAGCTCGGCCGCATCACTGGATGGGGGCAGGGAAGGATCACACTCAGGGGGAAAAAAGAACGCCGCGAATCGCCGGTTGTTGCCGTCGTACCAGGGGATTGCCTTCGTCTTCTCCACCGTCGCACTGAGCATCAGCGAGAACTTGGTGTGGCTCATTGAGTGCTCCTTGTTTTGCGAACACCACTCAAGAAACATCGCGTATACGTCGGAAGTCAGGCAACTGCCCCATAAGCCGTACCCGAGCTCACCAGTACGCCAAAGCGAGAGGAAGGTTTGCCAAGCCGTTCGGCTTAAAGCCACAAGCCGCTCGCGAGCCTCTGTTTTAGGCGGCCGAGTGCGCTGATTGAAGTCTCCCAGGTCGACGGAGAGTAGCCAGCCATACAGAGCCGCTACCCCACCATTGGCCAGCTCTTTCGCAATCGCCTTCTGGCGAGCACTGGGCAACGTTTCAAGCGGCCACATGACAAGCATCCGGCGGTCGTCCTCACTGATTGGCCACGGCATGATCTCGTTGCTGAGGAATGCAGAGTTCATGTGGTTGGCCTCTTCCCAGCCGTTGATGAACTTCGACTCCATCCGCACAGTCTTGCCGGTGATCATGTGCTTGATCTTGCCCACTTGGTTGTAGCGCTGATCGCGGCTCACAACCTCTTCAAAGACGGCCCACAACTTGCCGCTCTGCCAGGCGTTGAAGCTGCCTTCCAACTGGGTTTGACCAACCGTGGCACCGTACTGGCCGTACAACTCGCCCATGATGTCTGCAAACAGCAGACTCTTACCCGACCCTTCCATGGTGGAATGGAACAGAATTGCTGTGTCCATCTTGGCCCCCATGTGCTGGAGCGGGTAAGCGAGCCACTTGACCAACCAGTCCCGTGCTTCGACTTCGTTGTTGCACAGGAAGGAGATCAGCCAGCGTAGGTTCTCGCATGCGGCATCATCACGAACAGGTTCAAGCGGCAAGCCCTCAAACGTATTGATGTAGATGGCAGGGTCCTTGGTCATTGTCGGGTCAAATACGATATGGTCGACATCGACGACCCGCCGCGTCGGGCTGTTCAGCCAGAGCTGATAAGCATCCCCCAGGGCCATCTTTACGCTGCCCTCAGGCAAGCGGCGCTTTTTCTCCCGGTCCCAGGCTTCCTTTGTGCCGTCGATGTACACGTACCGGTCGAGCGGTGTCAGGTTGAGCGCCCCGCCCTTCTTGCTGGACATTCGACGCGCCTGCTCAAGCTCCTTAACTTGCTCCGAGGAGACCAACTTCTTATCGGTCCTTTCCATCCACTGTTTTGCTAAGGGTTTGCCGACAAGCGCTTCAAAACCTGATCGCTTCATCGACTGCCCTTTGTCCATGTCCCACACGTTCGTGGTGCCTTCAACTA
>Ga0247821_10000852_pt1 | contig 17133 bp, 19 predicted proteins | sample 13C_Glycerol_Day_FD_192481 | JGI IMG/M metagenome (GOLD analysis project Ga0247821, IMG submission 192481) | Soil microbial communities from agricultural site in Penn Yan, New York, United States - 13C_Glycerol_Day14 | ecosystem: Environmental > Terrestrial > Soil > Agricultural land | place... | reverse complement strand
TGGCGGCCTTGTTCAAATCAGGCTGATTCGCGGAGCGTCCTGCATGTCCGGCAATACCTACGGCAAGCTGTTCACTGTCACCACCGCTGGCGAAAGCCATGGTCCGGCGTTGGTCGCCATTGTCGATGGCTGTCCGCCGGGCCTGGAAATTTCCCTGGCCGACCTGCAGCATGACCTCGACCGGCGCAAGCCCGGCACCAGCCGGCACACCACCCAGCGCCAGGAAGCCGATGAAGTCGAGATCCTCTCCGGGGTGTTCGAGGGGCGTACCACCGGTTGCGCCATCGGCCTGCTGATTCGCAACACCGACCAGAAGTCCAAGGACTACTCGGCGATCAAGGACCTGTTCCGCCCGGCCCACGCCGACTACACCTATCACCACAAGTACGGCGAGCGTGACTACCGTGGCGGCGGTCGCAGCTCGGCGCGGGAAACCGCCATGCGCGTGGCGGCCGGTGCCATCGCCAAGAAATACCTGGCCACCCAGGGCATCCGCATTCGTGGCTACATGAGCCAGCTGGGCCCGATCGAGATTCCGTTCAAGACCTGGGACTCGGTGGAGCAGAACGCTTTCTTCAGCCCCGACCCGGACAAGGTACCGGAGCTCGAGGCCTACATGGACCAGCTGCGTCGTGACCAGGACTCGGTGGGCGCAAAGATCACCGTGGTCGCCGAAGGCGTGATGCCGGGCCTCGGCGAGCCGATCTTCGATCGCCTGGATGCCGAGCTTGCCCATGCCCTGATGAGCATCAACGCGGTCAAGGGCGTTGAGATCGGTGCGGGTTTCGCCAGTGTCGCCCAGCGCGGCACCGAGCACCGCGACGAGATGACCCCGGAAGGTTTCCTCAGCAACAACGCCGGCGGTATCCTCGGCGGCATTTCCTCCGGCCAGCCGATCGTCGCCCACCTGGCCCTGAAGCCGACCTCGAGCATCACCACCCCGGGTCGCTCGATCGATATCCATGGCAACCCGGTGGAAGTGATCACCAAGGGTCGTCACGATCCGTGCGTGGGCATCCGCGCCACGCCGATCGCCGAGGCGATGATGGCCATCGTGCTGATGGACCACCTGCTGCGCCATCGCGGCCAGAACGCCGATGTGAAGGTGAGCACGCCGGTACTGGGCCAGCTGTAATGCCGGTAGCCGTCCTGCGCGCCGCGGCTTGCTGAGCCGTGGCGCCGCTTCCCTACTGGCGACTGTCCAGCTTCTACCTGTTCTACTTCGCCTTGCTCGGTTCTACAGCGCCTTTCCTGGCGCTGTATTTCGATCACCTGGGGTTTTCCAGCGCGCGTATTGGCGAGCTGGTGGCCATCCCCATGCTGATGCGCTGCATCGCCCCCAACCTGTGGGGCTGGCTCGGTGATCGCAGTGGCCAGCGCCTGTTGATCGTGCGCCTGGGGGCGCTGTCGACCCTGGCGACCTTTTCCCTGATCTTCTTCGACAAGAGCTACGCCTGGCTGGCGCTGGTCATGGCCCTGCATGCGTTCTTCTGGCACGCGGTGCTGCCGCAATTCGAAGTGATCACCCTGGCGCACCTGCAGGGGCAGACGGCGCGCTACAGCCAGATCCGCCTGTGGGGGTCGATCGGTTTCATCCTCACCGTGGTTGGTCTGGGGCGCCTGTTCGACTGGCTGAGCCTGGATGTCTACCCGCAGACCCTGGTCATCATCATGGCCGGTATCGTCCTGGCCAGCCTCTGGGTGCCCAACGCCCAGCCGCCCGGGCAGAACGAGCGCAGCGACGGCGCGGGCTTCCTCAAGCAACTGGCCAGCCCCGGGGTGGCGGCGTTCTATGCCTGTGTGGCGCTGATGCAGCTCAGTCACGGGCCTTACTACACCTTCCTGACACTGCACCTGGAACACCTGGGCTACAGCCGTGGCATCATCGGTATGCTCTGGGCCCTGGGGGTGGTGGCCGAAGTGCTGATGTTCCTAGCCATGAGCTGGATCCTGGCCCGGGTGTCCCTGCGTCGTGTGCTGATGGCCAGTTTCGCCCTGGCGGCGTTACGCTGGGTGCTGCTGGGCAATTTCGCCGAACACCTGTGGGTGCTGCTGTTTGCCCAAGTCCTGCATGCGGCCACCTTCGGTAGTTTCCATGCAGCCTCCATTGCCTTCGTGCAACGCAGTTTCGGTGCGCGCCAGCAAGGCCAGGGCCAGGCCCTGTACGCCGCTCTGGCCGGCACCGGCGGCGCCCTGGGCGCCCTGTATTCAGGCTACAGCTGGAACCTTTTGGGGCCCGCTACCACCTTTAGTATTGCCAGCGTCGCAGCCCTGGCTGCAGCCGTTATCATGGCGACCCGAATGAAAGAGGAAAGGGCATGAGCCTGACTGTTTACCACTGCTCCACCCCGGACATTCCCAACAAGGTGCTGACCCACGCCGAGGACATTGCGGCGACCCTGGCCGAGCAGGGCGTGCGTTTCGAGCGCTGGCAGGCTGTTGCGCCGATCCCGTCGGGTGCCGACGATGACGCGCTGATCGCTGCCTATCAGGGCGATATCGACAGGCTGATGACCGCAGGTGGTTACCGCTGTATCGATGTCGAGCGTGTCAGCAGCCAGGAACCGCAACCGGTCGAGTTGCGCGAGTGCACCCGCGAAGAAGATGTGGTGCGCCTGTTCGTCGCTGGTCGCGGGATGTTCACCCTGCGTGCCGGTGACTATGTCTATGCGCTGGCGTGCGAAAAAAACGATCTGTTCGTGCTACCGGCGGGCACCCGGCACTGGGTCGACATGGGCGAGAACCCGCATTTCGTGGTGATCCGCTTGTTCAACCGTGATGCCCAGGGCGGGGCTGCGGTGTACAGCGGCGAACCCATCGCCGAATCCTTTGCACGACTGGACGATTGATCCGTTTTCAGTGCGCGTTATCCTCGTAGCCGCAGCCTGGCGGCAGCGGCTACTTTCGGCGCCAAGGCTCCTGGCATTCAACGATAGGTCGGCAGCGCGAACCGCTGCTGGCTTTGCAGCCTGGAAATCACCGGCAACTCGCTGGCCTGCTCGGCCAGGTCGCGACGTATCGCACTGATCGCCCAGGTCAGTTGTTCGGCACTGTGCAACTGCCCGTAGGAAATCGAGCGCCTGACCTGCTTGCCATCCGCTGCCCGCAAGGTCAGCAGGATGCCACCATCAGGGCGAGCCTGGGTGGTCACGTCATAGGCGGAGAATACCGAGGCGAATTTTTCCTGGATGAGGTCCATATCAACTCCTGGCTGTGAATGGCAGACATGGAGTGATCGGTGCAGTGAGTGTGCCAGCTATTCGTGATTAATAAATTTCTTGTTAATCAATGGCTTATATGGATTTCTAGAAACGGGCCGCCGTGCAATGTGCAAGGTCGTGCAGGTTGCACCATGCATTTTGCAAGATCCTGCGCCAATAGAATTGCTCTGTCGGCACCATGGGTTATCCACAATGGACCGGCAATCGTCCCTGGCAAATACTTGGGCTTTTCCGGCTGCCAGGAGGTTCCCCATGTCCGATCAACACAGCGCCACCCCCATGAACGACGACCACACCGCTGCGTTCGCCGAGCAGGTTTTCGACCGGGCGCGCCAGGGCGATGCCGCGATGCTCGCACGCCTGCTCGACAGCGGCCTGCCTGCCAACCTGCGCAACCACAAGGGCGATACCTTGCTGATGCTCGCCAGCTATCACGGGCATATCGAGGCCGTTGAGGTGCTGCTCCAGTACGGCGCCGACCCGCTGATTGCCAATGACAACGGCCAGTTGCCCCTGGCGGGTGCAGCCTTCAAGGGCGACCTGGCCATGGTCCGCCTGCTGGTGGAGCAGGGTGTCGCCGTGGATTCGGCCGGGGCCGACGGGCGCACCGCGCTGATGATGGCGGCCATGTTCAACCGCAGCGCCATTGTCGAGTACCTGCTAGGCCAGGGCGCCGATGCACAGCGCCAGGATGCCCGGGGCATCAATGCGCTGGGTGCGGCCCAGGCCATGGGCGCCGCCGACACGGCTGCGCTGCTTCAGGCGCTGGCCGGCTAACCCCCAGGGGCCTTTTGCGGCTATCCTTGGCGACTTTTTTATCGTCGCAGGGCCCCTTCATGAAATCCAAACTGGTCGAACTCATCGGCAAAATCAGCGCTGGCTGCATGCGCGAGGACGACATCGAGCGCATCGCCGACGAAGCCGCCCAGGCCTATGCCGACCCGCAAGCCTTTCTCGCCGCCAATCCCGACATCAATTACGACGACAGCTTCCCGATCGCCCTGGGTGAGTGGGTAGTCGTCGGCAGCCTGCCGGACACCGTGCTGTTCCAGGCCGATACCTACAAAGACCTGTTCGCCCAGATCGTCGACTCCTTCGACAAGAGCGTGGCCTTCAACCTCCAGCCCAAGCAACTGGCCAAAGTCGAGCCCCTGACCGCACTCAACCGCATCCAGGTGCAGATGGGGGCGATGAACAAGGAGGCGGGTGGTTACGTGCTGGTGAACTTCAGCCAGTTGCTCGATGACGAGCTGCAGATGGTCATGGTCGGCAACAACGACCTGGCGCGGGTGCTTGAGCTGTGTGCCGAACTCGACATCAGCGCAGCACCGGCGCTGGAAGCGTTAAAGGTGGCGGTACACGTTTAACCCAGGGCGGTATCGAGGAACATCATCACCGCAAAGCCGCCCATCAGGCCCAGGGTCGCCGAGGTCTGGTGGCCGTTGCGGTGGGTTTCCGGAATCACCTCGTGGGACACTACGAAGATCATCGCGCCGGCCGCCAGGCCCATGCTCACCGGGTAGGCGATGGCAAGGCCGGTGGAAATGCCAAGGCCAATGATGGCGCCCAGCGGCTCCATCAGGCCCGAGCCGATTGCCACCAACGCCGCCTTGAAGCTCGACAAGCCTGTGGCCCGCAAGGCCAGGGCCACCGCCAGGCCTTCGGGAATGTCCTGGATGGCGATGGCGCTGGTCAGCGGCAGGCCGACATTGAGGTCGCCATTGGCGAAGCTCACGCCGATGGCCATGCCTTCGGGCAGGTTGTGCAGGGTGATTGCCAGCACGAACAGCCAGACCCGGTTGATCCGTTCGGCCTGTGGGCCGCAGGGGCCTGTGCTTTCGTGTTCATGCGGGGTGAAGCGGTCCAGGCCCAGCATCAGCAATACGCCCAGGCCCATGCCGACTACCACGGTCAATGCCGCCCAGGGGCCGTTGCCGGTGATCTCGCGGGCGGCGTCGAGGCCAGGCAGGATCAGCGAGAAGGAACTGGCGGCGAGCATCATTCCGGCGGCAAAGCCGAGCATCACATCCTGGCTGCGGGCGCTGACGTCACGCAGTATCACGGCCATGATGGCGCCCAGGGCGGTAGCGGCAAATCCGGCCAGGCCGCCGAGCATTGCCAGCTGCAGGTTGTGCTGGTGATCACCATGCACCGCATTCCAGGCGCTGGCCAGCAGCAGGCCGAGCACCGCCAGCAGGCTAAGGCCCAGGCCGGCGCTCAGCCATGGCGCGGCGAGTGCCTGTTGCACCCAGGCGTTGAGCAGTGACACGGGAGCCGGGCTGGTGGCGCTTTGGGTGGGGGGCATGACGACCTCTCGGGGCAGGATTCTTTGGCTTGAGTGTAACCAGCGGTGTCGCAACCCAGCCAACCATTCCCTTCTATGGGTCTTATAGCCAACTATCCTTTGGGCACACTTACGCTCTGGAGCGAAACAATGGGTTCCACATTCAACGGCCTGGTGGGGCTGATCATCCTTGCCCTGGATATCTGGGCGATCATCAATGTGCTGAAAAGCGGCGTGGGCACGGGGCCGAAGATTCTCTGGATCCTGTTGATCCTGCTGCTGCCGGTGCTGGGGCTGATCATCTGGGCGATCGCCGGGCCGCGTGGGAATGTACGGCTGTAGGGGCGGCGGTGCGACGACTCGACTTGCCCCGCGATTGCGATGCACCTGAACGCACGCAATCGCGGGGCAAGCCCGCTCCCACAGTGCTCAGATCAACCAGGCGCCTTCCAGCTCCAGCAACTGCTGCTTGCGCTCCACGCCGCCGGCGTAGCCGGTCAAGGTGCCATTGCTGCCAATGACCCGATGGCAGGGCACGATGATCGCAATCGGGTTGGCCCCGTTGGCGGTGCCGACCGCGCGCACCGCCCGTGGGCGACCGATGCGCTGGGCCAGTTCGGCATAGCTGCAGGTAGTGCCATAGGGGATGCGCTGCAAGGCCTGCCAGACTTCCCGCTGGAAGGGCGTGCCCAGCGGCGCCAGTGTCACCTCGAAGTGCTCGCGCTGGCCGGCGAAATACTGGTCCAGTTGCCGGGCCACCTCATCCAGTTGCCGGTCGGCCGGCTGCCAGGTATCGGGCAACTCCCAGGGCTGCATGGCGTCCATGTGCACCAGGTGCAGGCCGTGTTCATCGCCGGCCAGCAACAGCGGGCCGAGCGGACTGGGCTGGTAGCGGTAATACATGGCTCTTCGCCTGGGTAATGGATGAGTGACAACGATACCGCATGTCGCCGCCCGAGGCCGTTATCAACGAAATTTTCACATTCGATTATGGAAAATCCGCGCGCGCAATTATCCGTTCGCCGAATGGCCGTGCATTGCCCTCGGGTTTAGTGCACATTTGCCGCTTCGCTTTTTTTGCCTTTCTTGAATCTGAATCCTAGGGATCTTCCTATCCATGGCTAACACGGACGCCTTGAGTGACCAGCGGGCCGCGTCGCGCCCGCTGCAACCGACGCTAAAATCGCACCTGGCCTACACCCTGCTGTGTGGCCTGGTCATCATGCTGATGCTCAGCCTGGTCCGCCTGGGCCTGCTGATCTACAACAATGACATGATTGGTAACACACCAATGTCGACCGTGGCCGAGGGCTTCCTCAATGGTCTGCGTTTCGACCTGCGGGTCGTGGTCTACCTGAGCATTCCGCTGCTGCTGGCCGTCCTCAGTGCCCGGGCCATGGCCGCGCGTGGTTTCTTCCGCCTGTGGCTGACCCTGGGTTCGAGCATCGTGATGTTCCTCGGCCTCATGGAGATGGACTTCTACCGCGAGTTCCACCAGCGTCTGAACGGCCTGGTGTTCCAGTACATCAAGGAAGATCCCAAGACCGTACTGAGCATGCTCTGGTACGGCTTCCCGGTGGTGCGCTACCTGTTGGCGTGGATCGTCGGCACCTGGCTGTTGAGCCTGCTGTTCAAGGGCATCGACCGCCTGACCCGTCCCCGTGGCGGCTATGCCAGCAAGGTGGCCGGCAGCCGTAGCGTCGCCCCCTGGTACGTGCGTGGCGTGGTGTTCTTCATGGTCCTGCTGGTGGCCGTCGTCGCCGCTCGCGGCACCCTGCGCCAGGGCCCGCCCATGCGCTGGGGCGATGCCTTCACCACTGACTCGAACTTCGTCAACCAGTTGGGCCTCAACGGTACCCTGACCCTGATCGATGCCGCCAAGAGCCGTTTCGGTGAAGACCGCGCCAACGTCTGGAAGTCGACCATCGAACAGACCCTGGCCACCCAGACCGTGCGTGACATGCTGCTGACCGACAACGACACACTGGTCGATGCCGACAGCGCCGCCATTCGCCGCGATTTCACCCCGCCGGCCGACAACACCCTGCCGATCAAGAACGTCGTGGTGATCCTCATGGAGAGCTTCGCCGGTCACTCGGTGGGCGCCCTGGGCAGCCCGAACAACATCACCCCGTACTTCGACAAGCTGGCCAAGGAAGGTCTGTTGTTCGACCGCTTCTTCTCCAATGGCACCCACACCCACCAGGGTATGTTCGCCACCATGGCCTGCTACCCGAACCTGCCGGGCTTCGAGTACCTGATGCAGACCCCGGAAGGCGGCCACAAGCTGTCGGGCCTGCCGGCTCTGCTCAGTGCCCGGGACTATGACGATGTCTACGTCTACAACGGCGATTTCGCCTGGGACAACCAGTCCGGGTTCTTCGGCAACCAGGGCATGACCACCTTCATCGGCCGTAACGACTTCGTCAATCCGGTGTTCTCCGATCCGACCTGGGGCGTGTCCGACCAGGACATGTTCGACCGTGGCGCCGAAGAGCTGGCCAAGAACTACGGCAAGAAGCCGTTCTATGCCCTGCTGCAGACGCTGTCCAACCATACCCCGTATGCGTTGCCAGCCCAGCTGCCGGTAGAACCTGTGACCGGCCAGGGCCGTCTCGACCAGCACCTGACCGCCATGCGTTACTCCGACTGGGCCCTGGGCCAGTTCTTCGAGAAGGCGCGCAAGGAGCCGTACTTCAAGGAAACCCTGTTCGTCATCGTCGGTGACCACGGTTTCGGCAACCACCAGCAAGTCACCGAACTGGACCTGGGCCGCTTCAACGTGCCGCTGCTGCTGATCGCGCCGGGCATCCAGGAGAAGTTCGGTGCGGTCAACCACACCGTGGGTACCCAGATCGACATCGTGCCGACCATCATGGGCCGACTGGGCGGCGAAACCCGTCACCAGTGCTGGGGCCGTGACCTGCTCAACCTGCCGGCGGGCGACCCGGGCTTCGGCATGATCAAGCCGTCGGGCAGCGAGCAGATCGTCGGCCTGGTCAAGGGCGATCGCATCCTGATCGAGTCCAAGGACATGTCGCCGCGCATGTATCGCTACGAACTGGGCGCCAACTTCAAGGCCGAGCTGATCGAAAGCCCGGACCAGAAAGACCTGACCCACAAGCTCGAGTCGTTCATCCAGACCGCGACCAAGAGCCTGCTGGACAACACCGCCGGTGTCGTCCACGGCACGCCCGAGTAAGCGAGCGAAGGCTACACTGAATAGAAAAGGGGCCCGTCAGGGCCTCTTTTTTTTTGCTCGGTGGCAGGCTTTGGCTGAACAATCGGCGGTCACGCGAGTCAACGGTAAGTAAGCCGATGAGGATCGTTACAGAGGAGAATCCAATGAAAGACTGGGTCATTACCTTTGTTGATCAGAAAGGCGAGCGTGCCTCGCTGCCCTACACCAGCGAGCAACAGCCCACTGAGGAGGAGGCCGCGCACCTGATTCGCAGTCATCTGTTCCCGGTCATGGACGAGCTGGACCTCAACGAATTCCAGGACCGCGCCAGCATGCCCACGGCCAAATGGCTGAAGGATCACGGTGGTGTGGAAATCACCGAAATCACGGAAGTGCCCTGAAACGGCCTGCCGGCTGGCACCCTTGGCCGCAAGGCGCTACGCTGCAAACAAGCTTGGGCCTGTTTTCTCCGGGTCCGGGTTTGCCGATCCACGTCATGCATTCAGCTCGAATTGCCCCCGCACGGCTTGTGTGGCGGGCAGGTGCGTTTTGCACTGAAAGTCTATCCAATCAGTAATGAGGAGGACGATTCATGAGCAGCCAATACGAGGACATCAGCAGCACGGTATTGCGCCGGATGAAGGAAGGCGGGTTCAACTTCGCCCAGATTCATCCCATTGAGTTCTATGCGGTTTTCCCCGATGAGGCACGGGCACGACGGGCAGCGGGACAGTTTCGTGGCGAATCGCTCAGCGCCCAGGTGCATGAGCGTGACGACGGTGCCTGGCACCTGGAGTTGAGCAAGGTGATGTACGCCACCTATGGCGGCATCGACGAATTCGAGCAGAACTTCGAAGCGGTGATCGCCCCCCTGGGCGGTGAGATCGAGGGCTGGGGCGTCAAGCAGGAGCGCCAGCTAGCCTGAATGACAGGCTCACGGAGGCGGCCTGATCCGCTCTCTGTGAGCCGTTGTCCCTTTCCTCCGTGCTTTTGAACCCCACTCTCAGGGCTTGCGCGTTGCCATATGCGCCAGGTAGGCGAGTAGCGCGTCCAGTTCCGTATCGCTGAGTACTGCACTGCTGAATCCGGGCATTTTCCCTTGAGGCCATTGGCGCAGGCTCTGCGGGTCGCGGATGTAGCGGCGCAGGAAGGCCGGCTGGAAGTATTCGGTAGGGTTGTGGGGCAGGTTCAGGTCCGGGCCGAACTGTGCGTCGCCCGCGCCGTTGAGGCGATGGCAGGCCAGGCAGTTTTTCTGGAACAGGGTGAAACCGAGGTTGATCGGGTTGTCGCTGGCCAGGTCAGCCGCCGGCAGCAGGGCGGGAAAACGCTCGGCCACCGGGGCCAGGCGGCGGATGCTGGCCACCTGGAAGGGCCACTGTTCCGGGCTGATGCGCCCGGCTTGCGGTTGGGTCCAGACCAGATAGAACGGGCCGGCGCTGTGCTTGTCCTTACCCAGGGGCGGCCAGGGTTTGGCCGGGTCCTCGATGGCCAGCCAAGCGCGGCTCGGGCCATCCTTGAGCAGGGGCGCTGCGGGCATTTCGGCGGCAAAGCCGTCCTCGGCCACGGCCTGCAGGTGGTCCTGGGGCGTTATGCCTGGCAACAGCGCGGCCAGCGGCACCGCGCGGTAGTGCATGGTTTTCTTGTAGGACACATCGTCATCGATCTGGATATCCCGGGCCTGGGGATGGGCGAGCAGTTCGGCGCTTTGCCAATGACGGCTGCCGTTGCCCAGTTCCAGGGTCAATTGCGCCGCTTGCAGGGGCAGGCAGAGCAGGGTCGATAACAGAACGAGACAACGGCGCATAGGCAATCTCCAACCATCAGGGCTGGCAGATTACCTGCGCACGACCGCAAAGAGCCACAACGAGGTTCAACCGAACAGGCGCGACAGGTTCGGCAAGATCAACAGCAATGTCGTGGCGAAGAGAATGAGCCCGGCTTGACGTACTTTGTGTGTTTTGAACATGGCTGACCGCCTTTTTGTTGTTATTCCTGAGTGCCTTGTGGCTTCCTTGTCGTCGATCCGGCAAACATGGGTAATGCGGTTTGACGTTCAGACGCGAACCTTTGCTGATGGATATACAACTAACCTTAGGGTCAACGTCAGCTCTGTTTTAGAACGCTTTCGTATGAACTTATTAGTTGATGTGTATTTCAGCTATGAGGCCATGTGCTACCAATCAGCATTCCCCTTGCTAGACGCTTGCGCGTGTTCGGCACCTGGATCCACCGTGGATGACCGTTCGTCAGTGCATCCTACTTGCTTGTAAGCCTTATTCGCGGCAGGCTCTAGGGGGCAATCCCGCCTTTGTCGTTCAGGACTACTTTTATGTCGCTACGCATCTGCATCCTGGAAACCGACGTCCTGCGACCCGAACTGATCGGGCAGTACCAGGGCTACGGACGGATGTTCGAGCAGCTGTTCGCCAACCAGTCGATCGCCGCCGAGTTCGACGTGTACAACGTGATGAACGGCGAGTATCCCGCCGACGACCAGGTCTTTGATGCCTATCTGGTCACCGGCAGCAAGGCCGACTCCTTTGGCGATGATCCGTGGATTGCGACCCTCAAGACTTTCCTGCTTGAGCGTTATGAGCGTGGCGACAAATTGCTGGGCGTGTGTTTCGGCCACCAGTTGCTGGCCTTGTTGCTCGGCGGCAAGACCGAGCGTGCCAAGCAGGGCTGGGGCGTCGGTATCCACCGCTACACACTGGCGGCGCGGGCGCCGTGGATGGACCCGCACGGCGCCGACTTGACCCTGCTGATCAGCCACCAGGACCAGGTCACGCAATTGCCGGAGAATGCCACGCTCATCGCCTCGAGCGATTTCTGCCCCTATGCCGCTTACCACATCGCCGATCAGGTGCTGTGTTTCCAGGGCCATCCCGAGTTCATCCACGATTACTCACGGGCCCTGCTGGACCTGCGCCAGGAGCACCTGGGCGAAGAGGTCTACAAAAAAGCCGTGGCCAGCCTGGCCGAAGAGCACCAGGGTGGCCTGGTGGGCGAGTGGATGCTGCGCTTCGTCGCCCAGCCGCAGGCCGCTAAAGCCAGCCGGAGCGCTTGAAGCTGGCGTAGAGCGCCGTGCAGCCCACGGCGATCACGCCCAGCACGCCGAAATAGCCATAGTGCCAGCCGAGCTCCGGCATGTTCTGGAAGTTCATCCCGTAGATTCCCGCCACGGCGGTGGGGAAGGCCAGGATCGCCGCCCAGGCGGCGAACTTGCGCTGCACGATGCTCTGGCGTGACGCTTCCAGGAGCATGCCGATCTCGATGGTCTGGCTGGCGATGTCACGGATCCCGGCCAGGTCTTCCATCTGCCGGGTGACGTGAATCTGCACATCGCGAAAATACGGGCGCATGTTCTTGTCGATGAACGGAAAGGTCAGGCGCTGCAGTTCTTCGCTGACCTCGACCATGGGCGCGACGTAGCGGCGCAGGCGCAGGATGTCGCGGCGCAGGCTGTGCAGGCGCTGGATATCTTCTTCCTGGAGCGAGTTGTTCAGTACGCTCTGCTCCAGTTCTTCGATCTCGCCATGAATGGCTTCGCTGACCGGCTGGTAGTTCTCGGTGACGAAGTCGAGCAGGGCGTAGAGCACGAAGTCTTCGCCATGTTCGAGCAGCAGCGGTCGCGCTTCGCAGCGTTGGCGCACCAGGGCGTAGGATCTGGAGTGGCCATTGCGGGCGGTGATGATGTAGCCATTGCCGGCGAAGATGTGGGTTTCGATGAACTCCAGCTTGCCTTCATGGCGCACCGGCGAGTAGGTGACGATGAACAGCGCGTCGCCGAAGGTTTCCAGCTTCGGCCGGCTGTGCTTTTCCAGCGCGTCCTCGATGGCCAGTTCATGCAGGTTGAACTGGCGTTGCAGGTTGGCCAGCTCCTGGGCGTTGGGTTCTTCCAGGCCGATCCAGACAAAGTGCCCGGGCTTGGCGGCCCACTGGCTGCCTTCATCGAGGGTGATGTTGGTGACTTTTCTGCCGGCGCTGTACACCGCCGCTGCAACGACTCGTCCCATGGTGGTTCGCTTCTTCTGATTACCGTGCCAGTAGCTTGGTCTGACACGCAGGATTCAGCAACCGTTCAGGCGCGGGGCAGTTCTGCTTCCATCAGGTCGATGCAGCGTTGCATCTGCGCGCGGCATTGTTCGGCCAGCGCCGGTACGTCCTGCTGGGTCAGGCCGCTGGTGGCGATCGGCGGCAGGGAGCGAATGATCACGGTGCGGCGGCGCCAGCCGTTGAGGCTCAGGCGCTTGGCATAACGGCTGACGCACACCGGTACGATGGGCACGCCGGCTTCCACCGCCATGTGGAAGGCGCCTTTCTTGAACGGGATCAGTTGCTCTTCGGCATTGCGCGTACCCTCCGGGAAGACCCAGATCGAGGTGTCGTCTTCACTCAGGGTGCGGGTGGTGGTCTGCATGGCGCGCCGCGCCTGGTAGGCATTGCCGCGATCGACCAGCACATTGCCGCCCAGCCAGAACAGCTGGCCGAACAAGGGAATCCATTTCAGGCTTTTCTTGCCGACGCACACGGTGCGCGGCGGCACCACGTGGCCAAGCACGAACAGGTCGTGGTTGGACTGGTGGTTGGCGACGATCACGCAGCCAGGGGGCTGGTCGAACAGCGGACCGACCTCGGCCTTGACGTCGAGGCGCATCAGCCAGGTGCCCGGCAGGCCATACAGGCGTGCGAAGATCCGGCTATTGTCCGGGTTGAACGGACGACACAGGCCGATCAGTACACCGAGTACACCGACCACGAAACAATGCAGCCCCAGCAGGAACATGCGGATAAGAAATAACATCGTACGACTCATGCAAGACAAACGCGGCGCAGTGTACGGGCGTGCACTTGCGCGAGCAAACGCTCAATGCGGTCGTACTGGCCTGATTGCGCAAATAAGCGCAATCAGGCCTTGGTAGGGGTCAGGCCAGGTGTTCCTGATCGCGGATGATGGCGTCGTCCAGGCTGTCGAGCAGGGCCTTGCGCACCTTGAGCTTGGTGAGTTTGTGGGCGTGCATGTTGATTTTCTTCAACTGCCGCGCAGCGGTCAGGGCCTCTTCCTGCAGTTGCTCGGCGGGCACCACCTTGTCCAGGAAGCCTGCGTCCACGGCACCGGCGGGGTCGAACATCTCGGCATTGATCACCGAGCGGTGGAACGCCGAGCGACGCAGGCGATCACGGGCCAGTTCGATACCGACGTGGTGCATGGTCATGCCGATCTGCACCTCGTTCAGGCCGATATTGAACGGGCCTTCGACGCCGATGCGATAGTCGGCCGAGAGCAGCAGGAAGGCACCCTTGGCCACGGCGTGGCCCGGGCAGGCAACGATGATCGGGAAGGGGTGCGAGAGCATGCGTCGGGCCAGGGTGGAGCCGGCGGTCACCAGGCTGACGGCTTCCTTGGGGCCGGAGGTCATCACCTTGAGGTCGTAGCCACCGGACAGAATGCCGGGCTGGCCGGTGATGATTACCACGGCGCGATCCAGCACGGCCTGGTCCAGGGCGGCATTGAAGGCGGCAATGACGTCAGGCGAAATGGCGTTGACCTTGCCGTTGTTCAGGGTCAGGGTCGCGATGCCGTCTTCGAGGTGGTAGGTAATCAGCTCACTCATGACACAGGTTCCTAAAGGGAGAGTTGGGCAGACGTTACTCAGGCCGGAGGGGCAGGTAAAGCGCCGTGACTGACTGGCCAGTCAGCTCCGTGGCCTTTTGCCTTGCCCTGCGGGAGTGCGCGGCGCAGGGCTGCCGAAGCACGCCAGAGATTGGCGGCTTTGCCACCTGCGCCCGGGTTTTTTCGATATTTGGCTTAAGCGCATGAAAATTCTGAAAAAAACCTTTGCCATCGGCGAAGGTTTCGACTACATTAGCGCACCTCGACGGGCTGAACAGCCTGACGATACCCGGTGAAGTGTCCGAGCGGTTGAAGGAGCACGCCTGGAAAGTGTGTATACAGGAAACTGTATCAAGGGTTCGAATCCCTTCTTCACCGCCACTTTTAGAAAAGCCCCCGTCCTGAAAAGGTCGGGGGCTTTTTGTTTGTGCTCGGCTTACCGAGGGGAGCGGTTGGGCAGGTGTAGCCGCTGCCGCCAGGCTGCGATCGGCCGTGAAACGGCCGCAATCCCAGCCCCCTTGTACTTCAGGCCCACCGAGGTGGCCGGAGTGCGACTGCTGCGCAGTCGATCACAGCCTGACGGCAGCGGCTACAATGCGATCGGTGCCTCAGAAGCTCACCGACGCCGAAAGGTGCGCCGTCCTCGGCGCACCCTGGAACAGGTAGCCATCCCCCAGGTATTCCCCGGCATCACGCCAGTAACGCTTGTCGAAAACGTTATCCACCATCAGCCGGAACACCGTGTCGTAGCCGCCGATGCGAGTGCTGTAGCGGCTTCCCAGGTCAAACACCGCATAGCTGCCCACCTCGACCGTGCCCGCCTGGTTGGCATGCTTGCTGGCGCTGTAGCGTGCACCGCCGAGCAGGGCCAGGCCATCGATCGGCAGGCTGTAGTCGGCCTGAACCGCAGCACGGAAGTTGGGCACGTTGAGCGCCTGGTGATCCTCGTAGTCAGCCGTGCCGCTGTGCTTGACCCGGGCGCGGATGGCGGCGGCGCTGGCATTGATCTGCAGGCGCGAGGTCAGCCAGCCACTGGCACCCAGCTCCAGGCCGATGTTCTTTTGCTGGCCCTGCTGCACATAGGTGAAGCCGCCTTCGCCATCCGGCCGGGAGTACTGGTAGGCCTGGCGCAGCTGGAACAGCGCCGCGCTCAGGCTCAGGCGCTGCCAGTCGCGCTTGATGCCGACTTCCAGTTGGTGCGAGAGGGTCGGCGCAAGGATCTCGGCGCTGTTGCTGGCGAACCAGGGCGCGGTGCCGCCGGAGGAAATCCCCTTGCTGTAACTGGTGTAGAGGGAAATGTCCGGGCGCGGCTTATAGATCAGCGCGGTATTGGGCAGCAGCTCATAGTCGCGGGTATGGCGGCCGGGGTTGCCCTGTTCATCGAAGGTTTTCTCGTCCAGGCGCACCAGGCGTGCGCCAAGGACGGTCTGCCACTGCTCGTTGAAGCTGATCCGGTCGCTGGCGAACAGGCCGTACTGGCGGCTGTCCAGGCGACGGGTGCTGTGGCCAGGGGTCTTGTCGGACGGCTCCAGCGCAGGGGCGTTCTGGTAGATATTGCCGCTGCCGATCCACTCGTTGAAGTAAGGGCGCTGGTCGAGGGTGCGACGTTGGGCGCTGCTGCCCAGGGTCAGCTCATGGCCCAGGCCCAGGGCGTCGAAACGGCCGCTGAGCGTCGCCTGGGCTTCGTCGGTGCGCCGCGTGTCGTCGGGGCTGCGGTAGTCGTAGATGTCGTAGTCACCATTGCTGCCGAAATAGGCACCCTCGCTGGAGCCCCAGGCGAATGAGCTGTAGTCGTCGATCACCACCTTGCTGCGCGAGGCGCTGAGGCTGCCGGTCCAGGTGTCGTTGAAACGGTACTCGAAACGCCCGCCCAGGTTCAGCGAGTCGATACTGACCGGGTTGGCCCACTGCTGGTAGGCCAGGCGGTCGTGAGGGTCGATGCCGTGGGGCAGGGCGTTGCCGCCGAGCAACTGGTAGCCCGGCACCGAAGGCTGTTCGCGCTGCTGGTACTCGACGTCCAGTTGCAGTACGGCATCGGGGTTGATCTGCCAGTCGAAGGCCAGGGCGGCGAAGTCGCGCTGGCCGTCGGCGTGGTCGACATAGGTGCGGATGTCTTCATGGGCCAGGTTGGCACGCAGGCCGAACTGGCGTTCGCTGCCGAACCAGCCACCGACATCCGTGGCGATGTAGCGCTCGCCATCATCATTGGTCGACACCGTCACCGAGCGTACCTCTTCAGGGCGCTTGGTCACGTAGTTGATCAGGCCACCGGGTTCGGCAACGCCGCTCTGCAGGCCGGACAGGCCCTTGAGCAACTCGACCTGCTGCTTGTTCTCCAGGGCCACGTTCTGCTCACCGGCGATGGTCTGGCCGTTGATCTTGTAGCTGCTGGCGGCGTTGAGTTCGAAGCCGCGCACGTTGAAGTTCTCGTAGTAGCCGATCGGCGCGTAGCTTTCACCTACAGAGGCATCGCTTTGCAGCACTTCGCCGAGCTTGCGTACCTGGCGGTCGGCGAGCAATTGCTGGCTGAACACGGCCACCGACGCCGGGGTGTCGAGCAGCGCTGCCGGAGCGAAACCTGCCACCGACGCTTCCTGCACCTGATAGCCCTCGCTGTAGCTTTCCGACACCTTGACCGGGGCCAGGATGACGCTGTCCTGGGCCAGGCTGTGCGAGGCGGGCAGGGCCAGGCTCAAGCCAAGCAGACTCAAGGGTAGGCGAGGGCGAGGCAGGGTCATGCAAAAAGCTCCTTGAATGCACGCAGCAGACGCGCCGACAGGCAGCGTCGCGGTCCATGGGGATGGGTTCGAAAGTCACAACGTGTGGATAGCCG